>FWPV01010738.1_pt1 | contig 14858 bp, 12 predicted proteins | sample 2228371 | NCBI WGS metagenome assembly FWPV01 (sample SAMEA103939776, study PRJEB20133) | metagenome
CCATCGGACCGGCCGGCGGCCCGCCGCCGCGGCCGCCGCGGGCTACACTCGGCGCGAAGCCGTCGCGCGCCGGCGGCCGCTCGAAGCCAGGAGAGTCGCTCCCCCATGAGCCACCACGTCGAGGACACCCGCGTCATCGCCGAGGACGCCCCCCAGTACAACGCCACGCTGGTGCGGCGCGTCGACCACACCCCCGACCTCGCCTCGTTCTGGGTCAAGCTCGACGGCGATCCCGTTCCCTTCGAGCCCGGCCAGTACATGACGCTCGGCGTCTTCGCCGACGAGAAGCTCTGGCAGCGGCCGTACTCGATCGCCTCGGCGCCGTCGGTCGCGGGCACCGAGGGCTACGAGGTCTACGTCCGCCTCGTGCCGGTCATCCGCTTCACGACGCTGCTGTGGCGCCTCCAGCCGGGCGCGCGGATGCGGATGATCGGTCCAAAGGGCAAGTTCATGCTCGAGCCGGACGACCGGCGGACCCACCTCTACGTCTCCACCGGGACCGGCCTCGCCCCCTTCATCTCGATGATCCGCGAGACGATGGCCCAGGGGAAGCCGCGCAAGACCGTCGTGCTCCACGGCGTCTCGTACGTCTCCGACCTCGGCTACCGCGAGGAGCTCGAGGAGCTGGAGCGGTCCGGCGCCTATCCCGTCCGCTACGTTCCCACCGTCTCGCGGCCGGCCGACCCGCGCAACGCGGGCTGGGACGGCCGGACCGGGCGCGTCGAGCAGGTCGTCGCCGACGTGTGTCGCGACCTCGGCCTCCGGGCCGACCGGACGGTCGTGTACATCTGCGGCAACCCGGAGATGATCCTCAACGTGGAGCGCGTCCTCATGGACCGCGGCTTCCCCGAGTTCCACGTCAAGAAGGAGCTCTACTGGCCGAAGGGCAAGTCGGCGACGCCCGCCGGCTGACCGGCTTGCGGGCGCCCGTGCCCGACAGGCGCCCGGGGGCGCCCCGACCTGCCAGGCCCCGACGCACCGCGCGCGTGCCGGCGGTACGATCGACCCCGCAGGGACCGGCGCGCCCGCGAACGGGCCGTTCGGCCCCCGCAACATATGCGTGACGGCGCATGGGTCGCGCGCGCGCGAGCGGGCACGATTCGGGCCGACCGCCCCCGTCCTGGAGTTGCCATGCACACCGTCGTCGACAAGGCCCAGCTCTCGCCGAACGTGACCCGCCTCGTCATCGAGGCGCCGCGGATCGCCGAGATCCGGAAGCCGGGCCAGTTCGTCATCGTCCACCGCGGCGCCGGAGCCGAGCGGATCCCGCTCACGATCGCCGACGCCGACCCCGCGAAGGGCACGATCACCCTCGTCATCCAGGCCGTCGGCAAGAGCACCGAGGACCTCGTGAGCCTCGAGGTCGGCGAGGCGATCGCCGACGTCGCCGGGCCCCTCGGCAAGCCGACCGAGCTCATCGAGTCCGGGCACGCCGTCTGCGTGGGCGGCGGCGTCGGGACGGCGGTCGTCCACCCGATTGCGCTCGGCCTCCACGACCGCGGCGTGAAGGTCACCAGCGTCATCGGCGGCCGCTCCAAGGAATGGGTGATCTTCGAGGACGAGCTGCGCCGGGCCGGCGACGTGATCACCTGCACCGACGACGGCAGCTACGGCCGCCACGGCTTCGTCACGGAGGCCCTCAGGGACCTCCTCGACGCCGGCGGCATCGACGCGATCTACGCGGTCGGTCCCGTCCCCATGATGCGGGCGATCGCCGACCTGACGCTGCCCTACGGGGTGCCGACGTACGCCTCGCTCAACGCGATCATGCTCGACGGGACCGGGATGTGCGGCGGCTGCCGCGTCCAGGTCGGCGGCAGGACCGTCTACGCCTGCGTGGACGGCCCCGAGTTCGACGCCCACGCCGTCGACTTCCGGGAGCTCGCGGACCGCCTCGGCACGTACCGCGAGTTCGAGGCGCACGCCCTCGAGATCGCCCATCGCCGGGCAGCCGAGAAGGCGGCGGCGGGCGAGGCACCGATCCACGCGCCAACCGGCAGCTGCCTGATCCCGGGCCTCGCCGAGAAGGCGGAGAAGGCCGAGCAGGCCGAGCTGCAACAGGCGGCCGTCGCCGCCGGGGAGGCCAACGCGTGACCGACCAGCCGACCCCCGCCCCCGAGGAGGGGGCGAAGGAAGCGTCCCCCGGCGACTCGGGCTTCCAGCGAGCCTTCGACCACCCGCTCACCCCGAAGGAGCGGATGACGATCGAGCGCGTCCACATGCCCGAGCAGGACGCCCTCGCCCGCTCGGCCAACTTCCGCGAGGTCAACCTCGGCTACACCGAGCAGCTCGCCGTCCTCGAGGCGGAGCGGTGCCTCCAGTGCAAGAACCCGGTCTGCATCGACGGCTGCCCCGTCCGCGTCAACATCCCGCGGTTCATCGAGCTGCTGCGGATCGGCGACATGGCCGGCGCGGCGCAGTCGCTCCTGAGCGACAACGCCCTCCCCTGCGTGACCGGGCGCGTCTGCCCTCAGGAGATCCAGTGCGAGGGCGTCTGCGTCCGGGCCAAGAAGGGCTCGTCGGTCGCGATCGGCGCGCTCGAGCGCTACGTCGCCGACTGGGCGATGGCCCACCCCGAGGCGCTCCCGGCGATCGAGCCGACGCCGACGGGGAAGAAGGTCGCGATCGTCGGCTCCGGGCCCGCCGGCCTGACGGCTGCGAAGGAGCTCGTCGGCTACGGCCACGACGTGACCATCTTCGAGGCGTTCCACGCCACCGGCGGCGTCCTCGTCTACGGGATCCCGGAGTTCCGCCTGCCCAAGGACATCGTCCAGAAGGAGGTGGACCGCCTGAAGGCGGCCGGCGTGAAGATCGAGACGAACGCGATCATCGGCCGGACGTACACGCTCACCGAGCTGCGCGAGCGCTTCGACTCGATCTACCTCGCCGTCGGCGCCGGCCTGCCGGTCTTCATGAACGTCCCCGGCGAGAACTTCAAGGGCGTCTACTCGGCGAACGAGTACCTCACCCGGGTCAACCTCATGGGCGCCTGGAACCCGGAGTCGGACACGCCGGTCCTGCGGGGCCACCGGGTCGTGGTGGTCGGCGGCGGGAACGTCGCGATGGACGCGGTCCGCACGGCGAAGCGCCTCGGCGCCGACGAGGCGACGATCGTGTACCGGCGCGGCAAGGCGGAGCTGCCGGCCCGGATCGAGGAGGTCCACCACGCCGAGCAGGAGGGGATCCAGTTCCTCTTCCAGGTGGCGCCGGTCGAGGTTCTCGCCGACGAGAACCGCTGGGTCACCGGGATCCGCTGCCAGCGGATGGAGCTCGGCGAGCCCGACGCCTCGGGTCGACGGCGGCCGGTGCCGGTGCCCGGGTCGGAGTTCACGATCGACTGCGAGATGGTCGTCGTGGCGATCGGCACGAAGGCGAACCCGCTCCTCACCGCGTCCGAGCCGGACCTCGAGATCAACCCCTGGGGCTACGTCGTGACGGACGACTACGGGATGACCTCGATCCCCGGCGTCTTCGCCGGTGGCGACATCGTCCGCGGCGCGGCCACGGTCATCCTCGCCATGGGCGACGGCAAGCGCGCCGCCCAGGCGATGGACGCCTGGCTGCGGGGCGAGTACCCGCCCGGCGGGGCCGCCAGGGCGGACGAGGCAGCAGACGAGGCAGCGGAGGGGGCCCGGGCGGCCGCAGCGGCCGAGTAGCGCGCCGCTAGGTGGCGCGCGGCCGCGCCGCTTCGAGCCGGTCGAGGATGTAGCGGGTCACCTGGTCGGCGCTGATCCGGTCCTGTGTCATCGCGTCGCGGTCGCGGACCGTGACCTGGCCGTCCTCGAGCGAGTCCACGTCCACCGTCACGCACCACGGCGTCCCGATCTCGTCCTGGCGCCGGTAGAGCTTCCCGATCGCCGCCGTGTCGTCGTAGACGGCCATGGTGTGCCGCTTCAGGTCGTCCTTGATGCGGTGGCACATCTCGACGATCTCGGGCCGCTTCTTGAGCAGCGGCAGGACGGCGACCTTGTACGGGGCGAGGTCGGGGTGCAGCCCGAGCACGACTCGCTTCTCGCCGCGGACCTCCTCCTCGCGGTAGGCGTCGATGAGGAAGGTGAACGCCGCCCGGTCGGCGCCGGCCGAGGTCTCGATGATCCAGGGGATGTAGCGCTCCTCGGTCGTCGGATCGAAGTACTCGAGGTTCTCCCCCGACTCCTTCGCGTGCCGCCCGAGGTCCCAGTCGCCGCGGTTGTGGACGCCCTCGAGCTCCTTCCAGCCGAACGGGAAGCGGTACTCGACGTCGACGGCCTTCTTCGCGTAGTGGGCGAGCTCGTCCTGGCGATGCTCACGGAAGCGGAGGCGGTCCGGCGCGACACCGTAGGCCTCGTACCAGGCCCTGCGGCGCGGCAGCCACTCCTCGAAGTGGCCGGCGGCGGCATCCGGACGGACGAAGTACTGCATCTCCATCTGCTCGAACTCGCGCATCCGGAAGACGAAGTTGCCGGGGCTGATCTCGTTGCGGAACGCCTTGCCGACCTGGGCGATCCCGAAGGGGATCTTCTTGCGGGCGGTGTCCCGCACGTTCCGATAGTTGACGTAGATGCCCTGGGCGGTCTCGGGGCGCAGGTAGACGACCGCCGCCTCGTCCTCGACCGGGCCGAGGAAGGTCTTGAGCATGAGGTTGAAGCGGCGGGGCGCGCCGAGCGGGCCGCCGTCGTTCGGGCAGACGAGCCCGAGGCGTTCGACGATCCCGGGATCGAGCAGCTCCTGGGGCCCGAGGTCGGCCGCCGCCTCGAACTCGTCGACGCGGTACCGCTTCTTGCAGGTGGCGCACTCGACCATTGGGTCGTTGAACTCAGCGACGTGGCCCGAGGTCACCCAGATCTGGGGGTGCATGAGGATCCCGGAGTCGAGGCCGACGATGTCGTCGCGCTCCTGGACCATCGAGCGCCACCAGGCCCGCTTCACGTTGTTCTTCAGCTCGACGCCGAGGGGCCCGTAGTCCCAGACGGCGTTGATGCCGCCGTAAATCTCCGAGCTCGGGAAGATGAAGCCGCGGCGCTTGCTGAGGCTGACGATCGTGTCGAGGTCGCGGACGGCGGGCGCGACGGCGTCGAAGTCGGGGGCGGGGTCGGTCACGGGATCGGGCTCCACGGTTGGCCCGAGGGAAACAGGCCCGGGCGGGAGGGGTTCGGCGCGGATCGTAGCAGGTCGCGGGAAGGGCCCCGGGCGGGCGCGTCGATCCCCCGCGGGCGGTCGCCGCTCCCGCAGAATGCCGGCCATGTCGCCCTTGCGCGCGAGCGTGGTCGCCCACGGCCCCACCCTCGCGCTCCTCGCCGCGGTCGTCCTGTGGGGGACGAGCTTCGTTGCGGCCAAGACGGCGCTCGCCGACCTGCCGCCGCTCGCCCTCGTCGGCGTCCGGATGCTCCTCGCCTCGGCGCTCATGCTCCCCTTCTGGCGGCGCCTCCCGCCGCCGGATCGGCGGCCCGGCGACCGGCGGCTCCTCCTCGCCCTCGTCGCCCTCTACCCCGTCGCCTACTTCGCCCTCGAGGCGAACGCGATCCGCCTCACGACCGCGTCGCAGGCCGGCGCCGTCGCCGCGGTGGCGCCGCTCCTCGTGGCCGTCGGCGCGTGGCTCGTCCTCGGGGAGCGGCTGGGCCCGCGCGCCATTGCCGGCCTGGCCCTCGCGTCGGGCGGGGTGGTCGTCCTCTCGCTCGGGGCGAGCAGCAGCGCGGAGGCCCCGAACCCGGCGCTCGGCAACCTCCTGGAGCTCACCGCGATGGCCACCTATGCCGCGGCGACGCTGGTCATCCGGCGGCTCACCCGGCGCTACGGACCCTGGCTCCTTACCGGGCTGCAGATCACGGCCGGCGCGGTCGCGTTCCTGCCGGCCGTGCTGCTCACCCCTGTCGGGACCTACACGGCGGCGTCGCCGGCGGCCTGGGCGGCCGTCCTCTATCTCGGCCTCGCCGTCACGCTCCCGCCGATCGGCCTGTTCAACGTCGCCGTGAGCCGGATGCCGGCGGCGCGGGCGGCGCTCGCGGTCAACCTCGTGCCGGTCGTGGCGATCGCCACCGGCTGGCTCCTCCTCGGCGAGGCGCTCGCGCCGGTCCAGGTGCTCGCGGCGGCGGCGATCCTCGGCGGCGTCCTGCTCGGCAGCCGGCGCTGATCGCGAGGTCGGCGCGCGGGTCGCCCCCGGCGAGCCGGACGCTCCAAGGCCGGATGCCGCGGGCCCGCTCCCCTACCAGCCGCGGACGCGCGTCGGGCGAACCCGGATCTCGACCGGGTAGTCCACGAGCATGCTTTCCATCGTCCAGCCGAACGCGGCGAGCCGCGCCGCGTACTTCTCGGCATACGCCGGCGGCACGTCGGCGATCGTCGCCCGCTCGCGGACGATCCGGGCCTCGCCCTCGATGACGACGATGTCACCGCCATCGCCGTCGGAGTCGAAGTGGGCGGCGACGCGCGGGTTGGCCCGGATGTTGGCCGGCCGGGGGGTGTCGGCCCGCGAGAGGAGGTAGACCTCGCCGTCGAGCCACAGGAACCAGATCGGCGACGGCTGCGGCTGGCCGGTCGGCGAGACCGTCGTCAGCCAGAGGTGGTGCTCGCGCTCGAGACGCTCGAGGGCGCGGGCGCCGGCCTTCGTGGTCGGGTCGATCATCGTGGTTCTCCTTCGGGGGTCGACGAACGCCCGTCCGACGACGCGGCCGATCCATACCCCGCGCGCACCTCCTCAAGGAAGCGGCGCGAGCGCGTGTCGCGCTCCATCACGTGGCGGACGAACTCGCCGAGCACCCGCTCGACCTCGGCCTCCACCGCCGGCGGCAGGCGCAGCCCGGCGAGCCCCTCGACGTCCATCCGCTGGTAGGCCTTGAGGACCCGGAGCGCGTCGGTCGAGAGGCCGGCCACCGCCTGGCTCGGCCCGGCGTGGCTCCCGCAGAGCACGCCGCCGAGGAGCGGGATCCAGCGCACCGCGTCGCCCGGCTCCAGGAGCCGCCCGCACTCGACGCAGCGATCCACCTCCGGCCGGACGCCCAGCTCGTCGCAGAGGCGCATCTCGAACCAGCGGGCGACGCGCCCCGGCGCCATCCCCGCGTCGAGCAGCTCGTAGGCGCGGCGCAGGAGCAGGTAGAGCGGCTCGGCCGCGTGGCGCTCCTCGAGCGAGCGATCGACGAGCTCGGCGCAGTACCAGGCCGTCGCCGTCACCTCCAGGCGGTCCTTGAGGCCGAGCCAGGCGTGCTGCATCGTTACCTGGGTGACGACATCGAAGGTCCGCCCCTTGGCCAGCTGGAGGCGCAGCTCGGCGAGCGGCTCGAGCGAGCCGCCGATCCGGCTCGTGGGCCGGCGGATCCCCTTGGCGATCGCCTTGATCTTGCCGAGCCCGGGCGTGAGGATCGTGAGGATCCGGTCCGCCTCGCCATAGTCGAAGCGGGAGAGGACGATCGCGTCGGTCACGTACAGGCGGCGGTCGGGCACGGCGGCACCGTACCATCCGCGGGCACAGAGCGGGCCGTAGATCGGATACGCACATCTGCCGATTCACAGGTCCGGTGCGGGGGGGTATCGTCCAGCTACCGACCCGTGGCCCCGAACAGGGCCAGGCGTCCCTCGGCATAGCCGCGCAGCCGCGCAGCCGGCGCGAAAGGGGGATGGCCGTGTGCGACAAGCGTTCCCGTCTTCTCACCGCATCGATGGCGGTGGCCCTCATCCTTGCGACGGCAATCCCCGTCGCCGCAGGCGATACCGGCGCACGAGACGTGGCCGCGGCCCAGGATGCCCTGGTCGACGAGTACGGTGGGACTGCCAAGGACTACGACCTGCTCGCAGAGCGGGACCTCGTCGCCGGGACCACGCCGATGTGGAGCGCCAAGTTCCTCGACGCGAAGAGCGGCGAGATCCGCCTGGTGTACCGAACGAGCGACGGCAAGACGGGCGGGCCGGAGCTCCGGCGGGCGGCGATCGAGGAGGCCGAGGCCGGACGCTCGCCGCTGGACCTGAAGGCATCCGATGAACTCCTCGGCCGCGCGACCGAAGCTACGTCCTCGGAACTGCTCCCGGTGGCCGTCTGGATGGAGGTTGACACGTCCGAGGCGGTCGCTGCCGTGATCGCGGCCCATCCGGAGATCAAATGGGAGGGCGACCGCCCGAAGGCGCCCGACCTGGCGACAATGCGGGCCCTCCGGCGCGAGCTTGATGAGGCCAGAGCGGCGGTCTACGCGGAGGCTGCCGCCGAGATCGAAGCCGCGATCCGGCCAGGAGGCGGATGACTCGGGTACGTGAGCCTTCTCGCGCCGCTGGCGTACATCGACACGCCGGCGAGCACGCTGGCTGCGCTTGCCGCGCTCGACCGTGTGCGGAGCCTCGGGCTCGAGGGATCCGATTGGGTCGAGAGCCTCTCGTCGGCCGGTCCTTATGTCGACGCCGACTGGCACTCCGGCGATCTCGACCAGGGCAATGGGGTCCGTGTCGGCGTGATCGAGTACTACAACGTGCGGGGGACCGGCGACCTGGCCGGCAAGGTGGTGGCCTCCCACTCGGTGTCCGGGACCATCACCTATGACAACGTCGGCCTGGATCATCCGACCTGGGTGGCAGGGGCCGTGGCGAGCCAGGGCGCGACGTACCGGGGCATCGCGCCGGGGGCGCTTGTCGTCTCGAGCGGTGTTGGTGCGAACACAGGAGACCTGGCGGGCGACCGCAACGTGATTCGGGCCGCCGACTGGGCCGCCACGACGGGAGACGCCGACATCATCAACATGAGCGTGAACATGGACAGCGCGACCGGCCGTGGCGAGGCGCGCGCCTATTTCGACTCGGTCGGCGGGGGCGAATCCTTCCGCACCGTTGTGTCCTCGGCGGGCAACTACGGCCTCGGCGCAGACGGAGAGTGGTACGTCAGCTCACCGGGCACAGGCTGGAACGTCCTGACCGTGGGTGGCGTCAACGACGGCACCAACCGGCTCTGGTACGACGGGACCTGCCCCTGCACCGGGGCTCAGTGGCGGGAGAAGGCGGACTGGACGTTCAACCCGCACGACGACTTCAACAAGCCCGACGTTTCCGCTCCGGCGGTCAGCGTCCGGACAGCGAACGGCCAGTCCGAAACCGGAACCAGTGTCGCCGCGCCGATCGTGTCCGGCATCGCAGCCCAACTCTTCGCCCGGAACCCGACCACCTTCGGCGTCTGGCCGGAGGCGATGAGGGCGATCATCATGGCGGGAGCCAACCGGCGCGTGCAACTGCCGACCGGCGGCACCAGCACGGACCACGAGGGCGTCGGGACCGTTCACGCGCTGTGGTCGCACCGCGTGTACGTCAACGGGACGTACGGTGGCTGGACCAAGGGGACGATGACCGCAAGCAGCACCGTCAGCCAGACGTTCAGCGTGACTGCCGGCCAGAAGGTCCGGATCGTGCTCACCTGGGACAGTCACACCTCGGGGACGATGTTCGACAAGACCGACACGCTCACCGCCGACCTCGACCTCCTCGTCAGCTACCCCGGCGGGACCGCCAGCTCGCTCTCCTGGGACAATGCCAGCGAGTTCGTGAGCTTCACGGCTCCCTCGTCAGGTACCGTGACGGTCACGGTCCGCAAGTCCCGGTTCGACCGATCCAGCGAGCCGTGGGCACTGGCATGGCTAAAGTGGTGAGGAAGGTCGCGGCGCTGGCAGTGGCGGCGCTGCTCGTGGCGCCGCTGGTAGTCGCTGGGTGCGCGCTCTTCCCGACGACGCCGGCTCCGGCGACGCCGAAGCCCACGTACACGATGCCGCCACCGACGCCGACCTGGTCCCCGGTCGCCACCGTCGCGCCGACCGGCCACGGTCGGCCTTACACCGCCGAGGAGATCGCCGTCGCCCTGCGGGAGAACGTGGGCTACACCTTCCCGCCCCAGCTCCAGGAGCCGTGGGTCGCCAGGGCCCTCGCCGAGCTCATCTGGACGTACGACGGACGGCCGTACCAGCGTCTCTGGATGTCGGGCGATTGCGGCGACCGGCCAGCGGCCGGCGAGCCTCCTGTCACGCACTGCAGCCTCTCGGTCCAGGGTCTGCCAACGTTCGCACCCACGACGGAGTGGTCGGACTCGTACACGTTCGAGGTCGACCTTGCCTCCGGTGTCTTCACGCGCTCGGGGGTACTCGGCCTACGGGGATTCCCTCCGGATCTGGTGCCGGACCTCGACCGCCTCGCCCGTTCGCTCGACGCCGAGGGCCGCCTGAATGCCATGGATCTGCGCTACATTTCCTGGGCGCTGCCGCCGCCCGATGACGCGTTCCATCTGAGGTATCAGTTCGGCGGCCTCGAGGACGCGATCATTCTGATCGTCACCCTCGATCGCGCCTACGCGCGAATCCTCTCGATCGAACAGCAGTGACAGGCAGGCATGCACGGGTCCGTCGCAGGCCGAGCCAGGCGTGCTCCATCAAGACCTGCGTAACGTTGTGGGGGCGGCGCCATCATCCTCGGCCGCCGATGGGTACCGCGGCCGCCGCGCGTCTCCTGTCAGGATAGCGGCGGCCGGTCGCGGGGAGCGCTTCCACCGGCGCTTGGCGCGAGCCGCCCCGCCCGGAGGCCGTATCATCGTGCCCGTGCCCGCCCCAGCCGCGAACCTCGACCCCGCCGCGCTCATCGCCGACGTCGAAGCGGAGATCCTCCGCCTCGTCGAGGGCCGCGACCCGTCGACCCACGGCATGTACGAGATGGTCCGCTACCACATGGGCCTCGACGGCTCGGGGTCGTCCGGCAAGCGGATGCGGCCGCTCCTCGGCCTCCTCGCCTACGCCTCGATCACCGGCGAGTACGCCCCGGCGCTGCCCGGCGCCGCCGCCGTGGAGCTGGGCCACAACTTCAGCCTCATCCACGACGACATCGAGGACGGCGACCGTGAGCGGCGCCACCGGCCGACGCTCTGGACGCTCCACGGCATCCCCCAGGCGATCAACACCGGCGACGCCGTCTTCGTCCTCTCCCGGATCGCCCTCCACCGCCTGACCGAGCTCGGCTTCTCCGATGCGAAGGTCCTGCGCCTCATGCGCCTCTACGACGAGACGTGTCTCGCGCTCTGCGAGGGCCAGTACATCGACATCTGGACCGGCGAGCACGACATCACGATGACCGTCGAGCTCTACTTCGACATGATCGGGCGCAAGACGGCGGCGCTCATCTCGGCGAGCATCGAGGCCGGCGCGCTCCTCGCGACCGACGACGAGGACGTCATCCGCCGCTACAAGGACTTCGGCTGGGCCCTGGGGCTCGCCTTCCAGCTCAACGACGACGTGCTCGGCATCTGGGGCCGCGAGCAGGCGACCGGCAAGGAGCCGTCCGACCTCGCCAAGCACAAGAAGACGCTCCCGGTCATCTACGCCTTCGAGCATGCCCAGCCGGCCGACCGCGAGCGCCTGGCGGCGATCTACGCGATCCCGGAGCCGACGAAGGCCGAGATCGCCGAGGCGATGGCGATCCTCGAGCGGGTGGGCGCGCAGGACTACACGCGCGCCCAGGCGCGCCGCTGGCGCGACGAGGCGATCGCCCAGCTCGACGCGGCCGGCGTGATCGAGCCCGCCGCCCGCGAGCGCCTCGAGCAGATCATGCGGAGCGTCATCAGCGCCTGAACGATCCGTCGTGCGCCGCCGCCTGGACCGGTCGCCCGAGCGGGCGCCGCCGACGTCGACCAGCCTGGCGCGGCGTCCGGACGGCGACCGCAACCCTCGCGGCGATCGCGTCGTCCGGGATATCGGCGTGGGTGATGCTACGGACGGAGTCCGGCCCGGCGCGGGCGGTGGCGGGCGGAGCGTCCGCCGGGACGCAGCCGGGCTGAGCACGATCCCGGCCCGCCGAGGCGCCCCGGCACCGAGCCCGGGCCCCGGCCGCCGGCATACGATCGCCCGGGCCGATATTCCGGACGAACTGGGGCCGGGTCGGCCGTTAGGATCGCCCGGGCCGATATTCCGGACGACCTGGGGCCGGGTCGGCCGTTAGGATCGCCCGGGCCGATATCCCGGACGACCTGGGGCCGGGTCGGCCGTTAGGATCGCCCGGGCCGATATTCCGGACGAGCTGGGGCCGGGTCGGCCGCTGGTGCCGGATCGGCCGCCGGGGCCGGATCGAGCCCTCGCGCCGCCGTCCGCCGCCCTCAGCGGTCCGCGCCGTCCTCCGCCGGCTCGTCCTCCGGCCGCTCCCGCGTCACGAGCACCTTCGAGACCCGCCGGCCGTCGGTCGACTCGACGGTGATCGTCAGGCCGTCCACCTTCACGACGTCGCCCGGCTGGGGCACCCCGCCGATCCGGTGGAAGACGAGGCCGCCGATCGTGTCGTACTCGTCCTGGTCCTCCAGGAGCTCGTCGAGGTGCAGGTCCTCCCAGGCCTCCTCAAGGTCGTCCACCGAGGCCCGCCCGTCGAAGCGGACGCGGTCGTCGTCGAGGCGGACGACCATCTCCTCCTCCTCGTCGTACTCGTCCTGGATCTCGCCGACGATCTCCTCGAGGAGATCCTCGATCGTCACGAGCCCGGCCGTCCCGCCGTACTCGTCGCCGACGACCGCGAGGTGGACCTTGCGCCGCTGGAACTCGTGGAGGAGGTCGTCGATCGACATCGACTCGGGGACGAAGACCGGCGTGCGCAGCAGCGAGCGGACGGTCGCGGGCCGCTCCTCGCCGGGCCGCGCGAGGACGGGGAGGAGGTCCTTGGCGTACAGGACGCCGACGATGTCGTCGACCGAGCGCTCCCACGCCGGCAGGCGGCTGTGGCCCTCGGCGACGATCCGCTCGACCGCCGTCGCGAGGTCGGCGTCGGCCTCGATGCCGACGATGTCGATCCGGGGAACCATCACCTCGTGGACCCTGCGCTCGCCGAGCTCGATGACCGCGTGGATCATCTGCTCCTCCTCGGCCTCGAGGACGCCCTCGTCGCCGCCGCGCTCCACGATGAGCTTGAGCTCCTCGGCGGTGATCTGGACCTCCTTCGTGACCTCGGCGCCGAACGGGCGAACGAGGAGGCGGGTGAGGAAGGTCAACAGCCGGACGAGTGGGGCGAGCAGCCGGCCGAGGAGGTCCACCGGGCCCGCCAGCAGGAGGGAGACGCGGTCCGGGTAGGCGAGCGCGAGCGACTTCGGGACGAGCTCGCCGATCACGATCGAGAAGAGGGCGACGAGGCTCGTCACCACGACCAGGGCGATCGCTGCGGCGGTGCCCTCCGGGATGCCGACCGAGGCAATGAGGCGGGTCAGATCGGCACTGAGCGAGACCGCCGCGACCGCCGAGGCGAGGAAACCGATGAAGGTGATCGCGATCTGGATCACCGCCAGGAACCGCCCGGGGTCCTCGACGAGGCGGCGAACCCGGAGCGCGCCGCGGCGGTTCTCGTCGACGAGCTGGTCGACGCGGCTGCGGCGGATCGAGACGAGGGCGATCTCGGCCGCGACGAAGATGCCGGCGAGCAGAGTCAGCCCGACGACGATGAGGAGCTCGGACAGGGAGCCCATCAGGCGGGGCCCCGGGGTCGCGATGAGGGGTCCGCAGCGGTCTCGGCTGGCTCCGAAGCGCCGTCGCCGGCAGGTCCGGGGGGCGGCGCTGGCGGCCGCGGATCGCGGAGGCGGGCCGGCACGCCGACCGCCCGCTTGCCGGCGGGGACGTCCTTCGTCACCACCGCACCGGCGCCGGTCTTCGCGCCGTCGCCGAGGGTGACCGGGGCGCGCAGCATCGTGTCGACTCCGAGGAAGACGCGCTTGCCGATCTCGGTGCGGTGCTTGCGGACGCCGTCGTAGTTGGCGGTGATCGTGCCGGCTCCGACGTTCGTCCCCTCGCCGAGGTGGGCGTCACCCAGATAGCTGACGTGGTGGCTCTTGACGCCCGCATCGAGGCGGCTGTTCTTGATCTCGGCGTAGTTGCCGACCTCGACGTGGGGCCCGATGGAGCTGCCCGGCCGCAGGTGGCTGAACGGGCCGATCGTCGCTCCCTCCTCGACCTCGGAGCGCTCGAGCACGCTGGCCCAGACGCGGCAGCGCGGGCCGACGACGGTGTCGATGAGCTGGCTCCCGGCCCCGATGACGGTCCCCTCCCCGATCCGCGTCCGGCCGCGAAGGATGACGTTCGGCTCGAGGACGACGTCGGGGGCCAGCTCAACGTCGGCGTCGACGTAGGCGGTGGCGGGATCGAGCATCGTCACGCCGGCCTCGAGCCACTGCGTGTTGATCCGCTCGCGGAGCATGACCGCCGCGGCGGCGAGCTCGGCCCGGTCGTTGATGCCGTCGAGGGTCCCGTCGTCGGGCGCCTCGACCGGGACGACGGCCCGGCCGTCGGCGGTCGCGAGGTCGACGAGCTGGGTGAGATAGAGCTCGCCGGTCGCCGGCGAGGGGGTGAGGCGGCCGATCGCGTCGCGCAGCCAGGCCGCGTCGAGAGCGTAGAAGCCGGCGTTCACCTCGCTGACTTCCAGCTCATCGTCGGTCGCGTCCTTCGCCTCGACGATCCGGGCGATGCGCTCGCCGTCGGGCGTCCGGATGACCCGGCCGAGGCGGCCGGGGTCGAAGGTGTCGAAGGTGACGAGGGCGACGGCCGCGCCGGCGGACCGGCGGATCTCGAGCGCGGCGGCGAGGAGGTCGGGGGCCACGAGGGGGACGTCGCCGTTGAGGACGAGGACCTCGTCGGCGTCGGCGGGGACGGCGGCGAGGCCGGCCCGCAGGGCGTCGCCGGTGCCGTCCGGCCGCTCCTGGAGGGCGAACGTGACGCCGTCCGGGAACGCCTCGCGGACGGCCGCGGTGGCCGGCGAGACGACGACGACCGGATCGACCGCGGTCACGGCGCGGGCGGCGTCGAGGACGTAGGCGAGCAGCGGGCGACCGCACAGCTCATGGAGCAGCTTCGGGGTCGCCGAGCGCATCCGCGTGCCGAGAGCGCCGGCGAGCACGATCGCGCGGACCTCCG
>FWPV01008889.1_pt1 | contig 14856 bp, 9 predicted proteins | sample 2228371 | NCBI WGS metagenome assembly FWPV01 (sample SAMEA103939776, study PRJEB20133) | metagenome
CTTGTGGGGCTGCTGGCATTGGGCTTTGCCGTTTGGGGTGCTGTTAATCGCAGGCAGCCTCGTCGTCGGTCTGAACGTGGTTTTGGGCCTGAGCCTCCTGGCCGGCCTGTCAGCGTTACGCGCCGAAGCTTTGCTCATCCCGGCCGTCATCATCATCCTGGCCGCGCACCTGCTTGCCCTGCTGTGGTTTGACTATGCCCGCGTCATTGCGGTCAGCCAGAATCGGCGCAATGTCTTTTGGGCTCTGGCGCAATCGGCCCGCCTGCTCTTTCGCCATCCCCTGCGCGCCAGCGGCCTCTACCTGTTCTGGATGCTGGCGGGTTATGTGCTCATCGTGCTCTACACCCGACTGGCAGCGCCGCTGGTGCCGTTCCACTGGACACTGGTCGCGGTAGGATTACAACAACTCTTGATCGCTGCGCAATTATGGACCCGTCTGGCCCGCTGGGCCGCTATGGTCGCCTGGTATCATGGAACGCAAAACCCATCTTCTGAGGGAAACGGGTCTTTTTAAACTTGGAGTATAATAGACATTGTCAGAATCGGAAATAATTTTTCTCGCGCAGAGACGCCGGGACGCAAAGGCCTCTTCTCTAAGACGCCAGGACACAGAGGGTTTCTATTCTTTGCGTCTTCGCCTTGCGTGAAACAGGATACCTGGTTCCCGATTAAGGTATGAATCCTGACACTCAAGACCTGGATTATACAGAGATTTGCCGGCGGGCGACCCTCCAGATGGCTCAGGCGGTCCAGGCCACCAGCGCCCACATGTACAACTGGGACGCGGCGGCCCACGTGGCGACGGTCGTCGCCGAATACTATAGCCCGCAAACCACGTCACGCGAGCGCAGAGATGAACTGGGCGTCCTGTACGACCTGAACGAATTCCCGGTCGCGTTGCGCCACCTGTTAGCCGGACAAATCTATATTATCCGCGCCGACGACCCGGAGGCCGACATGTCCGACCGCGCCCGGCTGGCCGCCATGGATAGCAAAACCGCTCTGCGCGTCCCGCTGGTGACCCATGACACACTCATCGGCTTTATCGAACTGTGCGACAGTCGTCAAGCGCGCGAATGGAGCGAGGAGGACCTGCGCACTTGCCAGACCCTTGCCAGTCATGCCGCTGTCCTGGTCGAAAATGCTTACTTGCAAAAAACCCAACGCCGACAGAGCGCGTTACTTGCCCTGATCCATGAAGTGACCTGGCGCACCTCTCAAAGCCTCAACCCCGATCAGATGATCCAGATTACGCTGGAGACCATTGCCCGCCTGTTTGAATGTACCACTGCGGACGTCATGTTGCTGGATGAAACCGGTCGGGTATTGGTCACTCGCGGCGCGGCCGGCCCGTATGCTGCTCTGGTCCCCACCACGTTCCGGCAATCCATCGAAGATGGCATCGTCGGCTATGTCGTGCGCACCGGGCGCAGTTACCTGTCGAACAATGTTTACCATGACCCTTATTACCTCAAATTAGAAGGGCTGCCGCGCGGTTCCGAATTGACCGTCCCCATTCAACGCGCTGGAAAAACCATGGGGGTCTTGAACATCGAATCCAAGACGCTGGGAGCGTTTTCGCCCGCCGATGTGACCACAATGGAAATCCTGGCCGGGCAACTGGCTACCGCCTTGGAAAATGCCCGTCTGTACACCCAGACCCGCCAGCGCCTCAACGAACTGGCCCTGCTCCACGAGATTGCCCTGGCCGGCGCGACGGCCGGCGATGTAGATACCCTGCTCTGTCAGGCCACCCGGGTCATTGCGGCCAACCTCTACAGCGACAATTTTGGCTTCTTTTTGCTGGATGAGGCGACCGGTCTGTTGCGCATGCATCCTTCTTACCATGGCGTGCCGGCCCATGTCATGCAAATCACCGTCCCGCTCGGACAGGGCATTGTCGGGCATGTGGCCGCCAGCGGGACGCCGCTGGTCGTGGCGGATACCCTGGCCGATCCCCGCTATATTCAACTGATGCGCAACATTCGCTCCGAGATGGCGGCGCCATTGCGGGCCGGGGGGCGCATCTTGGGCGTGTTGAATGTCGAAAGCCGCCAACCGGCCGCCTACTCTGAAGAAGACCTGCGGGTGCTGGTCACCATCGCCGGACAACTCTCGGCCGCCATCGAACGAGCCCAGGCTCAGGAACACGCGGCCCGCACCGCTGTGCGTCTATCCGTCCTCAACGAGATCGGCCGCAAAGCGGCCACGATCCTGGACCCGCTGCGTCTGTTGCGCGAAACCGCCCAGGCTTTGCACCAGAATCTCAAGTACGATTATGTGCTCACGGCTCTGGTGGATCGGGCCAGCGGCACTCTGTTACCGGTGGGCTATGCCGGCGGGCGGACGCCGCTTCAGTTCACCCGTCCCATTGCTCTGGACCGCCGGCACGGTGTCCTGGCCCATGTGGCGCTCGACGGGCAAGTGCTCTATCTGCCCGATACCAGCCGCGACCCCCGCTACGTCGCTGCCCTGCGGGAAGTACGTTCCGAGTTGTGCGTGCCCATCTGCCCGTCCCCGGACCAGGCGATCGGCCTGGTGGACCTCCAAAGCCGCCGTCCGGCCGCCTTTACGCCCGACGACATCGAATCGCTCAAAACCCTGGCCGATCAACTGGCCATCGCTTTGACCAACGCCCGGTTGTATGATGAAACGCAACGCCGCCTGCACGAATTGAGCGGATTGTACGAACTCTCGCAAGCCTTTCGCCTGATCACCGACCCGGAGCAATTGTACGGAGAAATCACCGGCCGTCTGGCCCGTCTGTTGGGCGTCGAACAATGCAGCCTGGTGCTGTATGACGCCCGCACCAAGACGGTAGCCATGCAATCGCCGGCCTATGGTTTGCGCCCGGAACAAATTGCGCTTTACCGGTGGACCGTCCAAGCAGATTCACCGGCCTGGATGCAACAACCCGGCGATATCTTGCTCTCCAACGACCCGCAGAAAGATACTCAGGATAATCCGCGCCTCAGCCGCAACCTGGCCGTTGAATTGGGCGAACGCAATCTGTTGAGTGTCCCGCTGCGGCTTGGCGAGCGATATTTAGGCATGGTGCGGGTGGCAAACAAAGTGGAAGGCCCTTTTACTTCAGACGATGTGCGCCTGTTAACCATCTTTGCCAGTCAGGCCGCCATTGCGATTGAGAACGCGCGCCTGTTGGCCGAGAGCCGCCGGCGGGCTGAACGTCTGGCCGCGCTCCAGCGGATTGGCATCGCGCTCGCGGCCAGCCAGGAACTGCAACCCATGGTCGAAGCCCTGTACCGCGAACTGGCCCCCCTGTTCCATGCCGAGACCGTCTCGGTCTATATCCTTGAGGCCGGGCGCCAACGCCTCCATTGCGAGTGGGTGGACCACGATGTCTATCAACCGCCGCTCGAACTGGACCTGGACTCTCCCAGTCTGGGCGCCTATGTGGTCCGCACCGGTCAACCGCTGCTCATTGCAGACCTGAGCCAGGAGCGCGCTACCCTGCCGGTCAGCGGGATAGTCACTGGTGACCCCTCTCGCTCGTGGTTAGGCGTGCCGTTATCGTGGGGCGAGCAGGTGCGAGGAACTATAACCCTCCAGGCCTATACCCCCGGCCGCTTCGATGAACAAGACCTCGAGTTGCTCATCCAGATTGCCCCTCAGATTATTCTGGCAATTCAAAGTATTTATGCCTCCCGGCAGACTCAACACCATCTCGCCGACCTGACCGCCGTGCAGCGGGCGAGTTTGCGGCTGAGTGCCGCTCACGATCAGGCCGAAGTGATGTACACACTGGCCGAGAGCGCGCGCACCTTGACCGGCGCGACCGATGCGCGCATCTTTTATTATGATATGGACTACGACCGCTGGACTCTTGTCGCCTCTTCCAGTCACTATCGCTACAAGTCCGAGCTGGATGCCACAATATGGCCGGAAGAAATCATGGCGCAGGTGTTTCACAGCGGCCATCCCGTCATGATTAACGAGCCGCCCCACCATCCTCTCTATGCTCAAGTCGCGCTCCAATCCGGAGTGAAAGCAGCCGCCTGTATCCCCATCAAGCGCGGCGACCGTACCCTGGCCGTGCTGACCCTGTCTTGCCTCGAACACATCGCCTGCTTCACCGAGGACAAAATGCACCTCTTGACCATGCTGACCGACCAGGCGGCCCTGGCACTGGAAAACATACTTTTGTTTGAAGCCGAGCACCAGCAGCGGGTTCTGGCGGAAACGCTGCGCGAGATGGCCGCCACCGTCAGCGCCAGTCTGAATCTGGAAGAAGTGTTGAACCACATACTCGATCAACTCCGACGTGTGGTAGAATATGACCAGGCTTCCATTGGCCTGATTACCAACGGACGTTTGAGCATCCGGGCTCGCACCGGCTTTTATGAGACAACAGAAAGGCTGGAATGGGACCTGAAAGACCTGCCGCTGGCGCAGCAAATTGTGGCCACCGCCCAACCGGTGGTGTTGGCCGACATGCAAGACGCCTCGGCCTATCCGGCCGCTCTCTTGAATTCCATCGGCGCGCGCACGGTGCGGGCCACCATGGGCGTCCCCATCATCAGCCGGAGCCAGGTCATTGGCATCCTTTACCTGGATAGTTTTCAACCTGGCGCCTTTACGCTCGACCATGCGCGTCAGGTCCAAACCTTCACCACCCATGCGGCCATCGCTATCACTAATGCGCAACTCTATCAGGCGTTATCCGACCGTCTCCCTGGACCGGGTTCGAGGTAAAGATTCTTTGGCGAGCAAAAGGTATGTCACCGCGTATCCTGGTTGTTGAAGACGATCCTCACATGGTTCATGGCATCTGCGAAATGTTGCACATCGCCGGTTACGAGACCCGGCCGGCGCGCAACGGATTGGAAGCCCTGTCCTGTTTGCAAAAGGAACACTTTGACCTAATCCTTTCGGATATTATGATGCCTCAGATGGACGGCTATGAATTTTTTGACCGGGTGCGCAGTAACCCGGCCTGGACCTCTATCCCGTTCATCTTTCTCACGGCCAGGGGGCAAAAGAGCGATATTCGACTGGGTAAGCAGTTGGGGGCGGATGATTATCTGGTCAAACCTTTTGAAGTCGAAGATTTGTTGATCGCCGTGCAATCCAAATTGGAGCGCGGGCAGGCTTTACGGCGCGCGGCGGACGCCGAGTTGTTACGCATGAAGCAAAACATCCTGAACACGCTCAGCCACGAATTCCGCACTCCCCTCACGTACATTTCGGGCTATACCGAACTGCTTCAATCTGAGAACTTGAGCGCGCAGGAATTCAGAGAATTTTTAGGACATGTACGTCAGGGGAGCGACCGCCTGAGACGCCTGGTTGAAGATTTCTTGTTCGTCGTGGCGCTCGAAACCGGGGAAGCACAGTCCGCCTACATGTTAGAACACATCTTGTGCGACGATCTGGCCGAACGCGTGGCGCGTCTGCTGAATACGCTCGAATCGCAGGCCGCGGCGCGCCGGGTCCAATTGAAGCGCGAATTGCCCCCTTCCCTGCCGGCCGTTTTTTGCCATATCAATTATATCCTGGATGCCATCAGCCGGCTGGTCGAGAACGGCATCAAGTTTTCCAAGCGCGAGGGCGGCGTGGTCACCGTGCACGCATGGGCCGATGACCACAGCGTGTATATCGCCGTGAGCGATCAGGGCATCGGCATCCGCCCGGAGCAAATGTCCAGACTGTTCGACCGCTTTTCCCAAATCAATCGCGAGCAAATGGAGCAACAAGGCACCGGGATCGGTCTGTTCATCGTCAAGGGCATCGTCACCCTGCACGGCGGACAGGTGAATGTGGTCAGCACTCCCGACGTGGGGAGCACCTTCACCATCAGCCTGCCCAGAGCAACCCCATAACAGCGATGAGGCCGGGTCTCAAGTCAGTCGAGTGTCAGAATCCCGTCATGTACATTTTCCCATTTGATGGTAAACTTGCTTTGTCAGGCAACCCATCTGGTTTCAGACCCGGTAGATCCCAATTCCGGTTCGTAGCAACCGCTTCGCCCAGAGGCGCGCGAAGCGTGCGGATGGCGGGTTTCTGACGGCTAAAGCCATCGCTACGAACGTAAAAATTTGATCTACTGAGACTCGTTCCTGTCTCAAAATCCATGCGCCCACCCCCGAGACGGGGGTGAAACCCATGCTCCGGCCCCCGTCCCCGGGGGCCGAGACGGGGGTGGGGAGCATTTGGGGGAAACGTAAAAATTCGATCTGCCGAGTCTACTGAGACTGGAGAGGTAATTTCAAATCAATACCCTGATCACTAGAAGGAGGATTTCTATGGCATCTCTGTTGGAAAAAGTTGGCACATTGATCTCGGCCAACCTGCACGCGATGGTGGATTCTGCGCTCAAAGCCAATTCATTGGCGGTCTTTGACGAGTACATCCGTCAGGCCGAAAACAACCTGGACGCGCTCGAAGATGCAGCGGCCACCGTCGGCGGCAATGTCAAAACGCTCAAACGCAAGGTAGAGCAGTATCAGGCCGATGCCGCCAAATTCGATGCCCAGATTGACGAGTTATTGCGGCAGAACAAGGATGACCTGGCCGCTGCCGTGCAGGCGAAACTGAACTCGACCAATGCCTTGCTGACCCAGTACAAGAGCGATTACGAAAAGACCCAGGCCGAGTATCAGAAATTGTTGGACGCCAAGCTCAAGCTGGAAGCCAAACTGACCACCATCAAGCAGCAGCGCGAGGAAATGGAAGCGCTGTTGGAGCTGGCGAAAGCCAAAGAAAAGACGGTCGGGGCCATTCGCTCACTGAAGGACCTGGAAGGCGTGGGCGATGCCGACATTGCGCGCATCACCGAGGGCATCCGCGCCCGGCTCGACAAGGCCGACGCACGCGCCGAGATGGCCGCCACTCGCCTCGCCGATCAGGTAGACCAGGCCCTGGGCAAGGCCGAGATTGACATGCAATTGGCCGAACGCAAAAAGCGGCTCGGCATGGGGTAATCCAACGCTGACATACCTCATCGCTGACGTGGGGGCGAGGTCAGCGCCGGCCTCGCCCTGCTTTTGCATGTCCGTCCACCCGGCAAGACCTGCGATGTACGGTGACTCCCGTACGACTTGGCACGGGCACAATCGGCAATCCGGCTTGGCCGGGTCATTGCGAGGGCATCCTTCGCTGTCCTTCGCTGCGCTCAGGGCTTCAACTCAGGGCAAACTCCGGCGGCCGAAGCAACATGTCACTGCGAGCCGGCCGCCTGCCGAAGCAACATGTCATTGCGAGGGCGCAACGTGCCCGAAGCAACCTCCTCCTGGCCGGGGGATTGTTGCATAAGCGTCAAGCTAAGGTCAATGTTGCCATTTTCGCCGGCCGTGTGTGCTGGCCCGAAGCTAAACCTTCGGGCTGAAAGCGCAAGTCGTCCTTGAGCTCTCAGCCCGACGAATTCATCGTCGGGCTGGGGCGGCGATTTTCCTTAGCTTGATGCGTATGGGGATTGTTGTGCGCCCTCTGCGAGGGTGCTCGCAACGACAGTACAGCAAGAGTAACCGTTCAGATGGAGGGCCATTTTACCGGGGACGCTGAGGACGCAAAGCCAAAGGAACCTCTGCGCTCTCCGCGCCTCTGCGGTGAAAACCCAATCCAGGCTGAACGGTTACCAGCGAGAAAATTACCATCGATGACCACAAGCAGTCTATCACGCATGGAAAGGGGGCGGTTATGAACCGCACACGCATCATCTTTTTCCTGGTCATTCTGGCCACCCTGATCATCATCGCCGTGGGATTGGCCCTGCGCGCCCTGAGTGGCTCAACCGGCGGTGGTGCGACGCTGGCCACCAACCAGCCATTGGAAGTGCGCGTGGTGGTGGCGTTGCCTATTGAATCATGGGTTGGTGAAGCAGCCAAAAGTTTCAACGCCGAAAAGCACACCCTGGAGGGACGCCCCATTGCTGTGACCATCCTGCCTATGGATGGACTGGCGGCCCTGGCCCGTTACGATAGCGATTCGTTCGAGACCAAACCCACGGCCTGGATTCCCGATAACCGCTATCTGGTCGAACTGGTCAACGCCGCCTACAAAGAGCGTCTGGGGCGGGATGTGTTCCTGACCGATGGCGAATACCGGACGCGCCCGATTGCCTTGTCGCTGTTCGCCTGGGGCATCTATCAGAGCCGGGCCACCATCCTGGAGCAAAAATACGGCGAGATTAGCTGGAAGACATTGCACGATGCTGCCATCGCCAGGGGCGGTTGGCCCGAATTGGGAGGCAGCAAGGAATGGGGCTATTTCAAACTGGTGGTGCCTAATCCGCGCAAAAATGTGGGCGGGTTGGCGGCTATGGTGGCCGCTGCCGGCGAGTATTATGACCGCCCTGACATCAGCGTCGCCGATGTGACCGATCCCGATTTCCAGAAATGGCTCAAAGAACTGATGGAATCGGTCACCGACCTTTCGGGCGCCAGCGCCTACACGGCCGAGGATTTTGCCTTGCTGGGTTATACCGCTGGCGATGGTGGTCAGTTGCTCGAAAGCGACCTGCTCAAAAACATGGAAGGCATTCAAACGCGCTGGAACGACCCGCTGGTCGTGCGCTATCCCAAATACGTCACCTGGTTCGACTTTCCATTTACAGTGTGGATGGGGCCCGAGACCACCGCCGCCGAAAAGAACGCCGCGTTGGAATTTGAAAAATATCTGCTGTCCAAGGAAGTGCAAACCAAAGCCGTCAGCTACGGCATACGCCCGGCCCTGGGGGGAGTCAGCGTGACCGGCCCCGAGAGTCTGTTTACCCAATGGGCAGGTCAGGGGATAACGGGCGTCGTCTCGCGCACGTCGGCCATGCGCTCGCCGGACCGCGCCGTACTTCAGGCCTTGTTACGCTGGTTCGACCTGAACGTGGCCAAGAGATAGCAAGGGCAAGGTGATACTATGAGCCGAACCTACAAGCGAGCCAAGAAAAAGAGATCCAACGCTACCCTGATCGCGCTGGTGCTGACGGCGTTGAGTGTGCTAGGCGTGTGCGCCGGATGCTGGCTGGTGACGACGCAAGCCTTTAACGCCCTGGTGCCGCCTACCCCACCCCCCGGCGCACAACTGGTCGTGGCCTATTCACCCGAAAAAGCCGGGTTGTTCCAGACGCTCGTGAACGACTTTAATGCCCAAAATCTCAAGGCCCCGGATGGTACGCGCCTGTCCCTTGCGGTCATCGAACTGGACCCCGATGCCATGATTCAGGCCGCACTCTCCGGTCAGGTGCAGGCCATTTCACCGGATTCATCCATCTGGTTGGGGCAACTCGATCGAGCCTGGAGCGATACCTACGGCGGCTCGGGGCTGGTGGGTCAGACCGTCCGCTACGCCGTTTCGCCGGTGGTCATTGCCATGTGGCGCGAGGTGGCGCAGGCCATGGGCTATCCGGGCCGGCCCTTGGGCTGGAGCGATGTGCTGGTCAAAGCCCGGTCCGACCCGGATTTCAAATGGAGTCATCCCTCCACTTCGTCCGCGTCGGGTTTGCTGGCCACCCTGGCCGAGTTTTACGCTGGCGCGGGCAAGACGCGGGGGTTGACCAGCGAAGATGTGCTGGCGCAGCGCACGCTGGATTACGTTGGCGCCATCGAGCGCACGGTGCGCTATTACGGCGAAGGCGAATGGCCGGCCATGCAACGCATGGTCAAAGAAGGTCGTCGTTACCTGGATGCGCTGGTGTGTTCGGAACAACTGGTGGTCTGGGCGCGCAGCCAGGGAGCCGACCTGGTGGCCATTTATCCGCTGGAGGGCGCCCTGTGGCAAGACCATCCGCTGGCGTTGCTCGAACAGCCCGGTTTGAGCGATGTGCAACGTCTGACGTTTGTGCGCCTGGCCGAGTTTGTCCGTTCGCCCCAGGCGCAACAAAAAATCCTGGCCGCCGGTTATCGCCCGGCCGACCTGTCAGTTCGGCTGGACACCCCCGGCTCGCCCATCCGAACCGATAACGGGGTGGACCCGGCCCAGCCGGTGACCAGTTTGCAAGTGCCCTCGCCGGCCGTGTTGCAAACCGTGCAGCAAAGCTGGTGGCTGACCAAGCGTCGCGCCAACGTCATCCTGGTCGTGGACACCTCTGGCAGCATGTCCGGCAGCAAACTGGCAAACGTCAAGGACGCGCTGCGCACCTTTATCGAGCAGGTCCCCACCGACGAAGAACGGATCGGGCTGGTCGCTTTTTCCTCGGAGGTCTATCTGGAACTTGCGCCAGAGCCGCTCAAGACCGGCCGCTCGAATTTGTTGACGACGATTGACAATCTGGTCGCGCGCGGCGATACAGCCCTGCTCGACGGCGTGAACGCCGCCTACAATACCTTGCAAGCCATGAACGACCGGGAGCGCATCAATGCCATCGTCGTCATGACCGATGGGCTGGAGAACAATTCCAACATCACGCTCAGCCGACTGACCCAAAAGATGCGCAAAGGCAACCAGACCGGCGTGCCGGTGATTGTGTTCGCGGTGGCCTATGGCAGCGACGCAGATTACAGAACGCTCCAGGCCCTCTCAGATGCCACCGGCGGTCAAACACGCGCCGGAACGCTGGAAACCATCCGGCAACTTTACAAGATTCTCTCGACATACTTCTAGTGGTTCAAGCCGGGAGGCAGCCCGGCTGCCGGCCGCGCCGAGGACGGCGCGGCGAGCCGACCTTTTCAGCGGTTCTTGACAGCTAAAGCCGTCACTACAAACGTAAAAATGTTTACGGCTACTGAAGACTTGCATAGAGGACGCTGAGCACCCTACCGGTACACAGCACGCCATACAAAACCCATGTCCGAGATCAAGACTGAATTGAGCCAAATGCTGGAACGGGGCATTGCTGCGGCCAAAGCCGGCGACCGTGAAATGGCGCGGGATTTGTTGATGCGGGTCGTCGAGCGAGATGAGCGCAATGTCAAAGCCTGGCTGTGGCTTTCAGAGGTGGTAGATACCCCTGATGACCGCGAGGTCTGTCTGGAAAACGTGCTGACGCTCGAACCCGGTCATCGCGCTGCTCAACGTGGATTAGCGTTACTGCGCCAGGAGAACGCGGCCCCGGCTCATTCTCGCTTGCATCCGGTGACCGGCCCGTCCTCGGCGCCGAGTCTGGCGGCGGCCCTGTGGCGTGGCTTTCCCCCCCCGGAGGAACAACGGCCTGAAAGCGAGGCCGGCTACACGCCACCCTCGATTGAGGAAAGCTATGCTTTTAGCCGCAAGGCGTCGCCCAGTCTGGCCGCCGCGCTCTTGCGCCCGGCCGCGCCGCTGGAAAGCGAGCCGGAGTCAGCAGCCTATGAGCCGCCGGTCCCCTTGCCGCCCGAAGCGCCGGTCGTGCCAGGCTGGCCCGCCGTGCAACAAGATGTTTCTACTCTACTCAGCGAATTCGATGACGAATACCTGTGCCCCTATTGCGCCGAACAGACTGCGCCCGAAGATCAGGTTTGTCCGGCTTGCAAGGGAAACCTGTGGCAGAGCACGCCGCGCTTGAAGGCCAGATCAGGCTTGTTGTGGCTGACGGTTCTCTCGCTGGTCATGGCGGCCATGTGGCAACTGTACGGATTCATCACCTGGGGATTTATTTACATTCAGCCGCTCTATACTCAGGGCAAACTCAAAACCATAGACCAGTTTATCGGCCTGTACCTGGGGAGGCCAACCGTCCCGCCCGATGTCGCCGCTACCATTTTGGAGCGATTGCCGCCCGCCACCTTTTGGGGGCTGATGCTTGTCATCGGCCTGCAACTGGGCACGGCCTTTTTAATTTACCTTCGCTGGAGGCCGTTTTACTGGTTTGCCGTATTACTGGCGTGCCTCAATGTCGTCTATGCCGTCACAGAGGCTGTGGTCCATTCGCGTTCGGAATGGGGTTGGCTGGCTACCCTGGCCCAGGCGGGGGTGCCGCTCATGTTCTTGTTGCTGATTCAACAAGACTTTATGGTACAACGCGAGCGTCTTTTGTGCAGGCCGGACAAGGGGCTTCATTCCCATTCCGGGTTTTACATGCGCGGGCGCGAGTATGCCCGCAAAAAGATGTGGACGCAGGCCGTCATTCATTACCGGCGCGCCACGGCCGAGGCGCCTCGCATGGTCGCCTATCATCTGGCGCTGGCAGCGGCCTATGTCCAACTCAAGCGTTACGAACGCGCCCTGGCCGCGTTACAGGAAGCCCAGCGCATCGAGCCGGAAAATCGAGACGTGCGCCAACTGGCGGCTGAGATAGCCCAGAAGCGCGCCCACTATACCGGCGTGACGAACGATGGATGACCGGCCACCCATGAGACACATAGCAAACAGGTGAGACCATGAGTCAACCAGGCACACGTGAAACGCTGCACCGTCGGGCGTTGAAAGCCATGATTGAAAGCGCGGTGCTGGATTGGAAGAGCGCAGTCATTCTGGCTATGACGCTCTTGCTGACGATTTTTGCCCCCAACATTCTCCCCGGCTGGCAATGGTGGTATTGGGTTCTTGGGGGTGCCGTGGCGTGGGGCGCGTTGCTGGTCAGCATGCTCACCGACCCGGCTTTTGAAAAAAGCGACACCTGGGCCACGGCGCTCGTCCTCGCCGCGGCACTCAATAAGCTCTCCCCCTACGACGCCAACGTGATGGCCGATATGCTTCGCACCGATTTAGACCCGGCCCGCTTGAAGAACGAAGAGGCGCGCGCCAGGATCAACAAGGCCCTGGAATACCGCCGCCGTATCGCGGAAGCTTTTGGGCGCGCCCGCCAAAATATCTTGCCCGATGACCTGAAGGGATTGGAACATCAGATTGATGAATGGATTGCCAATATGTATCATCTGGCGACCCGGCTGGACACTTTTGAAAGCGATACGGTGATTCATCAAGACCTCCAGGCAGTGCCGCAGGCTATCCAAAACTTGCAGGCGAAATTGAAAACCGCCGGCGATCAGGCTGTGCGCGAGCAAATCCAGCAAACGCTGGCGGCCAAACAACAACAACTGGATAGCTTGAGGAAACTGGAAAGCATGATGCAAAAAGCCAGCCTCCAGATGGATAGCACGATCACCGCGCTGGGCACAGTCTATTCGCAATTACTGCTGATCGGCGTCAAAGACATTGATAGCGGTCGGGCGCGGCGTCTGCGCGAAGATATTAGCGAGCAGGTCCACCAGTTGCACGATCTGGTCAGTTCCGTGGATGAAGTGTACGCGCACAGAGCATGAAAAAGACCTGCCTTTTGCAAAGGAGGGTAAGCGATGGATATTGCACAGGCTTTTTGGGAACTTTTGGTGAATCCCAATGTGGCCTATCTGTTACTGGTGATCGGCCTCTGGGGATTGATGGCGACCTTTGCCATGCCCGGCACCGGCGTCCCCGAAGTTGCCGCGGCTATTTGTCTGACGCTGGCCCTGCTGGGACTGGCGCGCATGGACATCAACATTTTTGGCGCGGCGCTGATCGTCATCGCCATGATTTTATTGGTGATTGACTTGAAGGTACAAAGTCACGGCGCGTTGACCCTGGGGGGGGTCATTGCGCTGGCTTTGGGTTCGGTCTTTCTGTTCCGTCCGGTCGAAGGTCAGCCCGGCCTCTCGTTTTGGGTCATCGGCGCCACCACCCTGGGAAGCGCGCTATTCTTTAGCGTGGCGCTGGCGTATGCCATGCGCGCCCAAAAGCAACCGGTGGTGATGGAGCCCAAAGCCGTGCTCGGTCAACACGGCCAAGTGCGCGATCCGCTCGACCCCCTCGGCACCGTCCAATTGCGCAGCGAATTGTGGAGCGCGCAATCCGAAACCCCCGGTGAAATCATCGAAAGCGGTACCCATGTCGTCGTCACCGGCCTGGAGGGGCTTGTCCTCAAAGTCAAAAAAATCTAGGTGAATATAGAAAGGAGAAATCTTATGGATAGTTTTGCCGCTCTCGTGTGTGTTCTGGTCATTGGCCTCGTGTTTTTCATCGTGGTTATCTCGTCCATGATTCGCATCGTCCGGGAATACGAACGATTGGTCGTGTTCCGTTTAGGGCGGTGCATCGGCACCAAGGGACCTGGCCTGGTGTTCCTGTTGCCGTTCATTGACATTCCGCAGTCGGTGGACTTGCGCGAAACTGTGCTAGAAGTGCCGCACCAGACCAGCATCACCAAAGATAACGCGCCGATTGCGATTGACTTTTTGATTTATTGGAAAGTCATAGACCCCATGGCCAGCGTGATTCAGGTTTCCAACTTTCGGGCGGCCAGCCAGGGGATTGCCACCACCACCCTGCGCGCTGTCATTGGCGACATTATGCTGGATAATGTGCTGGCCGAGCGCGAGCACATCAACCATGTATTGCGCCAAAAGTTGGACGAAGTGACCGAACGCTGGGGCGTCAAAGTGACAGCGGTCGAAATCCGCGAAATCATCCCGCCCAAAGAAGTCCAGGAAGCCATGAACCGCCAGATGAGCGCGGAACGCACCCGCCGCGCTGTGGTGACCGAAGCCGATGGCAAGCGTGAGGCTTCGATCAAAGTGGCCGAGGGCGAAAAGCAGGCGGCGATTCTGCGCGCCGAAGGGGCCAAGCAATCGGCCATCCTGGAAGCAGAAGGCCAACGTGCGGCCCAGGTCCTGCGGGCCGAAGGCTTTGCCGTGGCGCTGGATAAAATCTTTGACGTTGCCAGGAAGGTGGATAGCAAGACCATGGCCCTGCAATATCTGGAAACGCTCAAGACGGTTGGCGCCAGTCCTTCGACCAAGTTTATCTTCCCGATGGAGTTTGCCAGTTTGATCAAGCCGCTCTCTGGCATGCTCGAAGCGTCCAACCAATAAGCCTTATCGGGTAACAGCACGCGGCTCAGTAGCTTGACAATGTCACATTCGTTGGTGCGAGCCGCCCCTTCGTTTCCCCTTCGCTGCGCTCAGGGCTTCGACTCAGGGTAAACTCTGGCGGCGAACCTGTCATTGCAAGCCGCCG
>FWPV01008805.1_pt1 | contig 14854 bp, 8 predicted proteins | sample 2228371 | NCBI WGS metagenome assembly FWPV01 (sample SAMEA103939776, study PRJEB20133) | metagenome
AAAGGCAGGCGATTGTGGCTGGCTACCACTGGTTCACCGACTGGGGTCGCGATACTATGATAAGCCTCCCGGGACTTCTTCTCTCTACTGGACGGCTGGACGAGGCTCGGAACGTCTTGCTGGATTGTGTTCGCTACTTTAATCAAGGTATGCTTCCAAACAGGTTTTCTGATGAGGGCAAAGCGGAGTATAACACCGCTGACGCAACTCTTTGGTATTTCCAGACTATCTACCATTACACTGCTGCTTCAGGTGATGTGGAAATTATTCATAAGTTGTTTCCCTACCTAAAGCAAATAATTGAGAGCCATATTGAAGGGACAAAATATGGTATAAGAGTTGATTCGAACGATTGCCTGCTTTTCGCCGGCTTGGGACGAAGTCAAGTGACTTGGATGGATGCTTGCGTTAATGGCAAACCTGTTACGCCGCGAGTCGGAAAGCCTGTGGAGATCAATGCCCTTTGGTACAATGCTTTGTGTCTTATGGCATACTGGGCTAAATATGCAGGAGAATCAGCGCAAAGGTATGAGTCACTAGCTTCTAGGTGTGCCGCAAGTTTTCAGAAAAAATTCTGGCATGGAGGTGGTTACCTATATGATGTGATTGACTCACATGGCAAAGTTGATGATTCGTTCAGACCAAACCAGATCATAGCTGTTTCATTACCTTTTTCGCCGTTGAAACCGAATCAGCAGAAGCTGATAGTAGATGCCGTAGAGCAGGAATTACTTACACCGTATGGTCTGCGTACCTTATCCCCCAAAAGTCCACAATATTGCGGCACTTATTCAGGCGGACCAATCGAGAGAGACAGTGCTTATCATCAAGGAACCGCTTGGCCCTGGCTTCTTGGGCAGTTCGCTGACGCTCATTACAAAGTCTATCGAGATCAAGGGCGGATCAAGGAGTTACTTCAGCCATTCAAAAGCCATCTTAGTGAAGCTGGGGTCGGAAGTATCAGCGAACTCTTCGATGGCGATCCCCCACATAACCCTGGTGGATGCATAGCTCAGGCTTGGAGCGTCGGAGAAATCCTCCGGATTCTCACCAGTCTTAAAACGCTCAAATAAATCTGAGAACTATAAACTAGTTTTTGTGTTTCATAAGCTAATTAGTGGGGTATACGCGGATTGGCAACATTGTTGGGAGGATGAATTGAAATGGCAAAGAAGCGTCAGCAGTCCGGCAAACGAGGCGGTTCTGTAGGTGACGAAGAACTGAAGGACCCTGCACCAAAGAATAAGCCGGCTAAGCAGAAAAAGGCTAGCAAAGGCAAGCATAAGAAATAGGACATTCTGTTAATTTTTAGTTTTCCTCATAATGAGCGGGTTTTTGTTTATCGCAAGCCTGCTTGCTATTCGGCACTGCTACCCCTCACATAAACATTGACGGGTGTGCATTCCCTCGCTATACTTTAAAGTACCAACCCACCCGTTCGGCGGCCCCTCTTTCGAACGACTTCGCCGAAACGGTGATCTATTGCTTGTCTAAGTCTTCCGGAGGATCACCTACATATGGAAAAGATTTTCGGCATGCGTCGCGATTACCTAATTGGCATCCTTTTGGTGCTTGCAACACTAGCTCTTTTCTGCAGAATACTGAGCTTTGAGTTCGTATATGACGATAAGCAGTACATCCTTGATAATCCTCATGTGAGAAGTGGCATCTCTCTTAGTAGCATAGGGTGGGCATTTAGTTCTTTGTATGCTTTTAACTGGCATCCTTTGACATGGCTTTCACATATGCTGGACTGCACATTATTTGGGCAGAAAGCTGGCTGGCACCATTTGGTAAATCTCATTTTTCACGCGGCAAACGTTTTTCTCCTTTTCTTTGTGCTAGTGCAGCTGACAAGCTCATTTTGGAAGAGCGCGTTTGTAGCCGCATTGTTTGCGGTGCACCCCCTTCATGTAGAGTCGGTGGCTTGGGTGGCGGAACGGAAGGATATGCTAAGCACCTTTTTTATGCTGCTTACAATCTTAGCCTATGTTCGCTATGTAAATGCGCCAAGTAGAAAAAGGTATGCTTGCGTGGTAGGTCTATTTGTGCTTGGCTTACTCTCAAAACCAATGCTTGTAACCCTGCCATTTGTGTTGCTTCTTCTGGACTATTGGCCTCTGGGTAGAATTGATTTTACGAGGCATTCATTGTTAATTGAACCTTCGGGCAGAAACAAGAGTAAGAAGGTGATTATTGAGAAAATACCCTTGTTTATTTTGTCGTTTCTATCTTGCGTCATCACCTATGCCGCTCAGCACTATGGTGGTGCTGTTGGTTCGCTAGAGCAATTTCCACTTTCTGCTCGAATTGGAAATGCGTTTGTGGCTTATTTTGCCTACATCAGTCGGATGGTCGTTCCTGTAAAGCTCTGTATTTTTTACCCACATCCCGGAACTAGTCTCCCAATATGGAAGCCCATCGTGGCTGCTATATTCCTGATTATAATCACTGCTTTAGTGATAAAAGCAGCTCCGAAACGCCGCTACCTAGCCGTAGGCTGGTTTTGGTATCTCGGCACGCTGGTGCCTGTGATCGGGATAGTTCAGGTTGGAATGCAGGCGATGGCAGACCGTTATACTTATATTACGCTGATCGGTCTTTTCATAATAATTGCGTGGGGAGTGCCAGATTTAATCGAATGTTTGGAAAAGCGCACAACAAGAGAGTGTAGAATAGCCAATCAGGAAGCTTACGGTGCTGAGCAGTCAAAGGATGAAGTCTTAGCTGAATCTTCTAATGCAAAGAGCTTTCCAATTCTACCAATCCTTGCATGTGTTGTGTTGGTTCTTCTGATGGTTAGCACTTACCACCAGCTATCCTACTGGAAAGATAATTTTATACTGTTTGGGCGGGCTGTTGAGATTACCGGGGGCAATTACCTAATGGAGAACAACCTCGGCTTCTTTCTTATGGAGGCTGGCAGATACGATGAAGCAATGAAGCATTTCCGCAGCGCTTTGAAGGACAATCCACGCTATGCGGAGGCTTATGTAAACATTGGTAATATTCTATGTGATAAAGGGAAAATTGACGAGGCACTGCGGGAATATCAGGCGGCACTCAAAGTGAGACCTGGATTTGCGCCTGCCTTAAACAATATTGCAGGAATTCTTGAACAGCGAGGGCAAGTAAATGAAGCGCTTCAGATGTACCAAGAGGCGGTGAAAGCTGATCCAAATTCGGCAACATCGCATCTAAACCTCGGATGCGCCCTTATTCGCCAGCGGAAGTTGGATGAAGCTATTGTCGAATTGAACGAAGCTGTTCGCATTGATCCCAAGCTTGCATTGGCTCACTATAACCTGAGCCGTGCGCTAATCGAAACGGGTAGACCTCAGGAAGCCATTCCTCACCTTGAAGAGGTTGTGCGATTAGAACCAAATAATGCGGAGGCTCATTTAGACCTTGGTGCTCTTTTAGTTGACAATCAGAGAATTGACGAAGGAATTGCACATTATATGGAAGTGCTTAAGCTCAAGCCCGACTTTGCTCCGTTGCATAACAACCTTGCGGTGGCTTACTTCTTCAAAGGTCAATATGCTGCTGCTTGGGAAGAGGTTAAGTTATGCAGAAAGCTTGGAATGAATCCACATCCTGAATTTATTAAAGTTCTGTCCTCAAAAATGCCAGAACCTTAGTTAATGTGTTTGTGATGGAAAAGTCTCTCGGCAAATACCTAATTTATATAGTCGGAGCCGCGTTAGTGCTGATTACCTTTGTTGTTTTCTACCAGACACTGACGAGCGATTTCCTCAATTATGACGACGACTACTTTGTGACAGACAATCACTATGTTCAATTGGGGCTGACATGGCAAAGTATAAAGTGGGCGCTCACAACTTTATACCAATGCTTTTGGCATCCTATGGTATGGCTTTCCTATCTCATAGATAGGCAGATTTTTGGCTCGGGTCCATTCGGCTTCCACTTGGTAAATTTGCTTCTCCACCTTTCAAATGTTTTCTTGCTTTTAATTGTAATGGCGAGGTTGACAGGTTCTATTTGGAGGAGTGCCTTTGTAGCGGCGTTGTTTGGCGTTCATCCCCTCCATGTTGAGTCGGTTGCTTGGATCTCAGAGAGAAAAGATGTGCTAAGCACGCTTTTCTGGATTCTTACCATGTGGGCTTATTTGCTTTATGTCAAGCAGCCGAGCTTGAAGCGGTATCTGGCTATCCTAGTGCTCTTCTTCGTTGGATTGGCGTCAAAATCAATGCTCATGACGCTTCCGATTATCCTGCTCCTCTTCGACTACTGGCCTCTTAAACGCATAGACCTTACTCAGCATTCTTGGCGAAGCTTTTTCTATGGCAAAAATAGGCATCTGGTATTCGAAAAACTGCCCCTTCTGGCACTTTCGATTGCTTTCGGAATCATAAGCATTATAGCTCAAAGAAAGGGTGGTGCGATGAGTACTCTTCTCGCCGTGCCACTCTGGAGTCGCGTGGGGAATGCCTTCTTGGCATATGTTAAATATATTTTGAAGACGTTCTGGCCCACAGATCTAGCGGCTTATTATCCGCATCCGGGCCGCGAACTGCCAATTTGGCAGGCGGTAGTCTCAGCTGGGGTATTGATCTGCATTACATTTTTAATCCTGAGGGCTGCCGTTAGGCGTCCGTATTTGGCGGTAGGATGGCTTTGGTATGTGATTACGCTCATACCAGTGATCGGTATAATACAGGTTGGTTCATTTGGTATGGCGGATCGGTTCACCTATGTGCCGCTGATAGGACTTTTCATTGCAATTGCATGGGGAGTGCCCGACCTAATTAAGGGTATGGGAATATACGACAGCAAAGAGGAAGCACTTGGTGTAGAAAATTCCTTTGTTCCTTTTTGCCACTACTCAGTTCTCCCACTAACTGCTTTTGTTTTGGTTTTTGCATTGAGCATATGCTCTTGGTATCAGGTAGGCTACTGGAAGAATTCGGCGACTCTTTTTATCCATGCGCTTGCTGTGACAAAAAATAACTTTGCCGCACATCTTAATCTTGGGATTGCGCTCGAAATGAGCGGCAAAGTTGATGAAGCCATAAAACACTACTATAGGGCTTTGGAAATTAATCCTCAAAGCGACAAAGTGTATAACAACCTAGGGGTTGCCCTCGAAAAACAAGGGCGGCTTCAGGAAGCAATTGAGTGTGTTAAAAAGGCGGTTGCGCTCAAGCCAAACAGTCCTGATGCGCACGGAAACTTGGCAATGATGCTTGCGGATGCGAAACGGTTCGATGAGGCGGTATATCACTGCGAAGAACTAATTCGACTTACTCCTGACGATCCCATTGCGCACTGGCTCAGAGGCAGACTTTATGCGGCGATGGGAGATCCAGCCTCTGCCGAAGCAGAGCTTCGCCATTCCATAAGGCTTCAGCCGAATTTTGCAGACGGACATTTTCATTTGGCACTGGTTCTCAAATCAATGGGGCGCGATGCCGAGGCAGAAAAAGAATATCGAATGGCAGTGCAGTTAAATCCGAATCATTCGGCGGCGCACAACAATTTAGGGAATATGCTTTTTAGCCGTAATGATTACGAAGGTGCGATAAATGAATACCGTGAGGCAGTAAGATCCAATCCCCAAAATCAGCAGGCTCAAAATAATCTTGCGGCAGCACTCCTATACTCGGGCAGGTATCCTGAAGCTTGGCAGCAAGTGCAGAAGTGTAGGGAACTAGGTATTCCTGTTCATCCTGCGATTATCCGTGGCCTTTCCGCTAAGATGCCGGAACCGAAATAGGTGGGGCAATCATCTTTCCTTTTCTCATCTTAATCTTTGTTGCACTTAGGTTCAAGGGACGCTATACTGAGCCTTGGAGCGCATATTGAATGAGACGGAAGTGCTAAATGACGGAAAAATCCCAAAATATCCGTAGAGAAATTTGGATTTGCTTGTTTCTAACCGCCGCCATAGTTGTTGTGTTCGGTCAGGCGACTGGCTATGACTTTACAAACTATGATGATAACCGCTATGTCACTGAGAATAGCGCAGTTTTGTCAGGATTGACTGCTCAGGGGCTTGCTTGGGCATTTACGAGTACCTGTGCGGCTAATTGGCACCCATTGACCTGGATTGCTCATATGTTGGACGTCGAGCTATATGGCACGAAAGCAGGCGGCCACCACCTTACTAATATTATTTTGCATGCTATCGCTGCTTTACTGCTATTCCTCGCATTTGCGCGAATGACGGGTTATGTTTGGAGGAGCGCTTTTGTCGCAGCGCTTTTTGCTCTTCACCCGCTTCATGTGGAATCAGTAGCATGGATTGCTGAGCGTAAGGATGTGCTGAGTGCGGTTTTCTGGACGCTTACAATTTGGGCGTATTACAGATATACTCAATATCCTAGGAGTTTTATGAAATATGTCTGGGTTGTTGTGTTTTTTGCGCTTGGATTAATGTCGAAACCAATGTTGGTGTCCCTTCCTTTTGTACTCCTTTTCCTTGACTACTGGCCGCTCAATCGCTATGAACCGAATATCTCCTCGGATACTTCTGCCTTTTCACGCCAGATTGGAAAGTTTTTGATGGAGAAAATACCATTGATAATTTTGTCGGCTACGTCATGCGTGGTTACATATCTCGTCCAGCAAAAAGGTGGTGCGGTAACTTCTGCAGAGCAATTTCCGCTTGGTGTACGAATTGCAAATGCCCTTGTTGCATACATCGCTTACATTATTAAAATGATTTGGCCCCAAAAGCTTGCCGTCTTTTATCCGCATCCCGGCGCCACATTGCCGGTGTGGCAGGTCATTTGTGCGGCGTTATTGCTGGCTGGGATTACCGCAGTCGTGATACGCAATTCACGCAGGAAGCCATATTTAGCAGTGGGTTGGTTTTGGTATCTCAGCACGCTCATTCCAGTGATTGGTATTGTGCAGGTTGGTGCGCAGGCAATGGCTGATAGATACACATATATTCCTCTGATTGGACTATTTATAATGATTGCATGGGGTATTCCCGAACTTGCAGCGTCGCTGGATATACACAGGGAAAGAGATAAAGTGCGGAGGAAAAGCTATTCTTCTGTCTTATCTCTCCGCATTTCTGTTTTGCCAATTGCATCTTTAATTGTTGTATTCGCAATGATGGTATGTGCATATGTTCAAGTCAGCTATTGGAGAAATAGTGTTACTTTATTCACGCATTCTTTGATTAGCACATCGAACAATGCTCTAGCTCACAATAACCTTGGCTTAGCGCTAGCCGATAGTGATGATGTTGATGCTGCCATTCGTCATTATGAGCGGGCACTTGAAATTAAACCCGATTTCCCTTTGGCGCACAATAATTTGGGCTTTGCTCTTCTGAAGGTAAAACGCCTTAATGAGGCGCTCTTTCATTTCGAGGAAGCACTGAAAAGTGAGCCTAATTCTGCAGTATTTCGAAACAATTATGGAACCGCATTGATGGAGCAGGGAAGGCTTGACGAGGCAATTGGGCAATTCAAGGAAGCTTTGAAAATCAACCCAGATTATGCGGCTGCTTACACGAATATGGGTCTTGCTTTGGCAAAGCTTGGCGACTTTGATGGAGCGATATCGGAGTATGAGAAATCTTTAAAGCTAAATCCGCATGATGAGCGAACTGTTATCAATCTTGGGGTTGCCCTTGCAATGCAGGGCAAGCTTGATAGCGCAGTTGAAGTATATCAAAGGGCGCTCTCTTTGAATCCAAAGTCTGCGGATATTCATAATAACCTTGGACTTGCTTATGCGTCGCAGGGGAAAGTTGATGAGGCACTGGAACATTATGAAGAGGCAATACGAATACAACCCAACCATGGTCAGGCACATTACAACCTTGCGGTTGTTCTTGCAATGAAGGGGCGGTATGCTGAGGCATGGCGCGAGGTTCACCTTAGTGCGCAGTATGGACATGCTATCAATCCTGCGTTCGTTCGTGCTCTGTCTAGCCAAATGCCAGATCCCGGAGTAAGCAATGAAAGATAACGTTCGGTTAAGCAGAAATTTCATTCGGAGAAGGATTATTGGCTATGCGTAAGACAAAAAAGACAAGTCCGGGCGGCTTTCCGATATGGCTTTTGGTAGCTTTGGTTACGCTCGCCATTTTTTCACCAGTTGTAGGCTACAAATTTGTAACTTGGGATGACAATGTTAACATTTATGATAATCCCAATTTTAATCCGGTAACGTTCAAGAGCATATTGGATTTCTGGAAGAAGCCATTCGAGCACTTGTATATTCCCCTGACATATACGGTATGGGCGCTTCAGGCATTTGTTGCACACATCCCCGGCGGAAAGCGGGCAGAGGCATTCAATCCACGCTTTTTCCATGCTTTTAACCTTCTTCTGCACGTTCTCAGCGGTCTAGTCGTTTTTGCCTTGCTGAAAATGTTGTTATTGCCAGCAGGTTCTCATAAAAGCTCAGCTCCTGTTGTAACGAAGGGGGCAAAACCTCAGAAAGAAAAGCCGCAAAAAAATGGCACTGACACACGACTTCGCAATATGGAGGTGGCGGCAGCAATTGGAGCACTTTTCTTTGCACTACATCCAATGCAGGTTGAATCCGTTGCATGGGTCACGGGAATGAAAGACGTGCTTTGTGGACTCCTTTCATTGGTTGTGGTGTGGCAATATCTTCTTTATGTCGGGATTGTACGTGATTCGGCGGTTAAAAATAAAGCATTTATTCATTATTGGCTAGCTATATTATTTTATATCCTTGCACTTCTATCTAAGCCGAGCGCAGTAATTACGCCGCTCGTGATATTAATTTTGGCGGTGTTGGTAATGGAGCGCCCATTATGGCAGATTGTGCGTGGTTTGCTGCCTTTTGTGGTGATTGCGATTCCATGGGCTGTAATGACTAGTATTATACAAGGAGGCGAGCACACCGCATATATCACTCCTATCTTGAAGCGGCCATTGGTTGTGGGGGATACTCTTACATTCTATATATACAAGCTTATTGTTCCTGTTAATCTGGGCGTGGATTACGGGCGCAAGCCGGAGTTTGTGGTAGAACATTGGTGGGCTTATATCGAATGGATTATTCCCGTCAGCTTGGGAATTTTTATCTGGCGGTTGAGGGACCGTAAGTTGTGGGCAGCGGCACTTGTGTTTGTAATCGGATTGCTTCCTGTGTCCGGAATACTAGCGTTTGCCTTCCAAACGTATTCGACTGTTGCTGATCGGTATGTTTATTTCTCAATGCTCGGTCCAGCAATTGCGCTTTCGTGGTTGGTAAGCAATTGGCAGTTGAAAGCCAAGAAGGCAGTCTCGGTTGTGGTGCTTGTGATTTTAGGCATACTTACAATTTTTCAAAGCCGGCATTGGGCGGACACTACGGCGTTATTTAGGCATGCAATTGAAGTCAATCCCCGAAGCTCTGCCGCCTACTATAACCTTGGACTTGAATACGCCGAACAAGATAAGCTTGACGAAGCAATACGGCTATTCAGAAAGGCTTTGGAGATAAAACCGGATTATGACAAAGCACATAACAATCTTGGAGTTTCTTTGGCAGGGCAAGGCAAGCTTGATGAAGCTGTCTTTCATCTAACCGAAGCAATAAGAGTTACGCCTAACTATGCGAAAGCCCACTACAACCTTGGAGTTGTTTTGCAAGCTCAGGGTCGTGAGGCTGAGGCGATAGAACATTTCAAGAAGGCTGTCGAGATTATTCCTGACTATTTGGAAGCACGCATAGCTTTGGGAAAGTCCCTTGTGCGTCTTGGGGATATGGAGGAAGCTATAATTAATTTCTCAAAGGCTGTCAAGATTGATCCAAATAATTTCGATGCGCAGATGGGACTTGGTATGTCCCTTGGGAATATCGGCAGGCTGGACGAGGCTATCGAACATATGCGCAAAGCGGCTGAGCTCAAACCCGGGGATGCCGAGATTCATAATAACCTCGCGGTTGCGCTTTATATTAAGGGTGACTATCAGGGCGCATGGGATGAAATAACTTTGTGTAAAGAATGCGGCGGAACTCCAAATTCGCAATTTGTCAACGAAGTGGCTAAGAAGCTGGGAAGATAGCGGTTTTTACATCGTTATGGCTGACAAAGTTTTAGGTAACAAAGAAAGCAACAAGGCGACCTTAATCGTTGGAATTATTTTGGTGATGGGCACCATCATCATCTTTGCACCCGTTATTTCGTGTGGCTTTCTGAATTATGACGACGAAGTTTACGTTACGGATAACCCCTACGTGCAAGCCGGACCGACGGTTCAGGGAATTACTTGGATGTTCACTTCAATGCGAGCAGGCAATTGGCATCCATTAACTTGGCTATCGCATATGCTTGATTGCCGCATCTATGGGTTGAATGCAGCAGGACATCATATTACAAGCTTGATAATTCACGCCTTTAATGTATTACTTTTATTCTTATTTCTTGTACACATGACAGGGTTTGTGTGGAGAAGCGCCTTAGTTGCAGCTTTGTTTGCCATACATCCTCTTCACGTGGAATCCGTAGCGTGGATTGCAGAAAGGAAGGATGTCCTTAGTACTTTTTTCGGAATGCTTACAATATGGGCATATACTGGGTATACGCGAACTCTAGGAATCAAAGCTTACTTTCTGGTGTTAGTCTTATTCTCCCTTGGGCTGATGTCCAAACCTATGTTGGTAACGCTCCCATTTGTGTTCCTCCTTTTGGATTACTGGCCACTCGGTCGGATTGCCAATTATAACAACATACTTTTGGCGGTTTCTTCGAGGCAAGTTAGGAATTTATTGTTGGAGAAGTTGCCTTTGTTCGTGATATCCTTGTTTTCCTGCGTGATTACCTATATTGCTCAGCAAAGCGGTGGCGCCATTGCTTCCTTCGAACGTATGCCACTGGGAGTTCGAGTTGCAAACGCTTTGGTGGCTTATATAAGCTACATTATCAAATTGATATACCCAGTGAAACTAGCTGTGCTTTATCCTCACCCGGGAAACAATCTGCCAGCGTGGAGTATTGTTAGCTCTGCGTTGATATTTATTACATTCACCCTATGGGTAGCCAGGGTGTCAAGAAAAAAGCCATATCTCTTAGTAGGTTGGCTTTGGTATATCATTACTTTGGTTCCCGTAATTGGCTTTATCCAGATCGGCGTTCAAGCTATGGCAGATAGGTATACGTATATCCCACTTATCGGTCTCTTCATAATAGTTGCATGGGGAATTCCCGATTTGATGCAGTGTTTGCAGAAAACTGGGACAACGAAGGAAACGGTTAAAGAGGGATATTCCATTTTGCCATTTGCCCACGCATCGTTTTTGCCAATTACTGCTGTTACTATTTTATTTGTTTTTGCTGTGCAAACTTGGATTCAGATTGGATATTGGAAGGACAATGTCACCCTTTTTCGGCGAGCCCTTGCGGTAACTAATGCCAATTACCTAGCACATCAAAACTTGGGTGTGGCGTTATTTCATAAAGGAGAGCTCGGAGCTGCTGCCAAGCATTTCAGCGCGGCTTTGAAGTTGAAGCCTTTTTATGCGCCTGCGCACAATGGACTTGGGACTGTATTTATGTGTCAAGGCGAATATGATGAGGCGCTGGAGCATTTCGAAGCTGCCCTTAAATGCGATCCTCGCCTTGAAGATGCGCATAGCAACATAGCTGTAATCATGGAAAAATTTGGCAGAGATGAAGAAGCAATTGCTCATTATAGACAGGTTTTACAAATCAATCCTGACAGAGCAGATATTCATAACAATATCGGGTTGATACTTGCAAAGTTGGGACGCTTTGATGAAGCCACAAGGCATTTTTATTCAGCACTTAAGCAGAAGCCAAAAGATGCAGAAGTTCATTGCAATCTTGGCTCTTCCCTTGTAAAACTTGGAGAATTTAATGAGGCTGTCAGGCATCTTGAAGCGGCTATTGAGATTAACCCCAAGTTGGTTGAAGCACATTATAACCTTGGGAATGCTCTGGTAGCTTTGGGAAAGCTTAACGAAGCCGCCGATGAATATCGGTTAGCCTTATATTTAAAACCCGATCATATCCTTGCAAGGAACAATCTTGCCGCCGTTTGGTATCTTCAGGGCAGATATTCCGAAGCATGGAAAGAAATTCAGCAATGCCGGAATTATGGCGGCACTCCGAATCCAGAATTAATCCGCTTGCTATCCACAAAGAAAACCCCGTCACGCTAAACTAACTGAAACTGCTGGCTAATCAAGCAGAGCTTTGCCAAATTGGCACGAAATTTGCAGTAATTGTTATCGGGAGAGTAAAAGCCAAGGGGGTAGAGTATTGTGAAAGTTTTAGCCATTTTTCTTGCACTAATTACAATTATGTGCTTTGTTGAAACTGCTCAAGCTTTTAGTAATTGGATAGCAGGTTTCTAGAGGTTGACCTTGCCTCGAATTGGGTCAGCGAGGCATTTTGATACATCGGAAGCGAGTAGAGTCACGTGAAGTGGCATTCTAACGGCTATCACTTTCTGAGTGCTAGTGACACCGTATTTAGCCCCGAGCCATCGGGGCTTCTTCTTTTTATTGGGATGTATTTCAATTAGTTGAAGTAGTTGGTTCCTCCTGTTTTGCATTCTGTCGAGGTAGGGTAACAGCTCCATAAACGCGACGAATTGAAGCAGGACAGGGGGAGTGGTTCATGTCATCGCACAATATTTATCTGCGAAAACCCTCTTTCCTTTTAATCTTGACAATAATTCTGGTTGGCTTTGTAACTTCCTTCTTTTTGGGATTTGAAAGCAATGTATACGCAGCAAACAGCTCAGATTTAAATGCGGCTCAGCAGGATTCAATTCTCACGGCATTCGAAAAACTGTTCAGCGCGGTTGCCAAACGTGTTGAGGCTGGTGTGGTAAGCATTACTGCTGTGCGTTCGGCAAGCTTTGACGGAAATTTAAGCAATGATGCGGAATCGTCCAACGGGTCCTATGGTCGCCTGTTGTGTCCTGAATATAACCGCTCTCCTGATGGTGTTTCCTCGCGCGTTGTTCCCACGCAATCGGAAACTGCAAATGGGTCAGGCACGATAATTCGGCGTGATGGTAACAACTTCTATGTACTTACCAACTACCATGTGGTGGCAAATTCAAAAAGCGTTTCCACTGGCTGCGAGCGGATATTTTCAAGCCCGCCCTGGCACAACACCTGCGCCAAGACGCCCAGGCGCTGATGGGCATTCTTGCCCAGTGCGGGCGCTGGGACCCAGCCCGGGACGCCAAACTCGCCGAACTGCAAAACCTGATTACCCGCGCGCATGACGGGAAGAAAGTACTGGTCTTTACCCAGTTTGCCGATACGGCGCGCTACCTGGAAGAGCAGTTGAAAGCCCGCCAAATCAGGGCAGTGGCAAGCGTGACGGGCGATTCGGCGGACCCAACCGAATTAGCCTGGCGTTTCAGCCCGCAGAGCAACGGCAAGCGCGACCAGGTGCGCCCCGAAGATGAATTGAACGTGCTGATTGCCACCGATGTGCTGAGCGAAGGGCAAAACCTGCAAGATTGCGCGGTGGTGGTCAATTACGACCTGCCCTGGGCCATCATCCGCCTGATTCAGCGCGCCGGGCGCGTGGACCGCATTGGACAGGCTGCCGAGCAAATTTTCGTGCATACCTTCGTGCCAGCCGAAGGCGTCGAGCGGATTATCCGTCTGCGCGAGCGGCTGCGCAGCCGGCTGAAGGAAAATGCCGAGGTGGTTGGGTCGGACGAAGCCTTTTTCGAGGATGACGCCGAAAGCCAGGCAGTGGTTGACCTGTATAACGAAAAAGCCGGGGTGCTGGATGGCGACGAGGACGAAACCGAAGTGGACCTGGCTTCTTACGCCTTCCAGATTTGGAAAAATGCCACAGACGCCAACCCCAAACTGCAAAAAATCATCCCCGATTTGCCCGCCGTGGTCTTTTCGGCGCGCGAACATGCCGCTACGCCGCGCGAACCTGCGGGCGTCCTGGTCTATATGCGGACGGGACAGGGCAACGATGCGCTTGGCTGGCTGAACGAGCATGGCGAAAGCGTGACCGAATCGCAGTTCGCTATCCTGCGGGCGGCGGCTTGCTCCATTGACACCCCGGCCCTGCCGCGCGCGGAAAATCACCATGAGCTGGTATTGCAGGGCGTTAAATTGCTCAACCAGATGGAAAAATCAACGGGCGGACAACTGGGACGACCTTCGGGCGCCAAGTTCCGCGCGTATGAAAGGCTCAAGCGGTATGCCGAGCAGGTGAGCGGGACGCTGTGGGATACCCAGGAACTGCGCCAGGCACTGCAAGCCCTGTACGAAAAACCGCTGCGCACGGTAGCCGTGGATACGCTCAACCGCCAATTGCGCGCCGGCATTTCAGATGAACAATTGGCAGGATTGGTGATTACGTTGCACGGCGAGGGGCGGCTGGTGATTCAATCGGATGAGGAAGATGTTGCCCAGGAACCGAAGATTATCTGTTCGCTGGGGCTGAGAAACACCGTTGAAGGTTGAAAGTTGGAACGTCAGAAGGAAGCGAACCATGAAACTTGACATCGCGCGCGCGCGAAACTTGTTGAAATCCTTCGATTTTGCGACCCTCTTCCGCGAGGAGTTGGGCTGGGACCCACATCGTAGTGAGTTGGTGGTAACCGTGGGAGGGCAGGCCTATCGGCTGCAAACCATTGCCCAAAAGCGCGGCTTTATGGTCTTGCATCTGGACGGGCAAATTCCAGATTACGCCACCCGGCGCAAGATTGACGCCCAGGCAGCGAAGTCTTACCACGAACATCTCATCATCTATACCGATGCGGCGCGCGCCGAACAGCGCTGGCAGTGGGTCAGGCCCGAGGCGGGCAAACCCGCCGCCAGCCGCGAAGTCGCTTTTCGGGTGGATGGCAACGGGGATGCGCTCATCCAGAAACTCGAACACCTGGCGGTGACGCTGGAG
>FWPV01010741.1_pt1 | contig 14853 bp, 12 predicted proteins | sample 2228371 | NCBI WGS metagenome assembly FWPV01 (sample SAMEA103939776, study PRJEB20133) | metagenome
CCCCGGAGAATCGTGCCCCGCAAAGCCCATAACTCGCTAAAGCGTGGTAGCTCTGTCTTAGGGCGCAGGCGGGAGGGAGCAGGTTCGCCAGATTCTTTTCCTTTAACCGAGAGCTGATCCAGAACTTCCCCAATGGCGAATAGACCAATCAGGACAGTAATGAAGTTTAGGCCTGTTTCCATAATGCGGGAGCCGAAAGTAAAGCGAGGAATTCCGTAGATGTCATCCATGCCAATAGTGCCTAAAAATATGCCGATGGCCAGAGAAATTAAGGCACTCCCCAAAGAGCGTGTGCCAATAACCACTACACTTGCTAAGCCTAAAAAGACCACGGAAAAATACTCACAGGTGGAAAAAGAGAGGGCTATTTGGGCAAAAGGTGGGGAGGCAAGGGTCATGATCAAGGCGCTAAAAAATCCTCCCAAGGCCGAGGTCATAATGGCCATGCCCAAAGCTTTAGAGACAAAGCCTTTCTTGTTCAATTTATACCCTTCCCAGGTAGTGGGCACATTCATAGGATCGCCAGGAATATTAAAAAGGATTCCCGTAATTGAACCACCAAAGATGCCTCCACAATAAATTCCAATCATCAAAAGCAAAGAGGGCACGATACCCATTAGATAGGTAAAGGGAAGAACTAAGACAATAGCGTTAAGCATGGTAATACCCGGGAGGGCTCCAGCAAGGACACCTATCGTTAACCCGATGATGATCATAGTAAAATTCAAAGGGTCAAAAGTGTTCACGAGTCCAATCCAGAGTAATTCTAATTGGCCGGTCAAATTTTCCCCCTGTTTAAATCAAGTGCAATAACTGATAGAGGTAGATAGTAAGATCATTGAAAATTCCCTGGCCGCGAGGCAAAGGAAGGTAAACGATCTTGACGAATAAATATAAAAGCAGGATAGTCCCTAAGAAAGGAATTAACAACAAAGGAACTCTCTTGCGTACCCCTGTTATGCCGACAAAAAATAGCAGAAAAAGAAAATTAGCTAAAAGAAAACCGAGAAGGTCCATGGCCACTACCGCAAAGATTACCAAGCCAATCATGATGATTAAGCGCGCCACGTTAACAGGTGGAGAAGGGGAGGTTTTCTCCTCCGGGACAATTTTTTTATCCTTTTTACGAAGGACCTCGATAATTTTGATAGCACATCCCACCATGAGAAGGACTAAGCTAACCTTAGGCCAGAAGGCTGGACCAAGCTGCCCTGGAGGAGAAAAAACTTCTAATTGATCAGCAAGAGAATAGAGATAAATGGCTGCGCCTAAGAGCAAGGTAATCCCTTTTATCTCCCCGATAAAAATTTTTAAAGTCATTTTTTTCCGCCACCGCAGATTGCGTTAATACTTAGCTATTAAAAATTATTTAACCATGCCAAAGGTCTTCATAAATGCGCGCATGGTACTTTCTTCTTTTTCTATCCAGGAGGGAAATTGGTCAGGCCCCATATAGCTCTCTGGATCTAAGTACTGATCGGCAGCGAATTTTTGCCAAGCCGGGGTTTCCATGGCTTTTTTAAAGGCTTCTGCTAAAATCTTGATTCTATCGGGAGGAGTTCCTGCTTTAGCTACCACGGAACGGAATTGAGGTAAAGTGAGATCAAAGCCTAATTCTACAGAACAGGGGATATCAGGAAAAGCTGGATGTCTTTTATGGGCGAAGATGATCAAGGGGCGGAGTTGCTTAGCGTCTAAGTATTGTTTAATATCGCCAGCCTGTTCGTAGAGAACTTCCGAGTGCCCACCCAGAGTAGAAGCGTACCTTTCTCCTGGTTTAGGAATAGGTAAGACAGTCATTTTGTAGCCTTTCGTGGCCAAATAACGAACAGTGATATCGTCCACAGTACCAAAGCCAGTGGCGCCTACTCTCAGTTTCCCTGGATTTTCTTTGGCATAGTTTAATAAATCTTGAATGGTCTTGAAGGGGCTATCGGTCTTGACGAAAAGAAAAGAGGGAGCCACTTGGGTGCGCACGATCCAGGCAAAATCTGCCAATTTATAACGCGAACTTCCGCCAGCAACTGTGGCCAGGGTATCGGCTATATAAACAGCAATGGTATACCCATCAGCTTTGGCGGCCAGTAGGTTGGCCAATCCCGTATTACCCGAAGCTCCTGGTATGTTAGAAACCGGAAGGGGCACTCCTAAAATCTTTTCGGCTAAATGGCTTAAAGTGCGGGCCATTTGATCTGCCCCTCCTCCTACTCCCCAGGTACAAATAAAATCAATTGGCCGGCTGGGATACTTCTCCTGGGCGAGTACAGATCCACACCAAGTCAATAAAAATAAACCTATAAATACACTCCACCATCCTTTTTTTCGCATATTAATTTCCTCCCACGTATAATTTATTTTCTTCCTTATCTTGCTTAATCTTGCTTATGTAGACGAATTCAAAAAACCAACTTTAAACATGCAGGTGTTAATTCCGCGGGCTACTTCTTTGTTTTCCTGGTTGTAAGTTCGCCATTGGTAGCGGACAGTTCCGCGATCGCCAGCCTTGGTAAGACGTTTCTCTAAGAGTTCTACTTCCACATGGAGTGTATCGCCTATGAAAACGGGAGCCACGAAACGTAGTTCATCAGTCCCCAGGAAGGCCAAAACATCATCCAATATGCCGGAAGATTCCATGAGACCGATGGAAATGGAAAAAGTTAGGGCCCCAGGCACAAGGCGCTTATTCCACCCTTTAGCCTGGGCGGCGGTATCCGAAAGAAAGATGGCTAATTTGTTCTCGGTTAGGGCGCAGAAGAGTTCTTCATCAGTTTGCGTAATAACTTTGGCAGGGGTAATGAATTTTTCGCCGGGTTCAGATTGGGATAAGGTTTTAGGCATGAGTTCTCTCCCCTTTTTCTCCCCCACCTCTACCTCTACTTGAGGAGAGGTAGAGGTGCAGAGGAATTCACTTTTTATAATCTTTATTGGCTAACCAGGCTCTTTTTAAAGTGTCTCCGCGCAGGCCATTCCTTAAAGCTTCCAGAGCCAAAATATCTTCAGGAGGAATATTCCCTAAATTCACATTGGGCCCAAAGCGCAGAATTAAAAATTGCTGTTGGTTTTTTATCGGAGCTTCCCATTCTAATTTGGTGATATCATCCACTCCTTTGATAATTGCTTCCACTTCATCATCCTTGGGTTTCCCATCCTTATCATAGATTCCTACTCCTTTGCCAGCTTCCCGCGCTTCCACGATTACCTTGAAAGCTCCATTACGCAAATCCGCAGCGATCTCCTCATGCAATTTAGCCGTGGCTACTTTTTCGTCGGGATCTTTCTTACCTACTTCCGAAACGACCATAAATCCCATATCAACGGCGCGCTTAATACAATCTGCTCTGGTCTGCATATCGATTTCAATTGTGCCATCCGAAACTTCGATGGCATTAAAACCAATTTCCTTGCAGCGTTTTAAGTATTTAGGGTAGGTACCCTGCCAGACGGAAACTTCCAGGAAAGTTCCGCCTGGACAAATCCAAATATCGTAATCTTTGACCATTTCCACTTTTTCGATGAGGTAGTCAATATCCAAAAAGGCACTCGTGCCGAAGGTTAATTTAATAAAGTCTATGGCATCGGCTGCTGATTCCAGCAAATCTTGGGTAGCGGCTAAACCTAAGCCTTTATCAATGATCATCGTGACCCCTTCTTGCCGGGGTTTTACCGTCCGGCCGGGAAGAGGCATTTCAAATACGCCATCAAATGCTTTGACACTCATTTTATATTCCCTCCATGCAGTTTTTTGCTCCAGCCAAGACCGACTTGACTGTGTTTATTTTGACTTCATTCACAAAACGATACATCACTTGCAGTCTTTTGCGCATTAGCTCCGGAGTATCGAAAGTTTGCACAGGGATTTTATCATAAAAGATCAGAGAAGGGCCAAGCTTTTCGGTGGCGTTATCGAAGAGAATTTTTACTATTTTTTCCTGGCGCGTAATGGTCTTGACAATGGGCTTGTCCCTTCCGGATTCAATGCGCGCATCAATGATGGTCACTTGGGGGTTGAGATAATAGGGTTCCGCAGCTATATGTCCCATATCAATAGCAATTTTGTATCCCCAGATATCCGTTACCCCAGGAGGTATTTCCACCTTCAATTTCTCTTTGGCTTGGGGAAAATCATAGATCAGATTCCCCAAACGAATATTATCATATAGAGAACCCATATAAAATTCATAACCTTTCTCCGTGAAACGGAAATGGGTCATTTCGGTACTAAAAATTCGCCAGTCATCTTCTAGGCCTTTGAGGAGGAAGACTGTTTTCCCGGCTCCTGCTCCACCGACCACAAGGAGAAGAGTTTGCCGGCGGGGACTGTACATGGAACTGGCGTGAAAGCTATAAATATTGTGGTACCTTTCGAGAGTAACCAGGAGATACTTGAAGAAGAGGCCCAGGTTTCCAAAGAGGGAATACCGGTTATCAGAACATTCCTTCTCGTAGCGGGTAAAATCGCCAGTACAATAGCAAATTTTATCACTAATTTTCACTTGAGGTTCCAGATGGGGATCATCTATGACCACGAAGTAAGCATCCAGATCATCAGTATAAGGAATAGAGTGGATAGAATGGATATCCGTAAGGAGTGACTCCATTACCTGGCCTTCAAAATATCTGGGTTCAGTAATTAATTTCTCATTATTAGAGACGAGGCCGATTCGGGCCTCTAAAATTTTTACAGCTCTCTTGTACATAAGCACCTCGCTCTCAATTTATCTCTTTTGGCGGCGGGGATATTTCAAAGCTGCTTGGGCCGCCGCTAAACGGGCAATGGGTACGCGGTAAGGGGAACAAGAGACATAATCCAAGCCTATCATTTGGCAGAATTCAATAGAAGAAGGATCACCACCATGTTCTCCACAAATGCCTACCTCCAATTTCGGATTGGCCTTCCGTCCTTTTTCTACCCCAATGCGCATGGCTTCGCCCACCCCTTCCCGGTCAATGGAAACGAAGGGATCGAAGTCCAAGATGCCGGTTTCGCGGTAAAAAGGCAGAAATTTTCCAGCATCATCACGCGAGAGGCCGAAGACTGTTTGGGTGAGATCATTTGTACCATAGGAGAAGAAATCCGCAACCGTGGCTATTTGGTGGGCCGTAATAGCGGCGCGGGGCAATTCAATCATGGTACCCACCATATACTTTATTTTGGTCCCGGTTTGGGCCATTACTTCTTTGGCTACCCGCTCGACGATTTCTCTTTGCGCCCGTAATTCATTTACATGGCCAACTAAGGGAATCATCACTTCCGGAATAACTTTTATCCCTTTTCGGGTTACTTCACAGGCGGCTTCGAAGATAGCCCGGGCTTGCATCTCCGTAATTTCCGGATGGCTAATACCCAAACGGCATCCCCGGTGCCCCAGCATAGGATTAGCCTCTTTGAGGCTCTCCGCCCTTTCCTTTAACTTTTTGAAATCAACACCCATTTCTTGGGCCAACTCCGCAATTTCTTGGTCAGTTTGGGGAAGGAATTCATGCAAGGGGGGATCCAGGGTGCGAATAATTACGGGAAAGCCATCCATGGCTTCGAAGATAGCAATAAAGTCATTCTTTTGCATAGGCAAAATTTTAGCCAGAGCCCGACGCCGTTCTTCCGCTTTATCTGCCAGAATCATTTCCCGGACGGCCGCGATCCGTTCTTTTTCAAAAAACATATGCTCGGTTCGGCATAACCCGATTCCTGTTGCGCCAAACTGCCGGGCCGCCAGAGCGTCGCGAGGTGTGTCGGCATTAGTCCGGACACCCAGATCAGCAACTTCATCAGCCCAGGACATTAATTTGGCAAACTGTTGGTAGAGAAGGGAGTCTTGCGGAGCAATCTTTTTTTCGATAAGCACCTGAACTATTTCCGAGGAACTGGTGGGAATCTGCCCCTCCAGGACTTCGCCAGTAGTACCATCAATAGAAAGGAAATCACCCTCTTTGATGACTCGCCCATTGACTTGCATAGTCGCCGAGGCATAGTCAATATTGAGGTCTCCGCAACCCACAATGCAGGGTTTGCCCATACCTCTGGCTACTAGGGCGGCATGGGAAGTCATCCCTCCCCGAGAAGTCAAAATCCCTTCGGCGGCATTCATACCGTGGATATCTTCAGGAGAAGTTTCGGTGCGGACGAGGATAGTCTTTTCTCCTTGCTTTTTCAAGGCCATGGCTCGCTCGGGGCTGAAGACTGCTCGACCGCAAGCGGCTCCTGGCCCGGCATTTAATCCGCGGGCTAACCGGCGTCCAGATTTGATTGCTGCTTCTTTGGCCTGGGGATCGAAGACAGGTGCCAGGAGTTGATTTAAAGAATCTGGGTCAATACGCAGCAGGGCCGTCTTTTTGTCGATTAATTTTTCTTCCACCATCTCGACCGCAATGCGCAGAGCAGCAAAAGCAGTGCGTTTGCCCGTGCGCGTCTGGAGCATCCAGAGCTTCCCTTGCTGCACCGTAAACTCTATATCTTGCATATCTTTGAAATGCTTTTCTAATTTATCTTTAATCTTTACTAATTCTTGATAAGCTTTGGGCAATAGTTCTTCCATAGATACAAGTGTTGGATCAGTCTTTCTGGCCAGATTAAGGGGTTGGGGGGTGCGAATGCCGGCGACCACATCTTCGCCTTGGGCATTAGGTAGGAATTCTCCGAAAAACACATTTTCCCCCGTGGCTGGATCGCGAGTAAAGGCCACGCCCGTAGCACTTTCGCCACCCATATTTCCAAAAACCATGGCCTGCACATTGACGGCTGTGCCCCAGTCATCAGGAATTTTGTTTAGGCGCCGATAAGTGATCGCCCGCGGATTATTCCAGGATTCAAAGACTGCCCCAATAGCTCCCCAGAGTTGCTGGTGCGGATCATCGGGAAAATTTTTTCCTGTATCTTGTTTAACTATTGCTTTAAACTCGGCCACCAATTCTTTCCAGTCCTGGGCGGAGAGTTCTATATCTAAAGTTACGCCTCTTTGTTTTTTCTTTTCACTAATCTTCTCTTCCATCTTTTCCCGGCTGACGCCCAAGACTACATCACTATACATTTGAATGAAACGCCGATAGGAATCATAAGCAAATCGTTCATCACCCGAGGTGGCGATTAAGCCTTGGACAGTTTGATCATTGAGTCCCAAATTAAGGATAGTGTCCATCATTCCGGGCATAGAAACGCGAGCTCCAGATCTTACCGAAAGGAGGAGCGGGTTCCTTGGATCACCAAACTTAGCGCCCATTACTTTTTCTATTTGGCGCAGCCCTTTTTCGACCTGCGTTTTAAGTCCCGGGGGGAACTTTTTCCTATTCTTATAGTAAGCCGTGCAAACTTCGGTAGTAATAGTAAAACCAGGAGGGACTGGTATCTTTAGATTGGTCATTTCCGCTAGATCACAGCCTTTACCTCCAAGGAGATTGCGCATCTTACTATTTCCTTCGGCTTTACCCCCACCGAAGAAATAAACAAATTTTTTAGCCATTATCCTTCATCCTTCCTTTCTTTTTTATTAATCTTGCTTTCTTATTTATTATCCTCCCTTATGGAAAAGTAAGATAGTCCATTTTCTATTTGGGCAATTTAGGCAGCGGGAAATTTACAAACCGTAAAGCTGGCTGGCCGCTGAGCACCCGATCCACATCTTCGGCGACCGCGGCCACTACTTTCTCTTGCGCCTCATAAGTTAAGCCCGCGGTATGGGGCGTTAAGATTACATTTTCTAACCCATGCAAGGGGCTTTCTTTAGCCGGAGGCTCAACCTCGCGGACATCGAGGGCTGCTCCAGCAATCTGTCCTTCTCGCAGAGCTTGATAGAGTTCTTCTTCGACTAAAATTTCTCCCCGCGAAGTATTTATTAAAAAAGAAGTGGGCTTCATTTTTTGCAAAGCGTGCCGATTAATTAGACCCTTGGTTTCTTTGGTAAGGGGGAGATGGATGGTGAGAAAGTCTGCCTGTTTTAGTAACTCATCAAAAGAGACGAGAAGAGCGCCTGATTCGGTAACGTGCAGATTGGTGGTGGAGATATAAGCATCGTGGGCTAAAATTCGCATGCCAAAAGCTTTAGCCCGGAGAGCGACGCGAAAACCAATTTTGCCCAACCCCAGGATGCCCAGGGTTTTACCCATTAATTCATAGCCGTGATATTTTTTCCTTTCCCACCCGCCATTTTTCACGGAGCGATCAGCGCCCGGTATCTTGCGGGCTAGCGCCAGGAGGAGACCGAAAACATGTTCAGCAACGGAGACGGCATTTTCCTCAGGACTGTAACAGATGACAATGCCCTGTTGCGAGGCTGCGGGCACATCGATATTGTCGTAACCCGCCCCTGCCCGGCCAATAACTTTCAAATTTTTAGTTTGCCGAAGGAGCTCAGCATTCACCTTGGTCATGTTGCGCACAATTAAGCCTTCAGCGTCGCTTAAAGCCTTTTGGAGATCAAGAGTTTTTTGCCAAAGGTCCGCATCGGCATAAACTTGGTATTTACTCTTTAAGTTTTCAATGCCTTCGCCGACAATATCTTCCGCTATAACAATTTTCTTTCTTTCAGCCATAAGCTAATCTTCCTTTCCTATATATTCTCCTTCTGGATCCACCTCTTGGCGGAGAATCCGCAAATCCTCATCCGTAGGTGGGGCCACAGTTGTTGGATTAGGGATAGAGTTTATAGGGAAGCCCGTATTCTCTTGCACCCGCTCCAGAGTTACTCCCGGCATTAATTTGATTACTTGCAATTTGCCGGTTTTTTTATCCACGGCCATAACAGCTAAATCGGTAACTACGGTGATGTCAGGATAGGCATTTTTTAGGCCTGCTTCCTTTCGTCCTTCTGGTCCGGACAAGTAACCAGGGCTGGTTAGGTAAGCACATTTTTCAGGGAACCTCCGCTTCTCATGGCGGCAGATAATCAAGATTCTTTTCGCGTGGGAGGCAATATCATTTGCTCCTCCGCTTCCCGGAAAGCGAATTTTGGGGCGTTGGTAGTCGCCGATAACCGTACTGTTTATATTGGCAAATTGATCAATTTGGGCTCCCCCAAGGAAGCCTACGTCCACCAGACCCCTTTGCAAAAGACACCCCAGAACTTCCCGTAACGTCCCTAATTTGGCAGCGCGATGCATACCTTTAGGGTCAGAGACGGAAGTGGGAACGGGAAGAACCTGGGGAGCAATTGGCCCGGTTTCGATGACAAAACACATATGGGGAGCGTGAGTCTTTTGGGCGTACATAGCAGCCACTAAAGGTAATCCTGTTCCAGCAAAAACTATTTCTCCATCTTTAATATGGCGAGCGGATTCGATGATCATAATTTCATCAGGTTTATAACTTACAGCCATAGCTTACCCTCCTCAGCTAAACCATTTTCATCATCTCTTGTCTGAGTTTTTGGTATTTCTTGAAGCCGCCGACCTTTTCCAGATACTCCTCGAAGTTGGTGCAAGAATAGATATATTTATCCAAATATTCAGCATACGCTGCGCCGCCCTCCCGGGCACAGCGCTGATACTCTCGCAAGTGCTCAACATCGTGCATATAATAACGATAAACCGAAGTGGGGTGGGCACCCCAGGGTTGTAAGACAAGAGCATGGACATAAACGTAAGGGATGGTCGTCCGTTCAGGGTAACGGCGGATTTCGTCTGCTGGAATAATTTCCTCACACGAAGCAATAACAACCTTGGAAGCCCGGATCATCTCAGGTTCGTGAGTTAAAAACCCTTCAATAATTAAATTTCCTTCTTCGTCGGCCTTTTGTACATGAATGAGGGAAACATCAGGGTTAAGAGAAGGAAGAAGGACCACGCGGTCTTGGGGATCCCAAGGATTGGTTATGATTTCGTATTTTTTGCCTGTGCCCGCAGATTTTTTAGCTAATATATCTGTACCCATTAAGGAGCGGATGGGCATAAAGGGTAACCCCATTTCTCCGCCCAGAAAACGGGTGACCATAGCTAAATGGCTGTAGTCTTCATTTTCTACGGATCCGGATTCTACCGCGCGCCGCCAAGAAAAAGCAGTACCAAAGCGTTCCATATTACCGGTGCCACACTCTGTTCTCTTGACCAAACCAGCGCCTACTAAGATATCCATGTTGATCGCCAGATTACAGCCAACTAAAGTAAGATTCTTCTTCTTTTGGCGGACAATTTCATGGATTAAGGACATGGCACATCGGCCAATGGTCTGGCCACCCATGCCTACAACAGCGCCGTCAAATACATAGCGCCGCACGGCTTCCGCCGCCGTCATGATTTTATTGCGAGAAGAGGAATTCATATAGCGATAATTATCCACCTCCCCAAAATTTTTTTTTTAAATATAGCTTATTTCAGGGAAAATTTGTCAAGTTTTATAAGGATAACTCAGTGCCTGTTTTCCCTCTTACCTGGGTAGGAAGAGAGTATATCTTTTTATCCATTCAATTTCCGGGAATTAATTTGCTTTAAATCCTGGGCCGCTTCCTCCAGACCTAAAATCTGTAAACGTTCCGCAGTGGGAATTCCTTGGTTATCCCAACCGCGCAGACGGTAATACTCCTCCAGCATCATTTCTAATTCGGCAGGGGGGCAGCACATTCCTTGAGATGGACCGGCGGGGATGGGTTCATTTTGAACTCGGAAAGGAAGTTGGTCATCTTTCCGGGAAACGCCCTCGCGGCAATTAAAGGCTCTCTCCAGATTATAAATTCGCTCCCCGATTTGTTCCAGCTCTTCCAAAGTTACATCCCAGCCAGTAACGGCCTGCACCATGACTACGTAATTTTCATTTATTAGGCCGCCAAATCCGCGTTCACTGGCGAAACGACATTGAGTGAGTGAGTCATCAAAAGCACTAAAATTCTGAGTCCGCATCGCGAAAAGGGGTTGCTTAGCCGTTTTAGTTCGGTCAAATTCCCCGGCGTATTGGAGAGTTGGTCGGGCGTCATGGTGGCTTCCTCCCCGGGTGGCCGTGGCATAACCAATAGACATCCCCTTGAGGGCCCGGGGTGAGTGGCCAGCAATTTCTAATTTTTTTACGCAATATAAAAATTGCTGAGCTTCCTGACCCAGCCTTTCACTGAAGCGGTACGACCCCTCCGCTAAATAATTTCCCAAACCTTTCCGCTGGGCAGTGTCTTCGACGAGCTCTATAATTAAGGGGGCATCTCCAAAGCGGAGAACCCTTCCTCCGGTGTCCTGCGGGGTCAAGATTCCTCTTGCAAAACATTCAAGGGCAAAAGAAATTGTTACGCCCATGCTGATAGTATCCAGCCCTAATTGGTCACAGAGGTAATTAAGTTTAAGTAAGGGAGCTGGATCCCAAATTTCCAGCATCGATCCCAAAGAATAAAGAGTTTCATATTCGGGCATTTTCCACCGAAGGTTGCCCATCTCTGCTGGTAATTGGAGCGTTTTGCCGCAGGCAATAGGGCAGGCAAAGCACGTATCATGCCGAACAAAATAAAGTTCTTTTATTCTTTCGCCACTGATCCCTATGGCTTGGGGACTATATTCTTCCTGGCCATTACGCACCCCTAAACCGCCGAGGGTATTAATCATATTTACTAATACGGGAGTTCCTAAGTTTTTTAAGCCCGCGGTTCCTTTTTCCAGGAACTCTTTGCGCGAGGCAATTAAATCCTGGAGTTTATGGGGATCAGCAATTTCTGTCTTCCGCTTTCCTTTAACGCCAATAGCCTTGAGATTTTTGGAACCGAAAACAGCGCCAATCCCTCCTCTCCCCGCTACTCCTTCTCGCCCTCGCCAATAGTGTGTCAATGAGGCAAAACGAACTAATTTTTCGCCCGCTGGCCCGATGGCTAAAACATCGACATCCTCCCCTTCCGCGGCTTGAATGCTTTCTCCAGTTTCTTTGGTAAGCTTTCCCCAAAGGTGGGAGGCTGGTTTAAATTGCGCCCCTTCTTCATCGATAATTATATAAGTAGGTTCAGCCGCTTGGCCGGAGATTACGATAGCTTCGAAGCCCGTTCTTTTTTGGGTAATGGCAAAGCGGCCACCGAAAGTGGAATCGAAAAAAAGATTGGTCAGCGGAGATTTGGTAGCTAGGTAGCCGCGGCTTGTACTGGGAAGGGGAGTATCCGTAATAGGGCCGACCGCCAAAACGATCATGTTTTGGGGAGAAAATGGATTAACACCCGCCGCCAGGTGGTCATAAAGGATTTTAACCGCCAATCCATTTCCTCCCAAAAATTTGCGGGCCAAGTTTTCAGTAATATTTTCCATCTTCCATTTTTGCGCACTTAAATCAACGTATAGAATGCGACCTGTATATCCGTACATATTAACCCCTATTTTATAGATTCTCCCGGGGCCAAGATTATTACCTTCACCTCGGGCTGTTCCTTCATCAGATGCCCAAAATCTTCAGCCTTGCCCGTCAAAACAGGCCAGGTTCCGTAATGCATAGGAATTATATATTTGGGGCGTAATAGTTTGCTAGCGTAAGCGGCTTCTTGGGGATCCATGGTAAAATGACTGCCGATAGGGAGGAGAGCTAAATCTGGCTTATAAATATCGCCAAAGATTTTCATGTCCGCCATTACCGCTGTATCCCCGGCGTGGTAAACAGTGAAGCCATTTTCAAAGCGGATTATAAAACCAGTTGGTTCTCCTGTATAAACAACTTGATCACCCTCGGTAGTGGAAGAACTATGTTGAGCATTGACCATAGTGATGCGCAGGCCTTTAAAAAAATAACTACCTCCTTTATTCATGCGCACAATATTTTTGACCCCTTTCTTCCCCAGATAGCCAGCAAGTTCGGCTATAGCTATAACGGTGGCATTTGTTTTTTGGGCTACAGAAATAGTATCACCCAGATGATCACCATGCCCATGGGTTACTAAGATGAGGTCAGCCTTATCCACTTCTTTCAGGGCCGCGGGAGTTTTAGGATTGTTTTTTAGAAAAGGATCAATTAGAACAACGACTCCTTGAGGGGAAATAAGTTTAAAAGCGGCATGTCCTAAATAAGTGATTTGGACGCCCTGGCCAATTTCAGCCGCGAAAAGGGAAGCAGGCCACAAAAAAAAGACCACCAAGATTAGAAGAAATAATGATTTTCTATTCATGGCACTCTCCTCCTTTGGCAATTTAGCCCTCTTCTATGGCATAAGAGGGCTTTCTCTTCTCTAAGAAGGCTTGCATGCCTTCATGAGGTTCGTTAGTTCGATAACTTTCTTGGAAGGCTTTGATACCTGCTTCTATTCCTTCCGCAAGCGACCGCTCCATCCATTGGGCCACCAGCCTTTTTTGGATAATTAAGGCAGTAGGTGCATTTTGCAGAATCTCCCTAACCAAATTTTGCGTTGCTCCTTCTAATTCAGCATGGGGGACAACTCTATTCACTAAGCCAATCTGCCAGGCTTCATGAGCATCAATCATCTTTCCTGTGTAAACTAATTCGGCGGCGCGTCCCAGGCCAATTAGCCGGGGAAGGAGGGCACTCTCAATTACCGAAGGAATACCTACTTTAACTTCGGGCATGCCGAAGCGAGCCCGATCCGAAGCGAGGCGTAAATCGCAGGAAGCGGCGAGTTCTAATCCCCCGCCCAGGGCATAGCCATTTATGGAAGCAATAACTATCTTAGGTGACTCCCTGATGGCCAAGAAGCATTTATGCAGGTTAGTTATAAATTTCTCGGCTCCCTCAGGGTTAAGGTCCTTCATGGCGCGGACATCCACTCCTCCAACAAAGGCGCGATCGCCAGCACCAGTGAGAATTATTACCCGTACATCAGCCCTCTGGCTCCATTCATTTATAGCAGCAGTTAATTGCTGAATTAATTCTGGAGTAAGCGTGTTCAGAGCTTCCGGGCGATTGATAGTTATGGTCACCAAGTGTTTCTTTTCCTGAAAAAGGAGCATAGAGTCTCTTTTATTATTCTCCCTATACTATTGGTCCAGTTATATATATCTCGGCCGTTTGATCATACTTTAATTTTTCGGCCTGCACCTTTTGGCCACTACTCACTTTAAGAATTTTAGCCATGATCTCTTCTTTTACTTTGACCAAAGAAGAAGTGCCTGTGAGCACGCCGCTAGCGTCGACATCAATATGTTCCTGCATAACCACGCACTTTTGCGGATTACCAGCCACTTTAATTACCGGCACCAACGGGAAGCCCTGCGGGGCACCTCCGCCAGTGGAGAAGACAATAATATTGGCTCCGGCCGCAGCCAGGCCAGTCATAATCTCTGCTTCTTTTCCTGGGGAATCGAGGATATAAAGGCCTTTTGCTGGGGCTATTTCTCCATACTCTAATACATCATTTATAGGCTGTGACCCTGATTTACATATAGCACCCAGAGATTTTTCTTCAATAGTCGTGATCCCCCCACGCATATTCCCGGGCGTAGGTTGAGCACCTCGCATATCCACGCCCAATGCTTTTACTCTGTTTTCCATCCTTTCCACAATAAAAAGGATTTTTTGAGCCACCTTCTCATCAACCGCACGGCGGGCTAGAAGATGCTCGGCGCCTAAAAATTCAGTTGTTTCGCCAAAGATTACCGTACCCCCCTGACTGATTAACTCATCAGCCACCAAGCCGACGGCGGGATTGCTCACTAAGCCAGAGGAAGCATCTGAAGAGCCGCATTTGATGCCTAAAACCAGACGGCTCAGGGGGAAGGGTTTTCTCTTCATTTCTTTCATCTTTTTATTAAGCTTAGCGGCCAAATCAATCCCGGTTTTTATAGATTTTGTCATCCCCCCCAGGGATTGAATAGTAAGGTGGGCTACCTCCTGTCCCCGCTTTTTCAAACCCTGGTAAACAGCACCTAAGGATACACTTTCGCATCCCAAACCAACAAGGAGGACCCCGCCCACATTAGGATTTGAACCCAAGCCAATCAAAGTGCGGGTAACTTGGTCAACGTCTG
>FWPV01010742.1_pt1 | contig 14853 bp, 11 predicted proteins | sample 2228371 | NCBI WGS metagenome assembly FWPV01 (sample SAMEA103939776, study PRJEB20133) | metagenome
CAAAGTAAGGACGTTGTCAAGTGGGTATGAGGAAGATGAATGGTTAAGAAAATTAACCTTTCATCAGTTTGTATTCACCTGACCTGTTGTGTACACCAATCATTGTCAGTCTCCCCTCACCCCGCCCACGTCGCTGCCAGCAGCTCCCGCGCCGTGGTCCCCTCCCGCCAGGCCAGCACCCGGCCCTCCGCCGCCCGTAGCCCGGCGTCCATCGCCAGCCCCAACGCCCCCACCGCGATCATCCCGGCCAGCACGTCTTCCACGCGGAACAGGCTCCGGGCATCCAGCATCATGTAGCCCAGACCCCGGTGCACGGCCACCATCTCGGCGGCGATGACGCACATCCAGGCCAGCCCCAGCCCCACCCGCAGTTGCGCAAAGAGGGTCGGCATAAGGGCCGGCACCACCACGTGCCGCACGGCCTGCCAGTGACCGGCCCCCTCCGTCAAGGCCACCTCCACCAGCGAGCGGTCCACACCCCGCGTGGCGGCGGCGATGCCCACCAGCGTGGCGAATACCGTCCCGATGAAGATGATAAATACCGCCGGCGGGTCGCCGATGCCGAACCACAGGATGGCGAGGGGTATCCAGGCCGGCGGCGACAACGGGCGCAAGAGCTGCAGCCCCAGGTCCACGAACGCTTCCACGGCCGGCCACAGCCCCAGCGCGATCCCGGCCGGCACCGCCACACCCATCGCCAGGGCAAAGCCCAAAAGCACCCGCCACAGGCTGGCCGCCGCGTGCCCCACCAGGACGCCAGAGGCCAGTAGCTCGATCCCGCGCCCCAGCACCCGGGACAATGGCGGCAGCAGCACCGGGTCTATCACGCCCAGGCGCGACAAAACCTCCCACAGCGCGGCCACCGCCGCCAGCAGCACCAGTCCCTTCATCCAACGCCAGTCTTGTCTAGCCACGTTTCCCCCGGCTATGTTGCGTGCTGCGTGCTGCGTCAAACGTCATTCGTCAAGCGTCAGGCATATGCATAGAACTGTGTCTGACGTTTCACGTTTGACGTTTTGACGTTTGACGCCTGACGGATGACGTGATTTGCTTCTACTTGCCCCTGGCCCGCTGCAAGAAACTCGTGTCCACCAGCTCGCTCGTCGCCGGCACCCGGTCAATGAGGCCATACTGGCGCATGAGCTGGGCCATCCGCGCGATCTCGTCCGGCGTGAAATCGTAATCTATGCGCATCTTGGCCGGCGCCAGCGACCTTTCCACCACCGGCACCTGGAATGATCCCCCCATGTATTCCACGATGATCTCCGCCGTTTCGCGCGGATGGGCGTTGGCCCAGTCCACCGCCCGGATGTGGACGCGCAGGGCCTGGATCACGGCGTCCGGATACGTCTGCGCGAAATCGTTTCGACAAAAGACCACGCAGCAGGGATGGTCCGGCCAGTAGGCGGTGTAATACAGCAGGATGCGGCCCCAGCCCGCCTCCACCGCCTCCGTCATGAACGGCTCTGTGTTGGAGCTGGCATCCACCTGCCCGGTCTTGAGCGCGCCGATCATGTCGCCCAGCTTGCTGAAATAGACCAGGGTCACGTCTTTCTCCGGGTCCAGGCCGGCATCCGCCAACGCCGCGCGCAGCGGCACGTCCAGGATGGAGCCCCGGATGGTGGCGATCCGTTTGCCGCGCAGGTCGGCCAGCTTTTCGATGCCGCTGCCGGCGCGCACCAGGAGGCCATCGCTGCCCCGGCCGGTCATGGCGACGATCTTCATCTGCGTGCCCTGGGCGATGGCGGCGATGGCCGTGGTCACCGGCGCAGCCCCCATCTGCAAGTCGCCGCGCTGAAGGGCCTCGATGATCTCCGTGTTGGACGGGATGAGCTGCACCGTGGCCTCCAGCCCCTCGGCGGCGTAGAGCTGATGCTTGTCGGCGATGTAGAACGGCACGTGATCATTGGCCGTGCGGACGCCAATGCGCAACGTGGGTTTTCCGGCCGGCTGGCCCGGCACGCAGGCCGCCAGCACGACAATGAGGGCCATCCCCAGCGTCAACCCGATGGTATCCCACTTGTTCATGATTTTCCCTCCTGTTTCACGAATCTGCGCGAACGGACGCGCACAAACAAAAAAGGGCGCCCAACCGCACTCGGCTGGATGCCCACAACAGGCTGACATGCCTCAGTCCACATTATAGCCGATAAGCAGGAACCTGTCAAACCACGCTACGGTCCAGCAATCGTCACGTCGCCCAGATATACCGCCTCCTCGCCGGTGGGCGTGGTGAAGCGCCGACCGTCCTGGGGCCGATAGACCCGGGTCTCCAGCCGACACGCGCCCGGCGCCGCATCCACCGGGATCAACAGCCCCAGGCGCGTCGTCGTCTCCTCCTCTTCGATCAGCGTCCAGTCCTGCTGGGCGAGCAGCGTCCCATCCGGGCCGAACAGTTGCACCAGCAGATGGAGTTGCTCCGGCGTATGCCAGGCCGCGGCCGGCCGCCACGTCACCGCCACCGGCAGCACGTCGCCCGGGGCCACGCGTGCCGGGATGCGCGCCGACACCAGCGTGACCCGTTGGCCCAGGGTGACATCCAGCGCCCGGCCGGTCAGCGGCTCCACCGGGAAGGCATACAAGGCCAGGCCGGCCGGCTCGAACCGGGCCGTCAGCGTCTTGTAGCCCCGCGCGCTCAGCCATTCGTCCAGGCCGGCCGCCGGCACGGTCTCGTCGCTCACCAGCCATAGCCGGCGATGGGCGGTGGCATACTGCCGCAGCGTCGCCTCAGCCGCCGGCGATGGCGCGCCCGGCTCGTGCAGCCCCAGGACCGGGACCGGGGCGCGCAGGTACTCCAGTAACGCCGCCGTGCGGGCCGGGGCGTTCAGGATCACCGCGTCGCCGGGCCGGGCCAGCTCGTCTATCATCCCGGCCAGCGCCCGGTAAGCCGGCCGCGGCGGGCGTTGGTCCGGGTACAGTCGGGCCGCCAACGCCGCCGGGACCAGCACACAAGCCCCGGCCAGCGCCAGGCCCAGCAGCCAGCCCCCGCGTCGCCGGGCCGCCGCCAGCGCGCCCACCAGGGCCAGCGCGAGCAGGCTCAACGGCGGCCAGAGCGACCAACCATCGCGCGCCCAGGCCGGGAACCAATCGCCCGCCAGCACGAACCGCACCTGCCAGACCAGCGGCGAATACGCCGGGGCGAAGAACAGCCGGGGATCGTAGAGGGGCAGGCCCAGGCCATCCATCGTCTCGAAAAAGCGATCAAAGCTCACGGCCAGGCTCAGGGCCTGCACCGCCCCGCTGACCAGGGCCAGCCCGCCCACCAGGGCCATGCGCCAACGGGACCGGCCGGCCCACTCCAGGGCCGGGGCCAGGGCGAGCGTCAGAAAGGGCAGGGTGGGCACCAGGAAGCGGGGCCCCCAGCAATGCCCCCCATGCCAGACAAACCAGGGAGAGTATAACAGCAGATGAGCCACAAACACTCCGCCGGCCAGCAGGGCCTCGGCCCGATGACGCCGGAAAAAGGCTGGGAATGCGGCCCCGGCCAGCACCAGGACCGGCGCGTAGAGGAACAGGCTCTTGCCGGGACTGACCAACAGCCCCACCAGGCCGATGAGAAACGGCGTAGAGAACGTCTCCAGGGGATGATAGCCGGTCTGCCACGCATCGCCAAAGCGCAGCCAGTTATACCCGCCCACGATCAGCGCGCCCGGGGCCAGGGCCGCCGCGAACGCCAGGCCGGGCCGCCCGGCCCGGACCGCCCACCGGCGCAGGTCAGAGGGCCGGCCCGGCCCGCACAGCGCCAGGAGATACAGCCCGAAAACCGGCGCGACGACCGCGTTGGAAACGCGCGCCAGCAGCGCCAGCCCCAGCGCCGCGCCGGCCAACGCCGCATAGACAATGCGCGGGCGATGGCGAAACCGCAAGAGGAAATAGCCGGCCGCGACCAGGCTCAGCGCCGATAGCGGCTCGCTAAAGAACGACTGGCTATAGACGGCCGCCAGCGTTCCCAGGCCATAGAGGAGGCCAACGACCAGGGCCGGGCCATCGTCGTACCCCAGCGCACCCACGGTCAGGAACACCAGCACGCCGGTCAGGGCGGTCAGGATCGCGTTCAGGAGCCAGGTCGTCTGCACCATCCCCAGCGACAGGATACGCGCGCTGACGTACAACGGCACGGCGACCAGCGAAGTGCCCAGGCCATACTTGGAGTACAGATGCCCGTCCAGGCCATCGGCGCCCTGCTGGAGTCCCATCCAGCGGATGGCATCGGTATCCGTGGCGGCCCGGGTCGCCAGGCTCCGGGTCACACAGAACATGGACAACTCATCGCTGGACTGCACGTCCCCGCTGTATGCCAGCAAATAGACCGCCAGCAGCAAAGCGAACAAGGACAACGCCCAGAGAGCACGAGCACCCACGATCCACCCACCTCCACTGGCGTATATTACCATATCCCAGGCCCTCTGACAACCGGACCAGGGTCACTTCAGCGTCTATTGGGGATCAGAAGCCAGACGGATGGTTAATTATGTTAACTCTTCACCAACCTTTGTGTACCCCCCTTGCAAAATCTCTGGTTGTAGTGTATAATAAGGCCGATGGGGATCGGATAGGCAGCCATAAAGCATGGCGAACGCGTTACCAGCAACAGGTGGGCCGTTCCGGTGATGCGGCAAAGTGCGCTTTAAACCCATACATCAACAAAGAAGGAGGTAACGAACATGCCCTTGTACGTCGATCGGATCCGGAGTTCCTATGAGGGACTCACCAAGAGCCAGCAAAAGCTGGCAAACTTTGTGGTGGACAACTATCGAGATGTGGCGTTCATGACCTGCGCCGAACTGGGACACGCCCTGGAGGTGGACCAGGCCACCGTGGTCCGCTTTGCCCAGGCCCTGGGCTATAGCGGCTACACGGAGCTGCTGGACGAGATCCAGGAGATCGTCAAGGCGGAGCTCAAGACCGTGCACGAGATCCCGGAAGTGGTCACCACGCCGGACCAGGCCTTCTACAAGGCCCTGCTGTTGGAGAAAGCGAACCTGGATACGCTCCTGACCGCCATGCCGGCCGAAACCATCCAGGATACCCTGGCCACGTTGCGGGCAGCCAAGCGCATCTATGTGGTGGGAGAGGGCGCCGAGGGCTATGCCGCGGACCTGTTCGGTTGGATGCTGCGCAAAGCCGGCCTGCCGGCCTATACCGTCGAGCGGGACGTGGTGACCCGCAATGTGACCTTCTCGACGTTGGGCAAGGGAGATTTGGTAGTGGGCGTCTGCTACACCTCGGAGCCGGTGGATACGGCAAACCTCATCCGGTTCGCCCGCGACAAAGGCGCCAATACCCTGGGCATCGTCACCAGCGGCACCAATCCGGTGGCCCAGGCCGCGCACAAGATCATCACCGTGGCCAGTGAGGGCATGGATGGCCCCTCGTTGATCCCCATCATCACGGTGATGCAGGCCCTGGTGATGGCCATCTCGGTGAGCTAGAGTCCCGATACACGGAATGGGCCTCGGCAGTCGCAGACCGCCGAGGTCCCCGTTCCATCTACGCGGGGTCCTGCGCGCCGTTTCCGCCGTGCGCCGGGCCATCCCGCCGTTGCCTGCTCCTGCGCGCGGCCGAAAGACATCGCTGCTCGCTTGTGGCAGTGCGATATGGCGAGATCGAGACGTCATCGCGTCACAGGGCGGGGGATCCCCCCGCCCTGTTCTTGTGTAACTTTGCCCGGGCCTGGACCATCGGCCCCGACGTGATGCCAAGCCTGCATCGCCAGAAGGAGAAACCATGAACTCCCCAGATGCCCTGTCCGTCCACCGAGACGCGCTGCTCATTGACGGTCACTGCGATACGCTGGGCCATGTCGTGCAAGAGGGGGGCGACCTGGCCGTGCGCCGGACCGGGGGCCACATAGACCTGCCCCGGCTCCGCGAGGGCGGCGTGACGGCGCAGATCTTTGCCGTGTACACCGCTCGTATCCGGGAGCCTATCGCCCACGATCCGCTGGACCTGGCCCTGCGCATGATAGATGCCCTCTATCAGCAGGTGGAGGCGCACGCAGACCAATTCGTCCTGGCCACCACGGCGCGGGACATCGAGCAGGCCCGGGCCGCCGGCAAATTGGCGGCTATCCTGGGGCTGGAGGGTGGCGAGCCGTTGGGTGGGGACCAACGGCAGATGAGCCGTTGGGAGCAACCCCTGCTGGACCGGCTGCGCATCTTTTATCGGCTGGGCGTGCGAAACATCGGCCTCACCTGGAGCACGCGCAATGCCCTGGCCGACGGCGTCTTTGAGGCCCAGACCGGCGGGGGACTGTCCCACTACGGCCGGGCCGTGGTCCAGGAGATGAACCGGCTGGGCATCGTAGTGGACGTGGCGCACCTGGCCCCGGCCGGCGTCCGCGACGTGCTGGCGTTGAGCGAGGCCCCGGTCATCGCCAGCCACGCCAACGCCCGCGCCCTGTGTGACCATCCCCGCAACCTCACCGACGAGCAGCTGGAGGGCATCGCCCGGAACGGCGGCGTGGTGGGAGTGACGTTCGTGCCCTCCTTCATCGTCGCGGCCGGCCAGCCCACCCTGGATCACCTGTTGGATCACGTGGACCACATCGTTCGGGTGGCCGGCATAGACCACGTGGGCCTGGGATCGGACTTTGATGGCTACGGGGGGGATAACCAGATGCCAGAGATTCGCGATGCCGCCGACCTGCCGGCCATCACCGCCGGCCTGCTGGCCCGGGGCTACGCGGAAGCCGACGTGCGCAAGTTTCTGGGAGAGAACTACCTGCGCGTGTTCCGGCAGGTATGGGGTGCGTGATCGTGCCGGATGCCACGTTCTACCTGGCCCGCCATGCCGCGCCGCAACTGGGCTGGCCCACGCCGTACAACGTGCCGCCCGGTCCGCCGCTCTCAGACCTGGGGCGACGCCAGGCAATCGAGCTGGCCGGGTTCCTGGCCGCCCGAGGCGTGCGCGTGGTGTATGCCTCACCCTTTGCCCGGGCCTATGAGACGGCGATGGTGGTGGCGGCACAGGCCCGGTGCCCGGTGGTGCCCTGGCCGGACCTGGGCGAGGGAAGACCCCAGGAGTCGGGGGATGCGCTGCAGACGCGCGTGCTGCGCGGCTGGCAGGCGATATGCGAGGCCAGGCACGAGGGGCCGGTGGCCGTCGTCACGCACGGCACGCCGGTGCGCATGATCCTGCACGCCCTGAACGACGGCCGCGTGAACCTGGACCAATATCTGTTCGACTACGGCAACCCGCTGCCACCCGGTGGCGTCTGGTGTGCCCAGCGTCTGGGGGAGCGCTGGGACCTGGCGTTGGTCTTTCAGCCCACGGAACGCCTGCGCGAGGAGGAACTGACCCGGGACGGCCGGGCGTTCGGGGCAGTGGTGAAGGCATGAGCGACACGAGGCCCCGTTTCCAGCCTACCCTTGCGAAGGTTTCAAACGCGCTGGTGATGGGGCGCGGTCTCGCCCCGTAGGGCCACACGATGTTGCCCGCGAATCGGCTCCCAACCTTCGCAAGGGTGAGCGGTTACAAGGCATGAGCGACACGAGGCCCCGTTTCCGATGAGGAAACGGGGCCTTGCGCTATCGAGGGTAGCCAACCGGGATGACGTATACCGGCTCGTGGTCGGCTGGCAGCCCCAGGACCCGCTGGATGCCAGCATCATCGAAGGCGCCGATGGGAACGCCGCCCAGGCCCAGGGCCACGGCCTGGAGCAGGAGGTTCTGCGCCGCATGGCCGGCCTCCAGGTGCACGTAGCGGGTCGCCCGGTCGCCGTACTTGCCGGCGGTCCGGGCATAGACGGCGGTCACCACAAAGACAGCCGGCGCCGACCCCACCGCGCTCTGGTTCAGGCTGACCCCCTGCAACGCCCCGCGCTGATCGCCGGTCGCCAGGATGCCCAGTCGGTGTCCCTGCGGCATGTAATGGTACACCCCCTGGCGCGTGGCTACATAGACCTCTAGCGGGTACAATGCGCCGGCCGACGGGGCCGTGCGCCCGCCCCATTCGGCCGTGAGGCCCTGGGCCGCCCAAAGCAACTGCCCGATCTGCTCCCACGTGAGGTCCCGGTCGGCATATTCGCGCACGGAACGACGTTGTGCCAGGCACGTTTCCAGCGAGACCGCGCCATCGGTGCGGGGCGAGGGCAGCGTGACCTCCGGCGAGATTGACCCTACCGTTACCGTCGGCGTTGTGGGGATGGGGCTGCGCCCTCCTGTATCGCAGGCTTCGATCACCACGCTCGTCAGGCCCACCAGGATCGCCAACCAGAAAGCCGTTTTCTTCCAGGAAACGGGTTTCAGTAGACTTGTGCTCCCAGGCGGTATGCAACCGCCGCGCGACGCGGGTTGCAAACCCGCTTTGAGCCACGTTTTCCATGTACGGGGTTTCTCGATCCGGGGAACTTGCATCGCGCCGCCTCCTGGGAACTCCGGCGCAGGTTAAAAACCCGCGCCGAGCAGTAACGCCTTGCCTGCTCGCGGCGGGTATGCTGCCCGCCGCGTTGAGCGCGGGGTTCCGGCCTGGCACGCAGCTACCGGGCCAACCGGCTCTCCACCCACTTGTAGACCTCGGCCACCACGGCCGGGAGGAATATCAGCGGGAGAAGCAATGCCCACTCCCGCAAACCCAGCGGCACGGTATCAAAGATGGGCTGAAGGAAGGGCAGATACACCGCTGCCAGAAGAAGTAGCACCGAAACGCCGACCGCGTATTGCATATAGCGGTTGCTCAGAACTCCCAACCGCAGGAGCGGGTATCGTTCCGAGCGGACGGTGTAGGCCACGGGCAGTTCGGCCGCCGACAGGGTGACGAAGGCCATCGTCCGCGCCAGGTTCAGGTCGCCGTTTCCCCAGGCCAACCCCACGAAAAAGGCCGTCAATACCGCTGCCGTCAGAGTAGCGCTCAGGACGACGATTCCCTGCACCATCGGCCGGTTGATGATCGGCTCCTTGGGCGGACGGGGGGGGCGGTCCATGATGTCCGGGTCGCCCTTTTCCAGGCCCAGGGCCAGCGCCGGCGCGCCATCGGTGAGCAGGTTGAGCCACAACAACTGGATGGGCGTGAGCGGCGGCACATAGCCGAACAACACGGCCAGGAAGATGGTCATGATCTCGGCCACGTTGCAGGAGAGCAAAAAGTAGACGAACTTGCGAATGTTGGAGTAGATGATCCGGCCCTGCTCGATGGCGGAGACGATGGAGGCATAGTTGTCGTCCACCAGAACCATGTCGGCGACCTCTTTGGAGACGTCGGTGCCGGTGATGCCCATGGCCACGCCGATGTCGGCGCGTTTGAGGGCGGGCGCATCGTTGACGCCATCGCCGGTCATTGCCACCACATGATCGTATGCTTGCAACGCCTCCACGATACGGACCTTGTGATGGGGGCTGACCCGGGCAAAGACGTCCACGTTCTCGATGTGCCCCCGCAGCTCGGCGTCAGACATCTCGTCCAGGCGGGCCCCCGTGATCACCTCGCCGCCGGGCCGCAGCAGGCCGATCTGCTCGGCGATGGCCCGGGCCGTGTCTGCGTAATCGCCGGTGATCATGATGCTGCGGATGCCGGCATGGCGGGCCTTTTCCACGGCCGGCCGCACCTCTGGCCGGGCCGGGTCCGTCATCCCCACCAGGCCGATGAGGGTCAGGTCCTGCTCGATGGTTTCCGGGTCCAGCTCCTCGGGCAGCGTGTCCAGCAGCCGATAGGCCACCGCCAACACGCGCAAGGCCCGCCGGCCCATGTTGCGGTTGACGTTTTCGACATGGCGGCGGCGCGCTGGCGATAGGGCGACGCTCCGGCTGCCCTCCAGCGTGCGCGTACAGCGGGGCAGCATCACGTCTGGCGCGCCCTTGACATAGACGATGTAGCGGCCCGGTTGGTCATCCGCCACCCCGTCCAGCCCACGCCCGCCGAGTTCATGGATGGTGCTCATCCGCTTGCGTTCCGATTCAAAGGGGATCTCGCCCACGCGGGGCAGGTCGGCTTCCACCTCTTCCCGCCACAGCCCGGCCTTGGCCGCCGCCACCACCAACGCGCCCTCCGTGGGGTCGCCCACCATGCGATACCGGTCGCCGTCTCGTTCCAGTTGGGCGTCGGAGCACAGGAGTGCGCCGGTCAACAGGGCCATGATCTGCGGGTGCGCCTGAGGCTTGATGGGGTTGCCCCGGTCGTGAAAGGCCCCGACCGGCTGATACCCTTCGCCGGAGACATCCACCCGCAAATCCGAGACGCAGAGGCGTACCACCGTCATCTCGTTCTGGGTGAGGGTGCCGGTCTTGTCGGAGCAGATGGCGGTGGCCGAGCCGAGCGTCTCTACGGCGGGCAGTCGCCGGATGAGGGCATTGCGGCGCACCATCTCGCGCATCCCCAGGGCCAGACAGATGGTGACAACGGCCGGCAAACCTTCCGGCACGGCGGCGATGGCCAGGCTCACGGCCGTGAGGAACAGCTCCACCACCATCTCGGCGTATCGGTCCACGTAAGCCACCGGCCCGGCCTGCCATACCAACCCCAGATCGGTATCCGTGACGATGGCCACGATAAAGACCAGGGCGCAGACCGCCAGCGCGCCCCAGCCCAACCACCGGCCCAGTTGGTCCAGACGCCGCTGCAAGGGGGTGGGTTCCTCCTCGAAGGACTGGATCATCTCGGCGATGAGGCCGATCTGGGTCCGCATCCCGGTGGCCGTGACCACGCCGGCGCCGCGCCCATAGGTGACGGTGGTGCCCAGGAAGGCGCAGTTCAGGCGGTCGCCCAGGGCCGTGTCTGCGGGCAGGGTCGCCCAGGCGCGTTTCTCCACGGCCACGGATTCCCCGGTCAGTGAGGCCTCGTCCACGCGCAGATTCGCGCTCTCCACCAGGCGCATGTCGGCCGGCACATAGTTGCCCGCCTCCAGGAAGACGATGTCGCCGGGGACCAGCTCCCGGGCCGGGACGGTGGTCCGATGCCCGTCGCGCAGGACCCGGGCCTCCGGGGCGGCCATCTTTTGCAGGGCAGCCAGGGCCTCCTCCGCCCGGCGTTCCTGGAACACGCCCAGGATCGCATTCAGGACCACGATGGCCAGGATCGCCCCCGCATCCACCACCTCGCCCAACAGGATCGAGATGATCGCCGCGACGATGAGGATGAGGATCAAAAAGTTGCTGAACTGATCCAGGAGCATCCGCCAGATGCCGGGACGTGGCCGCTCGGCTAACTCGTTGGGGCCGAATTCGGCCTGTCTCTGGCGCACCTGATCGCTCGTCAGCCCATGGCCGGGGTCCACACCCAACTCGGCCAGGGCATCTTTCACGGATCGGGCATGCCAGGGTATTGGTTCTGTCATGTGTCCTCCACAGCAGATGGGTTCGCCCGGTTATCTTACCACATCTTGCCCGTCCCCGCAAGCTGGAAGCGGCTCACGGGCTGGCCCAGATGGCCCCGGCGTGGGCCGCCAGGCGGAGATCGGGCAGATGGCCCCGGATCACCCGGGTCGTCGCGTCGGAGGCCGGCCAGACCGCACGCAGCACGGTGTCGTTGGGCAGATACCCGCGCACCGGCACCGCCACCTGGCGGGTCTGGTCACTGTTGTTGAGGACCACCACCAGCGTCTCGTCCAGATAACGCCGGCCGAAGGCATAGATGCCGCGATGGGCGTAGAGGCGGGTATAGTCGCCCCGGCGCAGAGCCGGGTGACGTTGCCGCAGGGCGATGAGCCGGCGCACGCTGTCGCGCAGGCCCACGTCCCATTGCGACTCATCCCAGGGCATGGCGGCGCGGCAGGCCGGGTCCGGCCCGCCGGTCAGTCCCACCTCGTCGCCGTAGTAGATGCACGGCGCGCCGGGGGCCGTCATCTGATAGAAGAACGCCAGCTTGAGGCGCGTCGTATCGCCCTGGAACAGGGTCAAGACGCGGGGGGTATCGTGGCTGCCCAGGAGGTTGAGTTGGGCCAGCGTCACCGGCCAATCGTACAGGGCCAGCATCTCGGCGATGCGTTTGCCAAAGGCGCACGCCCCCAGCGGCTCCAGCTTGAAGCCGCCGGGCCGGAACCGGGTAAGCAACGACTCGCCGCCGAAAAAGCCCAGGCAAGCCCGGCTGAACACGTAATTCATCACCGCGTCGAAACGGTCGCCGCGCAGCCAGTCTGGGGCCGGCCCCCAGATCTCGCCCACCAGATACGCCGCCGGGTTGACGGCCTTGACCCGGCGACGAAACTCTGGCCAAAAGACCTCATCCTCTATCTCGGTGGGCACGTCCAGCCGCCAGCCATCAATCCCCTGCCGGACCCAGTGCTCCGCCACGCCCAACAGGTACTCGCGGACGGCCGGCGTGTTCGTGTTGAACTTGGGCAGGGCGGGCAGCCCCCACCAGGCCACGTAGTTCAGCCGGCGATGGGGTGATTCGTCATAGGCGTACAACGGAAAGCCCAGGATGTGGAACCAGTCCAGGTAGGGCGAGTATGGGCCGTTTTCCAGGATGTCGTGAAACTGGAAGAACCCCCGGCTGGCGTGGTTGAACACGCCATCCAGGATCACCCGGATGCCCCGGCTATGGCAGGCGTCCCGCAGCTCCCGGAACGCGGCGTTGCCGCCCAGGAGCGGGTCCACCTGATAGTAGTCGTGGGTATGATAGCGGTGATTGGCCGCCGATTGGAAGATGGGGTTCAGGTAGAGGGCGGTGATGCCCAGATCGGCCAGGTAGTCCAACTGCTCGACGATGCCCAGCAGGTCACCGCCCTTGAAGCCAAAGGTGGTAGGCGGGCTATCCCAGGGCTCCAGATTCGACGGCTTGGGCACGCGCGCGCTCTGGGCAAAGCGGTCGGGAAAGATCTGGTAAAAGACGGCGTCCTGCACCCAATCGGGGACGAAGGATGTGGGCATGGTGGCTCCTCATGGCGTGAGATGTGTGACGTATTCCGTATGGCGTATTTCGTGTGGCGTGCTCCGTGCTTCTCGTGCCTTCTGCTCCCGGCGCGGCGGATTGTAGCACATTCGGGGCCGAAAAGAAAGGGGCGGATGACCGCTCTCAAGCAGACGAACGGTGTTGAAATCAGTGCTGCGGTATAGTATAATGGGGACGGAAAAAGTGGGCAGCCGGCCTGGCCTGGCGCCCCCTCGCTCGACCAGGGGGACACCCTGACGGGTGCAGGTGGCCGGGGTGAGAGTGGCCCCCTCGCCCAACGAAGGAGTTGCCCACCCCGTCAAGCCTGGGCTTGGCGTGCGCCGGCGCATCCCCGGATGCGAACATGCCGCCCGGCGCGGGTTCTTAAACCTGCGCCGGGCGCGGCGGAGAGGGCACGGGCAAGCTGACACGCGAAGCGTGCGCTACCTGGCCCACGAGAAAGTGACCATGCCACGGCTACGCTACGATGCGTTAAAGTACATTGCCCATCACGGTAACCCGCGCGCCCAACTGCGGGTATGGACGGCCCTGGGTCGTGCCCATACCCGGGAGGCGCGACACGCGACGCAAGCGCTGCTGGCGTTGCAAAACCCAGACGGCGGCTGGTCGTGGCGGATGGAATCGCGCCGCCCCAGCAGCATCACGGATACCGCGCGCACGATGGACGCGCTCGTCAGCGCCGGTCTGCCCGCCACGCACGAGGCCCTCCAACGTGCGTTGGCGTTCTTGTTGCCCCTGCAACGGGAGGATGGCGGTTGGTCCGAGCACCCGGCCCTGCGCAACCACATCCCCTGGGACTGGGAATGGTACAGCGTGGATTATAGCAGCCCGAATACCACGGCCTACGTCCTGTACAGCCTGTATCTGATCGGCCAGGAAAGAAAGGACCAGGCCGTAAAACAGGGGCTGCGGTTCCTGCGGCGCACGCAGAACGAGGAGGGCGGCTGGCCGGGGCACGTCGGCCCCACGTACCCTTACGGCACGGATTGGGCCAGCATGTTCCCGATCATCCGGGCCTTGAAGGTTTGGGACGATAGCCGCCGCAGCCGGGCCGTGATTGACCGCGCCCTGGCCGCCATACTGCGCCACCGCGAGCGGTGGGCCACGCCGGTGGATAACCCCCTGGACACGCTGCTCCTGTTAGGTTACAGGCTGGACCATCCCGACGTGCAGGAGGCCCTGGGATACCTGATCGCGGCCCAACGCCCGGATGGCGGCTGGAACTGGTTTGGCGATTTGCCCTCCAGCCCCGGGCAGACGGCCAACTGGATCGTGACCCTGGCCGGGGCCGGGTTTGACTTGACGCCGGCAAAAGAGTGATGCGTCATCCGTCAAGCGTCAAACGTCAATGGACGCCCGACGGCCTGCCCGTGCGCACTTGGCGCGGGTTGACGGATGACGTTTGACGGATGACGTTTGACGTTTCACGGAGGTCCCCATGCAAGTCACCATCAACGAATCGGCACTGGAACTGGTAGAAGGCGACATCACCCAGCAAGACACCGAGGCCATCGTCAATGCGGCCAATAGCTCGCTCTTGGGTGGCGGCGGCGTGGACGGGGCCATTCATCGCGCGGCCGGGCCGCAGTTGCTGGAAGAGTGCCGCACCCTGGGTGGCTGCCCCACCGGCGAGGCCCGCATCACCAAAGGCTATCGCCTCAAGGCCCGGCACGTCATCCACACCGTCGGCCCGGTCTATCGGGACGGCAGGCACGGCGAGGCGGCGCTCCTCGCCTCCGCCTACCGCAGCAGCCTGGAGCTGGCTTCCCAGAACGGCATCCGCAGCGTGGCCTTTCCGTCCATCAGCACCGGGGCCTACGGCTACCCGCTGGACCAGGCCGCCCGCATCGCCCTGCGCACCGTGATGGATTACCTGGGCGAGCACCCGGAGATCGAACTCGTGCGGTTCGTCCTCTTTGGCCAGCAAGCCTACAGCACCTACAAGCGCGCGCTCGTGGAGGTATTGGCCGCATGACCCCTCCTCTCCCCCGCTCCCCCCTCCCCTCCCCCAGCGGGGGGAGGGGAGGG
>FWPV01010743.1_pt1 | contig 14850 bp, 21 predicted proteins | sample 2228371 | NCBI WGS metagenome assembly FWPV01 (sample SAMEA103939776, study PRJEB20133) | metagenome
TTGTATATAAAGAAAATGGCTCTTTCAATATTTTCTATTGCGGTTTTAAGGTTTTATAAAAAATTTGATTTTTCAGGTATATTTTGTTAGTATTTATAATTAAAAGGAGGATGGATGAATAAGAAAAAAATTATTTCCATCTGTATTTTTCTTATTTTATTTGGCTTCGTTACATATATCATAAACGAAACTCCATTTATGTATTCCACATCTTCTTCTTATTCCCTGCCTGAATTTTCAAAAATAAATCCTGATTACAGACCTATTAATATAATTAACAAAAAATCAAATTCTGCCATAATATTTTTGCATGGATTCAAAGCAACGCCACTGCAGTTTAAAGAACTCGCCGAATATTTCTCAAAAAACTACAATGTAATAGTTCCCCTTTATCCAGGTCATGGAACAAATAAAGAAAATTTCAAAAAAACATATTTTTCACAATGGTATAACCATGCAAAAGATGTTTATCTTGAGGCACGAAAAAAATATAAAAAAATTTATTTATGTGGATTATCAATGGGTGGAACCATTGCCTTAAAACTTGCTGAAGAATTCTGCTGTAATAAAAAATTAGCGCCCGATGGTGTTATTTCAATTTCAGCGCCAGTATTTTTAAATAACTTAAAAGAAGGTATTTTATATGACTGGCGGCTTTATTTTGACAGGTATATTTCATGGTTTATTAAAGAATTAAAAAACAACCCCAATACAGCAGATAAAGATGGCGCAATAAATGATGTTCCTCCTGATTATGACCCTTATGATTTCCCATTGCAGGTCCACAGTTTGAAAATGGGAATGTATGAAACAGGAAAAAATTTAAAATCAATAAAAGCGCCAATACTTTTAATGCAGGCAAAAGGCGACGAGACTGTGCCATTTGAAAACCTTAATTATATAAGTAAAAACGTATCATCCGGAACTATTAAAGTCCGTGAATTTGATTTAACCCAATGGAAACATACAAAACACTTAATAATCAATTATAAAACAACAAAAAATGAAGTAAAAAAAGAAATAGCAGGTTTTTTAAACTCTTTAAATTAATAATTAATAAAAACTAAAAAAACGGAACTTTTTAATTGAAAATATGTCTAAATAAAATATTGTGTGTAAAATATTAAACAGGAGGTTTTATTATGAAAAGACAGGTTATTGTATTTATTTTGTCCTTATTGATTTTATTTATATCCGGCTGTAATTCCCATAAATCAATAAGGATATCAGACGCTGATGATACAATAAAAGGTCAGAAATACACCCCTTACCCACCTGGCACAGGAAACAACTATTTCTGCCTTGACTTATATCAGGAATTAAAAAAGACCGAAACAGGCAATATATTTTTCTCCCCTTTTAGCATTTTCTCTGCGCTTTCAATGACAGCAGAAGGTAGCAAAAATATTACATGGAACGAAATGAGCGCGGTTTTTCATTTACAACAGGATAACAGCACAAGGTGGAATGCTTTTTTGAATTTAATAAAAACGATAAACAATCCGGACAAAGATTATAAATTATATACATCAAATAATCTGTGGCTGCAAAAAGATTTTAATTTTTTAGATAGTTATTTAGACATAGTCACAAATTATTATCTCGCAGAACTTGCGACTCTTGATTTTATAGGAGATGCCGAAGGTGCAAGACAGACAATAAACAACAAAGTTGAGGAACAGACCGAAGGCAAAATAAAAGAATTATTTCCAGAAGGAACAATTAATAGTTGGTCGCGTCTTGTGCTGACTAATGCCATCTATTTCAAAGCAACGTGGAAATATAAATTTACAAAAGAAAACACTTATGAACAGGATTTCACAATCACGCCCGGTAACACAATAAAAGTGCAGATGATGCACCAGAAACTGACACGCCCGATTGAGAATTTTTATGGCAGGGCAAAAGTCCTTGAACTGCCCTATATAAACGACGAGGTCTCTATGTTTGTTTTCCTTCCTGACATTGATAAAATGGCAGAACTTGAAAACGCAATGACAATAGAAAATTTAAATTCATGGATGCAGGAAAGAAAAACTGCAAATTTAACGCCTGTATATATAGATTTAGCTCTCCCAAAATTCAGAGTTGAGACCAAGTATAATTTAAACAGCACTTTGTCAAATATGGGAATGCCTTCTGCATTTGATGATGCAACAGCAGATTTCTCAGGGATGAACGGATGGAAAGGTTTATTTATTACCCATGTTGTCCATAAGGCATTTGTCGCAGTGGACGAGGAAGGCACGGAAGCAGCTGCAGCAACTGGCGTAAGTATAGGAATTACAAGCGTCCCGCCGCCTGCAACGCCATTCATAGTTGACCACCCGTTTATATTTATAATATGCGAAAACTCAACAGGTACGATATTATTTATGGGCAGGGTGATTGAACCGAAGTAACCTTTACATCCTCTCATCTTCAGATCTTCGGATCTTAAAAGAATATGTTCTAACTGCGTTCTAAAATAGTTCGCACTTAGTTCTAAATATGTTCACACATAGTTCTAACTTAGTTCAAAAGTAGTTTAAAAAATAGAAAAAACATTGAACTAATTACAAATTACAAACGACAAAGGACAGTCTTTTTGAACTATTTTCCGCACTATTTACGAACTATTTTTGAATATTCTTTCAAATAAATTTCAATTTTCAAATTTCAAATCTTACATCGCACATCTCATATTTTTAAATCCTGTCTTTTAAACTTCAAATTTTAATTTTCAAATTTCAAATCTTAAATCTCATCCTTCCCCTTGCCATTGATGCAAAAACGCCAAATACACATAAAATAAAAAATATAAAAAATAAAATTTTCATTGCTTTCATAAATAAATCAAAATTTTCAGGGACAATTTTTGCCTTTCCCAGAAATAACGAAAACATCATAGAGGATATTGCAAGTCCAAGTACCTGGCCAAGCATTCGCATGCTTCCCAGCACGCCGGAGGCAATGCCATAATATTCTTTGCTCACAGAACTCATGACTGCATTTGTATTTGGAGAAGAAAAAAAAGCAAACCCGGCACCTATAAAAATAAGAATTAAAACAATAAAAAAATATTCAGTATTTTTATTAATTGTAGATAAAATTAAAAGCCCTATTGCAGTTACTGCCATGCCTGATGATGCAAGGTATGCTGGCTCTATTTTATCTGAAATTCTTCCGGCAACAGGAGACAAAAGCATCATCATAAACGGCTGCGCCATGACAATAATACCTGCATTTTGCGGAGACAACCCTCTCACATACTGCAGATATAAACTAAGTAAAAAAGTAATTCCAAAAGTTGAAGTATAATGTATAAGTGCGGATAAATTTGAAAATAAATACACGATGTTTCTGCGGAATAATTTAACGGGTAAAACCGGATTGGATGACCTGTTTTCGATAAAAATAAATACTGCTATGCTTGTCCCACCAAAAAATGCAAATATTTTACCTGTTGTTTCTGTTATATTACTAAAACCATAAATTAATATTGTTATTGCACATACATATAAAACAACTCCGGACAGATCAAATTTATTTATTGAATTTAATGGTTCATCTCTTCTTACTTTTAATGCAAAATAAAAAAACAATATAATACTTGCGATCAAAACCAGGGCAAAAATAGACCGCCAGCCGAAATTATGTACCAGTATCCCGCCGAAAAAAGGTCCAGTGGAAAGGCCTAAGTAAACAGCTGCACTATTAATCCCTAAAACTCTTCCGCGATGTTCTTTGGGAAATGCATACACAAGCAGTGCTGATGATGATGCAAAAATAAGAGGTCCAGATAGCCCGTGAATAATCCGCGACAGAATGAGAAAAAAAGTTGTTTTTGACATCATTGTAAAAATTAATGCGAAAATATAAACAAAAAGTCCGACTAAAATAATTTTCTTTTTGCTGCATGCATCAGCAAGCCATCCTGCAGGCAGGGTTGAGACTGCTGAAGTAAGCAAAAAAGATATTGCAACCCATGATAGAAGTATGGCATTTAAATTAAATTCCTTTCCTATTGCAGGCAATGCAATATTAACTGATGAACCCATAAATGTAGCCATAAAAGAAGCAAAAAAAGAAAAAACAAGTATAATATTCCTTTCTTCTTTGCTGTAAGAAATATCTTTTTTCATATTTACCTCGGGCTAAAAAAACGTTCGCTATAAATGTTCTCTAATTATGTTCGCAAAATGTTCAAACTGCGTTCTAAAAGAGTTCGCACTTAGTTCAAAATATGTTCACACATAGTTCTAACTTAGTTCAAAAATAGAAAAAACATTGAACAAATTACAAAATACAAACTACAAAGGACTGCCTTTTTGAACTATTTACGAACTATTTTTGAACTACTTTTGAACATCTTTTTAAACAAATTTTAATTTTCAAATTTCAAATCTACACTATCCGCAGGGCCTTTTGAGACGCGGATGGAACCGCGTCTCTACGTTTTCTCTTGTTAAATTTTAAATTCCAAATTTAATTTGCCACCTAGCACATGCCACCTGCCACTGTCTTTTCAAATCTTAAATTCAATCTGCCATCTATCACCTGGCATTTGGCACTTGTCACATGGCACTTGGCACCTGGCATCTGGCACTGCTTTTCTAAATTTCAAATTTCAAATCTTACATCTTAAATCTCTCCCCCTGCCATGTCTCCCTTTTAATAAATTCCTTTATCAGAAGTTCTTTTATCTTATTTTTATATTGAGAACTGCAATATTCAGGAGCTAAAAGCAATTCCTGCGGTGCTTCTGCGGTGAAGCGCATAATGATTGTATCCGGAGGTAATATTTCAATAACATCAGTAAGGTTTTGAATATATTCTTCCAGGCTTAATAGTTTAAATGGCTTTAGTTTATATTCATTGCCAAATTCTGTTTTTTCAACAACATAAAGCGGATGTATTTTTATACCAAAAGGATTTAAACTTGAGACCAATCTTGCAGTCTTATGAAAATCCTGTTTTTCTTCGCCGGGCAATCCAATGATTATATGAATAACTGTTTTTATCCTGGTATTTTTTACTCTCTCAAATGCATCAATAAATTGCTTTACAGTATGTCCACGTTTTATTCTTTTTAAAGTATCATCATTTGCACTCTGTAATCCCAATTCAATCCACACATCTAAATTTTTATCAATATATGAATCAATCAGAGCTAATTTTTCATTATCTATGCAATCAGGTCTTGTGCCAATTGATATACCTACCACTTCTTTAAATTCTAAAACCTCATCATAATACTTTTTTAATTCATCAAATGGTTTATTTGTATTTGAATATGACTGAAAATATGCAAAAAATCTGGTATTTTCGCCATATCTCTTTTTGCCATAATCAATTCCGTTTTCTATCTGTTTCCTTAACGGTAAAAAAATATTGTTATGCGGCGGTTTTGAGCCGTCATAACAATAAGAGCACCTGCCATGCGGGCAGGTGAACGGAAGAGATATTGTTATTTTCTGGACTCTTGTTGTATATTTTTGTTTAAAATAATCGTTTAACGCATAATAATGTTTCATTCTTAAGACATTTACTCATTACTCATCTTATCCATTACTTCCTGCGGTATATCAAAATTCGCATATACATTTTGAACATCTTCATTTTCTTCAAGCGCATCCATTAATTTCAACATCTGTTCTGCCTGGGCTCCTTCTAATTTTACATAACTTTTAGGGACCATTGTTACTTCTGCAGTTGTATATTTGACAGATTTATCATCCAGCGCTTTTTTTACCTTTTCAAAATCTGCAGGCGCTGTTAGTATTTCATACCCTGTTTCTTCATTGACTATATCCTGTGCGCCTGCATCAAGTGCAATTTCCATTAATTCATCCTCGCCTATTGCTTCTTTGGGAACAAGTATATACCCTTTTTGTTCAAACTGCCATGCAGTTGAACCAACAGCTGCCATTGATCCGCCAAGTTTTGAAAGTAAAGTTCTTATTTCAGCAGCTGACCTGTTTTTATTGTCAGTGGTTACCTTTATCAAAAGAGCGACGCCGCCTGGACCATAGCCTTCGTATGTTATTTCTTCATAATTCACTCCAGGCAATTCACCCGTGCCTTTTTGTATTGCCTTTTTTATATTTTCTGCAGGCATATTTACTGCCCTTGCTTTTTCGAGTACAGTCCTTAACCTGGCGTTTGAATTTGGATCTCCGCCACCGTTTTTTGCTGCAACAATAATCTCTCTAATATATTTCGTAAAGGTCTGCCCTTTTTTCGCGTCAGCTGCTGCTTTTTTTCTCTTTATCGTAGCCCATCTTGAATGCCCAGACATTATATCCTCCAATTATTTCTTTTAATTTATTTATCTCTTTAATAAAAATTTCATTTTTCTGCGATGTTTTTTTCTTTTATGAGTTTTCATTTTCCAGCGATGTCTTTTCTTTCCACAACCCATTCTTTCACCTCCTTTCTATATTTTTATTTGTGTTGCATCTATCTTAAAACAAATTGACTCGCCTTCTGCTATTAATTCACCAGTTTTTCCTTTTATAATTTCTCCTTTTATCACAAAAATACGCCCTTTTTGTTTTTTAATATAAGCTTTTGCAATAACTTCTTCTCCAACCTTTAATGGAGATTTTAATCTTACTCTTATCTCTGCGCTTACAACAGGGACTTTTAATTTCAACCAAGGTAAATTTACCATAACTTCATCTAAAAGTAAAGATATCATCCCACCATGAACTGTATCTTTATATCCCTGCAGTTCCTTTGGAAAAATATACCTGGTTTCTATTCTGTCACCATTAACTGTAAATTTAAGATGCATACCTATGGGATTTTTTTCGCCACAGGCAAAACAATACCTGTCATCTATCCATTCTGTCATATATTAAGACTATTCTCCTTATTTAAAAATACCTTTTCAAGATTTATATCATAAGGCGCCCTGATAATTCCATGATCGGTAATTATAGCACTTATATACCTTGCGGGGGTCACGTCAAAAGCAGGATGCAAAGCTTTTGTCTTTTTAGTTGTGATATCTTTTCCCGCAATCATTCTTACCTCTTTTTCATCACGTTCCTCAATCGGTATATCATCGCCTTTCTTTAATGAAAAATCTATTGTTGAAGCAGGTGCAGCAACATAAAAAGGTATTTTATGTGTATATGCAAGAACAGCTAAAGTATATGTGCCTATTTTGTTTGCAACATCGCCATTTGCTGTTATCCTGTCGGCACCAACAATTACAATATCTATCATCCCTTTGTACATAAAATAACCTGCCATATTATCGGTTATGAGATAATGAGGAATTTTAAGTTCCGATAATTCCCATGCGGTTAATCTTGCTCCCTGAAGGTAAGGTCTTGTCTCATCAACAAATACAGTTAATTTTTTCTTTCTTTCGTGAGCAGCCCTTATAACACCTATTGCAGTGCCATATCCTGACGTTGCCAGTGCACCAGCATTACAATGGGTTAAAATCCTGTCGTTATCCCTTATTAATTCCGAACCAAAAGAACCGATAGCTTTATTGCTTTCATAATCTTCCTTAAATATTTTATTTGCTTCTGAAATTATCAGTTCTTTTAAACTATTTATGCGCCTATCCTTATTTCTCTCAAGTACATTAAATATCCTGTTCAAAGCCCATTTTAAATTGACAGCTGTTGGACGTGTTTTTAATAAAATATCAGAAATATGACGTATTTTATTATACAATGAAGTATAATTGTTAAATTGTCCATTTTTAACTTCCATGGCTATTGCAAAAGCTGCAACTATGCCTATAAGCGGAGCCCCCCTCAATTTCATATCTTTTATTACTTTTTCAACATCTCTGTATGTTTTACAAATTATATATTTTTTTTCCCCAGGTAAAAGAGTCTGGTCCAATACTTTTAAAATATTGTTTTTCCATTCTATCGGACTTATATCCTTCATATAACCTCCTGAATTTTCTATTTTTCATATCTTTATAAAAGATATTGATCTGCTTTCATAATATCTTCCACTTTTTAAAGAAAAATAAGGTGGTTCATTTTTAACTATTTATATCCTCTTAATTATTTCTTTCATCAGTTCAGTCAGTTTTGGTTCTGCTTCCTGCGCATTTTTTATTATTCTGTTTATGTTAGCTGGTTCTAAATTATCCGGGTCACACATATCTGTAATAACAGAAATGCCTAAAATCTTAAGTCCGCAATGCACCCCCACTATTACTTCTGGAACAGTGGACATACCAACCATATCTGCAAATTTATTAAACATTCTATATTCAGCTCTGGTTTCAAGATTTGGTCCAGTTACACCTATATAAACTCCTTTAGAAACTGGTATATTTAAATCTCTTGCAGCATCTTCCGCAATTTTTATAAGTTGTTTTGAATAAGGTTCTATCATATCAGGCCAGCGTGGACCTAAAGTATCATCATTTGGTCCTATTAAAGGATTATCTCCCATAAAATTGATATGATCTTCTATTATAACAAGCTGTCCTGGTTTATATGATAAATTCATTCCACCTGCAGCATTTGATATAAGTAAATACTGTATTCCGAGTTCTTTCATAACACGTACAGGAAATGTTATCTGTTGCATTGAATATCCCTCATACCTGTGAAATCTTCCTGACATTGCAACTACTTTTTTTTCTGCCATCTCTCCTAAAATCAAAATTCCAGAGTGTGTCTCAACAGTGGATAACGGGAAATGTGGTATATTCTTATATGGTATTTGTTTTAATACGGTAATTTCCTTTGCCAGCGCGCCAAGTCCTGTCCCGAGTATAATACCAACATCTGGTGTAAAATCAGGCAAATATTTTTTTATTTTTTTTGCAGATTCTTTTATCATTTCTTTTAAACTCTTCCCTGATTTTTTCTGTTTTCTCATATGCCTGCCTCCTTTAATTTTTGTATGAGCTGTTCCTGTTTAACTTCTTTAATACTTATTGTCTTTTCTCTTGATTTTAAGCCGTTTATTATTTTTATATTTGACTTTTTAACACCAAATAACTCTGCAAGATAATTTACAAGTTCATTATTTGCTTTGTTATCTTCGGGTAAAGCATTTATTTTTACTTTTAATCTATCGCCAACAAAGCCCTTTATGCAATTTTTGGGCGAATTTGGAATAACTTTTATCTTTAAAATTATGTCTCCATCCTTGTTTTCAATAAACATCTTTAAAATAGTTTTGAAATAAAATATATAATTATATTTTTCAAAATCTCTACTATTAAAATAGCAATAATGGGGCTGAAATCAAAACCACGGTATACAATCGGAATAATACGTCTTATAATATTTAAAAAAGGGTCTACCAGTGCAGCAACAAAACCAAAAAAAGAATTATATGCATATAAAACTTCAGGTCTTATCCATGACATAAAAGCCCGAATAATAATTAAAATAATATAAATGGTTACAACTGTCTGTATTGTATTAATAATTATCATCATTTTCCGAGTTCTTTTGCCCTTTTATGTGCAGCATAAACTGCTTTTTTTACTATCTCTTTTAATCTGTTTTTTTCAAAGACCTTTATTGCAGCTTCTGTTGTCCCGCCTTTTGATGTAACTTTCTGCCGCAATGTTGCAGGTTCTTCTCCAGATAAAATGAGCAATCTACCAGCGCCTGTAAGAGTCTGAGCTATAAGCAATTTAGCCTTTTCTTCATCAAAACAAATTTGCCTTGCGGCTTCTATCATTGCTTCTGTTATATAAAAAAAATAAGCAGGGCCACTACCACTTAAAGAAGTTATTACATCTATATATTTTTCTTTTACAGCAAAGCATATCTTGCAAAATGATTTTATTATTTTCTCTGCTGTTTTCTTCAAAGCAGGTGAAACCTGTTTTGAAAAAGCGTAACCGCATGCGCCTTCGCCTACCAGGACGGGAGTGTTTGGCATGATTCTAACAACAGGAATTTTTTTTGAAAGTAATTTCTGAATGCTTTTTATCGTGACACCTGCAGCTATGGAAATCACCATCTGATTTTTCAAATAATCTTTTATTTCATTTAATACAGTATTTATTTGCTGTGGTTTTACAGAAAGAAAAACAACATTTGAATTTTGTATAAGTTCAATATTTGATTTATATTTTTTTATTCCAAGTTTTTTACATACATTATTAAAATCACCTGCTATATCAAAACCTCCGATAAAAAATTTGCCGGTTTTTTTTAAACTCTTTATTATTGCCCTTGCCATATTTCCTACACCAATAAAACCTATTCTTATCATCATACACTCCTTTTTCCAAAAATCCCTGTTCCTATCCTTATCATATTAGAACCCTGTTCCAGTGCAAATAAATAATCATCGGTCATACCCATTGAAAGTATCTGAAAATCAGAACTATTATAAGTCCTTTTTAATTCATCAAAAATTTTTTTTGCTTCCTTAAAATAAGGTCTTGATTTTTCTGGTTTATCAAAATAAGGAGCCATTGCCATAATTCCTTTTATTCGTAAATTTCTAAGTTTTAAAATCGCTTCATATTCCCTGAATATGTTTTCTGGCAAAATACCATATTTAGTTTCTTCTTCTGATACTTTTAATTCAAGTAAAACATCCTGTGTAATATTCAAAGTTGCTGCTGTTGATGAAATTTTTTCAGCCAATCTAAAGCTATCAACCGCCTGAATCAAATCAACTTTGCCTGTTATTTTATTCACTTTGTTTGTCTGTAAATGACCTATGAAATGAAATTTTAAATGATTATATTTTTTTTTTAACGTTTCGATTTTAGGCAGCATTTCCTGGACTTTGTTTTCTCCTAAATTTGTTATTCCATTTGCAACTGCTATTTCAATGTTCTCAATTTGCACGGTTTTAGTTACTGCAACTATTTGAATATTGCTGCCAAAAGACAAAATTTTTGTTCTTATTTTGTCTATATTTTCTTTGATTAAATCAGAATTATTCATTAAACCTTCTGGTTTTACATTTTTTTAATTTCTTTAATATTATAGATAAAAAAATAATGATTTCAAATATAAATTAAATGATTTGCATTTTCTGTTTCACAATACAAAAATATATTTTTTAAAATGAAATAAATGTATTTTTTATTGAAATATTGGATTATTATTGAAATTCAGTATTATCAATCGGTTTATTTAATTTAAAATCCTTATATTGTATTTCATTTACAATTTCATTCTTTTCAGCTGTTATTTTTTAATACCTTTTTTATTACTTGCTTAATAATTTGATTTTTTTCTTTTTTTTATTAAATGAATATTTTATTATTCTTTCTTCTCCGTTTTTTTACCTATGAAACTTATTGTATTATTTTCAATTTTGATTCTTTCTATTCCATTTCCATCAAACAATTTTCTAATTTCAATTTTTTGATATTCGCCTATAAAACCCTTGTTTTTTGAATACAAAGTAAATTCAGGTAAATCTAATTTCAAAATAACCATTTCAATATCATTACCAGTTATTCTGAATGCTCTCACAGCTTCATTCCAATCAAATTTAATATTTAAATTTTCCAATTCAAGTTTATTATTTAGTAAATATACAAATGTATAACCTTGAATTAACAAACATTTTTTTCGTCATTTTCAGTTATTGAAATAAAAGGGTCACGGCCTAATGGCAATTCCGGATTTTCTTTTATTTGTTCAATTATACCGGACTCTTCATGTATTACATATTCAGATTCAAATTTTTTAATTAATTCAATTTTTTCTTTTGAAATTTTGTATATAATTATCAAAGCGCCTGCGTTATAACTCTGCCACTTAAAATTTTGGATAGATTGGTTATCACAACTAAGAAAACGTTATTAGTAGTTGAAATTTTAAACAATTTAGGAGGATAATACATTATATTTTTATCTTGAGAAAACCCGACATCTGATGATATTTTTTTGTAACTTTCGTTTTCTCTAAAAAAGATTTCAATTTGATTTTTCTTACCATGGGCAAGTAAACTGATTAATTCAATATTACCGTCATTATCCAAATCAATTTCAAAATTAATTTTATTCTGTCTTTTAAATTCTTCTATATTTATTGCATATAAATTTATTCCTAAAACAAAAAACAATAAAACAAATAATATGTTTTTTTTCATTGTGTTATCCTCCCAAAATCAATATTTTGAAATGGTTGAATAGGATTATTAAAATAAAAACCATAATAACCATTAAAAGTTCCAGTATATGAAGCGCAATTAGTTGGATTATTAAATAAGCTATTTATAAAATGATACCCTTGAATTATATTACCACCCGTATTAATCAAAAGTTCATAATCCCTATAAAGCACTTGTTCAATATTATTTCCAAATTCAGAAATAAAAAATGCTATACGAGAATCTAATGTGTCTTTTTTATAATTATTCATAACGTTATCATAAGATTGTATTACTGTTCCCTCTCCTGTAGCGGTTCAGGACTTTTTGGAGTTTTTGACCCATAAGCAAGTAGAGAGTTTAAGGCGTGCTTAATCATCCTCTTTGACCTCCTTTACGCCTAAATTATACGCCTTCCTCCTTTCCAAAGTCAACTTCTTTAACTCAGCCCTGCGTTTTAATATTTTCTCCTTTCTTCCGGCATAGACATCTCCCGGACTTACGTTATTTAAACTGCTGTGCGGTGTCCGGTTGTACTCTTTCACAACCTCGGCTAAAGCCGCTTGAATCTCGTCAGGCGAACAATAAACAATCAAATTTATGGTTTTGTTTTTCATTGTCCTGTTAAATCTCTCAACCTTTCCCTGGGTCTGCGGGTGAAAAACGGACTGCCGAAGATGTGTTTTATCCCGTGTGCCGAAAGATATCCCGCAAGGACATCGCTGATAAAAGCAGGTCCATTGTCCGTCAGCAAATCCAGCTGTGGCTCCAGTTTATGCCCTAATCTTTGCGACTTTTCTCGCGCCGATTCTACAGCATCGCTGATGCTATCCGCGGTTTCATCAAGTATAAGTTTGTCCGTGAGCGCATATCTAGAGTAATCATCCATAACCGGTATGTATTTGTAGTATCCCCAGCCGCTTACGAACATATGCGTTGCGTCACACTACCACATTTTATCCGTCCTTGTTGTCTTTTTCTTGTATTCCTTTGCCGCAGGCATTTCCTCTAGCGTCCTTGGCGCTATCAGGTTATTCTTCTTTAACAGCCTATACACAGTCTTCTCGACAACATAAAACCCTTTATTATCAGTGATTTTTACCGCTATCAGTCCTGGGGTCCATTCCGGATGCTGTTTTGCCACCCTTAATATCGTCTCTTCTTCTTCGGGTAGTATCTTATTCCATATCTTTCTCGGCCTTGTTGACCTCTTCATAAGCCCGTTTATCCCTTTCTTACGGTATATTTCTCGCCAGTGATAATACGTTCACTCTGGTATCTCAAGGTATTCAAGCATTTTTTTCCGATTTGTCCCTGACATCTCTATTTTCTCTATCAATCCAAATATCTCCCGCGCTTTCATTCGTCCGTGCCAGTTGCCATCTAACCTATCACACTTTTTTTAAAAAGGTAATTCTGCAATGCCTGATCCCCCAATTACCGCTTTTAACTTCTCGTTTTCCTTCCTTAGCACTTTTACCTCATCCTTATTCGCTTCACGTAGCAAATCACCATTTAAACGACTTTTTCCTGCTTCCATAAAATCTTTTAACCATTTGTAATATATTGCTACGTGTATGTTTTCCCTCCGGCACAGTTCCGATACCGGGATTTCTTTCCTGAATCCTTCCATAACTATCCTGATTTTGTCTTCCGCAGAGTATTTGTGGCGGGTTTCTTTCCTTATTTTCCTGATTAACCTATCCCCACTTCCCGGGGTTGCTCTTTCCTCTTTCTCTCTTTCTAATATTTTATTTGTCATTGTTGTGCTCCTTTTTATTGAATTTTAATCCTTTTTTCTTCCGAGCACAACCTTAAAACCCTCTTCTTCTTAATTTAGCCGTTTCTCCAACAAGTGCTGAACTTCAACACGTAATATTCTTTTTTATCTGTATCAGATATATAAATATCACCGTTCAATCCTATTGATACACCTATCGGAAACGATATTTTATCATTATCATCAACACCGCTAATTTGAAAAATAAAATTGCCTTCTTTGTCTAATTTTTGTATTCTGCTATTACCACAATCTGCCACATATAAGTTTCCTTCTTCATCCAATGCTATTTGTACTGGTTGATTAAATTGTCCTGGCTCCCCACCCAGAATCCCTATTGTTTTTATATATTCAGGTTTTAAATTTCCGTCTTTTAAGGCCACTTTAAATTTATAAATACAATGATTATATAAGTCAGACATATATAAATCCCCAGAACTATTGCACACAACACTTTCTATATCCCTGTTCTCCCCATTAAACAAATATGCATCAAAAGATAAAACTTCCCTATCGGTATCATAAACATTCCAAAACAATCTCTGTGCGCCAGCATCAACCATAAATACCGTCATAATATCAGTCTTTTCATATCCCCGCGACTCAAAATCATCTTTATGTTCCTCATATACGTTAAGTAAGGGGTCATTAAATAATCTTACCGCACATCCAGCGGATATTGAAATAAATATTTTATTGCTGTTACTGTATTCATCAGAATATTTTTGATTATCAAAATAATCAGAATAATTTATTCCGGCAAACAGGTTATGCAAATTTATGTACAAAATAAAAAATAAAATTAAAAATCTTGTCATTTTTTATTCCCTGGATTCTAAATTTAAAACAACCAAATACGGGTCCCCTCTTATTGTATCCGTCTCTCCCAACAATGATAATCCATCCGAACTTATGGACGTAAGTCTAAATTGCCACATGTCAAAATTTTTATATACAATATCATTTTCATAACTTTTATCTTTTACTATTTCGTAATACTTATCTTTATCTGCGTCATA
>FWPV01010749.1_pt1 | contig 14849 bp, 17 predicted proteins | sample 2228371 | NCBI WGS metagenome assembly FWPV01 (sample SAMEA103939776, study PRJEB20133) | metagenome
TGAACCAGGAGTAGGAGAGCCCCCAGGCCCCGATTCTCCGCGTCCGCTCGTCCTGCTGCGGCCCCTCACCGCACCGCAGCAGCTTGGCGGACGTAGCGACCAGTACGACGATGCCGGAGGTGATCAGGATGGCAGTGCTCCCTTCGCCGAGACCGCGGGGAAAGATCAGCGTTCCCAGAATGCCGATGGCGAGCAGCCCCAGCCCCCAGATGAACCAGAGGGCGTATCGCCGTTCCATTGTGCCAGGCCCGATGTTAGATCCATGCCACATTGTGTTAGAAATTTACAACACGTTGTTATTAATATCTAACTATTTTCCTCGTGGTTCCACGGCCTCCCCCTGGAGCCAGCGTTCCTTTACCTGCGACAGTGCCGCTGCTGCAATGCTCGTTTCAGATCCCCCCGATCTCTGCTATTATAACCGACCTGGAGGCTGATAGGGCCAGGCCCTTTAATCAGGGGAAACGGGGCGGTATCCGGCGGTCCGGGTCAACACGGCGCCGGGATGATCTCGTCGGCATCTGAAAACGGTGTCCTCCCTCTATAACGACAATCAACGCGAGCAGGTTCAAAGCGACGAGGTCGGATACGATAGCCGACCCACCATGCCATTCAGAATCACGATTCGCTTATATAGATCCTGAGCCTTTAGACCTCCTGACAGGAGGTATGTCACATGAAAGCAGAAGAGTACAGGAATATTCTCTCGAAAGCGATTGACCGCGAGGTAGAGTCCTACTCCTTCTACCGCACTGTATCTGAAAGGGTGAAGGATCAGAACCTGAAGAATCTCTTCAACGAGCTCGCCGGCGAAGAGACGAAACACCGCGAGTTCCTCCAGGGGCTTCTAGCAAAGGAGCCTCGCCAGCTGGCATTTCTGGAGACGAAAGACTATAAAGTCGTAGAGACGGTAGGCGAACCCAGGCTCTCGCCCGACATGAAGCCCCTGGACGGGCTCGTGCTCGCCATGAAAAAAGAACTGGACGCGATGCAGATGTACACCCAGCTCGCCAGCGCGAGCTCCGATCCGGAGCAGAAGCGGATGTTCCAGGAGCTGGTGAAGATGGAGCGCGGCCACAAGAACCATCTCGAGGACATCTACACCGACATGGCCTATCCCGAGGTCTGGTAAAGGCGCAGATACTCCTGCCGGGCTGCTGTCCGGCAGAACCAATCCCAGTGCGGCATGCTGGAGCCGGTTCTGAGCCAGAACCGCCCTGATCCGGCCCGGCATTCCTGGCACAAGGGACCGTATCGTGAAAGATTTTTTCGGTGCTGCATGCCTGCATGTTTTGCGACTCCCTGGATCTCGATTATATTGCGTCGAATGCCTCCTAGCGCAGCTCGGTTAGACCAGTGCCTGCAAAGGGGCTATGGAAAAGCATTTATCCTGATCGCCTGACATATCCCGCATGATGGACGATATCATCGGTAAAATCAAAGGATTCCTCCTGAGTCCCGTAGAGAGCTTTCAGAAGGCGAAAGGGGATACGTTCCAGGATGCATTCATCTACTATCTCATTCTGCTCGTCGTTTATGCAGTTCTCTCCACCATCGTTGCCGCCGTCATGCCGCAACCGGCCATACCGGGATTTCCCGGGGGCATGCCCTTCGGCTCGGGTGTGTTTCTGATTGGCGCTTTCATCGCCTCCATCATCGGGGGTATCATCGGGCTGTTCATCCTGGGCGTCATCCTTCACATCTTCGTCTACCTCTTCGGAGGCAGAAGAGGCATCACCGAGACCCTCAAGGCAGTCGCGTACGGCTACACGCCTTCGCTGATCCTCGGCTGGATACCCATCGTCAACTTCCTGGCAGCACTCTATACCCTGGTGCTCTTCGTCTTTGGCATCCGTGAACTACAGGAGATGTCGACGACCCGCGCGATCCTTGCCGTTCTCGCGCCGATCCTCATTCTCATCGCCATCGCGATCGTCGCTGCCATACTCTTTGCGGCATTCATCATAACGGCAGTATCGTCGCAGATCGCGTGAGGGTTCGGGGATCGGCAGAACCTTTTTTTCGAGAAGGATTGGAGTATTGGAGCAGGGCAGCAGCCATATCGGGATTTTCACGCACCGCCCCCACGGGCTGCCGAGGGATTCGTGAACAGAGACGGCTTCCGCTCAATCCTCCGCGTTACCGCTCAGATCGTCCTCCTCGTACTCCCCCTCGGGGAACTCAAGGATATAGCATTCTTCACACATCTGCCCCATATTTTTCCACTCTTCATCCGAGTAGACCGTGTCTGTGGTACTGCCGCACTGGGTGCAGATCCTGCGTCGTCTTCGCCCTGCCATAATTTCCACTTGCCACCGGGGTTAATAAAGTATTACCAACCGATGCAGCGATCGACCGGGCGGGACGGGATTCCTGAACCTGACGCCGGCGCAATCCGCATCGAGGCGCAGGGGCGGGGACGACACATCCGCCTCCGCGAGAGCGCAGCGGGAGCGGGAATGCCGGGCACGCAGGCGATCCACGAACCGCCGCCGGACCCTCTGCATTCCGTGGCTGGGGAGATGCGCGGCCACGCCCCTCCCGCAGCCCCGCCTGCGCTGTGCGGGCGGAAAGGCTTTTTATGGAACCATCTGGAAGGCATACTGGCACAAACCATCCAGAAATTTCCCGGGCCCGCATGGCAAAACTATCTATGGTCCGCACGCATACGGGCAGATGCGAATCTCCAGCGGGTTCGGGGTCGATCCGCTCCGGGGTTCGTGCGGCATGGATGCACCGCGGGGAGAGAGCGAACAGACCCATGCCCGCGTGCAGGCAGAAGGACTGTTCACGGGGAGTGAGCGTCGGTATGGCGTGGTTCGGGCTGGATCGGATGGCGAACGAAAATCCGATCGGACTGGCGCTCCTCCTGTGGCTTATCTTTCTGACAACTCTCGTCTTCGCCGGCGTCATGCAGATCCTGCTCCGCCTCCCCACGCTCGGGCAGCTCCTCGCCGCCGACCTCATCCTCTCCGGCGTGGCGATTCTCCTCCTCACTGCCCTTGGATGGTGGAAGGAGTGCGGGCTCCTGACCCTGGGCTGTCTGCGCCACCTCCCGATCTACCTGCTCCCCCTGGTCGCCGCGTTCCTGCCCTTTCTGGAGGGCATCGAGGTCACGGATCCGCGGACCATCGTCACGTACGCAGTGCTCATGCTCCTCGTGGGATTTGCCGAGGAGACGTTCTTCCGCGGGCTGATCCTTCGGTCGCTCCGTCCCGTGGGCCTCTACCTGGCCGTCATCCTATCCGCCCTGCTCTTCGGGCTGCCCCATCTCCTCAACGCCCTGAGCGGGCTGTGGGATCCCGTATTCACCCTCGTGGACAGCCTGGCCGCAGTGGGAATCGGCATCACCTTTGCCGCATTCGTGGTGCGGACGGGGAGTCTCTGGCCGCCCATCCTCCTGCACGCCCTGATCAACTTCAACAGCCTGCTGGTCCAGGGAAGCATTGCCGTGCCGCCGCAGGCTCTCTCGTCCCTCGTCCAGACCGCGATCTTGGGGGCAGTCTTCAGCCTCTACGGCCTGTACCTGCTCCGTCCGGGGCAGGTGCGGAGGTCTCCGCCGGAGGACCCGGGGCGGTAACCTCGGGTATGCTGCGGAGAAGCCATGCAGCCACTCCAGCGATCCCATCTCACCCTTTCGGAATCCAGCAGCTCCATTGCCCGCCTTCTCCCGCCGTCGGGATGGAAGGGCAGCATCGGTCGGATGCACGGCAGGATCGATTGAGTCTCTTCTGCCGTGCCACCGTCTCTCCGATTGAATCACGGCGGAGCCGTTCAACGCTGTCCGGAGCGCCCATCCCTCCTCCGACGGTTGAGCATGTGCAGGATATCGCTGAAGATGCCTGATTCCGCTCCATACCCGCCTTGCGTGCATCCTGCACGCAAGAGCACCGTGAGGCCACAACCGAACCGTCGAGGGCCAGAGGCTGATTGCGGCTGTTGCACGATCGGGCCTGACTCCGTCGGGTGGTCAGCACCGGATGGCGGCAACGGTCATACTGATCTCATGCAGCTGCCCGGGGCGGAAATCGTACGGCAAACTCCAGGTACCTTCGAACAATGGCCGGATCCCTGCAACATGCATCACGCTGAATGGATCTGTCCGCTCTCCGATGGAGGCGCGATTTTTCTCGAGTATCGGGAGATGCATTCCCAGAAGGATTCATGAGCCAGCTCTTCCAGACGATCCTGGAGTTTTTCCAGCTCCCAGCGGAGCCATAGGATTTCATCGTCTTTTGTCCGGAGGATCGTGCGCAGCCTCTTCACCTGCTCGCGAAGCACCTGGATCTCTTCCGGTTGCATGTGCGGTTCATCGGGGGAATTTTCGGGGAGCTCGTGCATGCCCAAAGTCCTGAGCTTCTGGTTGATGGCCAGGCGGATCCAGAGTTCCCTGCTGATATTTTCTGCTTTCGCCTCTTCATCGATACGGTCAGTTACAGCTTCCTCGAGATCCAGCAACAGGGGCATCGCAAACTTTTATGCAATCCTCCCTTCAAGATGTTTCCGATATGCTTTCTGCATGTGCCCCGCAGAAACGCATCTTTTTTAATCGGGAACTTTCCTGCCTTGCGACACGTACCAAGGATTCAGGTTCCAGGCACCTTCTACGATCTTCTGTTGGGAAGGCGACGCCAGATTGGCGCAGGGAGATCCAGGTTTTTATGGTACTGAGCTATACTCTACCTGGAGTGCATTCGTTTTCGATCTATACGGATCCGGACTACCGGGGACAGGGCATCTCGGAAGGGCTCTCTCGAGGTCTCCTCGTCAGTGCGGACGGGACGAGCCTGACCGGGGAAGGGATGGGGATTGGAGCACCCTCCTTCCGAACCGGGGAGAGAACCTACTTCTCCCGCCGGATCCGAAGGAGGCAGATCGACTCGCAGCACTGGATTCATACGTACACCCTGGACACCTGCTTGGAATGGAGAATCCACGGGAGATGCATGGATCCTCTCACGCGCTGCCTGGAAAGGGCTGCCGACCTCTACATGCGGCTCACACCCTTCCAGCGCCATATGCTTCCCTGCATTCTTCCCACCCGGAACCTATTCTCCATTCACCCCTCTTTACAGCCCGTGAGTCCTGTCGGTGAGGTCTGTTTCGAGTACAGAGTCTCGGGAGGGACGATTGTGGTGAACTGCGGTGTGGATGCCTTCACGGAGCCCCCTCCAGCCGTTTACCTGATGAACGAACTCAGCGCGAATTACTTCACGGCCGCCTGGGGGGCCGGCCCCCTGCAGGCGCCGCCGCCCTGGGAGAGGATCCCGTGCGTATTCCCCACAGACGCCCTGTACGATCCCGCACACCGGCTCCTCTTCCGGATCACCGCGGCGCAACCGGGTCCTGGAACCATGTTCCGTATCTTCCGGGGACGGGAAAAAACAGACGAGCGTTCGTGGGCTGGATTTATCCTCGAGCTGACCGGTGATGGGAAGTCTCCGACGGATGCGCCCGCCATCCGCTACGAGATTGAAATCGCGGAGGCATCCCGCGGATGAGACGGAAGGCGGATCCTGCTGTTGCCCTGATCTACCCCTATTTTCGGGAGAACGATCCCGTGGACCTGCTCTTCCCGCCGCTCGGCATCGCATCCTTGGCGAGCCAGCTGCGGGAGTTCGGGATTCCCACGCGGATCTTCGACTGCACCTTCGAGACGTTTTCGGACGCAGTGGAACGCATCGCCGCTTTCAAGCCGTCCATCGTGGGGATATCTGTGATGGTCACCCTGAGCGGACCGGCCTTCCGGCTGCGGTCGGCCCTTGCGAATCGGCTGCCGGAGGCCCTTTTTCTGGCGGGAGGCCCGCTTCCCACCGTACATCCTGGGCCGTTCGCCGATCGCTTCGATGCGGTCTTCCGGGGCGAGGCGGATGTGACCTTCCCCCAGTTCTGCCGGGACTACCTCGCCCTTCCGGAGGAGGGCCTGGAAGGCCTGGAGCTCTCGCGCTACCCCGGGATTTACCTGCACACCCGGAGCGGCACTCTCTCCCTGCCGCCCATTCACCACCCGGTGTCTGTCCTGGACACGCTCCCTCTGCCGGACCGGAGCGACCTGCCGCACAGCCTGTATCAGCGCCACTGGCAGACGAAGGCAGGGTGCAGGGCAACCAGCATCCTGATCACCCGGGGCTGCCCCTTCTCCTGCGACTTTTGTTCGCGCCCCGTCTGGGGGGACCTCTTTCGCAAACCCTCACTTGACCGGGTTTTCGAGGAGATCCGGCAGATCCTCGCCCTGGGCTACGACCGCCTGTGGATCGCGGACGACTGCTTCACCCTGGATACGGAGTTCCTTCTGTCTTTCTGCCGAAGGATGATCGATGAGCGTCTGCCGATCACCTGGACCTGTCTGTCCCGCGTCGATCGGCTGAACCGGCAGCTTGCGGAGCAGATGCGGGATGCCGGCTGCGTCCGGGTATACCTGGGCCTGGAGTCCGGGAGCGACCAAACGCTCCAGCTGATGGGGAAGCGCACTACGGTCGCGGATGGCATCTCCGCCGCACGGCTGTTCCATGCAGCCGGGATCGAGACGGCGGGATTCTTCATCGTCGGCTACCCCGGAGAGAGCGTCGAGTCCATCGAGAGCACGTTCAGCCTCGCGCTCTCCCTCCCCCTCTCTTCCATCTCCTTCAACGTGCCCCTCCCTCTTCCGGGGACGCCACTCTTCTCCCGCGTGATGGGGGACACCCCCATGACGGACTGGAGCCACGCCAATGAGGTGCGATTCCTGTATCCCTCGGAGTTCGACGAAGCCTGGCTTCGCAATCGGATCGAGGATACTCTGGAGAAGTTCCGCCGCAGAAGGGCTGCTGACGCGACGGAGGGCATCGATATGCACGATGCACACGGGGAGGGTGACGGGGCGGACCCGGACCGCTTCGGATCCTTAATATAGCAGCACCGCACCACGATCCGCCATGCAGCAGGTGATCATCCAGGGCGTCCAGCGCGAGGATGGAATCCGCGTCTACTGGCTGGAGGGCAATGACACCAGGAACACACTCCTGGAGTACCGCGAGCTGATCGATATGAAGATCAATGCCCTCGATCTTCTCAACAACCCGGAGGGCTATCTCATCGACGCGGACACCCGCACCATCGCGATGCGGAAGTGAACACCGGTGCAGGCGAGAGGGGCTGTATAGGACGTTCTCCCCGCAGGATCTGGCTGGACTATCCGGGCGAAACATGGATTTACTCGACTACGCACTTGCAGGCTCCGGGAGTGAGAGAGCAACTCTGCTAAACGTCGCTGCCTCTATTTTCTTTGGAATCTGTCTCCCTCTGATCCTGTCTCAAATATGTGGCATCTCCGTCCCGCTCACCTGCTCTCTCGTTGTATCCACGTTCACGTTCGAGTACGGTGCGGCGGCTATCGGCCTCGCCAGCGGGCTTCCGCCAGGATATGTGCTCATCGTCATGGCCTCAAGCGCTTTTTCCGTTATTCTGTTCTCTTTCAGCGTCCTGGATGCGCTGGGAGAGCGATCGCCGCGGGTAGCCGCCTTTATCGAGCGGGCTCAGCGGAAGTACGGCAGCTCGCGGATGCTCCGGCGGTACGGTCTGATTGCCCTCGTACCCGGCGTGATGACGGTTGGCCTCTATGTCTGTCCTCCGCTCATCTGGATCCTGGGCTGGAACCGACGGCAGTCGATTCTGCTCATGATGCTTGGATTTCTCGCGAGCGCCGCTGCAACGCTCCTGACCGCAATGGGGGTCCTCACGCTCCTCCCGGGTACATAGCCCGAATACCCTTTCACACTCCCCCGTGCGGGGGCAGGAACGAAGAAAGAAGGTGGCGTGGCAGGATCAGTAGCCTCCTCCACCCCCCGGGGTCCCGGTGGTCGGTGTCGGGTTGGGGGCAGTGAGATTCACCGTGATGTCGACCGAGGGCGGCACCATCACCGCATCGATCGCGTGGATGATGCCATTCTCCGCCTGCAGGTCGGGGACGATCGCCACAGCGCCGTCTACGGTCACCTGTCCTCCCGTGACGTTGATCGTCAGGTTGCTCCCCTCGACCGTCTCGAGGGTTGTCAGGTTTGCCACTTCCGCAGCCGTGTACTCTCCCGGGACGAGATGGTAGAGGAGCACAGTCCTCAGGTCTCCCTCGGGGTCTGCAAGCAGCGCCTCCACCGTTCCATCGGGAAGCTCTTCAAAGGCATCGTCCGTCGGGGCGAAGAGCGTGAACGGCCCCTGCCCGTCCAGGATCTCTGTCAGGTTCGCCGCATCCAGGGCGGCAGCCAGGGTCTCGAACCGCTCTCCCTCGGCCACCATCTCCGCGATGGTCTGCCCCGCAGGGGCGGGGGTCGTCGTGGGAGTGACGTTTCCAGCAGGCGTGGTTGCCGTCGGTGTCGGGGTCGTGGGTCCCGTATCCGTGGTGCATCCGCTGATCAGGATCGCCCCGGACATCAGGAGTATGAACAGGAGTGCCATACGTCGGATCATGCTCTATTTCCCTCCCTTCTTTTGAAAAGGGCAACAGTAATTCTCTCTGCATTCATAAAGGTTGTGGTGGCCCCCCGGGCGGGATACAGTCAGTCTGCCGATAGCACTGTCGGGTTATGCGCCCAGAATTCCTCGTATCCTGCCGTGGCGAATCTATGGCAGCCGGTTCAAGGTGCCGCTCCCCCAGGGCCTGCGGCTGCCAGAGAGCGTTCCTGCGACGCAGGCGCTATACCCGGGCAGGCCTGGCCTTGCGGATGGTATCGGCAAACTCCGCGAGGACGGTGTCGATGGCATCGGCATCGACGTTCGCCTCCAGGGTGGAGGCGGATGAGACAAACCGCATGCCCTTCCTCTCCAGAGGTCCCCGCACGGCAGCCACCGCCTTTGCCACGCCCGGGGATCGCGATTCCGTGAGCACGGAGAAGGGTTTTCCCGACGCTCCCGAGACCTGCGCCAGATACTCGTTGATATAGGGCGGCACTCTGCCCGCCCAGATCGGCGTCGCGACGACCAGGTAGTCCACATCGCTCAGGTCCGTCCTGGCCGGGCGGATCTTCGCTCGCAGCCCGAGCGCTGCCTTCATCGCTTTGGAGCCCATACCGGATTCCGTCTGGGGAACGATCCTCTCCAGCTCGGCATCCAGCGTCTCTCGAAGCGCGGTCGCTACCTTCTCGGTGTGGCCCTGCCAGGAGTAGTAGACGATCAGAATTTTCATCGCAGCCCTTTCCCGTGCACGAAAGGGACTCTGCTGGTATTAATTTTGCGGGAATGTCGGCACTCGCACGGAGAGGCTTCCGGCCATTGCTGTTCCCGAGCCTTTAGAAAAATGGATGGGGGTGCCCGATTCAGGTCACGGTGACGTTCATGCTGAAGGTGTCCTCGACGGAGGTCGGGTCGAAGGGTTGCTTGTATACGGCAGCGACCTTATGCTCCCCCTCCCCGATCGCCTTGATATGCCAGGAGCGGACGCCTCCCGCACCCAGCATCGGGGCCGAGTCGGACGGCGGGATGTACTCGTCTGCCACGACCGCAAGCCCCGGCGTCAGGGTGAGGTTCCAGGAGTAGCCGGTGGAGGGGTTCTCGGGCAGCCGCAGGTTGAACTCGTCCTCAAGCGGCACCTCTACGGTCTTCCCGTCATCCTCCGCGGTGAACACGCTGAACCGCGCCGGCATGCCGGTTGGCGTGGCGGGGATCGACGCGTTCCCCACCTGGATGGTCAGTTCGAAGCGGGTCTCATTGCCGGAGGTCTGCTCAAAGGGGCGTTTGTAGATCGCGGCGATCGTCTGCTCGCCGCTCCCGCTGGCCATTACGTCCCAGTAGTGGAACCCGCCCGCACCCGGCATCGGTTCGGAGGGCTCGACGAATCCCTGCTCCACCAGGCGCAGCCCCGACGGGATGCTCATCTGCCACTGGTAGCCCGTGGACGGGTTCTCCGGCAGCAGGATCCGGAACGTCTGGTTGGGCTCCACCTGGACGGCGGATCCGTTCGCGTCCATGGTCAGGAGCAGGTAGGGTACGGCCTCGCCGGAGACCACCCAGAGGTGCAGCGCAAACGTCGTCTCGTTGCCGGAGGTCGGTTCCCAGGGACGCTTGTAGATGCCGCTGATCGTCTCGATGCCCTCGGTCGTCGCCTTCATGTGCCAGGTATGGTATCCGCCCCCTCCCACGATCTCCCCGGCAGTCCGGTTCGGGGTGTACTCGTCCGAGGTGACGACCAGACCGGGCGTGGTGTTGAGCTGCCACCCGTATCCCGTGCTCGGGTTCTCGGGGAGCCGGAGCTTGACCGTTGCGTTCAGACCCACGTAGTAGGCCTCGCCATCGTTCGTGGTGTCGAAGCTATAGGTCGCACCCTCAACCTGGGCCTCCTTCGGGGTCGTGTTGCCCTCCGGACTCCCGATTCCGCTTCCCAGGCATCCGGCAAGCAGGATCGATCCGAGGCAGAGGGCGAGAAGGCCCGCTGCCGCAGCATGGCGTATTTTCATGTGTGCTTTCTCCTTCGCGTACCCATGGGTATCGCCCTGTATCTATTTAGGGTTTTAGTAAACTCCAAAAATTTTTGGAGTTATTCGGATTCAGGGCGTCTGTGGGCCGGGATGGAAAAGTCCATCCGAAGCAGTCTGTGAAAATTCCCAGAACTTATGCTCCCGGGCGGTGGAAATCTCCCTTCTCCCTGCCATGCCCCCGCTCCTCGCCCGGGGCGGGTGAAGGCCCTCGTACAGAGACAGGGATTTTCACGCTCCTGTTCCCCTGTCCCCGGCAGCAGGTTCGCCCGCTCCCGGGGCGGATGTGGAAGGCTCTCTTTCGAGGCGATGGCGCTGTGAATCCACCATTTCCTTGTCTGCTTCGGATCGCAGGAGCGGACACGCTCAGTCCTGTGCTGACCGGTCGTCCTGGTTCGTGTTAGGCGGGAATACGATTCGGTCCTATCGCACTGAGGGGGCGCCCCCCCCAATTTCCCCCACCCCCGTTCTACGATAGGGTCTGGGATGCCAATACGATCTGGTCCCGATCTATCTCGGAAGAACGGATCCTGGATAGATCCGGATACCGAGCCTATCGCATCACGAGTGGGAGACGGGGGAAAGGGGCAAGCGCCTGGAGGCTACCTTAACGCTACGCCCGAGCGGCACTGCCGTGGCCGGGGCGGTCGGGCATGCGGGATGCTTCTCCGGCAGGATCCTCTGGATGCCCGTCATCTTACAAAATTAAAAAGGAGCGACTCGACTCAGTATACGCCCAGCACCCGCCCGACAAAGAGCCCCACCAGGGCGAGGATGACGCCCAGCAGCAGGAACAGGGATGCGATCATCAGCCACATCCGCAGATTCTGCTCCGCTGGAGTCAGTCTGCGGTGCAGGGACGCATACTTGGACTTCAGCAGCGTCCCGAGGACGATACCGATCCCTGCACCCATCGCCGGGCCGAGGGAGACGCCGACGGGAATGTTCTCCAGGGCGTATCCTGCAACGAGTCCCAGGGCCAGACCGCCCGCGATCCCGAGGGCGATCCCCGTGCCCATCCAGTACTCACCCGGACCGTCCTCGTTCATCTCCCAGGGCTTCCGCAGGATGATCCCGATCGCGAGGAGGACGATGCAGGCGATGATGACGAGCGAGAGCGCGATGAATCCGTCCATACCGAATTGATTTTTCCACCCGCTATGGCATATACCTTTGGAGAGTGGCCGCGATCTCGCGTCTCAGGCTGACCGCCGGGGTCCGCTCTCCTGAGGGCAAGGCCGTTTCCTTCCCGGATTGCCGAAGATGGCGGCAGCAGCCCCTTCGGCCGCCGGAATCGCACGGATCGGTCCGTCCGATGTGCCGGCAGGGTATCCGCATTCACGGCAGCAGTTACTCCGGCTTCAGACCTTTCTCCGCAGAATCCCGCCTCTCCGCCCGATCGTGCGGGGGGCGTCTGCGGGACCAGTGGACGTGGCGCAGGGAACGGTTCTGCTCCTGCCGTGCCGCGATGGCCTTCCGCTTGGCCTCCGACTCAGGAATCAGCCGCATCATCGCGATACGGTGGTAAGCGACGCGGCTGTTGAACCAGGAGAAGACCTTCTGCATCTCGAGAAGCAGCTCCCGGCACTCCCGCATCTCCGTGCCGGTCAACCGGTTATCGTCGATTACCCTCCGGAACCGTTGCCGGGCCTCATCCTGGAAGCCTTCGATGGCGACCAGGTGGTGTACGATGGACCGATCGCGGGAGGCTGGAATCTCGCCCGTGCCGCCGACGCCCCGTTCATGACCGCCCATGCCCGTCTCTCCCCCTTCTTCGTCTATCCCCCATCGGGGCTGCATATGCCGGGCGATGCCAGATTAATGTTTTGGCTGTGGCAGGGTGGCACCGGTGGCCCTCCCACCGGCTCTGTGGTCAGAGGACAAAGTCCTCGAGGCGCGTCTGCCGTGCGCAAACCGCGCTGAGGGAGGAGAGACGCAGGCCCAGGAGGCGTATCTTCCGCCCGTCCAGGAGGCTGGCGAGCAGTTCGCGGGCGCCCTTCCGCATCAGGGCGATGTCGTCTGCCGTGTGCCCCAGCGTGCAGGCCCGCGTGCGGAAACGCAGCCCCTCGTCCCTCAGGGTGTCGGCGAGATCCTCCGCCAGCAGATCCAGCGTGCGGTAGAGGTCGCCAGGGTCCGCGATATCCTGCTCGAACGTGACCTCCCGGCTGACCGACCGGCACCCCGATCCTCCCGCCACCTCCCGATCGTCGATGCCGAGAGGTCATGCATGACGAGGCCCCACCGCCCGAAGGGGGATATGAGCTGCTGGACGTCGCGGGCGGCGCGAGATCGCCGATCGTTGCAACTCCCCTGCGGTCTTCGGTCCGACGCCCGGTATCTTCTGCACGGGCAGCGGTGCCAGAAACTCCCGCACCGCATCCGGTTCCACCGGGGTGAGCCCGTTTGGCTTCTTAAAGTCAGTGGCGATCTTGGCTACCACCTGGCAGGGGCCGATGCCCGGGGAGGCGGTGATCCCCTCCTGCCGCCGGATCGCCTCCGGGATGGAGCGGGCGCACTCCCGCGCCCGTTCGTGGCCCGGTTTCGATCGCAGAGACGAAAGTGCAGCCGGGCAGGTTCCGCCCCTCCAGCGAGGAATCCCCGGCAGCGGTCCGCCCGCTGGGATACTGACTCTCGACATCCCCATACTCCGTACCGGGGTGGAGCGCCATCGGCGCTCCGACCGCCCTGGCAGAGGTCGGCCGTACGGACGGCAGGGACAAGAACGCGCCGATTTCGCTGTCGAATTTTTCGAATGGCGACCCTGTACACGCCATTCTACCGTCTGCTGACACCACGGAGAGGCGGAATCTGCACCCGGACGCCTCGAGGTTCAGGGCCTGCCGCACCGCCTGCACCATCCCAATCTGAGCATCGACGGCTGTTCTCCGGGCTGCGACGAGCTCGCAGAGCCGATCGAGATCGCTCCGCTCTATCGCCACCGGCAGGTCTCCAGTCCCGCGAAGCGGGAAGCCTATCCCGGCCAGGTTGCGGATACGGATTGCCCACTTCGATCCGGTGCACGCGCAGTGGCGGCAATCACTGCAGGTGTTCTATGCCGCCGGTACGAGCAGCCTCCGCCCCTCGAAGAGACGGAGCGCATCTGCGTGACCCGCGAGGAACATAGTGAGGGGAATCCGCTCTGCTGTCATGGCAAAACAGCGATTCTATCGTCGCCGCGGCGCACCAGGAACCGCAGTCTTCCCGGGGACGCCACCCGGCAAACGGGGGTCTCTCGCCGGCCTTCGACGACCCTGAAGGGGGCGGGGCGCGGGCGTGGCATCTGCCGCCGGAGGATGTGCTGAGCAGGCCTGCATCATCGCGGCGCTTTTGCCTGCAGTGCTGCCTTGCGAAATAGTAATTTCACCGTGCCACAATAAGTATTGTGACGACGATGGCTCATCTCCCCGGGGGTGGAAAGGTGGAAGGTGTCAAATGAACAGAATCTCTATACCCAATATCTATACCATCGCCGTCTAGTAAAAATGCTATTGCTATTATTAAGGATTTATCGAAATTACCCTGCGGGCGGAATCTCCTCATTCGGGGAGGAAGATGGCGAATCCGCTCAAATCCTGCCGTTCCTCGCTCAATGCGGATATGATCCGGCCGAGGATCAGGAAATTGGGGAACCAATCGTTCCCCGATCTGTATCCGGATCAGCGCAATCGATCCGATCTCACCGGTTCCACATACTCCTGAATGGCCTTCAAGGCAAACGTGGTGGAGTCGTGCAGGGCCTGGCTTGCCTGGCGCTTGTCCTCCATGCTGCCTGCCACTTCCACGTTGGGCGCCCAGAAGTGCAGCTGATTGTAATAGTCTAAAAAGACAGCCTGAGCCTGCATCAGGTTGGAGAGGGCCCGCTGGATCTCCACATTGGGTTTCATGACAAAGATGGTGACGACGGCGAAGATGCCAAAGAATCCGAATATGATGGCAAGAATCTCATTCTGAAGGATCAGTCCTGATATCGCTGCTATGAGCAGGAGCAGGAGCCCGATGGCAAACGTGGCATTCGAGAGGATGATGAGGTTCCGGAAGGCGATCCTGCCATCCTCGATGGCGTTGTTCAGTTCATCCAGCGTACTCTCCAGGATCTTACCGTTGATTCCCATGTGTTTCCCCTCCGAGGGTGATCTGGCATACCTGTCCGATGACCGGACCTCATCGACTGCTTTCTTGAAGCGACGCGCCTCTTCCAAATCGGCATTGTATACCGTCGGCGCGGTTCCGCCGAAGCCCCCCCCGCCTCCGGCAGACTCTGGAATCGCACAGTTCTGCAGCAGTACAGCCTTTGCTGACTGAACCCTGTCAATGAGAGCATCGAAATATTGATCTGACATTAACGGGAAGGTATTTTTTCAAATATTAAAGTTTAAGCAATAGATAAATTCTCATATTTATAAAGTA
>FWPV01010750.1_pt1 | contig 14849 bp, 12 predicted proteins | sample 2228371 | NCBI WGS metagenome assembly FWPV01 (sample SAMEA103939776, study PRJEB20133) | metagenome
CTGACGTTCCGGCCTGTCCGCGCCCGGCGCGGCGGGCCCCCCGCGGGGCTGGCGCAGGCGGTCTGCGCGGCCTAGCTTGCCGAGCATGACCGCCCTGCCCCCCGTGATCGAAGCCTGGTTCGCCGCCCGCGGCTGGAGCCCGCACCCCCACCAGCTGGACATGCTGGCGCGTGCGGGTGCGCCGGCGCTTCTGCTTGTGGCGCCCACCGGCGGCGGCAAGACGCTGGCCGGGTTCCTGCCCACGCTGGTCGAACTGGCCCGGCGGCCGCGCGGCGGGCTGCACACGCTCTATGTCTCGCCGCTGAAGGCGCTTGCGGCCGACATTCGACGCAACCTCACCGGCCCGGTGGCCGAGATGGGCCTGCCGATCCGGATCGAGGACCGCACGGGCGACACCAGCCACAGCCGCCGGCGGCGCCAGCGCGCCGACCCGCCGCATATCCTGCTGACGACGCCCGAAAGCCTGGCGCTGATGCTGTCCTACGAGGATGCCGGGCGCACCTTCGCGGGGTTGGAACGCGTGGTGGTGGACGAGATCCATGCGCTGGCGGAGTCGAAGCGCGGCGACCAGCTGATGCTGGCACTGGCGCGGCTGTCGCGCCTGGCGCCGGACCTCAGGCGGGTCGGGCTGTCGGCGACGGTCGAGGACCCCGCCGCCATCGCGCGCTTCCTGGCACGCCACCCGGACCCCTGCCCCGTACTGATGGCCGATCCGGGGCCGGAGCCGGACATCCGGATGCTGGAAACCCCCGAACCGCCACCCTGGGCCGGCGGCGGCGGGCGCTATGCCATCCGCGCGATCCTGGACGAGGTGCGCCGCCACCGGACTACGCTGATCTTCCACAACACCCGCGCGCAGGCGGAACTGTTCTTCCGCGACCTCTGGATGGCCAATGACGAGGGGCTGCCCATCGCCATCCACCACGGATCGCTCGCCCGCGAGCAGCGCCAGCGCGTCGAGGCGGCGATGGTCGCGGGCGAGCTGCGCGCGGTCGTCTGCACCGGGACGCTGGACCTGGGGATTGACTGGGGCAACGTGGACCTGGTCATCCAGGTCGGCGCGCCGAAGAACGTCAAGCGGCTGGTCCAGCGGATCGGCCGCGCCAACCACCGCTACAACGCGCCGTCGAAGGCGCTTCTGGTGCCGGCCAACCGGTTCGAGGTGGTGGAATGCGTCGCCGCGCTGGAGGCGGTGCGCGCGCATGACCTGGACGGCGATCCGCGTGGGCCAGGGCCACGCGACGTCCTGTGCCAGCACATCCTGGCCACCGCCGCGGCCGGCCCGTTCGAGGCCGACGCGCTGTTCGCCGAGGTCCGGACGGCGGCGCCCTATGCCGGGCTGACGCGAGCCGATTTCGACGCCTGCCTCGACTTCGCGGCGACCGGGGGCTACGCGCTTCGCGCCTACGACCGCTACCAGCGGCTTCTGCTGCGCGACGGGCGCTGGCAGCTGCGCGACCCGCGCGCGGCGGCGCGGATCCGCATGAACCTGGGCACGATCATCGGGACCGAGGTGGTCGCCGTGCGGATGCGCGGCCGCGGTCCCGCCCTGGGCGAGATCGAGGAGGATTTCGCCGCCACCCTGACCCCCGGCGACACCTTCCTGATCGGGGGCGAGGTCGTGCGCTACGAGGGAATGCGCGAAATGACGGTCGAAGTCTCGAAGGCGCCGGGGCGCGAGCCGAAGATCGCCGTGTTCAATGGAACGAAGTTCGCCACCTCGACGCAGCTATCGGCCCGCATCCTGCGCATGTTCCAGCGGGCCGACTGGCCCGGTCTGCCGGCGCACACGGCGGACTGGCTGGCGCTTCAGCGCGAGGTCTCGCGCCTGCCGGGGCCGGACCGCCTGCTGGTCGAGACCTTCCCGCATGACGGACGCCAGCACCTTTGCGCTTATGGCTTCGCGGGTCGGAACGCGCAGCAGACGCTGGGTCTTCTGCTGACCAAGCGGATGGAGGAGATGAAGCTGAACCCGCTGGGCTTCGTCACGACCGACTACGCGACGCTGATCTGGGGGCTGGATGAAGTGGAGGACGCCCGCCCGCTGTTCTCGCCCGAGAACCTGCGGGAGGGTTTCGACAGCTGGCTGGCCGGAAACGCGGTGATCAAGCGGACCTTCCGCGCCTCGGCCATCGTCGCGGGGCTGATCGAGCGGAACACCCCGCGCGGGCGCACGACGGGCCGGCAGGCGACGTTTTCGTCGGACATCCTCTACGACACGCTGCGCCGATACGACCCAGACCACCTGCTGCTGCGCGTGACGGCCGAGGAAGCGAGGCGCGGGCTGGTGGACTTCGGCCGGATCGAGGAGATGCTGGCGCGCGTGCGGGGGCGGGTCGATCACATCCGGCTGGACCGGGTGACGCCGCTTGCCGCGCCGCTGTTCCTGGAACCCGGGCGCATCCCCGTGAAGGGCGCGGGGGAACAGCGGCTGGTGGAGGCGGCGGCGGCGCGGCTGATGGCCGAGGCGGGCCTGTCCTGACGGTTTCAGCGATACGGTTTCGCTTGTCGAGGCAATCGCGTCGTGGCAACGAACGAAGCATGAACGGACACGATTTCCACCTTGCCGGCGCATGCCTTACGGCGCTTCCCTCCGGGGGGCTCTGGTGGGCGGACCGTCGCCTGCTGGTCGTGTCGGACCTTCACCTCGGCAAGTCCGAGCGCATGGCCCGGCGGGGCGGCGCACTGCTTCCACCCTACGAGGTCGACGCGACGCTGGAAAAGCTGGACGCCGACCTTGCGGCGCATCGGCCCGAAACGGTCGTCTGCCTGGGCGACAGCTTCGACGACGCCGAGGCATCACGTCAGATCACCGGACGTTACCGCGACTGGCTGACCCGGATGATGGCCGGCAGGCGCTGGATATGGGTCGAGGGCAACCACGACCCCGGACCGGTCGACATGGGTGGGACGCACCTGGCCGAACTGCGTCTTGGGCCGCTGACCTTCCGGCACATCGCGGTGCCGGGTGCGACGGGCGAGGTATCCGGGCACTATCACCCCAAGGTGCGTATCGCGGGACGGGCGCGCGCGTGCCTTCTGGTCGACCGCGACCGCGCGATCCTGCCCGCCTACGGAACCTACACAGGGGGGCTGGAGGCGACCTCCGCGCCGCTGGCCGACCTGCTGATGGCCGATGCGCTGGCCTTGCTGAGCGGGCCGTCGGTCGTTCCCGTGCCGCTGGCTCAGTTGCCCAGAAGGGCCTCCACCGCTTTCCGGTAGCCCCGGCTGACCGGGACGCGGGCACCGTTCGACAGCTCGACGAACACCCGGCTGCCCTCGCGCACCACGCCCGCGATGGCGTTGCGGGCGACCCAGTGTGACCGGTGGACACGAAGCCCCTCGATCGGGACGACCTCGTCCAGCGCGTCGGCAAAGCGCATCAGCACGCGCCCCGAGCCATTGGGGGTGACGACCTCGACATAGTGGTCGTCGACGGAAAGGTGGAGGATCGGACCGGCCAGCCCGTCAGGCAGACGCGACAGGATCTTGGGTGCGGCACATGCGTTTCCGGCGTTGGCACCGAGTTCCCGGCGCATGAACATGCGATAGACGACCGTACCTGCACCGACCACGAGGACGAGGGCGAAGGCCTCGAGTTGGCTGACCGTCAGCGGCACGCTCCAGAGCGCGGGCCAGAACCAGGGGGCCGTCACCGCATAGATCGCAGCCGTCAGCGCCGAAGCCAGAAAACCGCAGCTGGCGTAACTCCAGTTCGGGCGGACGATTTCGCAGATGACCCGCAGCGAGACTCCGAGCGTGACCGCGACGCCGACCAGCAGGAACCAGATGCAGAGGCGCGGCGCCAGCGAGAAGCGCTCATAGGTGCCGAACGCGCCTGTCAGGCCCAAGGATAACGAGACGATGATCCAGACCCAAATCGACACGGGCGAGAACACCGCCTGCGTCAATCTGATACCGCGTGCTGATTTCACTGCTCGCCACCTGCCCCACATCGTTTTCGGGCGGGCTGGGCGTACTCGCAAACGAAAGTCAGATCAACCGTCTGTTTGAAAACAATTTTGTCTTTTGGCCCCGAAGAACGCAACAATACGGCGCTCAGGCCGTCAGGCCCTCGGGCTCGGGCAGTCCGTTCGCGCGGCAGCAGGCGGTGAGGGTGTTGGCCAGAAGGCAGGCGATGGTCATCGGGCCGACGCCGCCGGGGACAGGAGTGATGGCGCCGGCGACCTGGCTGACCGAGGCGAAGTCGACGTCACCCACCAGGCGAGTCTTGCCGGTCGGGTCTGAAATCCTGTTGATTCCAACGTCTATGACGGTCGCGCCTGGCTTCACCCAGTCGGCCTTGACCATCTCGGGGCGGCCGACGGCGGCGACGAGGATGTCTGCCCTTGCCGCGACTTGGGGGAGGTTCTTCGTGCGGGAATGGGCGATGGTGACGGTGCAGCTGTCGCCGAGGAGGAGCTGGGCCATCGGCTTGCCCACGATGTTCGAACGGCCGATCACCACGGCCTCGAGGCCCGAGAGCGAGCCGAGGTGATCGCGCAGCAGCATCAGGCAGCCGAGCGGGGTGCAGGGGACCATCGACTTCTGGCCAGTGCCCAGAAGCCCGACGTTCGAAATGTGAAAGCCGTCGACGTCCTTTGCAGGATCGATGGCATCGATCACGAGATCGGAGTCGAGATGGCCAGGCAAAGGAAGTTGCACGAGAATTCCGTGCACAGCCGGGTCCGCGTTCAGCCGCGCGATGAGCGCCAGCAGCTCGGTCTCGGACGTGTCGGCCGGGAGCTTGTGTTCGAAAGAGGCCATTCCGGCCTCTTTCGTCTGGATGCCCTTGTTCTTCACATAGACCGCGCTGGCCGGGTCTTCGCCCACCAGGACGACGGCCAGCCCTGGGGTAATGCCGTGGTCGGACTTGATCTGCGAGACGTGCCGGGCGACCTGGGCGCGGACTCGGGCGGCGAAGGCCTTGCCGTCGATGAGGGTTGCGGACATGGGGGTTCCCTCGCTTTCGGGGTCTGTTTCGGAGGCTGCACGGAGCGTGCACCGGATGTGCACCGGACGTGCACGAGGCGGTGCGTCAGTCCTTAGAACAAACCCTCGACCTGGCCAATGTCATTGAGACGGATCACCTCGGCCGAGGGAACCCTGGGCAGGCCCGGCATGGTCATGATCTCGCCGCAGATGACGACGATGAATCCGGCCCCGGCCGAGAGCCGAACCTCGCGGATCGGGACGGTGTGGCCTGTCGGCGCGCCGCGCAGGTTGGGGTCGGTCGAGAAGGAATACTGCGTCTTGGCCATGCAGACCGGGAAGTGGCCGTAGCCCGCGGCCTCCCAAGCCTTGAGCTGTTCGCGGACGGACTTGTCGGCGATGACTTCGCTGGCGTGGTAGATGCGCTTGGCGATGGTCTCGACCTTCTCGAAGAGCGGCATGTCGTCGGGGTAGATCGGCGAGAAGTCCGCGCGCCCGGATTCGGCCAGTTCGACGACCTTGTGGGCGAGGTCCTCGATGCCGGCCGAGCCTTGGGCCCAGTGCTTGCAGAGGATCGCCTCGGCCCCCTGTTCGGCGGCATAGGCCTTCACGGCTGCGATTTCGGCGTCGGTGTCGCTGTGGAAGTGGTTGATCGCCACGACCACAGGCACGCCGAAGGATTTAACGTTGGCGATGTGACGGCCGAGGTTGGGGCAGCCCTTCTTCACGGCCTCAACGTTCTCGGTGCCGAGGTCGGCCTTTGCGACGCCCCCGTTCATCTTCATCGCGCGGACGGTAGCCACGATGACCGCGGCGGCGGGCTTCAGGCCCGCCTTGCGGCACTTGATGTCGAAGAATTTCTCGGCGCCCAGGTCCGCGCCGAATCCGGCTTCGGTCACGACGTAGTCGCCCAACTTGAGCGCGGTCTTCGTGGCGATCACGCTGTTGCAGCCATGCGCGATGTTGGCGAAGGGGCCGCCGTGGACGAAGGCGGGGTTGTTTTCCAGCGTCTGCACCAGGTTCGGCTGCATCGCGTCCTTCAGCAGAACGGTCATCGCGCCGTCGGCCTTGAGGTCGCGGGCGAAGACCGGCGACTTGTCGCGGCGGTAGGCCACGACGATGTCGCCGAGCCGCCTCTGGAGGTCCCCGAGGTCCTCGGACAGGCAGAGGATCGCCATGACCTCGGAGGCGACCGTGATGTCGAAACCGGTCTGGCGCGGGAATCCGTTCGCGACGCCACCGAGGCCGACCACGATCTCGCGAAGCGCTCGGTCGTTCATGTCCATCACGCGGCGCCAGGCGACGCGGCGTTCGTCGATCTGAAGCTCGTTCCCCCAGTAGATGTGGTTGTCGATCATCGCCGACAGGAGGTTGTGGGCCGAGGTGATCGCGTGGAAGTCGCCGGTGAAGTGGAGGTTCATGTCCTCCATCGGCACGACCTGCGCGTAGCCCCCGCCCGCCGCGCCGCCCTTCATGCCGAAGTTCGGGCCGAGCGAGGCCTCGCGGATGCAGACCACGGCCTTCTTGCCGATGCGGTTGAGCCCGTCGCCCAAGCCGACGGTGGTGGTCGTCTTGCCTTCGCCTGCGGGCGTCGGGTTGATGGCGGTCACCAGGATCAGCTTGCCGTCGGGGCGGTCGGAGAGGCTGTCGATGAAGGACTGGCCGACCTTGGCCTTGTCGTGCCCGTAGGGCAGCAGATGTTCGGCCGGGATGCCGAGCTTGGCGCCGATCTCGAGGATGGGTTTCTTCTGCGCCTCGCGGGCGATCTCGATGTCGGTCTTGACGGCCATGGCTCGCGTTCCCTCCCCAGGCGATGAATTTCCGCCATAAAGCCCGGAAGCCCGTCAACTGGGTAGGAGCTTTGCGACAGGTTTCGCCCGGAAATCGACCGGGCCGCGTTCCGATCGGAAACGCCTGCCGCAATCGGTGCCCCGCGGAACCGCCGCGCCGGGGGCGCGTTGGTCCTGGCACACCTCTTGCAACGGGAGGGGACGATGAGACCTGGACTTGTTCTGATGAATGCCGGCTTCGCGGTCGGGCTGTCGCTGGGCGCCGTTCTTCTGGCGCTGGTCTGAGCCCCGGAGCGGGATCAGGGTGCCCAGGGGCGCTGCGCGGGGACGTGCAGCGTGACGCGGTCGCCCAGGCGCCAGGCGCCTTCGCGTTCGACCCAGGCGGTCACGCCCCTGCGTCCCTTTGCGGCGGCCTTGAAGCGAGCGCCGAAGCCGGGGGCGTCGCGCTCGATCTCGCGGGCGGGAAGCTGGCAGGGAAGGTTCTCCATATCCACGACGACAGTCGCGCCCGACGGGGCCTGAAGCCTTGCGGATGGCGGGAGGTGGGTGAAATCCGGGATGCCGCGGATCACCGCCGTCGCGCCCAGAAGCGCCGGGTCGAGCGTGTCGAGCCCCATGTCGCGGGCGATGGCGGCAAGGTCTTCCGCCGACAGGATGGACAGTTGACGGACATTCCGGATCTCGGTGCCTTTGGGATATTGCGCGGTCACGCGGCTGCACGACGGCCGGGTCAGCCCGCCATGCGCCTCGCCCTCGGGACCGGCGAAGGTCAGTTCGAGCGTCTCGCGCGGCTGGGCGCGCAGCGCGGCGTCGCGGTCGGGGACGGTGCCCAGCCAGATGATTTCACCGATGTGGTCGGTGGGAACGAGCGCGGGCATGTCGCCTCCCTCTGTGGTCGGAGGAAGAAGTGCCAGAGGCCGCGGGCTGGGGCAACGGGGCTTTGGGTGACGCGGGAAGGCCCCGGCGGCTCCTTGCGCCGCGGGGGCCCCGGGTATGATCGGACCCTGACTCAGGTGCCCTGGTTCTGATTGCTCGTCTGTGTCTGGTTCTGGTTGCGATGGGGCGGGCCGGAGGTCGCCGGGGGCGGCGGTGGCGCGGGGGGCGTCACGGTCGTGGCCGACGCGCCGCCTTCCGAGGCCGACCGCCACGGCGCGGTCTTGGCGCAGGCGGCCAGGGACACGGCCAGCGCCCCGATCATCAGCAGTGTTGCAATCTTCTTCATGGGCTCTCTTCCAGCTTTTCCCGGCGGCGCGGGCGTTGACCGGCGCATCGCCCCCGCAGGCCGAGCGTGGCATGCCGGATCACCGTGGAAATTGATGCCGGTCAAGGCGATGTGGGTTCGAGGGGACGCCGTCTCGGATGGGCTGCCGAGATGGAAAGGCCCCGGACACCCTGCGGCGTCCGGGGCCTGTCCGGAATTGTGCCCAGGCTCAGGCCGTGGGTTCCGGGTCGGGCAGCCCGTCGCCCTTGTTCCTGCGCGGGCGCGGACGGCTGGTCTTGGGGATGGCGGCGACCGAGGGCGCGTTGCCCGACGGGCCGGCATGGTCGGCGTCGTCGTCGCGGCCCAGCGGCTCGCCGTTGATGACGCGCAGGATTTCCGGCCCGGTCAGGGTTTCGTATTCAAGAAGGCCCTGCGCCAGGCGGTGGAGATCGTCGATCTTCTCGGTCAGGATCGACTTGGCGCGTTCGTAGCCTTCGTCGATGATGGCCTTCACCTCGTCGTCGATCATCTTCTGCGTGATGCCCGAATGGCTGGTTCCGGCGTTGTAGCTGCCAAGGTAGCTTTCGCGTTCGTTGGCATAGTCGACGTTGCCCAGCTTTTCCGAGAAGCCGAACTGCGTGACCATCGCGCGGGCGATCTTCGTCACCTGCTGGATGTCGGACATCGCGCCCGAGGTCACGTTCTCCTTCCCGAAGATCAGTTCCTCGGCCACCTTGCCGCCCATCGCCATGGCGATCTTGGACTTGTACTTGGTGTAGGTCACACTGAGCTGGTCGCGTTCGGGCAGCGACAGCACGAGACCCAGGGCGCGGCCGCGCGGGATGATCGTCGCCTTGTGGATCGGGTCATGCTGCGGGACGTTCAGGCCGACGATGGCGTGGCCGGCCTCGTGATAGGCGGTCAGCTTCTTCTCGTCCTCGGTCATCACCATGGAGCGACGTTCGGCGCCCATCATGACCTTGTCCTTGGCGTTCTCGAAGTCGTCCATCGTCACGAAGCGGCGGCCGACGCGGGCGGCCATCAGCGCTGCCTCGTTCACGAGGTTGGCGAGGTCGGCGCCCGAGAAGCCCGGCGTGCCGCGCGCGATGATGCGCAGATCGACGTTGGGCCCGAGCGGCACCTTGCGGGCGTGGACGGAGAGGATCTTCTCGCGCCCCTTGATGTCGGGGTTGGGCACCTGCACCTGCCGGTCGAAGCGGCCGGGGCGCAGCAGCGCGGGGTCGAGCACGTCGGGGCGGTTGGTGGCCGCGACGATGATGATGCCCTCGTTCGCCTCGAACCCGTCCATCTCGACCAGAAGCTGGTTCAGCGTCTGTTCGCGTTCGTCGTTGCCGCCGCCGTAGCCCACGCCGCGCGAGCGGCCGACGGCGTCGATCTCGTCGATGAAGACGATGCAGGGCGCGTTCTTCTTGGCCTGTTCGAACATGTCGCGCACGCGGCTGGCGCCGACGCCCACGAACATCTCGACGAAATCGGAGCCCGAGATGGTGAAGAACGGCACACCCGCCTCGCCCGCGATGGCGCGCGCGAGCAGCGTCTTGCCGGTGCCGGGCGGGCCGACGAGCAGCGCGCCCTTCGGGATCTTGCCGCCAAGGCGCGAGAACTTCTGCGGGTTGCGCAGGAATTCGACAATCTCTTCCAGTTCTTCCTTGGCCTCGTCGATGCCGGCCACGTCATCGAAGGTGACGCGACCGTGCTTTTCGGTCAGCAGCTTGGCCCGCGACTTGCCGAAGCCCATCGCGCCGCCGCGTCCGCCGCCCTGCATCCGGTTCATGAAGAAGATCCAGATGCCGATCAGCACGAGGAACGGCAGCCACAGCGAGAGGATCGAGAAGAACCCGCTTTCCTCCTGGCTTTCGGCGCGGACCTCGACGTTGTTGGCGAGGAGCCGGTCGGTGATCTGTTCGTCCTGCGGGCGGATCGTCACGTATTGCTGCCCGTCGGCCCCGCGGACGAGGATCCGCTCGCCATCCAGGGTGACGGCCGCGACGTTGCCGGACTCGACCCGTTCGATGAAGTCGGAGAAGGCGATCGTCCGCGACTGGACCGTGCTTTGCCCCCCGTTGAACAGGTTGAAGAGTGCCAGGATCAGCAGGAAAAGGACGACCCAGAAGGCGATATTGCGCGCATTGCCCACGAAGATACTCCCGAAATCGGCGCGGAAGGGACCGCAACCGTTGAGCTTAAGATAGACATATCCCTGTCGGGTTCAATGCACGAGGAGTCGCGCCGGAAACGCGCCGCCCGGCGGGGCGAGGGTTTCGATGTAGGCCGGGCCGAAGCCGGCGCGGCGGCAGGCGACGAGGCGGTCGCCTCGAAAGGCGGCCGGGGCGGAGAGAAGCGCGGCGCGGGGTCCGGCCGTGGGCGACGGGGCGTCGATCTGGGCGAGCCCGGCTTCGCCCAGGGCAAGGATCGTGCAGCCCGCGATGGCCTTGCCGGACAGGCGCCAGCGGCTGTCCCACGGCAGGCCGGAGTCGACGGGAACGGCGCAGCCCACGACGGCCGCGGGTTCGCGGAAGATGCGCAATCGGGCGCCCTCCGGCTGGATGAGGCAGCCCGCGAGCGACGCAGCACCGCCGCCGAGGATGCGGTCCAGCGCGGCTTCGAGCGTGGCAAGGCGGGGGCGGTATTCGGCCGACGCGACAAATTGCAGCGCCGCGGCGAGGATGCGAAGGCTCGTGTCCGCCTCGACGCCGGCCAACGCGTCGCGGTCGATCAGGACGTCGCCGTGGTCGGTGCGGGCGATGCGCGAGGCCACGTCGTGCGCGCGCGCGCCCAGCGCCTCGGCCGCCCGCTGCATGCGGGTGGCGGTCGCGGCCAGACCCTCGCGCCCGATCCCCTCGGCCTCCAGCGTGTCGAGCAGCCGGCGCATGCGGACGCGGTCGTAGGCGGGGTCTTCGTTGGTGGGGTCGTCGGCGAAGGGGATGCGCAGCGTGGCGAGGTAGTGGCGCAGTTCGGCGCGGCCGATGTCGAGCATGGGCCGGACGATGCGCCAGCCACCGTCCTGAACGAGGTGGACCGGGCGGATGGCACCGAGGCCTTCGACCCCCGAGCCACGGCGCAGGCGCATCAGGAAGGTTTCGGCCTGGTCGTCGCGCGTGTGGCCGAAGAGGACATGGGCGATGGCCCCGCGCCACCGCCCGATCAGGTCCTGCCGCGCGCGGCGGGCGGCGTCCTGGAGGTTGCCGGCGCCGTTCCAGCCCTGCCATTTCAGCGTCGTGTGCGGAAGACCGAGGCCCTTCGCCTCGTCCGCAACCAGGGCGGCTTCGGCGGCGCTTTCAGGTCTGAGGCCGTGGTCGACGGTCACGGGGTGCAGGCGGATGCCGTAGATGCGCGCCCAGCCGGCGGCGAGATGGAGCATCGCCATGCTGTCGCCGCCGCCCGAGACGGCGACGGCGATGTCGGCAGGGAAGTCCGGGCCGAGAAGCTGGCCCATGCTGTCGGCGAACCGCTGGGGCAGCGGGACCGGCGGGCGGGTCACTGGCAGCCGAACGCCTGCCGGGCGGAGGCTGCCTCGGCCGCCGCGGGGGCGCCGGGGAAGCGCGTGCCGACTTCCGCCAGGGTCACGCAGGCCTCCTGCGTCTGGCCAAGCTCGCCCAGCGACTGCCCCAGGCGGAACAGGGCCTGGGGCGCGACCTCGCCCGTGGGGGCGCCCGAGAAGCTGTCGAGGAAGGCGCGCGCGGCGCCGGCGATGTCGCCCTGGCGCGCCAGCGCCTCGCCGCGCCAGTAGTGCGCCTGGCTGTTCAGCGGGCCCGCGGTGTAGGTCTGGGTGAAGCTCTGGAACAGGCCCGTCGCACCGACGTAGTCGCCCGCGTCGAACGCGGCCTTTGCGCGGTCGAAGTCGGTCTGTTCGCCGACCGCCAGAGCGCCGCCGCCCGACTGCGCCGGGGGTGCGACCACGCCGCCGCCGGCCGAGGGCGCCGGACCGCCGCCCAGCGTGGGCGTGTCGCCGAGCGCGCCTATGTCGCAACCCGCCTCCAGCTCGCACAGCCGGAATTCGAGGTCGCCGATGCGGTTGGTGCCGTCCGTGACGAGGCGGTTGATGCGGTTTTCCAGCTCTTCGGTCTTGGCGGTGAGGCGCGACAGCTCCGCCTCGGCCGCGTTGGCGCGGTCGAGCACCGAACCGCCGCCGAGGCCGGTCTGCGGGGCCCCGGTCGTGGAGAGCTCGCGCTTGAGGTTCTGCACCTCGACCCAGAGGACGGTGAGCTGCTGGCGGATGTCGGCCAGCGTCTCCTCGCGCCCCTGCGCGGCGGCAGGGGCGGCGAGGATCAGCGTCAGCCCGAGGGCGAGCCGCAGCATGGCGTCAGAAGCCCGCGCCCGCGGACAGCACGGTCACCGCCCGGCGGTTCTGCGCGTAGCAGCTTTCGTCCGAGCAGATCGCGAGCGGGCGTTCCTTGCCGTAGCTGATGGTGCGCAGGCGGGTGCCGGCGACGCCCTGGCTGACCAGGTATTCGCGCACCGCGTTCGCGCGGCGTTCCCCGAGTGCGAGGTTGTATTCGCGCGTGCCCTGTTCGTCGGCGTGGCCTTCGATGATCGCGGAATACTGGGTGTTCTGGTTCAACCACTGCGCCTGGCCGGACAGGATCTGCTGCGCCTGGGGCGAGAGGGTGGACTGGTCCACGGCGAAGAGGACGCGGTCGCCGATCGTCTGGTTGAAATAGGCGACCGACGTCGGATCACTGGGGCTTCCAAGGCCGGTCGCGTCGATGCCGGCGGCACCGCCCGCGCCGCCGGCGCCGCCGAAGCGGTTCGGGTTGGCGCAGGCCGAGAGGCCGAGCGCGGCGACGATGAGGACGGCTTTCGTCAGGGTTGCGGTCATTGGTGAGGTTCCTGTAGTTGTTCTGTGCTCGATTTGCACCAAGTCTAGCATTGCGGACCTGGTTTGGAAATGGCGCCGTCAGGGCAGGAGCGGCCCCCAGGAGGGGTCGGAGCCGCCGGTTTCGGTGACGATCGTCCTGAGGTTGCGGCCCGAAATGTCGACGGAATAGAGCGCCGCCGCGCCGGTCGCGCCGGCCGTTTCGCGGTGGAACATGATGACGCGGCCGTTCGGCGCCCAGGTCGGGCCTTCGTCGAGGAACGAGCGCGTCAGCAGGCGTTCCTCGCTGCCGTCGGTGCGCATGACGCCGATGAAGAAGTTGCCGCTCTCCTGCTTGGTGAAGGCGATGTAGTCGCCGCGCGGGCTCCACACCGGGGTGCCGTAGCGGCCGCTGCCGAAGCTGATGCGCTGCGGCTCGCCGCCCGAGGCGGGCATGACGTAGAGCTGCTGGTTGCCCGAGCGGTCGCTTTCGAACACGATCCGGCTGCCGTCGGGCGAGAACGACGGGGCGGTCTCGATGGACGGCGCGTTGGTCAGGCGCTGCGGGCTGCCGCCGCGCAGGTCGAGGATCCACAGGTCGGTGTTGCCGCCCTGGCTCATCGAGAAGACGACGCGGCTGCCGTCGGGCGAGAAGCGCGGCGAGAAGGTCATCGAGCCGAGGTCGGCCGCGATCTGGCGGCGCTGGAGCGAGCCGATGTCGAGCAGGTAGATCGAGGGGTTGCCTGTCTCGTAGCTGGTGTAGAGCACCTGGTTGCCGGTGGGCGAGAAGCGCGGCGCCAGCACGATCGAGGCGCTGTCGGTCAGATACTGCACGTTGGCGCCGTCCTGATCCATGATCGCGATGCGCTTCTGGCGGGCGTCCTTCGGGCCGGTTTCAGCCACGAACACCACGCGGCTGTCGAAATAGCCGCCTTCGCCTGTGATGCGGCTGTAGACCTGGTCGGCGACCTTGTGGGCGATGCGGCGCCAGCTTTCGGTCGTGCCGTTGAGTTGCAGCCCGTCGCCGAGCGTGGTGTCGGAGAAGACGTCATAGGCGCGGAACTTGACGCTGAGGCGTCCGTCCGCGCCGACGGCGACCGCGCCGGTGATCAGCGCCTGGGCGTTGATCGCCTTCCAGTCGGCATACTGGATCGGGCTGTCGAAGCTGGAGACGCGGCTGATGAAGGCTTCGGGACCGATCTCGCGGAAGAGGCCGGTGCCCACGAGGTCGGCGGCGATCACGCGGGTGATCTGATCCGCGAACTGCTGTGCCTGCGGGGTTTCCGCGATGAAGGTGGGGATCGCTATGGGCATCGGTTCGACCACGCCTTGCGTGATGTCGATGCGGAGCGGCTGGGCCGCGAGCGGCGCCGCGACGAGGGAAGCGGCCAGCCCGAGGGCGAGGGCGAAAGCTCTTGAGAGGCGCGTCATGGGGTCCTCATGCCTGTTTGTATCTTTTGAACTGCCGATAGCACATCTCGGGTCCGTCCGCGCGGCGGGCGGCGGGTTTCTGCCTGTGCGAAGGCGGGAGGCGCGTCATTGGATGCGCATCCCGTCGGGGTTGAAGGTCATCTCGACCTCGCGCCACTGCTCGTACTTCTCGGGCGGGAGCGGGAAGCCGTCGCGCTGGCAGCGCAGGATCGCGCGGCGCGCGCTTTCGAAGGCGCTGCTCACGGCTGCGTCCGATCCGCCCGAGGCGGAGAGCAGGTTGACGGCGTTGCCCACGACCTTGCCCGTGGGGTCGAGGCTGAAACCCACTGTCACGACGACGCGCGCGCTTTCGGAGCCGACGTCGACGTTCCAGCAGCGGCCGACCGCCACGCGGAAGGCGTCGCGTTCGCCGCCCGTCAGCGGCGGGCCACGGTCAGCGATGCCGGTGCCGCCGGTCTGGCTGGGCGTTTCGGACTGTGCGGCTGCCAGCGCCTCGGCCACGGCATCGGCCGCGGCGGCGGCGATGGCGTCCTCGACCGAAGTGTCCGGTTCGGGTTCGGGCTCTGGCTCGGGCTCGGGGTCCGGTTCGCGCGGCTGCTCGGGTTCGGGCTGGGGCGCGGGTTCGGCGGCCGCGACGCGTTCGGGGCGCTGGCGGGGCCGTTGCGAGCGTTCGGGCGCA
>FWPV01003443.1_pt1 | contig 14847 bp, 12 predicted proteins | sample 2228371 | NCBI WGS metagenome assembly FWPV01 (sample SAMEA103939776, study PRJEB20133) | metagenome
TTCCGATCTTCGGCTGCGACAGCCACAGCAAGGCCTTGCAGGTTCAACGGATACGGCAGGCCAAGGCCACGGGAAGCGATATGATGATCACCGCCTGCCCCAAATGCCAGATTCATCTCCAATGCGCTATGCAAGACCCTTTTCTGGGAGATGAGTTGAAACTCCCTGTTTTAGACCTTGCTTCAGCCATGGCCCAAACCATCACATGGATATAAACCATTATCTTCAGGAAGACTATGGGAAAAAACATCATTCAGGAGATGCACCAACAGTCGGACCGCGGCCCCCGCATAGGCGTTTATGTGTGCCGTTGCGGTCACAACATCGCCAAAACCGTGGACTGCGCCTACGTGGCGCGCCAGGCAGCGGATTTAACCCATGTTCAAGTGGCCAAAGAAATCGGGTATGCCTGCTCAGACCCCGGCCAGCAGGAAATCAAAAACGATATTGTTGAACAGGGTCTGGACCGGATTGTGGTGGCTTCGTGTTCGCCACGGCTTCATGAACCCACATTCCGTAAAATGATGCAAGCCGCAGGGCTCAATCCATATATGTTGGAGATGGCGAATTTGCGGGAGCAGTGCAGCTGGGTTCACATGAACACCCCTGCGGAAGCCACGGAAAAAGCACTGGATTTGGTAAAGATGGCCGTGTCCAGGGCCAACTTGCTTGCGCCGTTGTATGAAGACGTGTTGCCGATGACCCGGCGGACATTGGTCATCGGCGGAGGCGTGGCCGGTATTCAGGCCGCCCTGGATTTGGCGGACAATGGATATGAAGTGGTGCTGGTGGAAAAGCAGCCCTCCATCGGCGGCATCATGGCCCAGTTGGACAAAACCTTTCCCACCATGGATTGTTCCATCTGAATTCTGGGACCCAAGATGACGGATGCCGGTCGGCATCCAAACATTCAACTGCACACCTTAAGCGAAGTGGTGGATGTAAAAGGCTATGTAGGCAATTTTGAGATCACCATCCATCAAAAAGCAAGGTATGTGGATGAAACCCAATGCACGGCCTGCGGAGAATGCGCCAAGGTCTGTCCGGTGGTTCGGCCGGATGAGTTCAACCTGGGATTGTCGTCACGAAAAGCCATTTATTCCCCTTTTCCCCAGGCTGTGCCGGCGGCCTATGTGCTTAACGCCCATGAATGCCTGGGCCACAATCCTGTGGTATGCGGCAAATGCCTCGAAGTTTGCGAAAAACACTGCATTGATTTTTACATGTCGGACCGCCAGATCACCGAAAAAGTCGGCTCCATCATCGTCGCCACGGGAATTGAGCCTTATAATCCCAGGGAAAATGATGAATACGGCTATACCCGATTTGAAAATGTGCTCACCAGCTTGGAATTTGAACGGCTCATCAATGCCGGAGGGCCCACCAAAGGCGAAGTGGTTCGGCCCACGGACCGTCAGCGGCCCAAATCCATCGGTTTTATCCAATGCGTGGGGTCCAGAAGCGCCCGCAAAGGGGGCGGTTACTGCTCCAATATCTGCTGTATGAATACCATTAAAAGCACCTTGATGCTGAAGGAGAATTATCCGGATATGGATGTCAAGGTCTTTTATATTGATATTCGGGCTTTCGGTAAAGGATTTGAGGATCTTTACCTGCGCAGCCGGCGGCTGGGGGTCCAGTATTTAAGAGGATTGCCGGGCAAGGTGGAAGAGACGCCGGAAAAAAGCTTTCGGGTGGCTGTGGAAAACACATCCACGGGCGGCCTTGAGATTTATCATTTGGATATGTTGGTGCTTGCTCTGGGTGTCAAACCTTCTTCAGACGTCAAAAGGCTTCAGGAAATGCTGGGGCTTCAACTGACATCCGACGGGTTTTATTTGGAAGCCCATCCCAAGCTCCAGCCCGTGGATGCAGCGACCCGAGGGGTGTTTTACGCAGGATGCGCCGAAGGCCCCAAAGACATCAAGGAATCCGTCACCCAGGCGTCAGCGGCTGCGGCCCGGGCCATTCGGCTCATGCACCGGGGACAAATCAGCGCGGAGCCCATCATATCTGAAATTATCCCCCATTTGTGCAAGTCGTGCGGCAAATGCGCCGAGGTCTGCCCATACAACGCGATTTCCGTGGATGTAAAGAAGAAAACATCCGCCGTGGTCAATACCGCTGCCTGTGCCGGGTGCGGCACCTGCGCAGCCGAATGCCCGTTTGACGCCATTATCATGAATCACTATACCGATGATCAAATTCTGACCCAGGTGGATGCCATGCTGGAGATCCGTCCGGAAGAAAAAATTCTGACGTTCGCCTGCAACTGGTGTTCTTATGCGGGCGCGGATTATGCGGGGGTTTCCCGGCTCCAGTATCCGCCCAATGTGCGACTGATCCGCACCATGTGCTCGGGCCGGGTGGATGAAAAATTCATCTGGGAAGGGTTTGCCAAGGGCGCGCCAATCATTTTGGTGAGCGGTTGCCATATCGGAGACTGCCACTATATTAACGCCAACACATGGACGGAAAAGCGTGTGGCGCGGATTAGAAAGAAAATGGAAAAACTGGGGATCCGGCCGGAGCGGCTCCAGCTTGAATGGATCAGCGCGGCTGAAGGTATCCGGTTTGCCCGGATCATGCAACAGATGGAACATCTCCGGCAAAGCGTTACGCCGGAAGAAATCCAAAAGACCCGGCGGATTCTGGCCCAGCAAAAATTAAAAACACAATCATCGGAATGATTCGGCACCCATCATGGATCAGACGGTGATGATCGGGGGAAGTCGCTTAATTATTCTAACAGGCAGAGGGTTTTTGGACATCCACAGACAGCCTGGATGATTTGGCATAGGCGATGAGTTTATTGATATCAATATTGACCCGTTTTTTGCCCTCGTGCGTAGGGGGCTTGGTGAAAACGACTTTGGCGTTTTCATAGGTAAGCATTTTTTGAACCGCTGCTTCGCCTTTGAGTTTTCCAAATATGGCGTTGTAGAGTTCGCCTTTATAAAAATAAAAATACCCGGAAACCCCTTCTTCCGGCATGATTTTAAAAATACAGGTTTTTCGTCCAAAAATAACCAGATAGAGTAAATCATAGATGGAGATGCGGCGGGATTTTGGGGTTTTTTCTTGGTTTAATGCAGACAGGATGGCTTCGGCCAATTCATGAACCTTAAATGGTTTATCAATGAAACGAATAATTTCCTGATTGACTTGCTCTTTTAATTCAGCCGTGCCGTATGACGACATAATGATGCAGGGAATATCCGGAAACCGTTCCCGCAGAAACGCCAACAATACAAGCCCATCCACCATGGGCATCTGAATATCGGTCACCACCAGGGAAACAGGCGTTTTACCGAGGATATTCATGGCATCCAGCCCGTTTTCAGCATACAGGGCCTGAAACTGATTATGGTATTTCTCAAAGCCTTTCTGCAGGATTTTCATCAGGACTTTGTTGTCATCCACGATAAGAATGGTTTTCATATGGGTATATGAATCGTTTTAGAAGTTCTTGTTTCCTGTCAGGATGCATTTTGCATCCGTTCCCGTGGAGCCGGAGGCATTTATGCCCGAGTTTGATTCTATTTTTGCCAAAAAATCTCAGACAAATCAATATAGATCATTTTCCTTATGATCATTACAACATCCAGCGGACATGTGTATGATACGGAAAAGGATTTGAGCGCGCCCGAACGCCACATCCTTCAAAAAATATTTGCCTGGAAGCCTTTTTTCAAATCCATGGCGTAATTTAATGAAAAAAAGGCGTCATGGTTTCAATCCGGGTGGAACAATTCCGGGCCTGTGGCGGAAAGTCAAGCCATGCGCCGGATTATCCAGGACATTGAAAAGGAAGTGGCTCATCGGTTAAAAACCTGCGCGCCCCCAAATCCATAAGCACCCGTCAAGCGGGGAGAAGGGGGAGTAAAACGGAAAATGTGCTTCCCTGGTCCAGCTTGCTGTCAACAGTGATGGTGCCGTGATGGGCTTCCACAATACTCTTGACAATGGCAAGCCCCAGGCCGGTGCCGTTGATAAAACGCGTTTTTTCATTTTTGACCCGATAGAACCGGTCAAAAATCCTTTCCAGATCTTCTTCAGGAATTCCAAATCCCGTGTCCGAGACCTGGATGCGCGCATATTGGCTGTCCTTTTCCACAGACACGGTGATTTTCCCCCCTTCCGGCGTATATCGGATGGCATTGGTAATGAGATTGGACAACATTTCTTCAAGATTGGCTTTATTTCCGATAATGCGGATCTCTGTCCCAGGATCCCGCAGGGCAAGGTCCAAGGATTTGGATTTTGCCTGTTCTGAATAAAAATCCACTTGGCGTTTGACTAGTTCCACGAGATTGAATTCTTCCTTTTCCTGATTAATCAACCCGGATTCTATCTTGGACAGATCCAATAGATCCGACGACAACATGGTCAGCGCTTTGATTTTGTCCGAAGTGCGCAGGAGAATTTCTTTTTGTTTGTCCGTCAATTCCCCGGCCAATCCATCCAAGATCACTTTTAACTGCATGAGGATGGAATTCAGAGGGCTTTTGATTTCATGGGCCACCATGGACACAAAGTCGGATCGCATTTGATCCATCTTTTTTAGGGTGGTGATGTCATGCAGCACTGTGACGGTGCCTAAATTCCTTCCCAACCGGTCTCTGAAAGGGATACATCGGATGCCGATGATGATTTCATCTTCTTTGCGCGGGCCGCTGATGGAAATCTCATCGGTCAGCTCCACAAAAATATCGGATGGTTGTTTTAGTGCTTCATCAATCATATGAAGCACGGGGGGGGGCGTGAAGATTTCGGATACCTGACGGCCGATCACATCTTTTTCAACGCTTCGGATCATTTTTAAAAACGAGGGATTGGCCAACGCCACTTTTTTCTGATTGTCCGTGATCAACACCCCGTCGCTCTTCCGATTAATCATCACGCGCATCCGAGATTTTTCAGTGGCAATATCCTGAAGCGTTCGGATGTATTCAATGGCTTTGCTGACCACCAATCGTAAATCCTTGGGCGAAAAGGGCTTGGGCAAAAAGTCAAAGGCCCCTTTTTTCATGGCTTCAATAGAATGCTCGATGGTGGCGTACCCGGTAATGACGATGATTAAGGTGTCCGGGTGAAGGGATTTGACGCTGGCCAGCACATCAAATCCGGATATGCCCGGCATCATGAGATCCAGTAAAATAATATCAAAATGAGCGTCTTTGATTTTTTTCAATCCGATCTCGCCGTTTTCCGCACAATCCACATCAAATCCTTCTTCCAACAGCAGCCGCCGGCAGGCGTCCCGGATTCTTTGTTCATCATCAATGACAAGAACCGCGGGTTTAAAAGAAATAGATTGCATACGGGGATTGCCAGAGACGTGTTGATTTTTGGGGTCTTTTTGATCCATAACACGGTTCCTAAAATAAACTATTTCAATTTTTATCTATATTCTGATGTATTCCCAATGAACCCTTAACCGACGAATGGGATCACATGATTTCATTCTCTGCCGGAATATATAGGGGGAATTCCAGAAGAAACGTTGTGCCTTTGGGACTGGTTTCTTTGACCCGGATTTTTCCTCCATGCTCTTCAACTATCCCATAAGAAATGCTTAATCCCAAGCCGGTGCTTTTTCCCACTTGTTTGGTGGTGAAAAATGGATCAAAAATTTTATCGAGGTTTTCCTTGGGAATGCCGCAACCGGTGTCCTGAACTTCAAGATAGACTTTTTTAAAGCGTTTATCCCTGTAGGTCCGGATGGTGAGTGTTCCTTTTCCATCCATGGCGTCCGCGGCGTTGATCACCAGATTGATGATGACCTGTTGGATTTTATTTGCATCCGCAAAAAGCAGCATCATCTCGTCGGACAATTCTTTGACGATGTGGATGTTACCGAAAATTTTTTGATCCAGTGTCAGCGTCAAGCTGCTTTCCACAAGATTGTTGATATGCACGACATTCTTGCAGGAATCCGCTTTCCTGCTGTATACCAGCAAACTCTTGACGATTTTCTTGCAGCGGTTGGCGTCTTCAATAATAAATTCCAAATCGGATTTAATAGGATCATTTTCATCGATTTTTTCAAGGATCAAATTGGCATAAAACAAAATACCGGTTAATGGATTGTTGATTTCATGAGCTACCCCGGCGGCGAGTTGGCCTAAAGAAGCCATTTTGTCGGATTGGGCCAGTTGTTTCTGGGTTTCCTCCAGCCGTTTTTCAACTTCTATTTTTTGCCGCAAATCGTTATAAATGGCCATTGTGGCGGTTTCATTGCCTTCATCGTCATACACAATGGCCGCGGACATCTCCACCGGGATTTCCTCGCCGTTGACATTCCGGATGGTGGTCATGGGAATCAACACTTTTCCCTTTCCGCCGATCCGCTCATCCCTGAGCATTCGCATGATTTCTTTGGCTTTGCCAGGGGGATATAATTGTTCCACATGTTTGATTTTTAAATCGCCTTTTTTGTTTTCGCCCAAAAGGTCCCTGGCCGCCCGGTTCATCAACTGGATATTGCCTTGCCGATCTGCCGCAATGATGGCGCTGGCGGAACTGTGCACGACACGGTCGATGAATTCCTTGATGCCGTAAAGTTCGCTTTCAAGGGTTTTGACCCGCGTGACATCCCGGATGCTTTCGATGATGTAAGCCACATCTCCATTGTCATCCAGGATGGGGGAAAAAACCCGATCCTCCCAGTGGTTATGCGTTCGCAGGGTATAGGTATGTCCTGCTTTCTTCTGCGCCACCTGTAAAATGGGACATTGTTCAGAATGGCAGGGTGTATTCGGAGAATGAAAAATTTCAAAGCATTTTCGATTAATTAAATCGTCAAGGCGAAGTTGAAACGTCTCAATGAGTTTTTTATTGGCGCTGATAACGGTTTTGTCGGGTTTAAGAATAACGGTCGGGTATGAAAGCGAATCAAAGATGCGGAGCCGCCAATTGATTTCATCAGGGTTTTTATTCACGGCGTTTTCCACTAAAGATTCTCCCTTCCAAAAAACCGGTTGAGGAAGTTTTTATGAGTCCGTCAGCATTTATACTTGTAAAAATCATGGCGTTTCAAAAAATTCAGAAAGCGCCGATTTGCCTTTAACGCCCATATTCTCCGGGACGACCAGACTGATGGAAGATCCCACGCATCCCATCAACAACACCGGTATGGCGCCGTGTGCCATGGCCGCCATTGCATGACCTGCGATGCCATAGCGATCTCCGAAATGCGGGCCATGAAAAGAAATCATATCCGCCGGCGATACCATATGAACATGGGCCGCCAACTCTTTGGGCAACATATCGCAAAAAAAATCTTTGCTTGTTTTTATCCGATGGGCAGGTCCAGATTCAATAACAAGAAAAAAATGGATCCAATGCGGTCCGGCGCTGAATGCGGCGGCATGGCAAAACCGAAAGCCTGAATCCCCCCATTGCTGCAGCCGTGTTCCCCAGTCGCGCAGGGTGTCGCGAAAAATATCACATTGAATCAATATCACCCGGTTTCGGGTGTGAATCGCATAAGTTTTTATTTTTTCTTCCACATAAGGCGCCTTGGTTTCGGGATCTTTTTTCAAATACTGTAAAAATTCATCCATATTGATTTCCTGACGGTACGGCGTATGGGTTTTCGGCAGCTCAATATGGGCAGCAAGAGTGTCGGCAATTTTTTCCTGATCCGCGTAATCCACTGTAAAAGATATCATGGAAGGCGATGTGGCAAGCTGGTAAAAGTGAAAATCTTCGGCGCCGAAAAAATAAAGAAGATATCCCAAAGATGTTAATTGAAACTGATGGGGATAAACGGAAAGAATGCCCGCAGAAGGAATGTATTCAAACGGTTGAAATGAGATTTCTTGGGCCGGACGGCTTGATTTTACAGAAAAAAAATCAGCCGGTTCCACGCAGCAGACCATATGGCGTTTGCTGTCCATAAATGAGGCGCTCAGGAACAGGATGTTGATTTTCCCATCGGAAAATCGCTGATAAAGATGAACAGGATCTTTTTTAGATGCATGGGCAATGGTTTGATACACCAGCGCATACCGGCTGCTCAATTTGATCCCATTCATCTTTATCGGTTTCATAAGGCAAACGCCTGAAAAATCAAGCGCCCAGATGGTCTCGAACAATCTCCATCAGTTTGTCCAAATCAATGGGTTTGGGAACATAATCATCGGCCAATGTGGTTTTGCCGTCATGATGGGTGTAACTGGTTGTTTGAACCGCATCGGCCACTGCCGTCAGCAGCACGACGATGATATCTTTGTATTGGTCGCTCTTTTTGATTTCATCACAGACCACCCAGCCGTTTTTACGCGGCATCATGACATCCAAGATCACCAGAGCGGGTTTTTCTTCTTTGATTTTATCCATGGCTTCAACGCCGTCATAGGCTTTGGCCACGCGGAATTTTTCCGATTCCAGCTTCATGGAAACGGCTTCTACCAAATCCGGATCGTCGTCCACGACCAGTATCAGCTGTTTTTCACTCATATACGTTGCTCCTTGTTTGCATAAGATAACATGAAAAGGTTATATTTATACTTCAGGCCTTGGAAGCAGGCCTGCTCTTTCGACAATCTCAGGAACTTTTTGTTCCCATTCAATGGCCATGATATGAAACCCGTGAACGCCTTTTACGGTTTTTAATCTTTCAATGGATTCCACAGCGATTTTGATCCCTTCTTCAGCCTGTTTATCCTTGGGCACCCCCTCCATGCGTTTGACCAGCTCATCGGGCACATCCATCCCCGGCACCTTGTTTTTCATATACCGGGCCATGGCGGCGGTCTTCATCGGCGTAATACCGGCAAGGATGTGCACCTGCTCATCCAGCCCCCGGTCGCGGACGCCCTGCATCCATTTCTCGAATTTGTCCAAATTGTATATACATTGCGTTTGAATAAAATCAACACCGGCTTTTACTTTTTTGGCCAGGCGCATGACCCGCAACTCAAAGGGATCCGCGAACGGATTGGCGGCTGCGCCGATGAACATTTTGGGAGGGCCTGCGATATCCGCGCCGCCTTGGAATTTTCCTTCATCACGCATTTTTTTTACCATCTGAATCATTTGAACAGAATCCAGATCATAGACATTGGCGGCCATGGGGTGATCTCCGAATTTGGGATGATCCCCCGACAAGCAGAGCATGGTGTTGATGCCGAAAGAATAGGCGCCGATAATATCGCTTTGCATGGCCAGGCGGTTCCGGTCCCGGCAGACCATTTGCAGCACGGGATCAAGCCCCATCTGTTTAATGATGATGCTTGCCGCCCAACTGGACATGCGCACCATGGCGGTTTGGTTGTCCGTCACGTTGACTGCATCCACATATCCTCTGAGCATTTCGGCTTTTTCTCTCACTTTATCAGGCAATGCGCCTCTGGGCGGGCCGCACTCGGACGTGACCGCCAGCTTGCCTGCTGATAATATTTTTTCCAATCTGCTTTCCGTTTTCATGATGCCAAGTCCTCTCTTACGATTTTTCGGGGACCTCCGTCCCGGCTGGTTCGCCAATCCTTTGCTTCCATGATTTCTTCATAGCGCTTTTCAATGCCCAGGGCCTTTAGGCGATCCCATATCAGCTGCCATGCGCAGTCCACTTCCGGGCTGATCTCGCATTTCCCTTTGGTGGATCCGCCGCAGGGGCCGTTCATCAAGCGTTTGGAGCAACGGGCCACAGGGCATACGCCTCCGGTGATACCCAACACGCAGTCGCCGCAGCCTTGGCACCGCTCCGCCCACACGCCCTGCCGTTCGGATGCGCCCATAAACTTGGTGTTGACGGCCGGCAGAACGATTTTTTCCTTATACCGGGCGGCTATGGTCTGAACGCCGCACCCGCATGCCATGGACAAAATGGCGTCCACGCGGTCCACGGAATTGACAAGTTCTTCCACATATTCGGGATCACATTGTCGCTCCAGGGTTATTTCCTTGATATCCAGGGTTTTGCCCTGTTTGAAAAAATGAAGTTGCAGGGCCGATGCGAGCAGACCGACTTCTTTTCGGCCGCCGGCTGCGCAGACCGTCACGCATTCATTGCATCCCACCAACAGAATGCTGTTAAAGGACGCCACAGAAGCGATAATTTCCTCCATTGGTTTTTGTTCAGCGGTGATCATGTTAACATCTCCAGATTTTTCTGTTTATTCATTGACTGCCGATGATTTCCCGGCACCGGCAGATTTTATCGGGTTCGGTCCCAGCTGGCGGATTTTTTCCGTAAATTCAGCCGCTGTTTGGGCAAATCGTTCGCCCATGCCCGCAGACATGGTCACCATATCCACCCGCTGGCTGGACCAGCCGATATCGTCTAATATTTTTTGGACGCGCTTCACCCGGTGCTTGGCCCGGATATTGCCGTTTTTAAAATGGCAGTCGCCTTCCAGGCACCCCGCCACATATACCCCGTCTGCGCCTTTTTGAAGCGCTTTCATGAGATGAATGGCATCCACTTTGCCGGTGCAGGGCACCCGAATGATTTTCACGTTGGGCGGATAACACAGCCGCTTGCTGCCGGCCATGTCCGCCGCCGTGTATGCGCAATAATGACAGCAAAACGCCACAATTTCAGGTTCAAATTTTTCCATTAGTTCAACCTCTCAAACAGGCCGTCCAATTTGGCCAGAATCTGATCGTCCTCAAAACTCATTAACTGAATCGCCTTGGCCGGGCAATCCGCGGCGCAGATGCCGCATCCACGGCATTTGGCCGGATCGATTTCCGAATATCCATCCGCATTGATAAAGGGTATATTGAAGGGGCAGGCCCGTACGCAAACAAGACATGCAGCGCACTTGGTCCCATCCACTTTAGCCACCGCCGCGCCCAAATTGATAACTTTTTGAGCCAACATGGTCTGGGCGCGTCCGGCAGCAGCCTGAGCCTGGGTGATGCTTTCCCGGATGGATTTGGGGCTGTGGGCGGTGCCGGCCACAAAAAATCCCTTGACCGCCATATCCAATGGCCTGAGTTTTACATGCTCTTCCAAATAATATCCGTCATTGGTTCTGGACAGATGAAATGTCATGGCCAGATCTTCCGTGGATTCATCATCGGCCGTAAATCCGGTGCTTAATGCCAGACAATCGGCCTCGATCTGAATGGTTTTCCCCAAAATGGGGTCTAGTGCTTCAATCATCATTCCTTCGCCGTTTGGGGTCACCCGGGGTTTGCGCTCAAGATCGAAGCGGATGAATTTGATATCCGACTTTCTGGCTTCCCGGTAATAATCCTCGATGAAGCCGTAAGTCCGAATATCCCGGTATAAGATAAATATCTGAGCATCGGGATTAAGTGCTTTAATCCGCAGGGCGTTTTTCATGGCCGTCTGGCAGCAGATCCGGGAGCAGTTGGGATTGCCGGGCTCTCTGGACCCCACGCATTGGATCATCACGATATTCTGCCAGGCTTTAACCCGATCCGGGGCATCCTCAATGACCGAATCCAAATCCAACTGGGTCATCACGTTGTGATGATCACCCAGCAAATATTCCTTAGGACGGTTGGCCAGGGCGCCGGTGGCCAGAATGGTCACCCCATGCTGAATTTGAAGGTAATTCATCCGGGGTCCCATTTGGATGCCGGTGGTGTATAAACCGGGCATGCCACTGTGATCCACGATAATGGCCCGGGTCAACACTTGAATCCTTGGATGAGATTGGGTCTTTTGTATTAAATCCGCCATATACGCAACCACATCTTCACCCTCAAGGGTCTTGCGGATGGCTTTGGCCAAACCGCCCAATTCCGCTTGGCGTTCCACCAGATACACCCTGAATCCCTGATCCGCCAATTGCAATGCCGCAGTCATGCCGGTGACGCCGCCGCCCACCACCAAAACATTTTGGCTCATGGGCAAGGTATAATCCACCAGGGGCCGGCTTTTCCGAACAGCGGTGACGCCCATGTGAATTAGTTTGCGGGCTTTTTGTTCAGCGTCCTTTGGCCGATCCATATGCGCCCAGGTATCCTGATCGCGCAAATTAACGATTTCCACCAAATATTTATTCAAGCCCACCCGCCGCATGAGATCCTGAAATCGGGTTTCATGGGTCCGGGGAGAACATCCGCCGATGACCACCCGATTGAGGTTGTTGTCTTTAATATAGGTTTCAATCTTTTCCATGGATTCTTTGCTGCATCCATACCCCACGGCATCGGCAAAAATAACATCGGGCAAGGATTTTGCATATTCCACCACGGCCTTCACTGGGATCACGCCGCCGATGTCAAACCCGCAGGTGCAGACAAACACACCGATTCTGGGAGGCTCCTTGGAAATATCCCGTTCCGGCGGCAGTTCTTCTTCAGTTGAATCGGAAAGATTGGCGGGAAGATTGGAGCTTGCCATAAAAGCAGCTGCGCTGGCCTGAACCATGGTTTCGGGAATATCCTTGGGACTTTCATATACTCCGCACACATAAATGCCGGGTTTTGAAGTGGCCACGGGCATGAAACTATTGGTTTTGGCGAATTGATGTTCGTTGAGTTCAATCCCCAACCGTCTGGCCAGTTCCACGGTAGAAGAAGGCACCCTAAACCCCGTGGACAAGACCACCATATCGAATTCTTCCTTCTGAAGACGGGCTTCATGATCCGTTGTATAAGTGATGGAGAGATTTTTGGTGGCTGGGTCTTCGATGATGGAATGGGGACGGCTTCTGACAAGTTTTACATGGTACTCATCTTTGGCGCGGTTTAAATATCGCTCATAGTCCTTGCCGCAGGTCCGCATGTCCATATAAAAAATCACAGCCTCGATATCCGCGGCGAAACGCTCTTTGGTGACAATGGCTTCCTTTAACGCATACATGCAGCATACGCTGGAACAATACGGCACATCGCCCTTATTTAAACCGCGCGAACCCACGCATTGAATCCACGCCACGCGTTTCGGACGAACGCCGTCCGAAGGCCGCTGGAGATTGCCCATGGTGGGTCCGGAGGCAGACATGATTCGTTCATATTGAAGGCCTGACACCACATTGGCGTATTTGCCACCGCCGAAATTGTCCAGGATGGATGGATCAAAAAGTTCGGCGCCCACGCTTACCACCACGGCAGCCGCAGGCATTTGGGTTATTTTGGGCGCATCATTGGGTAAAATGGCATCGGCCTTGCAGACATTCTGAAGTGCTTTCATATCCGTGACCTTTTCCCAATCAATGGAAAAAGCATAAGGCGTTGCCTGGGGATAACGCATGCAGGTGGGCGCACGAGGATCCAACCCCGGCGTAAACCTGACCCATTGTGGGAACTTTTTATGGCATTCCCCGCAGGCCGTGCATTTGGCGATATCAATATACCGCGGCTGCGTGGACAACGTGGCAGTAAAATTTCCTGCCTCGCCCGTAAGCGCAACCAGCGTGGTCAAAGGCATCAATTCCAGATGATGCTGTCGGCCGCTTTCCGATAAATGAGGGGAGATGGTGCACAGGTCACAGTTATTGGTGGGAAAGGTTCGATCCAACTGTGTCATCAATCCGCCGATGGCATAGGCTTGATCAATCAACACCACATCTCGCTTGGATTCGGCCAAATCCAGGGCCGCCCGGATGCCGCCCAGGCCGCCGCCGATCACAAGCACTTTTTTGCGATTTGTATCATTGTTTAGTATGTCATTGATTTCTTGCATGTGTAACCTTACGATATATCCATGGGTCGCCGCGGCTTTAAAAGAAAAAGCGGATCCAACGGCGCCGAGTTAGATTTTAAAGTCCTGCATTTTCCAATATGGCAGGCAGCCGATGCTCCCACCCAAGGGTGGATATTTTGATGCCCTGGGTTATTTTCTTAAGAGCAGCCGCCATTTCGCCGGCGATCCGCACGCATTCGGCTTCCCGGTCCGGCGCTTTTCGGATGCGGGTGATGATGTCTTCCGACATGCGGGTGCTGGGATCATTGATGGCCATGTATCTTGCCATGCCGACGTTTTTCAGCAGAAAAACAGTGGCCACCACCGGTACATTCAAAGGCTTTAGTTTTTGGATAAAATCTGCATAAAAAGCCATGTCAAAAATCGGCGGGGTGAGAATAAACTGAGCGCCTGCCGCGACTTTTTCCCTGGCTGATGCGATTTCTTTTTCCATCTGGGCATGATCGGCAAAGGGCGCAACGGCGCATCCGATGGTGAATTCCGGGGCGCCTTTGAGTTCAAATCCAGCCAGATCCACCCCTTCCTGGAGGGAACGAATCATTTTCAAAATGGCCAGTTCATCCAGATCATCCACGGACTTTGCGTCCCGATGATCACCGTTGGCCATTTCTTCCCCGCGCACCACCAGCAGATTTTGAATGCCCAGGACATGTGCGGCCAGCACATCGCCTTGGAGCGCTAAACGATTGCGATCGCGGCCATACACATGGATCACCGCATCCAGGCCCTGCTGGCGGATGACCATGCCGCCGGCCAAAGCGCTCATCTGCATGATGCCATTGTCCATGTCCGGAATAATCACCGCATCCACGCGGCCTTTGAGTCTGCGTGCATTGGCCACCAAATCGGATATGTCTACCCCTTTTGGGGTGTGCATTTCCGCAAACACCACAAATTCCCCGGATGAAAATTTCTTTTTCAGGCTCATAATGTTTTTACCTCATCATATCATCATAAGAAGGATAGAAAAAATATTCGAATATACTTTTGATCGTATACTTTTGTCCCGATATCAACTTTTCTTGATATCATCAATTTAAAAGACAGAATCAAAAACACAATCTTAATGCATTGTCAAGAAATTGTATTTGGGGGTTTCATTTTATGAATGCTGATGCGTCAATAAACAGATTAACCATTTTGCGGTTATATTACAAATATAATTGTTTTTTATTGACAAAAATGCATTTTCGAATTTAAATCATAGTAAA
>FWPV01010751.1_pt1 | contig 14846 bp, 9 predicted proteins | sample 2228371 | NCBI WGS metagenome assembly FWPV01 (sample SAMEA103939776, study PRJEB20133) | metagenome
GATTCGGTCATCGCTTCACTCCCTTTGCTTGCACGCTTACCCAGCACGGTGAATGCTGGGCCCTTTAGAACGCGCGACCTCGGTAAGGCCGCCCGTATATTATGGCGCAAATACCGTGCGGCACCAACATCGGCCGCCGGTCTTGCGGTCAGCTCGGAACCGCGATCGGCTCCGCCCCCCTCTGACGCTTCGATGAGCCTCCTTATGTGCTGATTTTGCCGGGCGCCATCGACCCTGGCAGCGGCATTGCCCCGTCCAACGCGTCGCTGCGCGACCCAAAACCCCGTTCGCACCAACGCTGCGTGCGATCCCCAATCTCGGCTTGCGGTAGAATCCTTCTAAAACTCGACACATCGATCACCAGGGAAGGGAGTCCATGAACAGCGCACAAGAGAAAATCGCCAGCGGCATCGCGCAAGCGATGATCGAGGGATTCAACCGGCACTACCGCATTTTCCGCGAGGCAAGCGCCAAGGCCAAGGAACTCTTCGAGCAAGGCGATTGGCAGGGGCAGCTGGCTTTGGTACGTGAGCGCGTGGGGTTTTATGACCAGCGGGTGGAAGAAACCGTGCATCGGCTCAAGCACGAATTTCACGCCACGCGGCTGGATGACGCCACCTGGCGCGCGGTAAAGCTTTTTTACATCGACCATCTGCTCGAGCATCCGCAACCGGAACTTGCTGAGACGTTTTTCAACTCGGTCACCACCAAGATCCTGCATCGGCGCTATTTCAACAACCAGTACCTTTTTGCACGGCCGGCAATTTCCACCGAATACATCGAGTCGTACCCACCGGTCTATACCAGCTATTACCCCCAGCAAATGGGGCTACGCGCCACCATCCGGCGCATCCTGGAAGACTTCGACTGGCAGCGCCCATTCGAAGACCTGGATCGCGACGTCGATCTGGTGCTCCGCGCGCTCAAAGAACATTGGGGCGGAGGCTGGCCCAAGATGGAGGTCAACGCGCAGATCCAGGTGCTCTATTCGGCGTTTTATCGCAATAAGACCGCATACGTGATCGGCAAGGGCATCAATGGCCACGACGAACAACCGTTTTGCCTGGCGGTACGGCATGGCGACAGCGGCAAACTGGTGATCGACACCGTTTTGTTTGAACCGTGGCGCATCTCGGTGCTGTTTTCCCTATCGCGCGCGTATTTTTTGGTGGACATGGCGGTACCGTCAGGGTACGTGCAGTTTCTGCGTTCGATCATGCCCAATAAACCCCGCTCGGAGCTTTATACCATGCTCGGGCTGGGCAAGCAGGGCAAGACGATGTTTTTCCGCGACTTGATGGCCCATTTGCGCCACTCCAACGACGCGTTCATCATCGCCCCGGGGATCAAAGGGATGGTGATGCTGGTGTTTACCCTGCCCTCCTTCCCGTACGTCTTCAAGCTCATCAAAGACCGCTTCGGCAGCTCCAAAAACATTGACCGGGAAACCGTCAAGCGCAAGTACTACATGGTCAAGCAGGTCGACCGCGTCGGCCGCATGGCCGATACGCTGGAGTTTTCGCACGTGGCACTGCCGCTGGCGCGCTTTTCCCCAGAGCTGCTTCAGGAGCTAAAACGCGAAGCTCCCAGTTCCATCGAGATCCACGGCGATCAGCTGATCGTTCGGCATCTGTACATCGAGCGGCGCATGACCCCGCTCAACCTATACCTGGAAACCGCCGACGACGAAGCCGCCGAGCACGCGGTCAAAGAATACGGCAACGCGATTCGGGAACTGGCGATCGCCAACATTTTCCCCGGCGACATGCTGTGGAAGAACTTTGGCGTGACCCGCTACGGCCGCGTGGTCTTTTACGACTACGACGAGATCGAATACATGACCGACATGAATTTTCGCACCATCCCGCCGGCGCCTTACCCGGAGATGGAGATGAGCGATGAGCCCTGGTACAGCGCCGGGCCGATGGACGTTTTCCCCGAGGAGTTTGCCACGTTCCTGTTGGGTGATGCGCGCATCCGCCGATTCTTCATGAAATACCACCGCGATTTGCTCAGCCCGCAGTTCTGGCAGCAAGCACAAGAGCGGATCCGCGCCGGCATCGTCGAGGATTTTTTCCCGTACGGTGAAGAGGTGCGGTTCTGCCGCCGCTATCCCGAGGCGTTCGCGGCCACCAACGCCAATGCCAGTTGATTGCGCCACAAGCGCAGCTGCTGAGTCACCTCAGCGGTGCGCCAGGATGTGCCCTCATCAGGACGATCGAGATACGCCAGCGCGCGCACTTGGGGGCCAATCTTGACGGGGAGCAGGACGAAACTTCGGCTACCCGCAAACGCCGCAAATGCGCGCGGCAACTTTCCGTGGATTTCTGGACTCGTGACGTCGTCGATCGCGATATCCAGACCCCGCTGCACGGCGAGGGAAAAAACGTTCTGCTCACGCAACGAATAACGCACGCCGGTTTTGATGCGTTCCCAGTCCTTACCCACCCCCCAGCGCGGTTGCAGCACCGCGTCGGTCACTTCGAAAATCACCACACGCTGACAACGCAAGGCCTGCCACACGACTTCACACGCCAGGAAACCAATGGTAGCCAAGGGCTGGCGCTCGAGGATCGATTGGGAAAGCTCCTCTATTCCTCGCATCAAAGCCGGAAAGGGCAACTGCCCCGTTGCACTGACCGCAGCGTCCAGTGCTTCCTCACCCGCGAACTCCCTGGCAAGCGGGGCAGATTTCTCCTGTCTTGGTTGCAAGCTACCCATAGCCTTCTCCAGCCGCCGCAATGCTTGGGGAGGAGAAGAGCTTTTGAACAACGACCACCAAGTCTTGATTTCCTCAACAGTCTCAGCTGCCATTTCCGCCCAAACCCGCTCGTCGAAGCGTTGCAAGAAGGGGTAGCTTTGCACTAACTTTTTGACGACCTCAAACATTGCCACGCCTTGGCTTTGCATCAGCACCAGTTGTTCGGCAGCGCTCGCCAACCAGCGACCAGCCTCCTGTCCTTCCGGCCAACGGCCAGGCGCTTTGCCTGAGGCCAGTTCCATCCCCTGGACTACCGTCAAGGGCAACTCCCATTGTCTGGCCACGAACATGCCAAAAGCCGCGCAGCTGACCCCCAACGCCTCGTGCTCGGCTTTTTCCCCTGGCATTCCGGCCGCCGTCAGTGCCGCGATTTTCTCTGCACGTTCCGGAAAGTAATATTGCACCAGCAACTGACCCAGCCGCCGAAAAAGCCCCTGCAAGAACGCTGTCTCAACGGGCATCCGTGTGCGCTTGGCCCACCGCTCCATCCAAAACGCGATGCTCAAGGAATGCACCAGTTCATCAACGACCGCACTTGGCGCTTTTCCAAAATGTTCCAACATTGCCGAGGTCAGTGCGATTTTCTTCACCGTCTCGAACCCAAGCACGATGATCGCCCGCGAGATGGTGGTCACTGCTGGCATCCCGGCGCGTCGATACACGGCGCTATTGGCTAAGCGCAGCACCCGGCTGGTGAGCGCCAGGTCACGCAACACGAACTCGGCCAGGCGATCGGCATGCGCTTCATCACTGTCGATCAATCGCACGATCATCGCCACGCTCTGCGCCAGCGCCGGAAAATCCCCTTGCGCTTGCATCGCGGACCACAACGTCGCCAGCGCAGAATCGAAGGAAGGCAAATGGGCCATAGAAAACAAGGGCATTCGAAGCATTCGGTATCGCGCGCATTATGGCATACGAGCATTGGCCATGAAAACATCGAAGCGGCAAACCCCAAAAGGCCCATCCCGACAGCCAATCTATTTTTGTTCTTCTTCGTCGTAACGCAATAATTCAAATGAGTTCTGGGTTGTTGGCAGTGCGCGTATTCCACACGACAAGATAAGACAAGCCCAACGACGTACGATAGGCAAGACGTGAAAAGACAGATAAGAACAAGAAGTCGTGCTGCTTGACACAAAGGCATGAAAAAACGGCGCGCCGACCCAGTCAGCGCACCGTTCTTCTATGCCGTCACATGCAAGACGGGTTCATCTTGCCCGGAATGGGTAGGAAGCACCTGCCCACCCCGCATGGGATGCATCAGACTTCTACCGTTGCAGCCACTTGTGCAAAGTCGGGGATCTGATCGAAGTTCATGTAGCGGTAGATGTTGCTGGCGTTCTCATTGACCGAACGCATCAGCTCCAGGTACTCCTCGACCGTCGGGATGCGCCCTAAGAGCGCACACGCCGCCGCGAGTTCCGCCGAGCCCAGATACACGCGCGTTTCCAACCCCAGGCGGTTGGGGAAGTTGCGGGTCGAAGTGGACATCGCGGTGCTGCCGCGCTTGATCTGCGCCTGGTTGCCCATGCACAGCGAGCAGCCCGGCATCTCCATGCGCGCCCCCACACGCCCGAGCACCCCATAAACGCCTTCGGCGCGCAGGATGAACTCGTCCATCTTGGTGGGCGGGGCGATCCACAAGCGGGTCGGGATGTCGGACTTGCCCTCCAGCACCTTCGCCGCGGCGCGGAAATGACCGATGTTGGTCATGCACGAACCGATGAATACCTCATCGATCTTGTCACCGGCCACCTCGGACAGCAATTTGACGTCGTCCGGGTCGTTCGGGCAAGCCACGATCGGTTCCTTGATTTCACTGAGGTCGATTTCGATCACCGCGGCATATTCGGCGTCTTCGTCGCGCTCCAGCAGCACCGGGTTTTCCAGCCAAGCTTCCATCGCCTTGATGCGCCGGGCCAGCGTGCGCTTGTCCTCATAGCCGTTGGCGATCATCCACTTGAGCAACACGATGTTGCTCTTGAGGTACTCGATGATCGGCTCTTTGTCCAGCTTCACCGTACAAGCGGCAGCGGAGCGCTCAGCCGAAGCGTCCGAGAGTTCGAACGCCTGCTCGACCTTGAGCTGCGGCAGCCCTTCGATTTCCAGGATGCGGCCAGAGAAGATGTTCTTCTTGCCCTTTTTCTCGACGGTGAGGAGCCCCTGCTGGATCGCATAGTACGGAATGGCGTTGACCAGATCGCGCAAGGTGATGCCGGGCTGCATCTCGCCTTTGAACTTCACCAGCACCGACTCGGGCATATCCAGCGGCATCGAGCCGGTTGCCGCGGCAAACGCCACCAGGCCCGAACCCGCCGGGAACGAGATGCCGATGGGAAAACGCGTGTGCGAGTCACCACCGGTGCCCACCGTATCCGGTAACAACATGCGGTTGAGCCAGGAGTGAATGACCCCATCGCCCGGACGCAGACTGACGCCGCCGCGCGAGATGATGAACTTTGGAAGTTCCCGGTGCATCTTGACGTCCACGGGCTTGGGATAGGCAGCGGTGTGGCAGAACGATTGCATCACCAGGTCGGCCGAAAAGCCCAGGCACGCCAGGTCTTTGAGCTCGTCGCGCGTCATCGGCCCGGTGGTATCCTGCGAGCCCACCGTGGTCATGCGCGGTTCGCAGTAGGTTCCCGGGCGCACCCCCTGCCCTTCAGGCAAACCACAGGCGCGACCGACGATCTTCTGCGCCAGCGTAAAACCCTTGCCGGTGTCTTTCGGCGCTTGCGGCAGGCGGAACAAGGTGCTCGGCGGCAACCCGAGCGCTTGGCGCGCTTTGGCGGTGAGGTTACGGCCGATGATCAGGTTGATGCGCCCTCCCGCGCGCACTTCATCCAAAAGCACGGGGGTCTTGAGCTTGGACTCGGCGATCAGCTGCCCGTTTTTGTACGCTTTGACTTCGGCGGTGTCGTGGTGGATCGCCAGCTCGATCTCGTCGCCCATCTCCATTTGCGTGACGTCGATCTCGATGGGCAGCGCCCCCGAGTCTTCCTGGGTGTTGAAAAAGATCGGCGCGATCTTGCCGCCCAGGCACACGCCACCGTAGCGTTTGTTCGGAACATAGGGAATGTCTTGACCGGTCCACCAGATCACCGAGTTGGTCGCAGACTTGCGCGACGAGCCGGTGCCGACCACATCGCCGACATACGCGACCGGATGGCCTTTTTCCTTGAGCTTTTCAATGAGCGTGATCGGCCCGCGCACCCCCGGCTCGTCCGGCGTGATGCCCGGACGCGGGTTTTTGAGCATCGCCAGCGCGTGCAGCGGAATGTCGGGACGCGACCACGCATCGGGGGCCGGGGACAAGTCGTCGGTGTTGGTTTCTCCCGGGACTTTGAACACGGTGATCGTCATCCGTTCCGGCACCGCGGGGCGCGACGTGAACCATTCCCCATCGGCCCACGAACGTAGGACTGCTTTTGCGTTCTCGTTTCCTTCGTCCGCCAGCGCCTTGACGTCGTTGAAGTAGTCGAACATCAAGAGCGTGTGTTTGAGCCCCTCGGCGGCGATTTTGCCCACTTGCGGGTCTTTGAGCAGCTCGATGAGCGGTGCCACATTGTAGCCACCGACCATCGTGCCCAGCAGCTCGGTGGCGCGCTCGCGCGAAATCAGACGGTTATCTTCCTCGCCTTTGGCGATGCGGGTCAGAAACTCGGCCTTGACCTTGGCGGCGTCATCCACCCCCGGCGGAATGCGGTAGGTCAGCAACTCCAGCAAAAACGCTTCCTCTCCTGCCGGGGGGTGGCGCAGCAGCTCCACCAACCCTTCGGTTTGTTCTTTGCTGAGCGGCAGCGGCGGAATGCCAAACGCTGCCCGCTCGGCGACGTGAGCACGGTACGCTTCCAACATGTGTTTCCCCTTTCGACTGGCCAAACGGATCGGTCTTGTAGTCTTGTATTATATATCTTCTATAAGACTTAACATACCGCTGTGGCAATGGTAGCACAAGAGTGAAACAGGGCTGCCACCCCCCTGTTGCAGTGCCATCGTCAACCGCACTGTGGCGATAAAGAAGACGCTGGGCCCTCGTAGCGTTTGACGCCGCAAGCCAAGGTGCAATCGCCCATGGCACTGGATATAATGAAGAAGCCGACGATGAGCGCGTTTGGCCTGTGTGCGCCATCGGCTACGTTTTTTTCACCAGGGAGACCCGAGATGACCCATCACCACCCTTTCGCTGCTGTGCGTCGGCCATTGACGCTTTCTGCGGGAACGGCCGAGTTTTATTCCCTGCCCGCGCTGGCGCGCCAGCCGGGTTTCGAGCGTGTCGCGCGCCTGCCGGTGTCGCTGCGCATCGTGCTCGAAGCCTTGGTGCGCCATTGCGACGGCCAGCGGGTGGAGCCGCGGCACGTGGAAGCGCTGGCCAACTGGCAGCCCAACGCCTCACGTACGGAAGAGATTCCGTTCGTGGTCGCGCGCGTGGTGCTGCAGGACTTCACCGGCGTGCCGCTGTTGTGCGATCTGGCGGCGATGCGCAGCACCGCCAAAGAGCTGGGCAAACGCCCCAAAGCGATCGAGCCGCTGGTGCCGGTGGATCTGGTCGTGGATCACTCGGTGCAGATCGACACCTTCGGCAGCCCCGCGGCACTGCGACGCAACATGGAGCTGGAGTTCTTGCGCAACCGCGAGCGCTACCAGTTCATGAAGTGGGGCATGCAGGCGTTCGATACCTTCCGTGTCGTGCCGCCGGGTAGCGGCATCGTGCATCAGGTCAACCTCGAGTATCTGTTTCGCGGCGTGCGCGCGAGCACCCGCCCCGACGGGGTGCGCGAGCTGTTTCCGGATACGCTGGTGGGCACCGACAGCCACACCACGATGATCAACGGCGTGGGTGTGGTCGGCTGGGGCGTGGGCGGCATCGAAGCCGAAGCGGCGATGCTCGGGCAACCGGTCTATTTCCTCACCCCGGACGTGGTGGGGGTGGAATTGACCGGGCGGCTGCCCGAAGGCGTGACCGCCACCGACCTCGTGCTCACCATCACCGAGATGCTGCGCCGCGAAAAAGTGGTCGGGAAATTCGTCGAATTCTTCGGCGACGGCGCGGCGACGTTGTCGGTGCCCGACCGCGCCACCATCGCCAACATGGCCCCCGAATACGGCGCGACGATGGGCTTTTTCCCGGTGGATGAACAAACCGTGCGCTATCTCGAGGGCACCGGCCGCACACGCGAGGAGATCGAGGCGTTCGAAGCGTATTTCCGCGCCCAGGGGCTCTTTGGCATGCCGCGCGCCGGCGAGATCGACTACAGCAAGGTGCTGCGGCTGGATTTGGCGAGCATCGAACCGTCGGTTGCGGGACCCAAGCGGCCGCAGGACCGCATCGCGCTGGGTAAACTCAAAGAGACGTTCGAAACGCTTCTGACCGCGCCGGTGGCGGAAAACGGCTTTGGCATCGCCGCCGACAAGCGGCAGCAGCGCGTCCCAGTATCGATCGACCTCGGCGCCGCTGGCCGCCTAGACGAACACGGCCAACCCGTGGCGCAACGCGTGGACACCACCGTGGGGCACGGCGATGTGCTGATCGCCGCGATCACCTCGTGCACCAACACCAGCAACCCGGCGGTGTTGATCGCCGCTGGGTTGGTGGCGAAAAAGGCGCTGGAGCGCGGTTTGACGGTGGCGCCGCACATCAAGACGTCGCTTGCGCCGGGTTCGCGGGTGGTGACTGACTACCTGCAGCGCGCCGGGCTGTTGGAGCCGCTGGCCAAACTGGGTTTTGCGGTGGCCGGGTTTGGTTGCACCACCTGCATCGGCAACGCCGGCGACCTGGCCGCGGAACTCAACGCGACGATCCAGCAAGAGAATCTGGTGGTCGCCGCGGTGCTGTCCGGTAACCGCAACTTCGAAGCGCGCATTCACCCCAACGTGCGCGCGAACTTCCTTGCTTCGCCGCCGCTGGTGGTGGCGTTTGCGCTCGCCGGCCGGGTCAATATCGACTTTGCGCGCGAACCCATCGGCCACGACCGCAACGGTCAGCCGGTATACCTTAAAGACCTGTGGCCCACGAGCGAAGAAATCCACGCGGCGCTGCCCTATGCGCTCGATCCGGCCACCTTCCAGAAGGTGTACCAGGCGGTGGGTGCCGACAACGACTTGTGGCAACAGGTGCCCAGCGCCAGCGGCGAAGTCTATGACTGGCCCGAGTCCACCTACATCGCGCGGCCGCCGTTTTTCGAGGGCTTTACCATGACCCCGACGCCACCGCGGCCGATCGCCCACGCCAAGGCGCTGCTGCTGCTTGGAGACTCGGTGACCACCGACCACATCTCGCCCGCCGGTTCCATCGCGGAAAAATCCCCTGCCGGCCAGTGGCTGGTCGCACACGGTGTGCCCAAGGCGGAGTTCAACAGCTACGGCGCGCGGCGCGGGCACCACGAGGTGATGATCCGCGGCACCTTCGCCAACGTGCGCCTCAAGAACCTGATGATCCCGCCGCGCGAGGACGGCAGCCGCGTGGAGGGCGGCTACACGCTGGTGGATGGGCAGCTCATGACCGTGTTCGACGCAGCGATGCAGTATCAAAAAGCCGGCATTCCTACCCTCGTCTTTGCCGGCGAAGAGTACGGCACCGGCAGCTCGCGCGACTGGGCCGCGAAGGGCACGGCGCTACTCGGCATCCGCGCGGTGGTGGCGCGCAGCTTCGAACGCATCCACCGCGCCAATCTGGTGGGCATGGGCGTGTTGCCGCTGCAATTCACCGGCAACGACTCGTGGCAAAGCCTGGGGATCAACGGCAGTGAAACCTTCGCGATCGAAGGCATGGACGAAGTGCGTCCGCAGCAGACGCTGACCCTGGTGATCACCCGCGCCGACGGACGGGTGGATCGCGTGCCGGTCGTAAGCCGCATCGACACGGCGATCGAAGTCGAGTACTACCGCCACGGCGGCATTCTGCCGTTCGTGCTGCGGCAGATCCTGGCGCGGGCCTGACGATCATCGGCGTGGCAGCGGCGGCAAGCCCCAACGGGCGCGCAGCTCGTTGCATTTGGGGTTGGGTTCGCCGCCCGCCAAATACACCGGAAACTCGCGACAGGGGCTGGGGCGGCGGTCGTAAATGGCACAGCACACCGCCTGCCCCGGGGTGCCCTCCAACGCCACGCAACGGCGCAGCGAACCGTTCGTGCCTTTCATGCAACGCCGCCAGGGATCGAGCGGCTGCGTCAGCGCCGCCGGCACCCAACCGCCCGGCGCGTCATCGGCTTCCGCCCAGTAGAACGACACCCGGAAATGCAGGCAACAGACACCGCATTTCAGGCACGGATTGTCCTCGTCTCGCGCAAACTCCAAGACCTCAGCGGTCATACGATACCTCGTGCTACACTCGATACCTCGTGCTACTCTCACCGTTTTTGCTGGAATATCTGACCCTGTTTCACAAACCCCAGTCGTTGGGAATCCCTGGCGCTCATGTCCCCGTTATGCCTCACCGTCCGCTGGCTGACCCTGACGTTCTGGTCGGCGCTGGTTGTGTGCTTTGCGCTGGCGTTGTTACCGATGCCAGAATTCCCGGAAGCGCCACTGTCACTTTCGGACAAAGCCCAACATTTGCTCGTTTTTATCGCCCTCACGGTATTGGGGTCGATGGCTTACCCTCAGCAAATGGCTATCGTTTACACCGGTTTGGTCGTCTACGGCGGGCTGATCGAACTCGCCCAAGGACTCACCCCCTGGCGTCAGCCCGAATGGCTGGATTGGGTTGCCGATATGACCGGGGTCGTGCTGGGGGCTTTGGGCTGGGGGTTTATCCGCCGCCAGGCGCACAAAGCTGTGCCGTGACGCGGTAAAGCGTCTGTCCGGAATCGCGGTATTTGCGCTCGAAGGGCGTAAGCGCCACGTGCCCCTGAGCAAGGGGCAGGGTTTCGAGCTCGGCCTTGTGGCCGCTCCACGTCAATGCCAACCGCAGCTCCTCGGCATAAACCCGCCAGTTGGTGCGGCACTCGAACCGTCCCCCCAGCGCCAATACGCTTGGCCAGACCGGATGTGCGTACCAGCGGCGTTTGAGATGCCCAATTTTCGGCCAGGGATTGGGATACAACCACCAATGTTCCTTGAGCCGCACTCCCGCTTCGACGAGCAAACGCCAGAAATCCACCAAGTCGGCGCGCAAAAACAACAGATTCTCCGGCCACAGCGCCCGGGGATAAGGTTTGCGCCGTTCCAGGCGATCTTGCGACTGGTCCACGCCCACCACCAGCGCATCCGGTTGCGCGCGCGCCAACGCAATCGTCGACCACCCTACCCCACAACCGGCATCCAGCACCACCGGCGCGCGTCCGTCCCATCGTCTCTGGAACGTCTCGAACGCCGCGAGGTTATAAGGGGCATAGGGTTTGCGAAACGGCACCGTCAGGTGCCGGGCGACAACGCCAGACAGTGACTCGTGCGGTCCTTGCTGCGCACTGGACGGGATGCGTGACAGTCCGTAACTCATGGCGCGGATTTTATTGCATCCGATGCGTTTTTCGGCGTTATAATTCGCGTTTGTCCCGTACCAAACCGATAAGGAACTTTTGCGATGAAAGAAGGCATTCATCCTGACTACCACGAAGTGACGGTCACCTGCTCGTGCGGCAACTCCTTCGTGACCCGCTCGACGTACGCCAAAGAGTCGCTACACATCGAAGTTTGTTCGGCGTGCCACCCGTTCTACACAGGCAAGCAAAAGATCGTCGATACGGCCGGTCGCGTGGAGCGCTTCCGCCAGAAGTACGCCCGTTCGGCAGGTTGAGCGCCGCGTTCGACCTAACGCCTCTGCGGGCGGCGTCTTCGGCGTCGCCCGTTTCGTTTGTGCGCCTCGATGTTTACTGACCCCACCCAGCCCCGGCGGTCCCTTTGGGACCGATGGCTTTTTGGCCCGGCAGGGGCATTTGGGTTGTTGGTGCTTTATTTGGTGCTGGGGCTCGTTGGCCATGAACCCTGGCGCGGCGCCGATTTTAAGCACTTCTTGCCCGTATGGCAGGTGCTCACTGGCGCGTTTCTCCCCGAAGCGTTACTCAATCCGGCACTACAACCGTGGGGGCCACTGTACTCCTGGGTGGGCGCCGCTCTGGCCAACGTCGCTACCGCGTGGGGACTTACCCCCGCCGATGGATCGCGGCTAGGGCAAGCGCTATGGTGGTGCACCGCGGCGTTGCTCCTCTACCGCGCCCTCTCGCCGCGCGATCGACGCTGGGCGCTGACCGCCGTGTTGCTCTTTGCTGGCGCTCTGGGCTGGGTGGCGTTTGCGCATGTACACAGCTCTGTCGTTGCGTTGGTGTTTGCTGCCGCGTTGGCGCTTGGCTCATACGCCCCCCAACCGCGAGCCCAGCGCGTGGGCACCGGGATGTTGGCGCTGGCGTTCGCTTTCTGGAGCGCTGGTGGGTCGGGAGTGCTGTTTGTCGCCGCCCTGGCCTTGCCCGCTGCGTGGTCTGCGCGCCTTCCCCTCCCCCGCGCGCTGGCGGTGAACGAATCATCCGGCGCGCTGCGCCCAGCCTGGCTTTGCTTCGCATGGCGGTTCCTGGGCGCCGGCGCAGGCCTGGTCACGCTCATGGCACTGGTGCGTTGCCCGGCAGTGGCCGACTGGGCCGCCAGCACCACCTCCGTCTGGGATTGGCCGTGGGCGCGCCTTACGGACTGGGCGCCGCGCCTGGTGGGTTGGTCCCTCTGGCCGCTGTGGCTGGTGGTGTTGTGGCCGCCCAAAATTCGGCGCCTCTTCGCACCCGAAGTGCGCTCGCTCGCGCTGGCGGCACTTTTGGCAACGGTGGTTTTGCTGAGTGCCTTTCCCGCCGGCGATGACACCGCGCTGCTTCTCGCACCCGTGCTGGCCACCCTGGCCGCCTGGCGCTTGCTGTCGTTTGGTCCGAGCACCTTGTCGGGGTTCGTGTGGTTCAGCCGCTCGGTGATCGCGGTACTCATCGTGCTCATCGCGCTTGTGGCCAGCGCGCAGCTGTGGGATTGGCCGCCGGGGTTGGCGCGGCACGTGGCGCGCACCGCGCCGGAGTTCGAATTGCCCGATGCGGCGGTGCGCCTCGGCTTGGCCGGCCTGATCCTCGCTGCTTGGGCGGTGCTCAGCTGGCGCTTGCCACGCGAAGCGATCCGCGCTGCCGGTCAGTGGTTTTTGAGCGTGGCGCTGGTCTGGGCGCTTTTGGTGATTCTGGCTTTGCCGTGGGTGGATCACACCCGCAACCCGGCGCCCTTGGTGCGAACGCTGGCTGCGCATCCTACCGTCGTTGCTCACGGCTGTGTGGCAATCGCCGCAAATGCCCCGCTCGACGTGCTTGCGGCCTGGCGCTACCACGCGCCGAGCATCCGGGTAGCGGCCGATTGCCCGCTGCACCTTGCCCGCCGCTGGGGTACCAAGCAAAGCCCCACCGAGGAGCCCGCGCTGGTCACACAGGCCTGGCGGGGTGAAGGTAAAAACCGCGAAACGTGGCAAATTGCCTGGCGCCATCCCCCCGGCCCGGCAGAAGAGGAAAATGAGACTGAGTAAGCCCGGCACGCGTCCCTACCTTTGCGGGGACGAAAAGACGCAGGTCCGCCGAGCTTAATCACTCCTCTCGCTCCAGCGAAACTTCGCGATAAAATCCCTAGCTCCTGCTAGTGCAAACGCGAGGTCGCCCCGCCATGACTTCCCTTCTCCCCCCCTTTGTTGCGCTGGAAACCACCGCGGCACATCAACGCTTGCGCGCGCTGGCCAGCCGGTGGCCACAGGGTCCCTGGCGGTATGCAGGAGCGCACGACCCTGCCCATGCGCCGGGCAAGGCTTCTTCGCTGCCGCTTTTGGGTCCTGTCGGGGCATGGCGCCTGAGCTTGTCGCGCCAGCCGTGGGATGAAGCGGTACGCACGGGGCTGCTGGCGCTGGCGCAAGAAACGCACCTGACTGACGCCATCGCTGCGCTTTTTGCCGGCGCGCCGCTAAACTTCACCGAAAAGCGCCCGGCCTTACACATGGCGTGCCGGGGGGGCGCCGAACCGCCGACCGCAGACGCTGCCCGTTTCCAAGAAGCGGAAACTCTCATGCAGCGCTTCGTTGCGGCGTACCACAGCGGCCAGCTGACAAACGCCGAGGGCGATCCGTTTACCGCGGTGGTCAATATTGGCATCGGTGGGTCGGACGTCGGCCCGCGGCTGGTGGCGGATGCGCTTGCCCACTGGGGCTATCCGCTGCGTGGAATTCTGCGTTTCGTGGCCAATCTCGACCCCAGTGATTTTGTGCACGCCACCGCCGGCCTGGACCCGCGCACGACACTGTTCGTGGTCACGTCCAAGAGTTTTGGCACCGCCGAGACGCTCAGCAACCTGGCGTTGGCGCGCGCGTGGCTTGCCAGCGCCTGGGGGCGTGACGATCCGGCCACCCTCAACCGGCACTTCATTGCCATCACGAGCGCCCCGAAAAAGGCTCTCGCGCATGGGTTCGATGCCGATCGCGTGTTGTGGCTGCCCGAGTGGGTCGGCGGGCGCTATTCGGTGTGGTCGGCGGTGGGGCTACCGGTAGCGCTGGCGTTCGGTGGGGAGGTGTTTGCGCAGCTGCGCGCCGGCGCACGCTTGGCGGATGCGCATTTCCGCAGCGCGGCGCTCACGCAAAACCTGCCGGTGTGGGCCGGATTGCTGGGGGTGTGGTTGTCGACCTACTTACATTACCCGCAAACCGCGGTGTTGCCCTATGCCCAGGGCTTGGCGTATTTCCCGGCGTGGTTACAGCAACTGGAGATGGAAAGCAACGGCAAGGCAGCACGCCGCGACGGCTCGTCCGTGCCCTATGCCACGGCGATGGCGGTGTGGGGGATGAGCGGCACATTGGGGCAACACGCGTTTCACCAGTGGTTTTACCAGGGCACGCAGCGCATCGCGCTGGAGTTCATCGTTCTGCCGGCGCGCTGCCACACCCTGGACGATGGGCTACGCCCCTTGTGTCGAAGCGCCTCTATGGCCACGGCCAAAAATGCCCTGGCGCAGGCGCAGGCGCTTTGGCAAGGGCGTAGCGCCCAAGACGCCGAACACGAACTGCGCCGGCAAGGGTTCGACGCCGCACAGGTGGCGGCGCTCGTGCCGCATCTGGTGATCCCGGGGGGACAACCCAGCAGCGTGTGGATCG
>FWPV01010752.1_pt1 | contig 14845 bp, 15 predicted proteins | sample 2228371 | NCBI WGS metagenome assembly FWPV01 (sample SAMEA103939776, study PRJEB20133) | metagenome
TTATGATCCAACTGATGGGAAAATACTAATTGATGATATAGACATCAGAGATTTTACTCTCGAATCCTTAAGAGGTAAAATGGGAATCGTAACCCAGGAGACATTTCTTTTTAACACTTCTGTTGCAGAAAATATTGCGTATGGGCTAACAGATTATCCAGTTGAAAAAATTATTGAAGCTGCTAAAACAGCCAATGCTCACAACTTTATTATGGAAATGCCAAAGGGTTATGAAACCATAATTGGTGAACGTGGAATTAAATTATCCGGTGGTCAGAGGCAGCGTTTAACAATAGCCAGAGCTTTACTAAAAAATCCTGAAATAATGATTTTTGACGAGGCAACTTCTGCACTCGATAATGAATCAGAAATATTGGTTCAGGAGGCAATAGAAAGATTGATGGTTAACCGCACAACATTTGTAATTGCGCATAGATTAAGTACAATCAGAAATGCCACAAAAATTATTGTGCTGGATAAAGGCAAAATAGTTCAGCAAGGTACTCACGATAGTCTTATTGCAGAAGAAGGCGGTCTATACAAAAAGCTTTACGAAATGCAATTCAGGGATAATGATGTCTGACAAAAAATCTTTTGCTATTACATTTCTTGATTATTCAATTTTTTTCTTTATCGTTGTTTTTTTGCTCAGCATCAGCAATTCAATCTTTGTTAATCAGCTGGGATATTATGGCGCTTTAATATTAATACTTGTAAAAGCAGCAGTTACAAAAGAAAATCGATTTTCAAAAACCGGTTTAGAGTTTGCTTTGCTATGGTATATCACAGCTTTAATTCTTTCAACAATATTTTCAAGTGAATTTTCAGCATCATTCCATAATCTCTTAAAAAGAATACTTCTCATACCCATTATCTTCACGATAATCGCTTCTGTAAAAAATTTTAATGATGCAAAAAAAATATTTTTAATTTACATCGCCGGAACTTTGGTAACGGTTCTTATCTATTTATACTTTTCTTTTCAGTATTATATTCAGGATTTGTATAGTGTCCACGAATCCGGACCATCAATATTTCAATATCCGATTACTGCGAGTGAAATTATAAGTTTTACAGTAATATTTTTATTCGCTTTTCTGATCAACGAAAAAACTTCGCTGAGAAATAAATTATTTTTATTCATTGGATTTTCACTTTCATTGCTTGCCTTATTCTCAACTTACAAAAGAACAGGCTGGATGGGTGCCGCCTTCGGAATTCTTGTAATTCTAATCGTTAAGAAGCAATGGAAAATAATCTTACCGGGAGCGGCTCTGATTGTTTTATTTCTGTTAACTCAAAAAAATATCAGCGAAGTAATGATATACTCTTTTGATCAGAAAGAAATTAAATTAGAATATTCTTTTGCTACAAATGGAAAAGCTTATAACGTAAACCGGCTTGGTTCTGCTATTGTAGTAAGTGATTATGATAATGGATTGTTGGTATATAAAGATTCCAACCTTGTTTCTCAAATGAAACTGCCCTATGCCGTAAAAGATTTTAATAACTGGAAAGATAATTATTATGTTGCTTCATTAGCAGATACCAGATTTGTTCTAATGAATTTTGTTTCGGGCAAATTGAAACCATTAAAAGAATTTTATTCTCCCGGATATACCGCTGCACAAACATCTGCAAATGGTTTTTTCTATGTACTTGATAAAGACAGTGGACTTAGCATTTTTACCAATCCAAATGAACTCATTAGTGTTAAGCGCTATCCGCAGTTTGTTGATTATATCTTTATGTATGCAGACAGCACAAAATTGATTCTCGGCAATCCTGATTCCGGTTTTGTTGTATATCAACTTAAGGGTGGATTACCAGCTGATAAACCAATTTTTTATAAAAAAGAAAAGTTCGGTTTTATTTTTTACTCAACGCCATATTTATTTTTAGAAAATAAGTATGGATTAAATATTTATAAAATTAATTCTTCCGGATTGCTAAAAGTAAAAACATTTCAAGAAATTAAAAGCATCAATCAAATAACTTCGGATGGAAAACGATTTGCTGTTTCAACCGGCAGCAATTCTTTTTATATCCTGGAAAAAAGTGAAGATGTAGTTTTTGATATTCTGCTGAAAAAGAATTTTGATTACTCACCGACCTCATTAAAATTAACTGAAGATCAGATGTTAACAACACGTGTAGAAAGTAAGCAAAGCCGTTTGCTGGGGATGTTTGATCCATATCATCAATCTAATTTTACAAGATTAGCACTTTGGCAAGCAGGAATCAAAATTTTTCTGGACCATCCGGCCTTTGGTGTTGGTGATATAGATCTTGCAAATTATTATAAACAGTACAAAAAACCTTATCATAAAGAAATTCAGGGACATCTGCACAACAACTTTTTTCACTTGCTTGCAACGCTTGGGCTGTTTGGTCTGCTTGCAGTGGTATTTTTATTTATAAAAATTATTTTGATTGACTGGCAAATATTTAAGCAACTAAAAGAAATTCCATTTGCGTCATCTTATTCATTGGGGGCGTTAGCTGCTTTTTGTGGATTTTTAGTTTCTGGTTTAACTGAACTTAATTTTTGGGATCATGAGATAACAACATTAATCTGGTTTACTTTTGGATTAAATGTTGCATTTTTAAGATCAGCTAAACCAGAAAAAGAGACTAATTAAAGAAAAATCTTACTCCAACTCCGCCATTAACAGTAAAATCTGTTTCAGGTATAATATCCAGCAATGGAGCAATTTCAAGAAAAACATCAATTGGTGCGTTACGAGGAATCCAAACTAATCCAACATCAAACCTAAATCCTAAACGGGAATCTCCGACATCTACTAACCTTAAACGTGCGCCTGGTCCATAATACAATGAGATATTTTCAGACGTCTGAAATAAATTGCTAACGTGAAATAGATAATCAGCGTGTAAATGAACACGACTGTTTTTAACAAATGAATAACCTAAACCAAAGTCTAAAGCTGTGGATGATGAAGTCCAGTACTTTGCAGAAATACCGGTGGGCTCACCTAAAATAATTCCCATCCCAAATCCTTTTGACTGTGAATAGGAAGTAAAAGAAAGTGCAAGAAATAAAAACAGAACAACCGCAATTTTGCGCATATATCTCCTTTCAAAAATTTATTGACGACTAAATTTAGTGATATCATTAAAACTATAAAACCCATTCATTTGGAATAGGAAACCGCTTTAATTAATTTTTAATTGATAAAAATGTTTATTAAACACCTTATCGGAGCAGTTAATGACTGAAACAAGCAATTCAGAAATATATTCTAAAGTAAAAGAGCTTTCTACAGAGTTTAATAATTTTAATGAAGCAGCAATAATACTTGCCGCGGGGCATGGTAAAAGAATCAAATCCCAAAAATCTAAAATGCTTCATAAAATCTGGGAAATACCTACGGTTGAGAGGGTTTATAATGCCTGCAAAATTGGTATTGAGAATATTAATACGGTAATTGTTGTCGGGATAAAAGCTTCTGATGTAATGGATGTAATTGGTAAAAGAGATTGAAATAAGTTTGCTTATCAGGAAGTACAGAACGGAACCGGTCATGCTGTGCAGGTAGCACTTAGTGAAATTAAAGATCAGTTTAAAGAGGGAATTGTTTACGTTCTTCCCGGCGATATGGGCTTATTGAATGATGAAGCAATGAAAAAATTCAGAGAAGATTTTATTTCATCCGGAAGTGATATGATGGTTTTAACTGGTATTTATGATGGCGATCCGGACCAAAATTATTATGGCAGAATAGTCAGAGTTAAAAAGTATGATGAAAAGGGCAATCCATCAGGTAAGGATGAAGGAAAAGTAATCCGGATAATTGAACACAAAGATATTCTCGCCTTAGACGATAATGTTCCCTATCGGTTAAACTATAAAGAAAAATCTTATATCTACACAAAAGATGAACTCTTAAAAAACAATGAGTTTAATTCAGGTGTGTATGCATTTAAGTATGATAAACTTATTGAGCTGATTTACAAGATCTCAAGCGATAATGCACAAAACGAAATATACATTACGGATTTAATATCACTGTTTAATCAAAGAGGATATTCAGTTGGAGCAGTTAGTCCAAAAGATAAATATGTTGTAATGGGATTTAACGATAAATCTGTGCTTAAAGAGATGGACGAAATAGCCCGAAGAAATGTTTATGAAAAATTAAAAAACATTATTGAAATTGATGACCCGGACGACTTCTTTATTCACGATACAGTTGTAAATGATTTAATTGAAATGGATAAGAAAGGAATTCCGCTGGATATTAAAATTGGTAAAGGTGTTTATATCGGACAGGGAGTAAAATTAAATTATAATCTTGAATTTGGCAGAGCCGCCTATGTAACCGGAAATGTTGTGTTCGGTAAAAACATTAAGATATGGCAGATTGTTCATTTATCGTGTTTTCCAAATCAAACATTAAAAATTGAAGACAACGTTAAAATTCTCTGGGGTGATATAATTAAGGGTAACATAATTATTGGTGATAACTCAATTATTGAATCAAGTGTTAATATGACAGGAAGTGATGAATTTCCTTTGAGGATCGGGAAAAATGTTTTGATCAAAGGAACAAGTTATTTATTTGGAAGCATCGTAGAAGATGGAGTTACTATAGAGCATAGTGTGCTTATAAGGAAAAAAGTTAAAGCAGAAAAAGATAGATGGGGAAATGTCAAACCATTAAGATTTTACCTTCCTGAAGCGGAAGGGGAAGAACTAATAGTAAATCGGGAGTGAGAATTAATGTCTAATTATAATTTACTTGACTTTGGTTGATTTATTTCTTTGTTTTCTGCTGTAAACCTAATAGGTTATGGTGGAATTAGAAAAAATAAATATAATTTCTTTTTCTAAAATTCTCTGGCACGATTTTACTCTCTCTCTCTCTCTCTCTCTGCAACTTTCCCGGGGGTGGAGAGATGCCGCTGATTTATGGTTGCCTCTTTCTTTTTCTTCTCTATGAAAATTCTAATGTTTTATTCTTTAAAAATTACTTTTGCTCATTTAACATTGAGCATTCAACATTTACCCTTAATATTTATCCAACAGGTTTTACATAGCTTTGAAAAAAGTAAATTCTCTTTCCCAAATTTATTAATTCGAGGTGAAAATGTTTCGGATAAAATATTTTTTGTTTGTGATATGGTTAATTGCTATAACCACGAAAGCACAAATTAGACAGCTAGATTATTTTAGAAATAATCCTAACTATGAGATCAAGCTGCGGGTTGATAGTTCCTTGGAAATTTACAATAAACAAAGTAATCATCGCTACCTAAAAACAATAAAAGAATTTCCTGAAAGCAGCAAAAAATTAATTAAAAAAAGTACTGTTAATAAAACAACAACAGCAAATCTTATTATTGAATTAGACACTATTAATTTTGCTGCTTATGATAATTACTATAAAGTCTGGGGCAGTCTTCCCGCCGTAAATCCTTATGGAAAGTACATCGCTGTTGATGCAAATAAAAATGGTAAAAATGAAATATATAGTTATGGCATTCAATACGACCAAGACCGGTTTTTCTATCAACAAAGAATTTACGAGCAAGACTATGATTCTTTATTTAATCAAATTTATGTAATTCAAGATTCCTTCAGCTCGTTTCAAGACTTAGGAGATATTACCGGTGATGGCCTTTTAGATTTAATATCTGTTGGTTTGAGATTTTATAGACAAAAATCAACCACAGAGTTAATTAACAATTTTAATTTTGATTACAATCCATTTCCACCTGTTTATCAGTTTAATGATGTTATTTTTTATGATATTGATGGTGATGGAAATCAAGAGATCATCTATTTTCTTGATGCAGGAAGTTTGGATAGTATTTGGGCTGGGAGTAACCATGTTGCCAAATACAATCCAATAATAAACAACTATGAATTGATCTATTATAATCGCCCTCAACCAGATTGGTTTACTTCAGGAATTTCAACCGGAGATTTTGACCACGATGGAAAAGGTAATTTTGGAACAGGAAGCATTTACGGAAAGTTTTATATCTATGAATACATTCAAGGAAATCAATATCAGGTCGAATTTACGAAGGAACTTGAAACCTATAATGCTTTCCTTACAATAATGACTCATGATATGGATGGCAATGGAAAATCAGAAATTTGGATAGGTGGGGATTTTTCGAGCAGCATTTACGGTGGTGTAACAAGGTTGTTTGCCTTCGAAGCTTCTTTACCAGGAATTTACGAACAGGTTTATCAGATAGATATCAGAGGATTATTTTCAGCAATTTATGGAAAACTAAGATATACCGATCTTGATGGAGATGGTATAAAAGAACTATTTCTAACAAATGCCAATTTAGCTTTTGGGTTTAAGTATGATGGCAACGGAAATTATTATATGGATTTCGTAAAAGTTATGCCTGTGCTTGATAGTGTTTACACAACCCAGGATTTAGAGCGGGTAGATATTGCAGATCTTGATGGAGATGGAATTGTTGAGATAATACCACAATTCTGGCTGTCAAAAGGTTGGCCTGAATCTCGGGAAAACCGATCAGTATTTTTGAAGCGGGATAAACTTACCGATGTTGTTAATGAAGATATAATTCATCCATCCGAATTTAATTTATTGCAAAACTTCCCAAATCCGTTTAATCCAGAAACTAAGTTTAAATTTGTAATATCATCTGAATCTAAAATAAAAATCAGAATTTATAACACACTTGGGAAAGAGATAAAAGAGTTAATTAATGAAACCCGCAACAGTGGCGAATATGAAATTACCTGGAATGGAACTGATAACTTTAATAATAAAGTTTCATCAGGAGTTTATTTCATTACAATGGAGGCAAATAGTTTTTCAAATAATTCTTTGCTCTTCCGAAAAACAATTAAATCAATTTTATTGAAGTAAATTTTATTGAGGGAAATAAAATGTTAAAAATAAAATTTTTGTTTGTTGCATTTTTAATTTTGGCCTGTTCAATATATGCACAAAATCTTTGGACAAACGAAGTTCCAATTAACTTCACAATTCAGGCTAATACAAAATTAGCATCCTGTGTAGATGTAAACGGTGTTCACATAGTTTATTTCAGAAATGGTGGAATAAGATATGCTTTAGTGAATTCACAAGGTAGCGTAATAAAATATGATAAAGTTATCGAAACCGAGGGATCAGGGGCAGACTTTGCAAATGTGGCTGTAGCTGGTAACAACTTATACGCTGTTTATTATAAAAATAATTTTATCCAGGTAGCAAGAAGTACAAATATTGGAGAAAATTGGAGTAATTCGTTCAGCAATCGTCCAATGACTAATACTGGTTGCAGTAAAATGTTAGCTTATTCAGATGGCGAAAACATTCATATAACTTGGGCTGAATTAAGAGTTGGTAGCACATATTATCAAGATGCACATTATATTAAATTTGTACCTTCAGACCAGCAACAACCTTGGAAAGACTATAAAAATGTAAGTGATTTGAATAGTGAAGGCGGTTAAAACCCAGATTTAGCTTTATCTACAGGAAAAGTTCACGTCAATTTCACTTCACTTAATCAACCTAAAGACAGAGATAGAATAAGTTCTGGTAGTTGGAATAATCCGGAAGATATTCCTTTTAATCAGTACCCTATGGAAAATTCCGTAAAGAATTTAAAACCAATGGTTGTGGGAAATCAATTAAATGTTCTTTATAAGTCTGCCTGGGGTGGAATGAATTATTCCGGCATATTTATCAGTCATTCATATAAAAATGTAAATGGTTCAACCTGGGTTCAAAATCAGTCTACTCTTGAAACCGATTATATAGATATATACACACCTTATCCACACGTTACAGCAAATACTGTAGATGGTAAAATACATTTTATTTATTGGGATAAAAACCAAGCAAAATATTCTTATAGAACTTTAATTGGCTCGACATTCTCAAATCATATTGCAGAAATTCCAATTTATAATCTTTCTACTTCACTGTCTGCAAACTCAAATGATTTGTATCTCGTAAGAAGTGGGAATACATCAACTCCTGGAAATATATATTTTAGGCAATACGATGCAGCCCCACTTGCACCACAAAATTTAAGTATTGGCTCAAATCCGGGCGATGGAATGGTTCGATTGCAGTGGACAGCAAACACAGAGGCAGATCTTGCGTTGTATCAGGTATGGAGAAAAATAGATTATGCTGAGGATTGGCGCATAATAGGTACAACAACAAATACATACTATGTAGATTCTGATATGTTATATCTTCCGATTTATGGACTTGTTACAACAAGGTATAAAATAAAAGCAAAAGATGTGGAAAATCATTATTCAGATTACAGCAATGAAGTTTCATCGAGAACAGAACCATTAAATAAAATATCCGGAGAAGAAAATGCCGTTATAGAATATCGGTTGAATCAGAATTATCCAAATCCATTTAATCCAACAACAAAGATAAAATATTCAATAAAAGAGGAAGGATTGGTTATACTAAAAGTCTACGATATATTGGGGAAAGAAGTGGCAACACTTGTTAATGAAAATAAACCAGAAGGAAACTACGAGGTTGAGTTCAATGCTTCACAATTGCCAAGCGGTATGTATATGTATAAAATACAGGCTGGTAATTTTACTGATGTTAAGAAGATGATATTAGCAAAGTAATCTCGTAAAATCGTTAGTCATTTTTTAAAACTAAAAAGGACTCTTGTAAAAGAGTCCTAAGTATAAAGTTTTTATACAATTATTTTGCGGCAGAAAGTTTATTTAAATGTTTTGTTAATCTGGATTTTTTTCTTGCAGCGTTATTTTTATGTAATCTTCCTTTAACCGCACCTTTATCCAGAATTGCTACCGCTTCTTTATAAAGTTTCTCAAGTTCTTCCTTATTCTGAGCAGCAAGAGTTTTCTTTACAACAGTTTTAATTTTTGAATCTGCCATTTTGTTAACTGCTTTTTTTCTGGCAGAAGAACGTATTCTTTTCTTAGCCGATTTATGATGAGCCATCTATTAAAAACCTTAAAATTTGTTTAAAAATGTGGGTCAAATATAGGTAATGCCTCGTTTGATGTCAAACTCAGGTTTGTTAACTTTGGCAGCCAATTATTAAGAAATTTCAGTAAAAATGCATCTTTTATGTTAAAGGTTAATGAGATATTCCACTCAATTCAGGGAGAAGGCTCTGCCGCAGGGCTGCCTTGTGTATTTGTAAGGCTTACTTACTGTAACTTAAGATGCACTTATTGTGATACAGAATATGCTTTTTATGATGGTAAGGATTTTACAATTGAGGAAGTTATTGATGAAGTTAAAAAGTATGGATGTAATCTCGTTGAAATTACAGGTGGGGAGCCATTAGTCCAGATGGATGAATGTCTTGAGTTGATGAAACAGCTTTCCGATAATGGATTTGAAGTAATGATTGAAACGGGTGGAAGCCTGCCAATTAATGAAATTGACCCACGTGTAAAAATTATTATGGATTTAAAATGTCCGTCAAGCGGAATGCTGAAAAAAAATCTTTATGAGAATATTAATTATTTAAAACCCATCGATGAAGTAAAATTTGTAATCGGCAATAAAGAAGATTATGAATGGGCAAAAGAAATTATCGCCGAACATTCTTTGAACAATAAGTGCGAAATACTTTTTTCGGTAGTGTTTGGCAAATTAGAACCGATTGACTTAGTTAACTGGATTTTAAAAGATAAATTAAATGTCAGATTTCAATTACAGATGCATAAGTTTATCTGGCATCCTGAAACAAGAGGAGTGTAAGTTTTCCTGGTAGTCATTCTGAATGGAGCGAAGCGTCATGAAGAATCTCTGTTTTCTGGTTGAGACTCTTCTCCCGCTAAGACGGGATCAGACTGACAACTATCTTTTTCGTTAGATTATAGTATTAAACAATTGGAAAAATTTATATGAAAATTGCAAAAGAATTCCGATGGGAAATGGGACATCGGCTTCCGGAACATTTTGGTTTGTGTAAAAATATTCACGGACACTCTTATAAAATGATTGTTGAGTTTGAAGGTGAATTGGATCAGAACCAAATGGTAATTGATTATTATGATGTAGAAAAAATAATTGATCCAATAATCCAGAAGCTGGATCATTCATTTATGGTTAATGAAAATGATAAAATCGTTCTGGATTTTCTGGAAAAGATGAATTCAAAAAAAGTTGTTGTTAATTTTAATTCAACAGCAGAAAATATCTGCCATTACTTACTTTCCGAAATAAAAAACGCATCACTTCCGCCAAACATTTCTAATGTTAAAGTAAGAGTTTATGAAACTCAGTTTGATTATGCAGAAGAAACGTTGAAACTACGATGAGCAATAGAAAGCCTAAGGAAAGATTCAGCAGTCATCGCGATAAAAAGTTCAAATCGGTTTATCAGCTTAAAAATAGAACTAAATCAACACAGTATTATACCAGATTCAAACTCTTAATAGAATACGAGGGAACCAGATATTCCGGATGGCAAAAACAGGAAAATGCAAAGACAATTCAGGGCTTGCTTATTAAAGCCTCTGAAGAACTTTTTGGAGATGGATACATTGATTTACAGGGTTCCGGAAGAACAGACAGCGGTGTTCATGCTATTTGTCAGGTTGCACATCTTGATGTTAAAACAATGCTGGCTCCGGAAGTAATACAAAATAAATTAAACGATTTATTGCCGCACGATATAAACATTCTTAAAGTTCAAAAAGCAAAAAAAGATTTTCACGCAAGACACGATGCTAAATCACGATGCTACATTTATCAAATCTCCAGAAGAAGAACAGCGTTCGGTAAAAATTTTGTTTGGTGGATTAAAGATGATTTAGATTTTAAGAAAATGGAATCAGCATCTAAACTATTTATTGGAATGAATAATTTTTCATCCTTCTCGGATGATGATCCCGAAGAAAAATCCACAAAAGTTTTGATTGATGATATCCAGATGAAAGAAGAGGGGGACATAATTTTAATAAGAATAATCGGCTCTCACTTCATCTGGAAAATGGTTAGAAGAATTGTCGGGATATTGGTTGAAATTGGAAGAGGCAGAAAATCAGAAAAAGATATTTTGTATTATCTAAATCATAAAACAAATGAACCTGCCAAATTTACTGCCCCGCCCTCAGGATTGTTTTTAGAAACTGTAACATATTCTGGTGAGCTTATTAATAAAGAATTAGTCTCGATTATAAAAATATCTTAGCGTTCTTAGCGAAATTCTTTGCGGACTTTGCGTGAAATATGACTAATATCTTTTATGCTAAGACCTCAAGGCAAGAATCGGGAGTGTCTCCCAAAGTTATCCAACCATCTTTTTCAGTTTATTAATCTCATCACGAAGATTAGCTGCTTTTTCAAATTCCAGATCTTTTGCAGCTTTGTGCATTTCTTCAGTTAATTGTTCTATCAGATCCTCTTTCTGTTCTTTACTCATATACTTTAAAATGGGTTCAGCAACTTTTGAGAAAGTATAAGTTTCTTTCTCTTCTTTCTTTCTCATCTCTGCTAGAGATGTAGATGACAAAATATCTTCCATGGATTTATAAATAGTGGCAGGAACAATTCCATTTCTTTCATTATACTCTTGCTGGAGTTTTCTTCGTCTGTTAGTCTCGTTTATGGTTTTTCTCATAGATTCAGTAATTATATCTGCATACATAATTACTTTTCCGTTTACATTACGTGCTGTTCTGCCAGCAGTTTGCATAAGAGATCTTTCACTTCTTAAAAATCCCTCTTTGTCTGCATCAATAATTGCAACTAAAGAAACCTCGGGTAAATCAAGACCTTCTCTTAAAAGATTAACACCGACCAAAACATCAAACTCACCAAGACGTAAATCCCTTAAAATCTCAACCCGCTCTAATGAGTCAATATCACTGTGGATATAACGTACCTGTATTCCTATTTTATCAAGATAATCGGAAAGATCCTCTGCCATTTTTTTTGTAAGCGTTGTAACAAGAGTTCTTTCTTTTTGTTCAACACGCTTTCTTATTTCTTCAATCAAATCATCAATCTGTCCTTTTATTGGGCGGACTTCAATTTCAGGATCAAGCAAACCGGTAGGTCGGATAATTTGTTCGACAATTACACCACCACTCATTTCTAATTCATAATCAGAAGGGGTAGCACTTACAAAAATTACCTGATCAAGCATTTCCATAAATTCTTCATACTTCATCGGTCTGTTATCAAGTGCAGAAGGAAGCCGGAATCCATAATCCACAAGCGTTTGTTTTCTGCTTCGATCACCATTATACATTCCTCTTATTTGCGGAATGGTTACATGAGATTCGTCAATGATTAGAAGAAAATCATCAGGAAAATAATCAAACAGGTTAAATGGTCTTGATCCAGCGGGTCGTCCATCCATGTGGCGCGAATAATTTTCAATTCCTGAACAATATCCGATCTCTTTCATCATTTCGATATCAAACTTTGTACGCTGCTCAAGACGTGCGGCTTCAAGATATTTTTCTTCTTTGCGAAGTTCCTCCAATCTTTGACTTAGTTCCTGTTCTATGTTATAAATAGCTTTCTGCATTTTATCCCGGTCAGTAACAAAATATTTAGCAGGATAAATCGGAACTGACTCAACTTCGCGGATAACTTTTCCTGTTAATGCATCTATGATAGAAATCTTCTCAACATCATTATCCCAGAATTCAATTCTTATTGCTTCTTCATCCTGATATGCAGGAATGATTTCAACAACATCGCCTCGTGCGCGAAAAGTTCCTCTGCTAAATTCAGCATCATTTCTGGTGTAATAAATGTTTATCAAATCGCGCAGTAATTTTTTCTTATCAATTTTATCACCTTTTCTAATGAATATTATTTGTCTTGCATATTCATCAGGTGCACCGATGCCATAAATACAGCTTACGCTTGCCACAACAATTACATCTCGCCTTCCTTCAATCAGAGAAGTTGTTGCTTTAAGTCTTAATCGGTCAATCTCTTCGTTGATAGAAAAATCTTTTTCGATGTAAAGATCGCTTTTAACAACGTACGCTTCGGGTTGATAGTAATCATAATAGCTTATAAAAAATTCAACGGCATTGTTTGGGAAAAAAGCTTTAAACTCCGAGTAAAGTTGTGCAGCAAGAGTTTTATTATGAGAGATTACCAGAGTTGGTTTATTGGTTTGTTCAATTACGTTTGAGATAGTAAAAGTTTTACCGCTGCCGGTAACACCAAGTAATGTTTGAAATTTATCTCCGCGTCTTACGCCTTCAACAAGCTGTTTTATTGCTTCCGGTTGATCACCTGAAGGTTTGTAGTTAGATACCAGTTCAAAATTTTTCATCTGTTAAAAATCAGTCAATCAACACTTCGTGAACGTGAAAAGAGTTTCCACTTAAATGCCCTTTAAGAATTATTGTTTCTGCATCCTGAAATCCTTGCGGAAGCATAACGGCACCACTAACCATCATTACTTTTCCGTTTTTGTCTGATGCATAAAAAACCACTTCGCTGCCTTGCCTGTTTATCCCTCTGTCTTTAAGCAGCAGAACACGGATTTCTTTTACAGCACTGTTGTTAGGATCAAAATCGCTGAAAGATCCAAGTCCGGTATCCGCAGCAAAGTAAAATTTATAAATCACAAATACGAACAGAATCAATAATACCGGTAAAATAAGTTTTTGAAGAGTTTTCATTTCTTTTTATGGTTATGATTAAATTGTGGGCAAAGTTAATGAAAAATATTTTTACTTATCAATGCAATTTGAGGATTAAAAGATGAGTGATAAAAAATTATGGATAATTATCTCAGCACTATCTGGCTTTACTGCAGTGGCAATTGGAGCTTTTGGCGCTCACGGGCTCAGAGAAAAGTTGTCTGATGAAATGTTGGAAGTTTATAAAACAGGCGTGCTGTACCAATTGGTTCATAGTGTTGTTTTGCTTGTTTTGTCGTTATCATCTGTTATTAAATCAAAACTTCCGTCAGTGTTTTTCATACTTGGTATAATTTTGTTTTCTTTCTCATTATATATTTACTCAACAACAGGAATCAGAATCTTTGCAATGATAACACCGGTTGGTGGAGTTTGTTTTTTGATAGGCTGGTTAGTGATAATTTATCTGGCAATTAAACTAAAACAGATTGATTAAAAATATCTTCTGATAAACAGATTATTTAATTGCTCTTAACTTAAAATACACTTCTTCGGGTGAAAAGATTCCTGCAAAAAATCTCTCATATATGACTGGCTCAAGATTAACAATAAAATCCATCCACTTTAAAGCTGCAAAGTGTGAAGTGATAAACTTTTTTTCCAGCACCTCAAATTGAGCTCCGGTTTCGTAATTAGTGCGATGATTTAATTTCCACTTCTCATAAAATTTAAGTCTGCGATTGCCAATGTATTCGTAGTTATCAAAAGTCCGGATTGAAAACGGAATTTTATGATCAGGATCACCAAAATATTTTGTGTTAAGGAAAAAAGGAGCGTAAACAATAAACAAACCATTAGGTTTTAAAATTCTGTAAAGTTCGGTAATGGTTTTATTAAAGTTTTCTAGATGCTCAAGAATGTGAGAAGCTAAAATTTCATCGAAATAATTATCTTCAAACGGATAGGGGAATGTGTTTATGTCGTGTATCTGATTACCTCCATAATCAACAATATCCAGATTTATATAATCGGGTTTTAAATCTTTACCGCATCCTAAGTTTAGTTTAATCATATGTGTTTAATGAAATTTTATCTGCAAAATAAAAATAATCCCGTTAAATTTTTTCTGATTTAAAATAAAAAAGCGGTACAACAGTACCGCTTTAATAAAAGCATTATTAAGCTTAGTCTATTATTTCAATTAAAGCACTTGCTACTGTTTTATCATTTTCATCAAGCAAA
>FWPV01008174.1_pt1 | contig 14844 bp, 15 predicted proteins | sample 2228371 | NCBI WGS metagenome assembly FWPV01 (sample SAMEA103939776, study PRJEB20133) | metagenome
GCACCACCTCTATGATCGCTTTCCAAGGTTTTGGAGGGAGAACTTCCCGACCCTTTCAGGGCTGATCTCACCCCATAACTGAGGCATTACTCCAATTCGTAATGCCTCACTGTTCTTCTTCGATCATTGGGGCCACCACCAAGATGCATGGCAATCTCATTCATAAAAGGCCAGTTGACTTCATTTCTCTGCAATAATACATTCTAAAAAGTTGAAAACTTCCTAAATGGGGTTTGCTAATCCTACGGATAAAGACCACAGAAAAAGAGACTGGAATAGGGGATTTTTGGTTATTTGGTCTGACCATTAGATTTTTATTGACAAGGTATTTGGTATCTGTTATAAGTGGCTAAAATTTTTATACAGAAGGAATCGAAAAGAGACGAGGAGGTCGTTATGGCTCGATTGTATGAATACCAGGGCAAGCAGTTGCTCAAGGCAAACAAGGTACCGATCCCGCAGGGGGAGGTAGCCACCACTCCAGAAGAGGCGGGTAAGATCGCCGGTAAACTTGGGAAACCTGTTGCTGTAAAAGCTCAGATCTGGGCTGGGGGCAGAGGAAAGGCTGGTGGCATTCAGTTCGCCTCCACCCCGGAAGAGGCAGAAAAGGTAGCGGCCGGCTTATTGGGCAAACCACTTAAGAACCTCACGGTAGAAAAGGTTCTGATCGAGGAAAAATTGAACATCGACAAGGAATATTATGTGGGCATCATCATTGATGCCTCCAGAGAAGTCCGGGCTCCAGTGGTGATGTTCAGCACAGAAGGAGGGGTGGACATTGAGTCGGTTCCATCCGAAAAGATTGCTCAGATGACGGTCGATGTGCTTCGGGGTTTCCGATTCTATGATGCCCTCAATCTCGCCGTTCGCTTGAAGGTTCCGAATCAGCACCTTCAAAGCATTGCCCAGGCGATTGTAGGTTTATTCCAAACATTTAAAGGATATAACTGTCGGACCGCAGAGATCAATCCCCTTGTCCTGACCAAAGAAGGGAAGATCTTGGCAGGAGATTGTCGCATGGCGATTGATGATTCCTCTGTATTTCGCCATCCTGAATTAGGAATCGAGGTGGCCCGAGAGGCGGCGACACCTCCGACAGAACTCGACAAGATCGCCTGGCAGATCGAAGAAGGCGACCTACGGGGGACCTGTTACATTGCCCAGATGGCTTCCGATATCAAAGAGCTTAACTATGTTGGATATCATGGCATTGGTGGAGGCGGAGCGATCCTTGGAGTGGACGCCCTGAACCGACAGGGGTTGAAAATTGCCAATTATGCGGACACGAGTGGTAATCCGACAGCCGCCAAAGTTTATAGAGCCGCCAAATTGATTATCAATCAGCCAGGGATTGAAGGTTATATGTTAGGAGGGTTCATTGTCGCCAACCAGGAGCAGTGGCATCATGCCCATGGTGTGGTGAAAGCCCTCCGGGAAGAGATCCCCAAGCGGCCAGGGTTTCCCTGTGTGATTCTCCTTTGCGGCAACAAAGAGAAGGAATCAATGGAGATCTTAAAAGAAGGGACCAAGGATTTACCAGGTCGTTTTGAATTTTATGGAAGCGACAAGGTCTATGAGACAGAATTCTTAGCGAAAAGAATGAAGGCATTAATCCTCGAATATCGCAAGGAGAGGGGGATAAAGGAGGAATAAACCATGATTGAATTTAAAGAGAGAACGATCAAGGTCATCATCGATGATAGTAAATGCGTTGATTGCAAGACACATGCATGTGCCGCAGGATGTAAACTTTTCGATCGAGGGATTTTGGTGATCAAGGATGGAAAGCCCGCTCTGGGTGGGGATGCGGCCTATGCAGAACGGGTTGGCACCGAATGCCTTGCCTGTGAATACGAGTGCTGGTTCAGGGGGAATAAAGCAATCACGATCGAAGCTCCCATCCCGGGACTGAAAGAATACCTGGAGAAAAGGGGGCTAACACTTTCATAAAAGGAGTGAGACATGGCAATTTTACTCGAAAAAGATACGACTGTTCTGGTACAGGGAATTACAGGAAGGGAAGGTTCGGCACGAGCGGCTTTTATGAAAAATTATGGGACCAAAGTTGTTGCTGGGGTGACGCCCGGGCGGGGAGGGGAAGAAATCTCAGGGATTCCGGTTTACAACACCGTTGAAGAAGCGGTTCGAGCCCAGGGCAAGATCGATGCCAGTGTCACCTTTGTCCCGGGACCAGGACTGAAAGAAGCGGTTTTTGAAGCCATTGATGGAGGCATCAAATTCATTGTGATGCCCGTCGAACGTGTTCCACTTTATGACATCCTTGAAATGATGGCTTATGCCAAACAGCATCAAGTTCGTCTTCTCGGACCGGGTTCCATTGGTATTATGAGTCCGGGCATTGCGGTCATGGGATGGCTGGGAGGGTCTCCTGAGTTTGCAAAGAGGGTCTTCGTTCCAGGTCCTGTTGGGGTCATTTCAAGAAGTGGAGGACAGTCAGGAACCGTTCCGTGGGCGATCAAAGAAGCTGGAATGGGCGTCAGCACGGTGATTCATATTGGAACGGAACCCGTCTTGGGCACCTCTTGCGGGGACCTCTTGCCTCTTTTTGAGAAAGATCCGGATACAAAGGCTGTGGCTATGTTTGGAGAGATTGGGGGACCTTACGAAGAGGAAGCGGCAGAGGCGGTTCGAAATAAGACCTTTACGAAACCCCTGGTTGTCTATGTGGCAGGGGCATGGGCGCCTGAGGGGATGCGATTCTCCCATGCAAGCAGTATTATTGAGAGAGGAAAGGGTTCAGCAAAAGATAAGATAAAATCCCTTAAAGAGGCTGGCGTCTATGTCGTGGATCGGCCCGACGAGATTGCTCCAACCCTTAAAAGGTTATTAAATATTCAATGATCAATGGGCGATGGTCAATTCTCAATGGTCATTTTAGATGCGGATGGATTTTCAGTGATTATTGGTAATTGCTAATTGTTCAATGTCAACTGATTCTTAACAAGGAGGTGTACCATGACGGTGATGCGTTCTGTGTTCTACATTCCGGGAAATAATGAGAAGATGGTTTCCAAAGCACCTGAAACCCCAGCCGATATCATTACTCTGGATCTTGAGGATTCTGTGCCTCCTGCAGAAAAACCGAAAGCCCGTGAAATGGTCCGCGAAAACTTGAAGTACGCTGGATCAGGAGGATCGACGGTCTATGTGCGGATCAATAACTGGGAAACTCTGATGACCAATGATGACCTTGAAGCGATCGTCCATGAAGGACTGTCTGGGGTCTGTTTGGCAAAATGCGGAGGTCCGGATCACGTACAACGGCTGGACTGGAAATTGGAGGAACTGGAAAGACGGCGCGGGCTTCCGGTAGGAAGTATCGCCATCCAGTTGCTTATCGAAACGGCAAAAGGCGTGATCAATGCCTATCCATCGGCGATTGCCAGCAAACGGGTCAACTCACTGATCTTCGGAGCGGTCGATTATACCAAAGATATGAGGGTAAAACTGACCATCGAAGGAGATGAGCAGCTCTATGCAAGGGCTCATACCGCTGTAGCGGCTCGCGCTGCGGGGTGTATAGCCATCGATTGTCCCTTTGTTGCCTTTAAGGATACCGAAGCCTTTGAGAAAAACAGTCGCTTCGGCCGTCAATTAGGTTATGAAGGGCGGATGCTGATTCACCCGAGCCAGATTGAGCCCGCCCATCGGATCTACACCCCAGCTCCAGAAGATGTGGAGTGGGCGAAAGGGGTCGTCAAAGTCTTTGAAGAGGAAGGCATTGCAAAAGGAGCGGCGGCTGTTTCCTATATGGGAAAGATGGTCGATACTCCAGTTTATGAAAATGCAAAGACCATCCTTGCCATCATGGACGAGATCTCGGCTTTTGATGCCAAGCGAAAGAAATAAGGTCTGATAAGGTTCGGAAGGGCAAAGCTCAATTCCCACCACCATCACCCCACCCCATTTTCATGGGCTTTGCCCTTCTTTGATTTTTTATGGTATGAACCATGCGCATCGTTATTGTTGGGCAGGGGCCTTTTGGGGAGAAAGTTCTTGAATCTCTCCACCAGAGGAAGGAAAAAGTGGTAGGGGTCTTTTCTCCTCCAGACAAGAGAGGAGAACCCCTGAAAGCCCTCGCAGAGAAGTTCGGCGTCCCCCTGTTTCAACCTCGCCTGATGAAAGAGCCGAAGGTGGAAGAGATCTTTCTATCCTTAAAGCCTGATCTGGCTATCCTGGCTTTTGTGACCGATATCATCCCGGAGAAAATTTTGAACATTCCCTCGCATGGGACAATCTGCTACCATCCCTCCTTACTGCCCAGACATCGTGGAGCAAGTGCCATCAATTGGGCCATTATTCAGGGAGATACGCGAACGGGTTTAACCATTTTCTGGGCAGACAGAGGAATTGACACTGGACCGATTCTCCTCCAGAAAGAGGTTGAGATTGGCCCGGATGAGACAACAGGAGCACTCTATTTCAATAAACTTTTTCCGATGGGCATTGAGGCTATTGTTGAGGCGGTCGATCTGATTCAACAAGGGAAAGCCCCAAAAATCCCCCAGGATGATTCAAAAGCGACTTACGAACCTCCCTGTGATGATCGGGTTGCCTCCATCGATTTTACAAAATCGGTTCACGAAGTTTACAATTTAATAAGAGGCTGTGATCCTCAACCCGGAGCTTATACCACTTACAAGGGGAAGAAGATCAGGTTTTATGATGCAAGAAAGAAGTTGCTCGCGGTCGATGCAAAGGAAGGGGAGGTTGTAGCCATTGCAAAGGAAGGTCTCGAAATTGCGGTGAAAGAGGGATGCATCGCCATCGGTAAGTTGAGAGTGGACAAAGGAGATAAGATCGGACCGCTGGAATTCGTTCAGTCGCTTGAAATCAAGGTTGGAGAGCGAATAGGGGGGGATTCGCAATTGGAATAGAGGAACGCTGGAATATTGGGTTAAAAAGGAAAGGATTTTCCCATTATTCCAACTTTCCCTCATTCCCTATTTTAAGGAGGATCCATGGAACGCGACCGTATGATAGAAGAATTATCAAAGATTGTAGGCAAGGAGAATGTCCTTTTTTCGGACACTGATCTGTTACTTTATGGTTACGACGCCTCTCTTTTCAAGGGGAAACCAGACTGCATCGTCTTTCCAGGGTCAACGGAAGAAGTTTCTAAGGTTGTGAAATTCTGCCATCAAGAAAAAATTCCTGTCATTCCCAGAGGATCAGGGACCAATTTAAGTGGAGGGACGATTCCCACTAAAGGAGGCGTTGTCCTCCATTTCTCAAGGATGAACAGAGTTATTGAAATCGACATCGAGAACCAGAGGGCCGTGGTGGAACCCGGTCTTTTTACTCTTGCCTTGAAAAATCAATTGGCCCGATATGGGTATGTCTATCAGCCAGATCCAGCCAGTGAAAAGGTCTCGACGTTTGGAGGAAATTTTGCTGAGAACTCGGGGGGACCCCACTGCCTCAAATATGGGGTCACCACCAATCATGTATTAGGAGCTGAAGTTGTCCTCCCCGATGGAGAAGTGATTCAGGTGGGTGGAAAAGCACTGGATCAACCTGGATATGACCTGACCGGCCTTTTGGTGGGTTCGGAAGGGACTTTGGGTATTGCCACCAAATTGATCCTGCGGATCATGCCCAAACCGGAGGCTGTCAAAACCCTCTTGGCTATTTTCAATTCCCTGGAAGATGCTGGTCGCACGGTTTCTGCCATTATCGCCGATGGGATTGTTCCTGCAACCCTCGAAATTCTCGACAAACTGACCATCAAAGCTGTTGAAGAGTCCGTCCATGCGGGTTTCCCGCTGGACGCCGAAGCCGTTCTTCTCATTGAAATCGATGGATTGAAAGATGGGATGGAGCGATTGGCAGAACGGATCATGGAGATCTGTCGAACGAATCGGGCTCGGGAAGTGAAATCAGCCAAAACAGAAGCAGAAAGGGCACAACTCTGGGCTGGTCGCAAAGGTGCTTTCGGAGCCATTGCGAGACTTCGTCCGAATTACCTCGTCTGTGATGGCACCGTTCCGAGAACGAAGTTGCCAGAAGTCTTAACACGCGTCATGGAGATCAGCAGAAAATACAACCTACCCATCGCCAACGTTTTTCATGCGGGGGACGGAAACCTCCACCCCCTCATCCTTTTTGACGAAAGAAATGAGGAAGAACTGAAGAAGGTTCATCTTGCAGGATCGGAGATCATGAAATTGTGTGCTGATGCAGGAGGGACGATCAGCGGAGAACATGGGATCGGAACGGAAAAGATGAGGGAAATGTTCTTTGTCTTTTCACCCCGGGATATTGCTGCCATGAAAAAAGTGAAATCGGCATTCGACCCGGAAGAGATCTTAAATCCCGGCAAGATCTTTCCAGAAATATCAGCCTAACCTTAACCGTCTGTCTAAAAGGATCAGAGTTGAGGAGATCAAAATGCCCAGAACGGATCATGTATTGTCCCAGATGAGGGAAATTGTCGGTGAAGCCAACCTGAATCAACATCCCGATACCCTGAAAGCCCATGCTGTGGATGGTGAGCAACCTCAAGCGATCCTCTCGCCCGGGTCCGTTGAAGAGGTTTCGAAAGTCGTCGCTTTGGCTAATGAGCATAACCTCTCGGTTATTCCGATGGGAAACAGGACGAAAATGGTAACGGGAGGGATCCCTAACAGAGTGGACCTTCTTCTCTCGACGCTTCGTCTGAACCGCATTACAGACAGCGATTGCGATAACTTGACCCTCTCTGCAGAGAGTGGCATCACCCTTTATGAAGTTCAGAAACGATTAGCCAAAATCGGCAGAGGTTACTTCCTTCCTCTCGACCCACCTTTTGTTGAAAGAGCCACTCTGGGTGGGATTGTGGCAACCAATTCAAGCGGTCCCAAAAGACTCCTTTATGGCACTGTCAGAGATTTAATGATCGGGGCGAAAGCCGTTTTTCCTAATGGGGATATTGTCACTTCAGGAGGGAAGACAGTTAAGAATGTCTCAGGGTATGATTTATGCAAACTTCTGATTGGTTCTTATGGAACCTTGGGTATTTTATGTGAAATGACCTTTAAGCTCCTTCCCCTTCCGGAGAGGGAGGCGACTTTGCTCATTCCCTTTGTAAGGTTGGAAGAAGCTTCGCAATTGAGTGGTTACCTTCTTCAATCCCAATACTTACCGGCATCCATAGACATTTTGAACGAGAAAGCCATTAAGCAGATCCATCCAAAACTGGAACAGACAGCACCTTATCTGGTCGCCATCGGATTGGATGGTGTTGCAGAGGCGATTGATCGACAGGTTTCTGAAATGGCAGAGATCGCAAAGCAGAAAGGAGGGAAGCAATCTTCCCTCCTTGAAAGAGATACTCACATCTCTTTCTGGAAGTCCTTGAGGGATTTTTCGGAAGGGCTCCAACAGGATGGTAAGCCGTTTATTTCTATGAAATCAAATTTCCTCATCTCAGCATGTGGAGAGGTAATGGCCCAGCATGAGCAGAGCGCAAGAGTCTTCGGAATCGATTGTGGTCTGATTTGCCATGCAGGAAATGGGGTGCTTTATACTTACCTTTACATTGACCATGGTAAAACTTTACCAGAAAATGGCTTGGTTCAATTGATCGAACACTTTTCATCCATTGCCACTCAACAGGGAGGACAGATGGTGTTGGAATATGCTCCCCTTCCGTTCAAGAAGAAGATCGACGTGTGGGGAGGCAGGAGGTCTGATTACGAGATCATGAGGAGGATCAAGAAAGAGATGGATCCCAAAGGCATCCTCAATCCTGGGCGATTTGTAGGAGGCATCTGAGAAACCAGAAATTCGAAATCCAAATTTCGAAATTCGAAACGCTCTCCGTTTGGAAAATTGGATTTTGAATCGTTGATCCTGTTTCGAGTTTCGCATTTCGGATGTCGCGTTTATCTCCCATTTTACAGAAATGGTGAAGGAGTTCATTTATGAATAAAGATGAATTGAGAAGGCAGTTCTATGATGAGGTGGCGAAATGCAACCATTGCGGGTTCTGCCTTGCCCATTGTCCTGTTTACACAGTCACAGGAAGGGAATGGGCAACCCCGCGGGGCAAGAATGCCCTGGTCCGCGCCATCATTGAGGGAAAGATCGATTGGACCCCTGAGATTGAAGAGACCCTTTTCCGGTGCACCGGTTGCAGGCTCTGCACCCAGACTTGCTTTCCAGCCGTTGAGACCAACCAGGGCGTCCTGGCAGGACGGGAATGCCTTGTAGATCAAAAACTCTATCCTAAGATCATCGATCGGGTGGTGGAAGCTCTGGAGACCCATTCCAACATTTTAAATGAACCCAATGTGAATCGTACGCTCTGGCTGGAGAAATTGGGAGACATTCCCGAGCATCATTTCCAGAAAGAGAAGGCAAAGGTGGTCTACTTTGTTGGATGCGTTTCGGCTTTTTATCCTATGGCACAAAAGATTCCTCAAACCTTTGTCCAGATTTTAAGCAGGGCAGAGGTGGACTTCACTCTGTTGGGAGGAGAAGAGTGGTGTTGTGGTTTTCCGCTCATCCAGGCGGGCATGAAGGACAAGATGCAGAAGCTCGTCGAACATAATCAGACCAAGGTAAGAGAGATTGGCGCAGAAACGGTCGTGTTTGCTTGCCCTTCCTGCTTTCACACCTGGAAGGAGAAATATGAAGTGGATGCCGAACTTCTTCATTCCACACAATTCATCGAGAGGTTGATCGGAGACGGGAAGATTCTTTTTAAAAATGGAGCTGACAGAACGGTCACCTATCATGATCCCTGCGACCTGGGACGAAACAGTAAGGTCTTTGACGCGCCAAGAAATATTTTGAAAAAGATCCCCGGCCTGAATCTCGTCGAACTGGAGGGAAATCGCCAGTTGAGTATCTGTTGCGGCGGTGGCGGTGATCTTGAGATGATCGACCCGGCTCTTTCTGCAGCCATCGCTCAGAGAAAGATCGAGGAGATCCAGAGGACGGGTGCGGAAGAGGTGGTGACCTCGTGCCAGCAATGCATCCGGACGATTTCAAGTCATGCGAGAAAGAATAAGATCAAATTGAAAGTGAGGGATATTACCGAGGTCGTTCTGGAAGTAATGGCTTCTTAGCCTTTTAAGAAAATGAGATCATAGGAAGGAGGTGGAAGAAGGCAAACTTTTCAGGAGAAATATTCTTGACAGGGATTCTTCGTTTATATTATGAGACGGCGTGTTGTGTTACGCCGTTTTGATGGAGAAACCCTGTTGAGAGGAAAACTCCATTTCATGGATTCAGAAAGGAGGTGAAATGGTTTCGGTCCCGAAAGTGAAGCACTTTTTCTTTTTTAACCCATTTAAGGAGGGAGAATCGGTATGGACAGAAAAAAGAAGTTGGATCATCCAAAAGAGGAAAAAGTATCTCGCCGTCGATTTTTAAAAACGGCAGCAGCTGCGGCAGGAGTGACCGCTGCCTCGGTCGGCGTTCCAAGCTTTTTACGTCATGCTTCGGCTGCACCCATCAAATGGAAAATTCAAACAGCGTGGGATGCAGGAACTTTAGGATTCGTAAAATTTCAGGAATTCTGTAAAAGGATGGGTGAGGTTTCAGAAGGAAAACTTGTCTTTGAAGGGTTTCCTGCCGGAGCCATTGTGGGAACCTTCGAAATGTTTGATGCGGTGAAGGCAGGGGTTTTTGATGCCTTCCATTGTTTTGATGTATACTGGCCCGGAAAAGTGCCCGCTTGCACGTTCCTCTCCTCTTATCCCTTTGGATTAGATCGTCCAGACCAGTGGGAAACGTGGTATGAATATCTTGGAGGGAAGGAGATTGCGAGGGAAGCCTATGGCGCCCACAACTTGATGTATGTCGGTCCCATCCAACACGATGACAATTTGATCCATTCCAAAGTTCCCATTCGGTCCTTTGAAGAATTCAAGGGAAAAAGAATTCGTTACCCAGGTGGGATCATCGCGGATATTTATCGAGCTGCAGGAGTGTCAACGGTTCTCCTCCCCGGAGGCGAAGTGTATCCGGCACTGGAAAAGGGTGTGATCGATGCATCTGACTATGTGGGAGCCGCGGTGAACTATAACTTGGGTTTTGGGGAGATTGCGAAGTATATCATCATGGGTCCTCCTTCCACTCCCTGTTTGCATCAACCGGTGGACTTGATGAGCCTATGCATCAATATGAGCCGATGGAATGCCCTTCCCAAATACCTGCAGCAGATGGTCGAAGCGGTTGTGAAGTGGCATTCCTGGGACCATTATGCGGCGATCCAGAAAGCCGACATTCAAGCCTTTGAAGATTTTCAGAAGAAACAGGGCGTAACCATCATTCGTCTGAAAGAATCGGACATCGAAAAATTCAAAAAATTCGCCCCAGAATTGTGGGTCACCTGGGCTAAAAAACATCCCCTTGCCATGAAAGCCTTCAAATCCCAATGGGAGTTTATGAAATCCATTAAAGTCGGTTATTATACCGATGCCGATCTGGTGGATTTGAAGGGTAAAAAAATTACGCTATAAAATCTTCTGGGGAGAGGTTTCCCATTGGATCGGAGGGATCACCTCTCCCCATTTTCTATCACGAGGAAGAGAGACAATCCTCTAAGGAGAAGGAAATGGGTGGTTTGCAAAAATTTATGACGGCAGTTAACAAGACCAATATCTTTGTTGGGAAATTAATGGTGGGTGTCACCCTTTTAGCCGTTGCGGTCATCACGTTTGAAGTGGTTATGCGCTACCTCTTTAACAAGCCAACCAATTGGGGGCATGAAAGCATGACCCTGCTCTTTGCCATTTTCTACTGTGCTGCTGCTGGCTATGCCCACTATTACCGAGCCCATGTTAGAGTGGATGTCTTTTATTCAACCCGTTCCGAACGGACCAGAGCCTATCTCGATCTCATTACCTCCGTCTTTTTCTTCCTCTTCACCATCGTTTTTATCTATACGAGCTGGAAATTTTACTGGAGTTCCCAGACGATGCTGGGAGGAGGGAAGATATTTGGGATCGATGTTCCAGGAGAACTTTCTTTTACGGATTGGCAACCTCCTTACTATCCGGTTAAATTCATGATGCCCTTCGGGGGGTTTTTATTGTTACTTCAGGGGATCGTCTGGTTGATTCGCGATCTTCATATGGCTGTGAAAGGGAGACCGATGACATGAGCATTGAACTGATTACCATCTTAATGTTTGGTTCTTTATTTATCCTCTTGGGATTGGGACTTCCGGTGGCTTTTTCTTGCGGGACGGTGGGTATCATCTTCACTGCCATCCTTCAAAGTCCAGAAGCCGTCAATATTGTGCCGACACGGATTTTCGGTTTGATGGTGAATTATCTTCTGGCCGCCATTCCTCTGTTCATTTTTATGGCATGTATTCTTGAGCGGAGCGGACTCATTGGTGAGATCTACGAAATGGTCTATCAATGGTTGGCGTGGCTTAAAGGAGGAGTGGCCACAGCAACGGTTGCTGCTTGCACTATGATGGCTGCTATGGTTGGGGTGATCGGAGCAAGCGAAGTGACCATGGGAGTGATTGCCCTTCCCCAGATGCTCCGCAGAAAGTATGACAAATATATTGCCTGTGGATCCATTTTGGCGGGGGGCACCCTGGGGATCCTCATTCCCCCCAGTGTCATGCTGATCGTCTATGGAATGGTTGACAACACCTCTATTGGCCAGCTCTATGCCGGAGCAATTTTGCCCGGGTTTTTACTCGCAACGTTGTTTGCCATTTACATTACAATACGCTCTTATATCAATCCCAAGTTGGGTCCGCCAATCCCAAAAGAAGAGCGGCTTCCAACGAGGGAAAAAATCAAACTTCTTTTCCCTATCCTTCCAGCTGGTGTGCTGATCTTTCTCGTCTTAGGGACGATTTATCTTGGGATTGCTGCACCTACTGAAGCCGCAGGGGTTGGAGCGGCTGGAGCCATCCTGATTACTCTGGCTCAGAGAAAATTGACCTGGAAGGGAATTGTTCAGGCATGTGAAAATACATTAAAATCCTCTGCCATGGTTTTATGGACGATGTTTGGAGCCAATATTTTCGTCGCTCTTTACGTGATGGTGGGGGGATCCCAGTTTGTGACAGAGGTTCTGGTGGGTTCCGGTTTTAGTCGATGGGTCATCCTGTGGATCATGCAATTGATTCTGATCTTCCTGGGTTGTTTTATCGATTGGGTGGGAATCATTATGCTCACCATTCCGATTTTCGGTCCCATCATTCGCCAGTTGGGATTTGACCCCATTTGGTTCGGAGTGCTATTTGCCGTCAATTTACAGATGTCCTTCTTAACCCCACCCTTCGGATATGCCCTTTTCTATTTAAAAGGAGTCGCACCTCCAGAAGTGAGCACAACGGATATCTGGAAATCGGCGGCGCCCTTTATTGGCCTTCAGTTCATTGGATTGGTCCTTTGTATGATTTTCCCGGACATTATCCTTTTGCTTCCCAAATTGTTGTTTCATTATCCTTTTGCTTCCCAAATTGTTGTTTAGAGGGTAAGGCAGAATCCATTCCGTTACGATTCCCCAGAGGTGCCTCCTTTCAATCGAAAGGGCGTCTCTGGGATGATTCATCAATGTAGCGATATATGAAACCCATTCCAAAGGCAACCCCTACTCTGAGGTATCGGGCTCCCCGAACTTATGTCGTTCTTTTTTATCTGCTTTTAGGGGTATGGACGGTGATTTCGATTTTCTTTCTCGGGACGAAGGGATGGACGAATTGGGTGCAGATTTTTATGATTGCCTTTGTTTTTGTCATTACTTGGTATTTTTCAGTCAATATCTCCTATCAAATCGATTTAAACCCGGACGGGAATATACAATTGATTAGTGTGAGAAAGGTGGTCCATACCGATCCCCAAAAGATCGAGATGATCGAAGGGCCCCATCTGCCCATCGGATTTGTTCGGTTTAAATTGGAGCGAGAAAAGGCTTATCTCTTCTGTATCATTGGAAGCAGCGCTTTAAAACGTGTCCTTTCGGAAATCCGCACCTGGAACCCCGAGATCCGGTGCAAAAATATATGAATCTGGAAGGATTGGTGAGGGAAAAATTTCTGTTGAAACGGCTCATCCATAAAGAGACACATCACAACGATCACCATCATTACCATAAGGGGAACGACTATGATTAATATGCCTCCGAATGTGATATTATGGGTATGCGTGGCACTTGTCGGAGCTGTGATTGGCTTTGTGATTTATGGCCTTGTGAAGGGATTTGACCACCTCTTTAAAGAGGAGTAGCTTTTCTCTGTGCTTTGGTGCTCATCGTCTTCTGAACACTTCGGAGATTCCTGGCCGAGCATCCAAGAATCAGAGGGCGATCTTTCTTTCATTCCATTCGGGCGCGAGATTTTAAACTCAGCAATAAATGTTTCAGCTCCTCTTCATGCTCTTTTCCGCACCTTTTTAAAGGAGGTCGTGGATCCCCTCCGAAATAACCATTGAGATCCATTGCCATTTTCAGCCCGCCAATCCCGTACTGGACAGTCACCGCTTTGGCAAGGGGGGTTAATTGGTTCTGGAGAGCCCGTGCTTCTTTCATCTTTCCTTGACGAAAGAGGGATTGAATCCGAACGCAGGATTCCGGAACCACATTGGCCACCGCCAGGATTCCTCCAACAGCTCCAACGCAGAGGGCCGGAAAGAAGACCGGTGCAGAGCCGACGAAGACGGCAAATCCTCTTTTCGACAGATGGATGATTTCACTCAGCTGGCTGATGTTTCCAGAGCTGTCCTTTATTCCAATGATATTTGGATGGTAAGATAATCTGGCGACCACTTCAGCATCCAGGTTGATGCCTGTGAACTGGGGGACGTTATAGAGCAGGATGCCCATCTTTGAAGCATCTGCTACCGCGACGAAATGGTCATATAGAACGTGGGGCTTCATCGAGCCTTTAAAATAAGAAGGAGTGACCACGAGACCTGCCTCTGCCCCCATCTTAGCGGCCAGGTTGGTGAAGCGGATGGTCTCACGGGTAGATTCAGCACCCGTACCGACAATCATGACCTTATCGGAAGGGATGTGTTGCCGGGACGCCTCGATGACCTTCTGCTTCTCTTTCTCATTCAAATAGACGGCTTCCCCATTGGAGCCGAGGATGAGATAACCGGATAGCCCTGTCTTGTTCCATTCGATGAAATTCTCTCTGAGTCGATTCAGGGCTAAATTCCCTTTTTCAAAAGGGGTGGTGATGGGTGGAATGACACCGCCAAGTTTCATCATTTTCATCTCCTTCTGGAGAAAAATTTTCTCCATTATAATTGATCTTGACAACTTTAACAAATCGGATTGTAATAAAAGGTATCTCAAACCCGGAGGAGAGAACATTGGTTGAAGAGAGAGTGAAGGACGCCACAAAGATTTTAAATCTTTTAAGATCGATGTCAGACTATCAACCCCATTTTGAAATTCTCGGGAATTATCGTCTCATTGATGATGGTGTATGTCCTGAAGCGACGATCATGATCCGCGCCAATGGAAAGGAAATGCATGAAGCCGATACCGGCGTTGGACCAGTTGATGCCCTTGCAAAGGTATTGAAAAAGTCCCTCAAATCAATCTTTCCTGAAATCGATGCTGTCCGCTTAATCGATTTTTCCTCAAGGATCTTCGACCCTGGAGCTGGAACCGCTGCGGGGGTAGAAGTGGAGATCCTTTTTAGCAATGGCCAGGATGCCTGGAAGGTGAAAGCCTTTTCTGAAAATATCTGCAAAGCCGCTTTTTTAGCTCTGGTGGATGGTTTTGAATATGGGATTTACATCAACAAGGAAAAAAGTGACCAGGTAATGCCTCACTGAAGCGGGGGAAAATCCGGCAATCGGGCAGGCCTGTTTCCGAAAATCTTATAAAGCGGTTCATTGATAACGAAGTGTG
>FWPV01010753.1_pt1 | contig 14844 bp, 9 predicted proteins | sample 2228371 | NCBI WGS metagenome assembly FWPV01 (sample SAMEA103939776, study PRJEB20133) | metagenome
CGCCTTCTACCGCCAAGAGGGCCTCCTCTAGCTCCAACCTCCCGCAGGTTCCAAACCTGCGGGAGGTTACTGAGGGTTCTGTGAAGCGACACGAGGTAACCCCGGAAGAGGTTCGTGACGCCAATCGGCGGCTCTACGACGCCGTGGCCGGGCGCTACGACGAGCTCGATGGCCGCCGCGGGCCGAAGCTGGAGGCCTGGCTTCGGGGGAAGCTGGCCGAGCTTCGGCGCCTTGCCCCGGGCGGCCGCCTCCTCGACCTCGGCGCCGGCACCGGCCTCGTCGCCCGCGCCGCAAGCGGCATCTTCGGCCTACGCGTCGGTCTCGACATCTCGCCTCGCATCCTCGCCGCGGGGCGCGACGCTTTCGACCTCGCCGTGGCCGGCGACGTTGGCCGACTCCCATTCGCCGATGCAGGTTTCGACGCCGTGACTTGTTTTGCCGTTCTCCACCATCTCCACGGCTTCGACGCCCTCGCACGCGAAGCAGCTCGCGTGCTTGCGCCAGGCGGTGTCTTCTACTCCGACCACGACCTCGATGCCGCGTTCTACCGGCGCTTTCGTCCACTCATGGCCATCTACAGGTGCTTCCGCAACGCCGGTGCCCGATACCGAAGGGCAAGCCCAGAGGTGACGAAGCAGGTCTACGACCTCAGCGAGCATCACGGGCGGGGCCTCGATGCCGCGGCCTTCGCCGAGGCGTTTCGAGGAGCCGGCTTCAGCGTGGGGATGCGCTTCCACTGGTTCGGCCTCAGCGGCCTCACCAACTGCCTTTTCGGGGCGAAGCCGCGCCGCCGCGGCTCGGCGCCGCTCCTGTCGCTGATAGCCACGAGGGCAACCATGTAGGGCGTGCATACTTGCACGCCGAACGGCGAACGAAGATGGTGTGCAAGTATGCGCACCCTACCGCAAGGGCAAGGCCGTGAGGGTCGCGCTCTACATCCCGCCCATCCCCGATGAGAACACGACGCCGCACCTCGGGCCGCTGTATCTGGCCGCGGTGATGGAGCGCGACGGCTTCGAGGCGCGGGTCTTCGATGCACGGATTGACGGGGCGGCGTTTCAGAAGCTCGCGGCGTTCGGGCCGCACGTGCTTGGCGTCAGCGCCGTCACGCCTGGCTACCTCGGCGGGCTTCGCGCCGCGGCGAAGCTCAAGGAGATGCGGCCCGAAGTGCGAACTGTCTTCGGCGGGCCGCACCCATCGGCCCTGCCCGAGCAGGTCGCCGCCGAAGCCGCTGTGGACTTCGTCCTCGTAGGCGAGGCCGAGAACACGTTCCTCGACCTCTGCCGCCGTCTCCGCGACGGCACCCGCGACGGCCCTCGCACCGTGAGCGCGCCCGGCTATCTTGCGCCGCACGAGCTCGATGCGCTGCCGATGCCGGCCTTCCACCTGATGGACTTGGAGGCATACTTTTCGGGGACTCAGACACACGGACTTTTCCGCCGCGGCAAGCGGGTTCTGCCCGTTATGACCGCCCGCGGCTGCCCCCACTCCTGCACCTTCTGCTGCCGCGTGTTGGGCAACAAGATTCGCAGCCGAAGCGTCGAGGGCGTCATGGCCGAGCTGCGATTCCTGGTGGACAGGTATGGCATTGACGAGGTTTACTTCGAGGACGACAATTTCACCGTTCAGCGGAGGAGGGCGCTGGAGTTGCTCGACCGCCTCGCTGCCTTCCAGCCGCCCATCCACGTGAAGTTCGCAAACGGCGTCCGCGCCGACCTCGTTGACCGCGAGCTTCTCGAGGCGATGAAGCGGGCGCGAGCCTACTCCCTCTCCTTCGGCATCGAATCGGGCTGCCCCGCAACGCTTCAGAAGATGAAGAAACACCTCGACCTCGCCCGCGCCCGCGAGAACGTCCTCCTGGCCAAGTCAATGGGCTTCCTCGTCGGCGCTAACTGCATCATCGGCTACCCCGGCGAGACGCCCGACGACATCGAGGCATCGCTCGCCTTCTTCCTCCGCCTCCCCCTCGACAGCATGGCCATCGTCAACCTCGTGCCGTTCCCCGGCACAGAGGTGCGGGCGGAATGCGAGCGCGAGGGCTGGCTCACCGAGCAGGCGAAGGACTGGGACAACTATTACTTCGCCGTCGGGAACCCGATTCCGCTCATCGCCACGCCGCAGCTTCCGGCCGAGGCCCTCATCCGCGCGGTGCGCCGCGCCTATCGCCGCATGTATCTCCGCCCCCGCTGGCTCCTCCGCGCCGCGCGGCAGGTGCCATTTCGCCAACTCGTGCGAGGCGGACTCGCTCTCCTCGGCTTTCGGCGGTGGCGACAACCGCCCCGGTCGTCGCCTTCCGCAAGCGAGACGCTTGCGGCTACCAAGAAGGGGAGGCCAGGGTGAGCCACGCACTGGCCGTGCTTCAGGGTCTCTTCTACGCGGTCCTCATGCTCGGGCCTGGCCTGGCCATCCTCGCCAAGCTCTCGCGCCGCAGGCGCGCCCGTTGCCAGCAACGGGCTCCCGAATGGCCGCTGCCGCTCTTGCTGGCAGCGTCGTTTGTCATCTCATCGCTGCTTGCGGCCGCACTTCAATGGGCATCGCTGACCCTGCTGCCGCCGTGGGCATCGCGTTGCGTTGCCTGGGCATTCGTTGCTGTGGCGGCTTGGTGCGGGTGGTGGGGCGGATGGCGCCTGCTCTTGGCTGCCCTTCGCTCCAAGGCTCCCTCCCGAACGTTTCCGCACGCACAAGCTCCCTCCCGAACGTTTCCGCACGCACAAGCTCCCTCCCGAACGTTTCCGCACGTTCGGGAGGGTAATGCGGATACCCTCCCGAAGGTATCGAAACCTTCGGGAGGGGGGCCTTGGCCGCGGTGGGCGCTTCTCGCTGTTTGTGGGATCGTGGCCTTCTGGCTCCTCGCACTGCCCCTTTCGCCATATCCCGCGCAGGTGACGATGGACCTCGGCGACCCGCCCGCCTACTACTGCCACGCTAGGCATCTCGTGGCTGGCAAGGGGTGGGGCGCAGACTACTTCGTTGCCGACTACCGCCAGGGGCAGGCGTCGTACATCAAGGGGCATCCGATCCCCGTCCTCGCCACGACTCTCGGCCTACAGGTCTTCGGCCGCAACATCATCTCGTTCCACGTCTACAACATCCTCGCCGGCGGGCTCCTCGTCCTGCTTCTCGGCTGGTTTGCATGCCGGGGCGAAGGGCCGGTCTTCGTTGTGACGATCATTGGAGCACTCCTCCCCGCTCACTTCTCGCTTCTCGGCCTCGGGGTGGTGATGGCGCCCGTGGCGCTGGGCTTCCTCGTGGTCGGCGTGCTCGCAGTGGATGACGTGCTGGGCCGCGGGATGAGGCGTTTCCTCATCGGGGCGGCACTCATCTATGTGGTGGGCCTCAGGCCCGAAGGGGCGGTGCTTGGTGTTGCTCTTGGCGTGACCCTCGGTGTGCGAGCGGTGCTTGCGGCAACGCGGGGCCGTTGGCGCATTCGCCTGGCGTTGGCGTTGGCGTGCGCGGCAACGGTGGTCGTGCTTTGGGTGGCCATGCCTTCCCTTGCCGGCGGCTTACGCCCAGTGTGGCAGGACCTCGCCCTGTACTACATCCGATATGACGCGGCGAGTGGGCGCTTCGTGCCGCTCTACGAGCCGTTCTGGGAGCAGAACCGCCAGTCGTGTCGGGCGAACCTGCTTGGGCAGCCGGCGGCGGCGATGGGGAATGCGGCGATTGGCGCCGAGGTCCGCGCCCATCCTGCCGCCTTCCTCCTCTACGTCGCCGAGAAGGTGCCGTTGGCCGCCCAGTGCTTCGTCCGCGCCATCAGCGTCGCTCAGTTCCGGCTCCCTTGGCTGGATGGGCTGCCATCGGTGATCGTGTTGGCGCTGGTGCTCGTGATCGGCGGCCTGGACCGCGCAACCCCTCTCCCTCTCAGGGAGAGGGTAGGGAGAGGCTCGGGGCCGGCGATGGGCTCAACCCTCCCCTTGCCCCTCCCTGGAAGAGAGGGGGGTTGGGCCATCGCCGCCGCTATGGCGGCGTTCGCCATTCTCCTCCCCCTTGCGAATCCCGATCCGCGCGTGCGGCACCTCCTGTGCATCTCGCCTATCGCGCTCGCGCTGGCCTTTCGTGCGGTACGCGGCTGGTTCTCCCCTCGTCTGCCATCTGCCCTCTGCCGTCTTCTTGGTCTCGCTCTCGTCGTCTTGGCTTGCCTGGATGCCTGGAGTATAATACGGCTTAGGACCTATGGGCCGAATCGGGCCTACGAGCCGATGCTGCGCGAGGTCGAGCGGGTGGCGCCGCCCAACGCCCTTGTGGCCTCGGGCTACCCTCAACTGGTCACGTGCATGACGGGACTGAGGTGCATCGGTGGGAGCTGGCTGGCCGAAAACCTCGACGCCATCGTGGAGCGGCACGACCCCGACCTGATCCTGGTTGACGACACGAACGACGTCGTGCGGAACTACCAGCGGCTCATGGAGCGGGGCGGCTCGGTGCCAGGCTACAGCCCCACCGTCCACAACCGCGAGAAACGCTACATCCTCTTCCGCCGCGACCCGGGCGCCCTCCCGAACGTTTCTTCACGTTCGGGAGGGTAATCTGAGTGCCCTCCCGAAGGTGCCGAAACCTTCAGGAGCGAACGGGAGGGAACGGAGACGCCCATCAACGTCCTGCTGATCAACCCGCCCTTCATCCTGTCGGCCGACAGCCCGTATAGCAAGACGGGGGCAATCCTGCCCCCGCTCGGCCTCCTCTACATCGCCGCGTACCTGCGCCAGGCGCTCCCCCAGGTGGACGTCCAGGTGCTCGATGCTCCGGCGCACCGCCTCGACCTCGCCGGTTTCGCCGAGAAGCTGAAGGCATATCGCCCTGACATCGTTGGCCTGACCGCGTACACCACCACATTCGCGCACGCAATGGCCGCGGCGGAGAAGGTCAAGGAGGCATTTCCCCAAGCCCTCCTGGTCGTCGGCGGCCCGCACCCGTCGGTGCGGCCCGAGGAGTGCCTTGCCTCGCCCGCGATTGACGCCGCGGTGCGCGGCGAGGGGGAGGAGACGTTTCGCCGCATCGTCGAGTGCGCCTCGGCCGGCGGCGACCTGAGTGGCGTGCCCAACCTGCTCTACAAACGCAACGGCGAAGTCATTGCGACAGCCACCGAGCCGCAGTTCCTCGACCCCGAGGCCCTGCCGTTCCCCGCACGCGACCTCGTGGATATGCGGCTCTACCGCCCGGCCCACGGTGCGTTCCGGCGGCTGCCCGCGACCAACATGATCACTGCCCGCGGCTGCCCGTTCCACTGCAACTTCTGCTCCAAGAGCATCTCCGGCTCGCGCTACAGGGGGCAGTCGCCCGAAAAGACCGTCCGCGAGATCGAGGCGCTCGTCCGCGACTACGGCATCCGCGAGGTGTCGTTCAGCGACGATGTGTTCACCCTCGACCGCCGCCGCACCGAGGCGTTCTGCGACTTGCTCGCCGAGCGGCGCCTCGACCTCACCTGGGGCTGTAGCACGCGGGTCAACCTGGTCAGCCCCGAGCTCCTCGCCAAGATGCGGAAGGCGGGCTGTATCTCGGTCGGCTATGGCATCGAGGCCGGCGACCCCGAAATCCTCGCAAGAGTCCAGAAGGGCCTCTCGCTCGAGTGTGCCCGCGACGCCATCCGCTGGACCCGCCAGGCGGGGATCGAGTCGCGCGCCTTCTACATCTTCGGCTTCCCAGGCGAGACGCGGGCGACGCTTCAGAAGACGCTCGACGTGGCGCTGGAGCTGAACGCGGACTTCGTGATCTTCAACCTGGCCATCCCGCTGCCCGGCACGGAGCTCTACGACGAGGCGAAGTCGCAGGGCCTCCTGCTCTACGACGGGCCGGAGCTCTACTCCCGTGCCGACGGCCCGCACCCTCTGATCCGCCTGGCCGACGTGTCGGAGGACGAGCTGGCGCGCTTCTACCGCCGAGCCTACCGCCGCTATTACCTCCGCCCGCGCTACATGCTCCGCAGGGCAATGGCCGTTCGCTCCCCGGGCGACCTTGCGCGCCTGGCAAAGGGGTTCCTGTCGTTCGTCAGATGGAACCGCTCGTAGTCGGAGCCGTTGGATGAAGGTTCTGCTGCTTTCCGCGCCGTTCGTCCCCGAGTACATGCGGAATGCGCGCTGCGACTTCGTCTCGCTCTCCGCCACCCAGTGGTATCCCATCCTCCTCGGCTACTGCGGGGCCTACCTCGAGGGGCAGGGGCACGAGGTGAAGCTGGTGGACGCCCCCGCTCACGGCCTCGGCCACGAGGCCACTCGGCGAATCGTCCGCGAGTTCCGCCCCGACCTGCTCGTGCTCTACACCGGCCGCCTCAGCGAGCAGAACGACCTCGAGTTCGCCGAGCCGCTCGTCGAGGAGCTTCGCTGCGACGCCGTCATCGTCGGCCCCTTTGCCTCGATTGACCCCGAGGCCACCCTCTCGAAGGCCAGGGCCATCTCCAAGCTCGTCGTAGGCGAGTTCGAGCTTCCCGTCGGCCACATCGCCGCCGGGCGCAAGCCGGCCGACGTCCCCAACCTCGTCCACAGGGACGGGTCACGCATCGTCCGCAACCCGGTTGCGCCCTATCTCACGACGGCAGAGCTTGACGCCATGCCGTTCGTCTCGCGCTTCCTGGCGCGGCAGGTGGACCTCCGCCGCTACAGGACGCCCTCCGAGCTGTTCCCGTTCATGGACATCCTCACCGGCCGCGGCTGCTGCTACGGCCAGTGCACATTCTGCCTCTGGGTCCACACCTTCGTCTGCGGGGCCACCTACAACGTCCGCTCCATCCCCAACGTCATCGAGGAGTTCCGCTTCATCGAGCGCGAGCTGCCGCAGGTGCGCTCGGTGATGATTCAGGACGACACGTTTCCCGAGGGCCGCGCCCGCGAGTTCTGCGAGGCGAAGCTCGCGGCGGGCATTCGCCTCCCCTGGTCGTGCTACGCGCGGGGCAACATGAGCCTCGAGGCGCTCAAGCTGATGAAGCGGGCGGGCTGCCGCAACCTCCACGTCGGCTACGAATCCGCCGACCCCGAAGTCCTCAAGGCCATCAAGAAGGGCGTCACGGTCGAGCGGATGACCCAGTTCACCGAGGACGCCAAGCGGGCCGGTCTCCGCATCCACGGCGACTTCGCGGTCGGCTTCCCGGGCGAGACACCCGAATCGTTCGAGAAGACCATCGCCTGGGCCAAGCGGCTCGACCCCTACACCGCCCAGTTCCAGCTCATGATCCCGTTTCCCGGCACGCCGTACCATGCTATGATGAAGGAGAAAGGCTGGCTGAACGAGCGGGGCGAGCCCGATATGCCACAGTTCCCCAACGAGCGGATTCGCGCGATGGCCAAGCGGGCCTACCGCCGCTTCTACCTCTCGCCCCGCTACGCCTGGCGCTGCCTGTGCCACCCCTACGACCGCGTCCTGCTGCGGCTCAAGACCATGCTGCGGGCCATTCCCGCAATGTTCTGGAAGCGCTGGTGACGTTCGTAGTCCCGCCTTTAGGCGGCCTTGTTCGTAGTCCCGCCTTTAGGCGGTCTTGTCTGGGGATGCCGTTGTGAGTGCGGTGTGCCTCGGCACGGTGTATGGCCTGCTCTGGACCCTCGTGGTCAACGGGGCACTGGTCTACTGCGGGCATCTGGCGGCCCGGCGCTTCTGGCCCGCCGAGCGGGCCTCGGTGCGGCTCGCCGCGACCGGCATCATCTTCATTGCCCTGGCCCTCGCCATCTTCTATCCCCTCGCTGCCGCGGGGCTGTTCACTCGCACGGCAGTGCTGGCCGCCGCGGTGGCCGTTGCGGTGCTGCTCCACTTCACCTGGGGCCACTCCCGGGGCGCGTGCCCGGTGAAAAGAGCTGCTGTGCCACAAGAGCTTCAGGCATTTGCGCGATGGTGCCGAGTCATCGCGCGCTCGCGCGGGGCGCTGCTCCTCGCCGGCGCGGGCATCCTCCTCTTCTGGGCAGCGTACCGCGCTGCGCTGTGGCCCCCGCTGTCGTGGGATTCGCTGATGTACCACAACTACTTTGCTGGAACCTGGGTGCAGACTGGCCGCCTCGCGGGCTTCCGGTTGCCGCGTGCGCTCGAGGTCGCCCCCTTCATGCCCACCCACTTCGAGGCCCTCGTCGCCTGGGTGATGCTGCCGTTCCACGGCGACTTCCTGGTGAACTTCGCCAACTTCCCTGTGCTCGCCCTGGCAGCGGTGGCGCTCTATGCGTTGGGCCGCGAGCTGGAGCTGGACGTCGCCGACGCCTCGCTTGCCGCCGGCCTCCTGTGCGTCTCGCCCACCATGCTCGCCTACATCTGCACACAGTACAGCGACATCCTCGTTGCGGCCACGCTCCTGTGCGCGGCGCTCTTCCTGCTCCGTTATCTCCGCGGGCGGGCCTGGGCGGACGCCGCAATGGTATTCCTCGCCTGCGCTCTGGCCCTTGGGACCAAGTATTCTGCGATTCCGCCCGCGGGGCTGATCTGCCTCGTCGTGGTTGTGGCCGCGGCAAGGGGGCCGAAGGCCAGCTTCTCGCGCGCGGCGTGGAGCTTTGCGCTCGGCGTTGCGATCATCGCCCTGTTCGGCGGCTACCGCTACGCGCGGAACTGGCTTGAGGTCGGCAACCCGCTATTCCCCGCGACCATTCGGCTCTTCGGCCACGATGTCTTCCCAGGGTCGTCCGCCGTTGAAGACGTGCTGGCGCAACTTGGCCGCGGCGGGTGGCTCCACGACCTCAAACAGTTGGGGCACTCGATGGCCTACACCTTCGGCACCCAGCCGACGCCGCTGACCTGGGGGCCGAAGCTGCCAGTCCTGCTCGTTGTGGCCCTGCTTGCGCCGTTCCTGGCGCTCCGCGATCGGCGGCGGGCAGCGCTGTGGTGCCTGACGCTGTGCTGGCTGGCGCCCTTTGCTCTGGCCTACCTCGACGGTTCGGCGGCCACGCTTGTCGCTCGGCGCCACTGGCCCGTCGTCTTCTGCCGCTTCCTCGCCGCCCCCATCGGCCTGGCAATCGTCTGCGCGATGTCCGCGGTCGCCGTTCTGCCGTCCGAATGGTCTCGCCGCATTCTGCGGGCTGCGCTCTGCGCCTTTCTCCTCTTCGACATGTTCGCCATGTGCATCCTGCCCGACACCCCCTTCGCGCTCATCGCCATCGCGCTCATCGCCGCGCTGGTTGTGGGGATTGCAGCTCTCAGGCCGCGGACGTTCAGCGTTCGACGTTCGGCGTTCGGCGTTGCCCTGGTTGTGGCCCTGCTCGCGGGGGCCTGCGCGCTCCAATGGGTCCGCGACCGCTATCGCAACCGCTTCTTCGCAACGCGCATTGACCTGCACCCCTTCCCGCGCCATTGGGTGGACGGCTGGGCCTTCTGCGACGACCCAGCCGACCCGAAGACCATCGCCCTGACAAGCTACGACCCCAACTTCGGCCACCACTGGTTCTTCTACCCCCTCATGGGCCGTCGGCTCCAGAACCGCGTGGTCTACGTCTCCAACGACGCCACTGAGAGAGGTCGGCGGGAAATGTCGCAGGAGCGTATGGCCGCGGATCTCAGCATCTGGACATCGAACCTGCGAGAGGCCGGCGTTAGCTACGTATTCATCCAACTCGATCCTGATCTACCTGTTCACGATCGACGGCGTGAACCGGTCGAAGCAGGCTGGACTCGTGCCCGGCCCGACCTTTTCAAGCTGGTTGGCCAGGGCGAGCACTATCGCATCTACAAGGTGATTGGAACCCCTTGACCCATTTCCACAGGCGATTACAGCCTTTTACGCCGCGCCTGGCGGTTCCCTGCTATAATGCGCGTGCTTGAAGGAGACCAAACATGCCCAGGACCATCAGTGTTGCCCTCGTGGCCTTGTGGGCGCTGGCTGCGGCCGCCGCAACCGTCAATGTGGATGAGAAGGCGAAGACGGTGAGCGTGTCGGCCACCTTTGCCAAGCAGGGCACCTACGACGTGCTCAAGGGGGCCATCGAATACCTCGTCACCGCCAAGGGCGGCAAGGAGTACGAGACGGTCTTCGTGGTGGACTGCACCGCCGAGGAGCTTCACCAGGCGCTTCTGAAGATCGGCCTGGAGCCGGGCGAGCCGGCAAAGGAGGGCGACCCGCCGAAGGGGAAGGGCGTCCGCATCTTCGCCGAGTACGAGGCCGGCGGCAAGAAGGTGCGCCGACCCGCCGACGAGTTCGTGGTGTCGAAGAAGACCGGCAAGCCGCTCGCGCCCGGCCCCTGGGTCTTCACCGGCTCGCGGGCGGGCTACGACCCGGCCTCCGACAAGGAGGTGCTGCTCGCCTTCGTGTCGAAGAACCTCGTGGGGCTGCACTGGCAGGACTCGACCCCGCTGCTCCAGAACCCGCGGGCGGAGAGCAAGGAGCCGAACATCTATTTTCCGAACACGGCCGAGCTTCCGAAGCCAGGCACGCCGGCCGTGGTCATCTTCGAGCGCATCGTCCCCAGGCCCGCCGAGGGGGCGAAGCGAGTCCACGTCTTCGTCTCAGGCCGCGTCCAGGGCGTCGGCTTCCGGGCCTGGGCCGCGCGCGAGGCCAGGATGCTGAAGCTGGCGGGCTGGGTGAAGAACCTGCCCGACGGGCGCGTGGAGGCGGTGGTCCAGGGCCCGCCGGAGCAGGTGGACGCCCTGGTTGAGAAGCTCAAGGGCGGCCCGCGGGCCGCAAGGGTCGAGAAGCTCGATGTGAGGGACGAGCCGGCGGAGGGCGGCCTCGAGGACTTCGAAATCCGATACTGAGGAGCAATGCATGAACCGCCGTCTTCTGCGGTCCTTCGCCGCCGCGGCGCTCCTCGCAGGCGGCATCGCCCACGCCTTCATCGAGCGACTCTACTCCCTCCAGGAGGTGATGGACGAGTCGAGCCACATCTACGTCGGCCGCATCGAGCGGGTCGACGAGAAGCGGCGGGTGGTGCTGGGCCGCGTGGAGCGCGCGCTGAAGGGCAAGGCCGACTTCGGGCTGGTGCGGATGAACATGAGCATTGGGCCGAAGGAGCACGCCGCCTACATCTTCGCCGCCATCAAGGAGGGCCTGCCTTTCATCCTCTACGCCAAGCGCGACGGACGCAACATCGCCTCGCTGGTCCACTGCGGCGACATCTGGTTCCAGCTCTTCGCCACCGCCGAGGCGAAGCTCGACGAGACCTGGTGGCGCATGAGCCACGTGGAAATCCACATGGGGCGCACGTTCAACGGTGCGACCACCGACCTCATCCGCATCACGGGCGACGTTGCAGCCGGGCGCGCCAAACCGCCCAAGGCCGACCCCTCCGTGCCCAGGGTGGACGTTGGGAAGCTCAAGCGCCCCGCCGCAGTCGTCCAGCCCCAGCCTCCGCCGCCAGAGCCAATTGACGGCCTGGAGGCCATCACAGGCTGGGTCGCCGAAAGCGGCTGGGCGCGCGCGGCCACGCTCGCCGCCGAGAACACCACGGGCGGCGGCACAGTCCTGCGCGCCCGCTGCGAAGGCGTCGCCGACAAGAAGCTCGCCATAAGCCTCGTCCACCACGTGGACCTCTCAGGCTTCACGCAGTTCGGCGCGCTCGTGGACAACGCGAGCGACAAGCCCATCGAGGTCGCCGTCGCATTCGGCGCCGCGCCCACCTGGGCAATGTTCGAAGCTCCACCCGTCACCGTCCCCCCCAACGCCAAGGCCGCCGCCATCCGATTCCCGATCACCGTCCCATACTTCAAGGCCGAGGCATCCAAGTGGGAGTACACCCAGCCCATGCCGAACAACGGGCGGGTGGACAAGGTGATGCTGCTGGTGGAGGGCCTGCCCGCGAAGGGCAGCGTGGCCTTCGACCGCATCGGGCCGCTCAAGGGTGGCGGCTTCAGGCTGCTGGCCGAGTTCCGGCGGCCACCCGGCGGCGAGGTCAGAGGCCTGGCCTGGACCGATGTCAACGCCAACGGCTGGCTCGACCTCCTGGCCTGCTCCTCCCAGGCCAACCTCCTGCTCGTCAACGAAGGGGGAGCGTTCAGCGACCGGTCGGCCGCATTCGGCCTCGCCGCAGGCTCGCGCGCCGCCGCCTGGGCCGACTACAGCGGCGACGGCCGCCCCGACCTCCTCACCCACGCCTTCAAGCTCTTCACGCAGGCCTCCGTGCCTTTGCGCGACGACTCGCGCCTCATCCCCACCCCCAAGGCCCAGAACCCCGAGGGAATCGGCTGGATTGACTACAATGGCGACGGCCTGCCCGACATCCTGATCACCAACGGCGAGCACGGCATCTGCCTGTTCGAGAACACCGGCAAAGGCCCGAACTGGTTCCGCGACGTCAGCGACAGGGTCGGCCTCGGCCCCAGGGGCATCGGTGTCGGGAACGGCGATTTCATCGCATTCGCCGACTACGACGGCGACGGCTACACCGACTTCCTCTACAACCTCGGCGACGGCGTGCTCGCCCACAACGAGGGCGGAAAACGCTTCGTCCTCGACACCCGCTCCGGCATCAAGCTGCCCGGCGGCTCCGAACACAAGCGCGGCGTCGTCTTCGCCGACTTCGACAACGATGGCTACCTCGACCTCTTCGTGCCCGGCCCCGCCAGGCCCCACCTCTACCGCAACAACGGCGACGGCACGTTCACCAACCTCATCGCCGCCGCGGGCGACCTCGCCAAGATCGCCGACCCCACCATCTCGGCCGCCTGGGGCGACGTGAATAACGACGGCAACCTCGACCTCTTCGTGTGCTTCGCAAAGGCCCCAGGACGCCTCTACCTCGGCGACGGCAAGGGCGGCTTCACGGACTCCACGGCCGCTGCCAGCCTCGACAAGTTGCCCCCCGCCTTCGCCGCCTCCTTCGCCGACCTCGACAACGATGGCGACCTCGACCTCGCCCTCAGCCTCGACGGCCGCGTGGCGCTCCTGGCGAACGACCTGGACCGCATGCCCGGCCGCGCGCACCTGGTCGTCCGAGTGCTCGCACGCCGCGGCGTCATCGGCGCCGTCGCCCGCGTGGCCGACGCCCAGGGCCGCCCATTGGGCCTCCGCGAGATCGGCGGCGCAGAGGGACTCGGCGGACAGGCCCCACCAGTCGCCCTCTTCGCTGTCCCGCTCGGCAAGTGCCAGCTCGCCGTCTGCCTCACCGACGGCCGCGTGGCCCAGAGAGACCTCGCCATCCCGCCCACCGGCCTCAAGCTCGCCCTGGGCGAGGACCACTTCAAGTAGGGCGTGCACACCTGCACGCAAAATCTTCTCTCGAGGGCCACGCCGTGCCAGCAGGTTACGAAGCTCGACACCTCAGCGACACCAAGCCCGTCCCCTGCCCCTGCGGCCAGAGCTGGCGCATCTTCACCCGCAACGACGGCTCGCCCGCCAACATCCACGTCACCTCCATCCAGGACTCCCGCCGCCACTTCCACAAGCACTGCACCGAGTTCTACTACATCCTCGAGGGCCAGGGCACGCTCGAGGTCGGCGGCGATTCGCTCAAGCTCACCCCCGGCCTCCTCGTCCGCATTGACCCCGGCACCCCCCACCGCGGCCACGGCAGCTTCAAAGCCCTCATCATCGGCGTCCCCGCCTGGGACCCCGCCGACGAATGGTTCACCGAGGACTGAGCAATGCAGCGTGACTCCTCCTTGTCCCTTCCGTCCATCCTGTCCATCCTGTCCATCTTGTCCTTTCCCGCCCTTTCGGCCGACTGGCCTCAGCTCGGCAACGGCCCGCAGCACGTCGGCTTCTCCCCCGAAAAGCTCAAGCCGCCCTTCAAGCTCAAGTGGAACGTCCAGTTCCAGCCCGAACGGCTCTATCCTGCCATGCAGCCTGTCATCGCGCTAGGCCGCATCTACCTCGGCACCGAGAGCGGCAACCTTCACTGCCTGAGCGCCGCCGACGGCAAACGCCTCTGGAAGTTCCCTGTCACGGCCAACGAGCACGTCGGGCCGATTCTCCACAGCGCCGGCGTCGAGGGGGGCAAGGTCTTCTTCGCCTCGATGGATGGCTGTGTCTACGCCCTTGATGCCGAATCGGGCACGCTGGCCTGGAAGTTTGATTCCAAGCTTCGCACGGGCTTCTCCACCGCCGTGCTCCTGGCCGAGGGCAAGGTCTTTGCCCCTAACCGCGGCGGCACGCTCTTCGCCCTCAACCAGTCCGACGGCAGCCTGGCTTGGAAGGCCGATTTCGCCTGCCCGCTCCTCCAGTCGCCCGCCTGCAATGAGGGCCGCGTCTACATCGCAGGCATGGACTGCTGCCTCTACGCCCTCGACGCCAAGGAGGGCAAGCCATTGTGGAAGACGGAGCCGCTAAAGGGCGCCCTCGCGTTCAAGGACTACTGGCCCGTCGTCCACAAGGGAATGGTCATCGTCCGCCCCTTCGGCCCCTGGGAGGCGAGTGCCTTCGACGAGAAGACCGGCCAGCCCGTCGCCCTCACCATCCCCGGCGGCATCACAATGAACGGCGCCGTCGCCCCGCCCTGCGTGGATCGCGATGGGAAGCTGGTCACCGCTCAGCACTGCGGCTGGTGCCGAGTGGACGTTGCCTCGAAGGAGATAGAATACATCTCTGAGAAGCCGAAGCCCGGCCACTACGACACGCGGGCCGGCGGTGCCGGCAACTCCGACGAGAACATGGTCGCCGGAGCCGCAGCCGACATCATTTTCGTCATGCACTGCCAGGAGGGCAATGCGCAGTACACCGGCTGCTACGAGATTCCGACGAGGCGGTGGACACCCATCGGCGGCGGGCCGTGGCTCAACCTCGTCAGCAACACCCAGGGCGGCGGCGCCAGCCAGTCCCTCGTCGCCGAAGGCCATCTCTACCACGCCAGCCTACACGGCCTGCGCTGCTTCGCAGGAGGGCAGTGAGATGAGCAGACGGCAGACGGCAGATGGCAGACGACAGACAGCAGTCCCGGATCGTCCTCGTCCTCGGCTTTTTGCAGCCCGCGAATGCGGGCCAGCCAGCCGTAGCCCAGGGCGACCGAAGGGAGCCCT
>FWPV01010758.1_pt1 | contig 14843 bp, 18 predicted proteins | sample 2228371 | NCBI WGS metagenome assembly FWPV01 (sample SAMEA103939776, study PRJEB20133) | metagenome
GCACTATTTTAAGGCTTTCCTCCTTTGAGGATCTTAAGAATTGGTGGGTCTTAAGGGAGGGCAAACACGAAAGCGGGCTTAAAAGCCCATATTCATAATCGCCCTCCCTTTCAACCTCCGGCAATAAACTTCTACCTTCCATATACCAAATCACTTTTATTTTACCCCAACTTCCCCATAGCATACGAACACGATGAGATAATAACCGATAGTTTATGGGTCTTAGACAAAAGAGATATTTCGGGTGCTCATTTGGGATGGTATTGAGGAAATTTCATTCCTCAAATTCCACACCAGATGATGTTAAGATATACAAAAAAGGAGACTGGGTCTTAGATAATTTTGTTGGAATTGTGACAACCTTAATTGAGTGCAAAAGATTAGGCAGGAATGGAATTGGGATAGAATTAAATCCTGATGTAGCACAAAAGGCAAAAGAACTCACCGAAAAAGAACTAAACAAATATAATGTAGTTAGCGAGATAATTATTGCCGATAGCAAGACAATAAATATAAAAGTCATTCTTAAAAAGCATAAGATAAAACAGGTTCAACTTCTTATTATGCACCCTCCATACCACGATATTATTAAGTTTTCAAAAGACGAGAAAGACCTTTCAAATGCAAAAAATGCCGAGGAATTCTTAAAGCTGTTTGGTGCAGTTGTGGATAATGCGACCCCCTATTTAGAGAAGGGACGATATTTTGTTCTAGTAATAGGTGATAAATATTCAAAAGGTGAGTGGGTACCTTTGGGCTTTTACTTTATGAGTGAGGTATTAAAAAGAGGATATTTGTTAAAAAGTATAATTGTAAAAAATTTTGAAGAAACAAGAGCAAAGAGAAATCAAAAAGAATTGTGGAGGTTAATATGCTCACTAAATTAAGACAAATTTTAATAGAAGGTGAAAAATTTTATTTCAGTTTTTCTTTTGATATCGATGATTTAATTGGAGATGGGGTTTGGTGGCTACAAGTTTATAACGGTAATCGTGAAGTTATACATGATAGGCCTTTTGATTCAAGCATGAGCAAATTTGATATTCAAAAAGTTAGAGAAATTATTAAGCAAGAATTTCTAACTCATCGAGGTGCAATATTATGAGAGCTCATGTATTTATAACTGATAAAGATACATTCCCTGTTGTTAGAGATAATAGTTTTTGGGGTGTTGGAATTAAAGGAATCCCAAATACTATCCAGAAAGTAATTAAAGAAAACCTAGCTAACGGAAGGAGACCATATTTTGGCATGATTGGTGACATCTTAGGCACGCGAATAGGGGATATTGTTTTTCTCTATGAACGGAAGGTTGGGTTTCATGGCATTTATAAAATTGTTAGCGAACCATTTTTTGACCCTACTACTATGGCTGTGTCGATGAAACTTGGCCAATAAGAGTAGAAATAGATTGTTTGAACTATTTTCCTAAACCTGTTCCTGAAGATTATTTATTCTCAACAAAAGAGTACGAGTCGAAATTTTGGGGATGGTTTTATAGAAAAATACAAGGTGCAAGAGGTGTGAATACTATAAATCCTGAAGCGGCAGAAGCCCTTATAGAATTACTTGTAAAAATAAATGGCAACGCTATTAACAAACCATCACAGATTTAACATTATCCTTCAAATAGTAAAATACCAATTTTTCTTCCCATTTGACAAATTAGAAGAGTTGCATTGGAAGATATTTTAAGAGCATGGTTAATTGCTAATATTGATAATCCTAAGCGAATAGACTTAAGAGAAATTTTTGGTCCAGTTGAAGATTTAGAATGGTTTGCCAATAATGTTCCTTACCATGTTACCAGAAAAAACATTGATATTCTTTGCTATCACAAAAATATTAAATATACAGGATTTCCTTTAAGGTATAAATTCAGCGTTGTTGAATTAAAACGGGATACCTCTGATGATAATGATGTTTCCCAGGTTATTGAATACTCAAAATGGGTTGCTGGAAGACTGGCAGGAAGTGAAATTGAAACTGTTCAGCCAATCTTAATAGCATTTGATTTCAATGATAGAGCAAAATCAAAAGCGAAAAATAGCGACTTTAGCGAGAGAGGTGTTCTTTTTGCTAAATATGAAGTTAAAAAACAAAATATTGAATTTGAAATAGTAAACTACTAATGAAAGTCAAAACATTTTCCTGGGATGTGGTTCAGGGGCAGTTAGACCAAAAGATACAAGCAGAATATGTAAGGAGGATTGTCCGATATGAAGATTTATTGAATGGTGTAAAAGCAAGACTGCATGACGATATTACAAAATATGTTATTTGCACTTGGTTTAACCATTGGACAACTGTATTGATTGAAGAACACATAAGTATGCACCCTAAAGTAATCCCCACAATTAAGAACATAAAAGGGATAGATATTTTCTTTGATGGTCAACCATTTGACCTAAAAGTTACATATTTGCCGCGTGAATATAATCCAATTGATGCTATAAAAAATCCTACTGATTTGGCAATTTGGATGTACGAAAAGCAAGGGGCTCAGAGATTTGGATCTGATAACCGGTTATTTGTAGTTATTTTGGATAAAGACAATCCTGAAAAGAACTGGGAATTAAAGAGAGAATTTAATCTTGTTTTCCAGAAGATTGATAACTTCTTTGATAGGGAAACAGTTTCCAAAAAAGATGAAATTGTTTTTACTTTTGCGAAAAAAACATATACTACGGTTGCGAAAATACTAATAATAACAAAATGAAATCACCATTTATGAAACACAGCAAAAAAGATTTATGGTTTTCTCAATCAGAAAAATTTTGCTTTTAGGGGAACTTATTTTATTTTTGAGCTATAAAAAATACGCATTTATATTATTATTTCAAAATGCTCCTTTAAAAGAAATACCATTGCAAGATTTACAAAATAACCTACAAGAAATAAAAATGTTATAAAGTTTAAAAATTTTAAATTATTTCGGATATCTGTGCATTATTATGCTTAAATTTTTAAACTTATTAATTTGAAAAAGTGATATAATACTTATTGAATTTTAAACTTTTTAGGAGGTTAATATGGGATTATCTTTGACTTATAAAATTTTAAAATCCCATCTTGTTACAGGAAATTTAATTCCAGGGGAAGAAATAGGTATAAAAATAGACCAGACCTTGACCCAAGATGCCACAGGAACAATGGCTTATCTTCAGTTTGAAGCATTGGGAATACCTATGGTTAAAACAAAGATTTCTGTAAGTTATGTGGATCACAATATGTTGCAGACGGACTTTATGAATGCAGATGATCATAAATTTTTGCAAAGTATAGCAGAAAAGTATGGTATTTATTTTTCTAAGCCAGGAAATGGAATATGCCACCAAGTTCATCTGGAAAGGTTTGCTGTTCCGGGGGATACCCTTTTGGGTTCTGATAGCCATACCCCTACAGCTGGAGGAATTGGAATGGTAGCAATTGGAGCTGGAGGGCTTGATGTTGCAGTTGCTATGGGTGGTGGTCCCTTTTATTTAAATTGTCCCAAAGTAGTAAAAGTTCATTTAAAGGGAAAATTAAGAAAAGGGGTTTCAGCAAAGGATTTAATTTTAGAACTTTTGAGAAGGTTGACAGTAAAAGGTGGTGTGGGGAAGGTCTTTGAATATGTGGGAGAGGGAGTAAAGACATTGACAGTTCCAGAAAGGGCAACTATTACAAATATGGGAGCTGAATTGGGAGCTACCTTTTCTATTTTTCCTTCAGATGAAGAAACATTAAAATTCTTAGATGCCCAAGGCAGGGGAGAAAGTTATGTTCCTTTGGAAGCAGACCCAGATGCAAATTACGATGAAACAATTGAAATAGATCTCTCTTCCTTAGAACCATTGATTGCGATGCCGCATATGCCAGATAAAGTTGTACCCGTAAGGGAAATAAAAGGGAAAAAGATAGATCAAGTATGTATTGGTTCTTGCACAAATTCTTCTTATACAGATCTTATGAAAGTAGCCCATATTTTAAAAGGTAAAAAAATTGCAAAGGAAGTAAGTGCTACTTTAAATCCCGGTTCAAAGCAGGTCTTTTATATGATTGCTATAAATGGTGCCTTAGCTGAAATAATAAAAGCGGGTGTGAGGGTATTGGAGGCATCTTGTGGCCCTTGCATTGGTATGGGACAAGCACCTCCTACAAAGGGTGTTTCTTTGAGAACTTTTAATAGAAATTTTGAAGGAAGATCTGGGACAAAGGATGCTGAGGTCTTTTTATGTTCTCCTGAAGTGGCAGCTGTATCAGCATTGAAAGGTGAAATTTCAAATCCCTTAGATTTCCCAGAGCTTTTGCCTGATTATGTGGATATGCCAGAAAAATTTTTAATAGATGATAATCTCTTAATGCCTCCTTCACAGGAGCCAGAAAGAGTAGAAATTGTAAGGGGACCAAATATTAAGCCCCTACCAAAGTTTGATCCCCTTCCAGATGTAATAAAAGCACATATATTATTAAAAGTTGAAGATAACATAACCACAGACCATATTATGCCAGCAGGAACAAAAATTTTACCTTTAAGATCAAATATACCTGCTATTTCTGAATATGTTTTTAATTCTGTTGATTCATCCTTTCCTTCAAAGGCAAAGGAAAAGGGAGGTGGTTTTATAATAGGTGGGGCAAATTATGGTCAAGGTTCTTCCAGAGAACATGCTGCTTTGGCACCAAGGTATTTAGGGATAAGGGCTGTTATTGTTAAGTCCTTTGCAAGAATACACTTGGCAAATCTTATAAATTTTGGGATCCTTCCTTTAAGTTTTATAAATGAAGGGGATTATGATAAACTAAAGCCCATGGATGAATTGGAAATTTTTGATTTACATAAGAGTTTAAAAGAAGGAAATATTGTAAAAGCAAAAATTTTATCAAGGGGAGAGATAATTGAACTTAAAGTAAATGCTTCAGAAAGGCAAAGAAAAATACTTTTGGCAGGAGGGCTTTTAAATTATACAAAGGAAGGGGGAATTTAAAGGACTAAATTATGCAAAAACTAAAAATTATTTATGCCATTTTTATAATGTTAGTCATTGTAACAGTAATTCCTTCAGCTGTTTCCAGTTTAATTCTTTCAAAAATGCTTTCAGATAATTTAAAAATTCAAGAACAAAAGTATCAGACCCGTGCAGTGGTTGGTCTTTCTGAAAATATTCATAACTATATTTTGAGATATAAAAATGTATTAAAAAGAATAGCTGATGGTTATGGGCTTGTCTTAGAAACAAACCCCCAGTTTGATATTTTTAAATATATTGGAGAAAGTCAAAAAATTTTAAGGTATTTTCAAGAAGATCCAAATTTCTTAACTATCCAAATTTATAACAGGGAAATTAAGGTTGCTTATGCAGAGTTGCCCAATCTTCCAGAAGAAGTTCTTTTGGCTTTAAATAAAGCAGCAGTTATTGCTTTAAATGGAAATGACGTCTTAGGAGAACCATACTTTTTAGAATTACCAGATGTTAAACAAACAGTAATCCTAATGGCAACTCCCATAAGAAGTCAAAATGTTGTAAAGGGTGCCGTTGCTTCCCTAATTTCCATGCAACCCATTTATGATGATATTTTAAGAAAAGCAGGGAAGACAGAAACAGTTTATTTAGTCAACGGTAAAGGAAGGGTCATTTTGCATTCCCAATCAGCTATGAATATTTTAAAGCCCTCTTTTGAAAATGTGGAAATTGTAAAAAAATTTATGTCAAATCCAGAGTATAGAATAAGGCAGACAATGAGTTATGATTACAAAGAGGGAAATGAAATTGTAAAGATGGTTGGAACTATTGCACCTGTTGGTGAACCTGATTGGGGGGTAGTAATTCAAAAACCAGAAAAGGAAGCATATAGATCTGTTTATTCCTTGATTAGACAAACATTTATTAACACTTTTATTGCTTTATCAATTGCATTAATTTTAGGGTATTTTTTGGCAAGAGCATTATCTGATCCCGTGACAAAACTTGCAAATGTATCTGAAGAACTGGCAAAGGGAAATTTTAAAGTAAGGGCATCTATTGCAGGAACCAAAGAGACAAGTTCCCTAGGTGCTGCCTTTAATCATATGGCTGCTCAAATAGAATTATATGTAGAAAGATTATTACAAGCAGCTACAGAAAATAGGGAATTATTCATAAATTCCATAAGAATGATTGCAACTGCAATTGATGCCAAAGATCCCTATACAAGGGGTCATTCTGAAAGGGTTTGTGCTTATAGTTTAAGTATTGGAAAGGCATTAGGGCTTTCAAGTACAGAATTGGAAGAGATAAGAATTGCAGCTATGTTGCACGATGTGGGGAAGATTGGAATAGATGATAGGGTTTTAAGGAAACCAACTGCTTTAAATGAAGATGAGTTTTCTTTAATAAAGTCCCATCCTTTTAAAGGAGCTCAAATTATGGAGCCAGTTCCTCAATTAAAAAAGATAATTCCTGGTATAAAGTATCACCATGAAAATTGGGCTGGAGGTGGATACCCTGATGGATTAAAAGGAGAAGACATTCCCCTTGTTGCAAGAATTATTGCAGTGGCTGATACCTTTGATGCTATGACTACTGAAAGGCCCTATCAAAAGGCAATGAGTCCCAAATATGCAGCAGAAAAAATAAGATCCCTTGTGGGAAAGAGGTTTGATCCAAAAATAGTAGATGCCTTTTTAAAGGCATTTGAGAAAGGAGAAATCAGCGTTGAAAAGAAAGAAGTGGAAGTGGCTTAATCTTTTATTTTTATTAATTTTCTTTTTAAGTTGTAAAACATCTGATAGACCAAAGGCATACGAAGATCCCTTTTATCTTTATAGATTAGGGGTTTTACATTTAAATGAAGGACACTTAGATGAAGCAGAAAAATACTTTTTGGAATCAATAAAATTAGATCCCAAAAGCACAGCTGCTTTAAATGCCTTGGGTCTTACATATCTTTCTATGGGAAGGTATCAAGAAGCAAAGATTTACTTTGAAAAGACAATATCTGTTACACCTTTCTTTTCTGATGCTTATAACAATTTAGGTGTAACTTATATGCAAATGGGAAATTATGAAAAAGCAGAAGAGTGCTTCAATAAAGCAAGACAAGATAGTGTATATGTTTTAATGCCAAGCTTATGGTTTAATTTAGGGCTCTTAAGAGAAAAACAAGAGAGGTACGATGAAGCAATTGGTTTTTATTCAGAGGCAATAAGAAAAAATGAAAATTATCCCATTGCCTATTTGCGAAGGGGGATTATTTTTGAAAAATTGGGAAAGTATGATGATGCTTTAAAAGATTTAAGAAAATACAATGAACTTGTAAAAGATGAACCAGAGGGCTTATACCATTTGGGAAAATGTCTTGTTTCTTTAAAAAATATAGAAGAAGCAAAGATCCATTTAGAAAAGGCATATTTTTTAGGTCCTTTAACAGAAAGTGGAAAGCTTGCAAAGAAACTCTTAGAAATCTTACCATAATTTATGGAGTTGTCTTTTATATTGGCAAATCTTTTTGCAGATGTTCCTAAGGCAGAAGCTGTTGTTTTTTTAGATAAAGAAGGGGAAACAATTGAAAATTTTACTTCCACAATTCCACCCTTTGATGTAAAAATAATAGGTGCTTATCAAGGAATACATTTCAAGCAATTTTTAAAAAATTTTTCAAACCTTAAAAGTTTCTACTATTCGGGAAATTTGCATAGTGTTTTTTGCACCTTAGTTGGGGGGGAGTATTATTTAGTTTTAATTACAAAGGGAAAGGCAGTCCCTGGGATAACTTTAAGGTTTTTGGAAAAAGCAAAAAGGGAATTGGAGGAAAAGGTATTGTGAGTTTTTTTGAAAAAATAAAAAAAGGGTTAACCTTAACCCACGAGGACTTAATCTTAAAATTAAAAAAAGCATTTCAAATTGGAAAGGGAAAGGAATTTGAAGAAAAATTAGAAGAGGTCTTACAAGGTGCAGATTTAGGACCCCTATTTGTCCAAAACTTATTGGAAAAAGTCAAAAAAGCAAAGGACTTTGAAGAAGCAAAGTTTATAATAAAAAAAGAAATAGAAAATATCTTTAATGGATATGAACCTCCAACTCTTCCTCAAGATTTTCCCTATGTTGTCATTTTGCTTGGAGTAAATGGAAGTGGAAAAACAACCTTTGCTGCAAAGTATGGGTATTATTTAAAAAATTTAGGCTACAGTGTAATTTTATCTGCTGCAGATACCTTTAGAGCTGCTGCAATTGAACAACTTGTTGAATGGGGGAAAAGGGCAGGAATTGAAGTTTATCATAAAAATCAAGGTTCAGATCCTGCTGCTGTCTTATATGAAAGTATAGAAAAGGCAAAAAAAATGGAAAAAAGTGTTGTAATTTGTGATACTGCAGGTAGATTACATACAAAGCATAATTTAATGCAAGAATTGGCAAAAATAATAAGAGTTGCAGGAAAAGCAAAAGAAGGGGCACCCCATCAAACAATTTTAGTATTAGATGCAACCACAGGGCAAAATGGATTAAAACAAGCTGAGACCTTTAAGGAAGTAGCACCAATAAAAGGTTTGGCAATTACAAAACTTGATGGTACTGCTAAGGGGGGTATAGCTATTTCCATTGTTCAAAATTTAAAAATTCCAATCCATTACTTATCCATAGGTGAAGATTTAGAGGACTTAGCCCCTTTTTCTGTTCAGGACTTTGTAAATAATTTAATTGAATAAAGAGGTGAAAATATGGAAAAAATAGAGGCATTAAAAAAAGCATTGCAAGGAGAAATGGATGGTTTTTACCATTACAGCAATGCAGCTTTAAATACCTCAGATGAAAGGGCAAAGACAATCTTTGAAATATTGGCTAAAGAAGAAAAATTACATTATGAATTTTTAGAAAAATACTTTAATTTTTTAACAAATAAAGAAGAAAAAGTAGATTTAGCAAAATTCAAAGAAGAAAAAAGATACAATTTTTCAGGGGATAGTCCCATATTTTCAGAGGACTTTAAAAAAAGAATTAGGGAAAAACACATTGAAATATCAGCTCTTTCCATTGGAATGCTTTTGGAGCAAAATTCCATAGAAGCTTATAGGAAATTAGAAGAAAAAGAAGAGAATCCTGAAACAAAAGAATTTTTAAAAGAACTAATAAGTTGGGAAGAAAACCACTTGGATGCTTTGGCAAAACAAAAAAGGTATTTTATGGAGTCCTACTGGTCAAATGCCCATTTTGAACCCTTTTAAAGGAATTATTTTTAATGTTTTATAATATTATCTTGAAAATTAAAAAGGAGGGGGTATGAAAAAAGATATTATATTATCTGGGGTTGGGGGACAGGGAATTTTAACAATTGCTTATGTTCTTGGCTCTTCTGCTTTAAAAGATGGATATTATTTTAAACAATCGGAAGTCCATGGAATGAGCCAAAGGGGTGGGGCTGTGGAATCCCACTTAAGAATTTCTAATAAGGAAATTCAAAGTGATTTAATTCCAAAGGGAGAATGTGATTTGATTTTAAGTGTGGAGCCCTTAGAGGCATTGAGATACCTTTCTTTTTTATCAAAAGATGGAATGGTATTATCTAATTCTATTCCTTATAAAAATATTAATAATTATCCTGCTGAAGAAGAAATTAAAAGGGCATATGATAATTTAAAGAATGCTTACCTTATTGAAGCAGAAAAAATGGCAAAGGAGGCAGGAAGTCCAAGGTGTGCAAATATTGTAATGGTTGGGGTTGCCTCTCCCCTCCTCTTTTTAAAGGAAGAAACTTTACTTTATTTTATTGAAGAACTTTTCAAAAGTAAGGGTGAGAAATTAGTAAATATGAATAAAAAGGCATTTATCTTGGGAAGGGAAGTAGGGAAAAAGTTATTTAATGGTAAGTAATATTTCTATAATATTAGTATCCCCAAAATATAGTGGAAATGTGGGTGCCATTGTAAGATTGATGGCAAATTTTAATATAAGGGAATTAATTTTAGTAGATCCAAGAGTTGATTTAAAGGAAGATGAATTTAAGTCCTTATCAAGGGATGCAATAAAATATATAAATTTAAAAACCTTTAATACATTAAAGGATGCCTTAAGCAATTTTTCCTTAATCTTTGCAACAAGTTCTATGAGGGGAAGGAAAAAACTAAAAGCAGAACCCCTTTGTAATTTAAAAAATTACCTTGAAAACCTTCCTTCAAACTCCAAAGTGGGACTACTCTTTGGACCAGAAGACAGGGGGCTTTCCACAAAGGAACTACTCTTTGCAAACAAAATATTTAAAATTCCCACAAGTTCTAAATTTCCCACTTTAAACTTATCCCATTCCGTTGCAATAACTCTTTATGAATTGAATTTGCATAAAATTAAAAAAAATAAAGTAAAAAAGGCAACAAAAAGGGAAATGGAAGGTTTTTTTCAACATTTAAAAGATGTTCTTTTAGAAATTGGCTTTTTACAAGAAAATAATCCTGAAAGGATTATGATTGATTTAAAATCCATATTTCAAAGGGCTTTTCTTGATAAAAGGGAAGTAAAAATTTTAAGGGGTATTTTAAGACAAATTATGACATATCCCATAATCTTAAAAAAGAGGAAAGAAAGTGGAATTTGATTTAGGCCATTTAATTTATAATACATCTTCAGGAAAGCTTTATAACCTTTTTTATTTAAATAAAATATTAAATTATTTTAAAAGATTAAATGTAGAAATTGTTTTAAAAAAAAGCAATAGTTATGAAGAATTAAAAAAGAAAGCAGAAGAAAGTTTAAAGGAAGGGGCAAAGTTTATAGGGGTCTTAGGAGGGGATGGAACAGTGAGGGGGATTGGTTCAATTTTAGTAAATACTGATGTTCCCCTCTTAATAATTCCCTTTGGAACTTCAAATGTTTTGGCTTATTCTTTAAATATACCCTTAAATCCATTAAAAGCAGTAAAAATTTTTGAAAAGGGAAAAATTTCAAAGATAGATAGTGCGAAGGCAAATGAAAGATACTTTTTTTATGTGGCATCAACAGGAATTGATGCAAAGGTAATGCAATCCCAAAGGATTATCTTTAAAAAGATTTTTGGAAGATATTATTTTTTCCCCCATATATTAAAAAATTTAATAGCTTATAATTATCCCGAAATAATAATAGAATCAGAAGAATTTATTGAAAAAGGTTATTATACTGCCATATCGAATGTTCCCTACTTTGCAGGGAAGTATAAATTGTTTGAAGAAGCCCACCCAAACGATGAATTTTTGGATTTAATAATTTTAAAAGAAAAGGGGATTAAAAATTATATAAAATTGTTCATAAAATTAAAGAAAAAAAAGGTTAAAACCCTTGAGTCCTTTTTTTATAAGAAAATCAAATATGTAGAAATAAAAAGTAAAGAAGAAGTTCCCTACCAATTGGATGGAGATTTTAAGGGCTGTCTTCCTTTAAAAATTAGGGTAGTTGAAAAATCCCTTTCCCTTTTTTTACCATAAAATTAAAATTTAAGTCAAATGTTAAATGCTTTAAAAAAATTGTTATGATATAATATTAGCTTAATTTTGGAGGTTTAAAATGAAGAGATTTTTGCCTGAGAAGATTAGAAACATTTGTTTTGCAGGTCATAACGACACTGGCAAAACAACCCTTTTATCTGCCTTACTTTATTATACAGGAGTTGTTAATAGGTTTTTAAAGGTAGAAGAGGGGAATACTATAACGGATTTTGATGAAGAAGAAATCCAAAGAAGGATTTCTATTTATCTTTCCCTTGCTTGGATGGACTACAAAGATACAAAAATAAATGTCTTGGATTCTCCTGGTTTTGGTATGTTTATCTCAGAAACAATGGCTGGCTTGAAAGCAGCAGATACAGTTGCCCTATTTGTAAACTCTGTAAGTGGTGTAGAAATTCAAACAGATAAAATTTTTAAACTTTCTCAAAATTTTAATTTGCCTTTACTTTTTGTTATAAATAAAGTTGATAAGGAAAATGCTGATCCCATAAAGGTTTTAGAGCAATTAAAAAATAAATATGGAAATAAAGTTATTCCTTTGACCTATCCCATTGGAAAGGAATCAAATTTTAAAGGAGTAGTAAATATTTTGGATTTCAAAGCATACCTAAAAAAAGATGATTTGGAACCAAAATTAGAAAACATCCCTGATAATTTAAAGGAAACTGCTGAAAAATTAAAAGAAGAATTAGTAGAAAAAGTTGCAGAAGGGGATGAAGAACTAATGGAAAAGTTTTTTTCTGAAGGTGGCTTGAGTGAAGAAGAAATATTAAAGGGCTTAAAAAAAGGTTTTCTTTCAAGGGAAATTTTTCCAGTATTTTTTACTTCTGCCACGGAAATGATTGGATTAAAACCCCTCCTTTCTTCCTTCATTCAAATTTCTCCACCTCCAAGTTTGAGGAAATGGGAAGGGAAAAATCCCCTATCAAAGGAAACTTTATCTTTTGAATCAAATGAAAATTCTTCTCCTTCTGCTTATGTGTTTAAAACAATTTCTGATATCTTTGCTGGGAAAATTTCTATCTTTAAAGTTGTATCTGGTGTATTTAAGTCAGATACAAATTATTACAATTCTACAAGGGATGTTCAAGAAAGGTTTGGTTCCATATCTTCAATCCAAGGCAAGCAACTTACTCCTTGTGGGGAAGCATATGCAGGGGATATAGTTGCCTTAACAAAACTGAAGGAGACAAAAACCTTTGATACTTTATGCGATAAATCAAATCCAATTTTATATGAACCATTAAACCTTGGGGAACCTTCTATGTCCTTTGCCATTGAACCAAAAGCAAAGGGAGATGAAGATAAAATTTCAAATGCTTTGCAAAAGATATCAGAAGAAGAACCCATTGTCAAAGTTGCAAGGGATACCCAAACAAAGGAATTAGTTATCTCTGGAGCAGGTCAACTTCATGTAGAAATAATTGCAAACAAATTAAAAAATAAATATGGGGTTTCTGTAAATTTAAAACTTCCAAAAGTTCCATACAAAGAAACAATTACAAAATCAGCTCAAACAACTTACAGGCATAAAAAACAAACAGGTGGTCATGGACAGTTTGCAGAATGTATGATTCAAGTGGATCCAGCGCCAAGGGGTTCGGGTTATGAATTTATAGACAAAATTTTTGGAGGAGCCATTTCCCAAAACTTTAGACCTTCAGTTGATAAGGGTATCCAAGATGCTGCATCAAAGGGAATTTTAGCTGGATTTCCTGTAATTGATTTTAAAGTGACATTATTAGATGGTAAAGAACATCCCGTAGATTCTTCAGATATGGCTTTCAAAATTGCGGGTTCTATGGCATTTAAAGAAGCAGCAAAGAAAGCAGGGCTTACCCTTTTGGAACCAATTTACAATGTAGAAATTTATACTCCAGAAGAATTTACTGGAGATATTATGGGGGATTTAAACTCCAGAAGGGGAAGAGTTTTGGGTATGGATCAAGAAGGGGATATAAGGGTTATAAAGGCACAAGTTCCTCTTGCAGAGATGCTCACATATTCTTCTGATTTAAGATCAAAAACCCAAGGCAGGGCTTCCTTTTCAATGGAATTTGCCTTTTATGAAGAAGTCCCAAAACATTTACAAGAAAAGATAATAGCTCAGCATAAAAAGGAACAAGAAGAAGAGGAATAGCAAAAATTTTCTTAATGAAAGGGGAAATATTTGCCTTACTGGCATCATTTTTATGGTCTTTTACTGCAATTTTTTTTACAAAGGCATCCAGAATCTTAGGTACTTTAAAAATAAACATAGGTCGCCTATTCTTAGGTAACATCTACTTATTTTTTACATTAATTTTCTTAAATAAAAGTTTTTCCTTAACTTATGAACAATTTTTTTATCTTTCCTTAAGTGGAATTATTGGGCTTGCCTTAGGAGATTGGTTTTTATTTGAAAGTTTTTTGCTTCTGGGACCCCAACTTACAATGCTCATCTTTACCTCTTCTCCCATAATTACAATTTTACTTTCTTATATTTTTTTAAAAGAAAAATTAAGTCTATTAAACTTTATTGGTGTTTTTTTAATTTTATTAGGAATAGTTTTAGCATTAATAAAAAATGGTGAAAAAAGATTTATTTTTAAAGGGGCTTTATTTGCTTTCTTGGGTGGTTTGATGCAATCAATTGGTTTGGTTTTAGCAAAAAAAGCATTAAATACAGGAATTGACACCCTCCTTGCAACTTTTTATAGGATGCTTCCAGCCTTTTTTGCTCTTTTAATCATCTTTTCTTTTATAAAATTTAAAAATATGGATCAAAAAAGTGATAAAAAATTTTATGGATTTTTATTTATGTTCTTAGGTTCCCTTGTGGGACCTTTTTTAGGTGTATGGTTTTCTCAAATTGCAATAAAATATGCCTCAACGGGGATCTCTGCAACCCTTTTATCCCTATCTCCAATCTTTTTAATCCCATTAAATTATATATTTGAAAAAGAAAAAATTAGTTTTTTAAGAATAATTGGAACTTTTATTTCAATTTTTGGGATTTATGTACTTTTAAAATAAAAGAGGAAAAAGCAGATATAGAGCATTATAATTAGCATTTGGCATACAGCCTTTGGCATATAGGATCATAGCAGAGCAGTAGCGCAGAAGGGCAGAAGCGCTGTACTGGCTGAATATATTCAGCCATCCTCCAATTGTCATTGCTAGCCCCTAAAAGGGGCGTGGCAATCCCTTATATCTCTTCATATAAATATTTCCAATTTGGATTAAAAGAATTTATTTTGTTCTGCACCATATGGAAAAGGACAAAGGAAAGGTTTAAAATTAATTAATGAAAGGAGGAAATATGGAAGAAAAGATTAAAAGGAGTTTTAGTGCTTAAAAAAAGTTAGAAATTTTAAGGGAATATTTAAAGCACAGGGTTCCTATCTCTGGAATTTGTAGAAAGTATGGAATT
>FWPV01010759.1_pt1 | contig 14842 bp, 11 predicted proteins | sample 2228371 | NCBI WGS metagenome assembly FWPV01 (sample SAMEA103939776, study PRJEB20133) | metagenome
TTTTATATATTTCATTTTAATTTGTTTTAAAAATTATAAAAATCTTATGCGATCACGATTCTGCTGTTTACCACCCGGGATTCTGATAAAACTCAGGATAAATATTAACCTGGTCCTGAGGTAAAGGCAGCCAGTAGTGTTTGTCTTCCACTACCCTTGTTACGACTACTCTTTCAACCATATTTATGGGTTTTCCATCGGAGCCACGATCAAAATCAATAGCTGTTTTTTCACGGTATTTCATTTCTTTGTGCAACATCCACCTGCGCAAATCACAGAAACGTATATTGGCTTCGCACATAAGTTCAACAGCTCTTTCCCTTATTATTTCGCTCATAAAAGCTTCCTGGGAAACAAGGTATCTTGCATCAACACCGGGTACATTTGCCCTTGCTCTTACAACATTTACCGCATCTTCAGCTGTTAAAACATAGTCGCCGTTTCCGGGGTAGCTGCTTTTAGGTGTCCCGTAACCATATAAGACGGCTTCTGCATACATATAATAAACATCTGCCAGACGCATATAGCCAGGCAACTCAAGCCTGTTAGGAACATTATCCACTGCATTTGCCTCAAGGGGTTGAAACTTGCGCAGCATGTATCCGGTGCGGCTACCGCTTAAATCGCTTCGATAATTACCTCCGGTATAAAGATTTGCGTAACGTCTGTAGTCATCAGAAGAAGTTCCTCCCTGTATTACCTTTACACCGTCGTAAGTAATAAATGCATAAAAACGAGGGTCACGGTTTGACCATGGGTCTGAAGGATCATAACCCGAACCTTCGGCGTCAAGTGGTAAACCATTGGCCATACCAAAATTCTTTACATAATTATGGGCCGGTGATATCATATTTCCATCAAAGCCGGTAACCTGTGGTTGCCATAACGATCCGTTAACATCGTATGTGCCTTGCCAGAAAAACATAGGGGTCATCAGCGATTCGGGATATCCCGGAATATCTCCGTTTAAAGTATAGAAGTTTTCATGGTACCTTTCCCATTCGGTAAGCTGATAAAAGGCTTGGCCGGTATGCGACAGGTAAAGGCATTTGTAAAATGCTTCTGCGGCTTTTTTGCACAATTCTGCATCATAGGATGTATTGCCGGTTGATACATAGTTCATTAACGGGCTTGCAGCGTAAAGCAAATTTTTACCCAGATATGCATAAGCTGTTGATTTGGTAACACGTTGGTTATTATTGCCCAGGGTTTGTTGTCCGATTGTTGTATTGTCCCAATTGGCCGGTAGCAAAGCTGCAGCATCTTCAAGATCCTTAGCGGCAAGTAGTGCGGTTTCTCTATATGACAAACGCGGCAGATCTAATTTTTCGCTGCTAAGTACCTTATCAATATAAGGTAAACCGCCCCAGAAACTCATCAGTTGGAAATGGAAAAACCCGCGAAAGAATAAGAGTTGTCCTTTAATAATGTCTTTTTCTTCCTGGGTTGCTTCTACAAGTTTGTCAAGATTAGCCAGTCCAATATTGGCCTTGCGGATCCCATACCATGCCAGAGGCCAGAGACCTTTCTTCTGCCAACCGTTGTTGGCCAGATCAGTAATAGCTCCTTCATCTTCTCCAAAATAACTCTGGTCCCAGCCTTGTCCCCCTGATGTATACCAATACCAGTAATCGCCATTATCGAAATGAACGTTTAATCTCCAGTCAACTGTAGTTGCCAGTATTTCATCTCCGATATTCCAGTCGGCAACCCATGTTGACCTGGTATAATCAGGTGTACAATGATACATTTCTTCTACAAATCCCTGGAAACTTTTGAAAGTACTAAACACTTCATCATCGGATATTATTGCTTCGGGCTTTTTGTCTAAATATTCTTCGCATGACATCATAATAAGGCTTATTGCCATGATGCACACCCGAAATGAATTGATAATATTTTTGTATTTTATCATGATTTAATATTTTTTACAAAACAACATTAATTCCAAGATTTATTCGTCTTACGGTAGGATAGGCGCCCTGACCTCCCAACCCTTCTAAGTTTGATTCGCGGTCATCAGGCATTTTTGTCCATAATAGCAGGTTATTACCATTGAGATATATTTTAAGTGACTTAATGCCTATTCTGTTTATCTTGGCTGATGCAAAGGTGTAGGCTATTTCTGCATTTTTAAGGCGGAAATAGGAACCATCATAAGCATAGTAATTTCCATATTTGTCAAATTTTTTAACATATCTGGGCACGAACGATTCTGCATTTTTATTATCTTTTGACCAGTATTCACCCTGATTGTAAACAACATTTACCTGCTTGTTGAAATTGCCGAAACCTACATAACGGGTTACATTATTTACCCCGTAAAACTGTACAAAGAGACTGAAACCCTTAAAATCGCAACCAAGGCTATAATTATAAGTATTTTGCGGCCTTTCGGGATATCCGTTAGGTGCATTATCATATTGATCAATTACACCATCGGCATTAAAATCAATAATATTATATTCTCCGGGTAGCTTAAGGTTATCATTTGCATCCCATTGTGTCATGCCATATACTTCATCCCATGTATTGGCAAAATCTCCAAGTAATTGCGATCTGTACTGGTCAATCTGGTAACCCGCAAGTTTCTGGTATGCCGGTAATAACACAGGATCATCAGCGAAAATTATTTCATCTTTTGCATGGGTAATAGCCATATTAGCCCAAATCCTCAGGCTATTGGCAAAACGATAGTTTATTTTGGTTTCAATTTCATAACCGTTAACTTTTACTTCACCCAGATTGGAAGGAGGAGGAGTTCCTCCAAAATAATCAACTATTGCCCTTTCAGAACCTTTTATAAGTATATCTCTCCGGTAATCTTCAAAGACATCTACACTACCTTCAATCAGCCCGTTTAAGATTGAATATTCAATTCCTACATTCTTCTTTTCAGCTGTTTCCCAGTGTAGATCAGGATTACCAACAGCACTTTCTTTATACCAGATATAAGGGCTTCTGTTTGTCCAGTTAGTACCTAATAACGATTGACCTCCATAAGCCCAATCTGTGCGATATAACCACCTGAAAGTACCATTGTATTCATCTCTGTCTAATCTATCATTTCCTACAAGACCATAAGAACCGCGAATTTTAAATCTGTTAAGCCATGCAATATTTTTTAAAAATCTTTCATTACTTAACATCCATCCCAGCGCTGCAGAAGGGAAGAAATCAAAATGGTAACCGGGGCCAAATTTTTCAGAGCCGTTATATGCGCCGTTGAATTCTATGAAATATCTTTCATCGAAATTATAAGTAGTCCTGAACACCCAGTCTTCACGATAAAGCGGGAAAATGCTGCCTTTGGCTTTTTGTTCGCGGCTAAATAGTCCCATAAGGGTGATGTAATGCCTTCTTATCTTTCTTTCATAATTAAGCTGAATCTGGTAATATATTTTTCTCAGGGTTTCGCTGTCAATCAAACCATCAGCACTGTCTGACCATGCCGGAACAACATAATCATATTCTACATTTCCTGTGGTTTGATTCCATGTTGTATCCCCTTCCGGAGAAATCCATTTTTCAATAAGTGATCCCCAGTTATGCCATACACCTCCCCATGAAACAAAAGTATTATCCAGAGAAAAAGTACCTTTTGCACTGAGCCCCTTAATAAGCATGCCAAGGTCCTGTGTAAGTGTAAAGTCAGTATTAATAAGAGATGTTTTTACATTTTTTATCCCTTGTGAAGAAACGTTTTTAACAGAATTTTGCACGTCAACTTCGTTTGCAGGCCAATAACCCCATGTGCCGTCACTGTACTGAACAGGGAAAGCATCGGGCGGATTTGAGTAGGCTGCCTGCCAAATGGTATATTCAAAGCCCGACCATGTTTCTTTTTTTAAGGCATGAGATCCTGAAAGATTAGTGGTAAGTGTGGTTGTTTTGGTCAGATTAAAATCGAGGTTACTTCTGAAATTCAATCTTTCATAACCGTAACCCGGAGTGTATCCCTGGCCGTTATCACGGGTTTTTATAAGGTCCCCTTCTTTGAGATAATTCATCGAGGTAAAATATCTGACAAATGGTGTTCCGCCTGAAATGCTGATATTATTATTGTATGACATTGCATAGTCTTTAAATGATTCTTTCTGCCAGTCAACATTGGGATATCGTTCGGCTTCTTCAGGGCTCGAAGGGTTACGATACTTATATAGCTCGGCAATAGGAGTATAGTACTGAAATACAGACGGTTCTATATTTACCTCCCGTTCTATGGCAATATTTCTTATTCTGAGGGCGTCAAAGGCATCATATTTGCCGGGAAGCCTCGAGGGTATTTTCATTGTGACATCAGATGTTACTTTAATGATTGCTTTACCTTCAGAACCGCGTTTGGTTGTAATAAGTATAACACCGTTTGCACCTTTCACTCCAAAAACGGCAGTTGCAGAGGCGTCTTTCAAGACGGATATACTTTCAACTGATTTAAAATCAATTTCTTCCATTGAGCGTTCAATTCCATCAACCAAAATAAGGGGGTTACTATAGTTCCATGATCCCTGTCCTCTTATATAAATAATCGGATCTTCATCGCCGGGTTCACCGGTTCCTTGCAGGGTAATCAGTCCCGGGATATTGCCTGTAAGGGCAGCACCTATATTTGTCACTCCGCCTGCCCTTTCAAGAACCTGCCCGGTTGTTTGTGATATAGCTCCAACAACACTTTCCTTTTTTTGTTTCCCATAACCGACAACAACAACTTCACCCAGTTTAATTTCAGTTTCCTTTAATACCACTGTAATATTATCCTTGCCCGACATATCAATTTCCTGTGATTCCATGCCAACGAAAGAAATAACAAGGATCTGGCTACCCGGGGGTATTGTTAACCTGAATTCACCATTAAGATCTGTAACGGTACCAAAGGTGGAATTGCTTTTGAGCACAACGGTGGCACCAATAATGGGATTTTTAGATGCATCAAGTACAATTCCTCTGACAGTACGCTCATTCTGGGCAAACATTGATGTACTGAGGAGAATCGTCAAAAAGAACAAGAATCTTTTTAGCTGCAATTCCTTTCTGTTCAGAAAGCATACAGCCTGATATAATTTTTTGATTTTGTTTTCCATTATTCCTGTTAATTAAACTATTAGAATTACTTCATTTGATTATTTTTATACTATAAAAAGACAATAATTAGTGCTCTCAGAACAACATTTGAGTTATTCTTTCCTGAAATTTGCACTTTCATTCAGGAGCCTAAGTGTCATTAATAATTTTAATCATAAGCTTCATTTTTAGGTTAGTTAATAAATGTATTATTCTATTATCATTTTGGTATTGTTTTCATAAGGGTTATTTGGTGATACAACAGCAGCATTGCCGATTAAATTTTCTTTATTATCGGATGCGGGGGAAAAAGCGATCCATTTTAGTTTAAACAGCAATTCTTTATCATTCCCTTTAAACCTGAGGTATAAATCGTGCCTATCCTGAACGGGAGCAACAGGGGCGGTGAAGGTCTCAAAATCATTCAGGTTGCAGGTACCCGCAATACGACATTCGGCGATTTTTATTCCTGTGTCAATAGAATCAAGCCATACTTCAACAATTCCTCCGTTATTTATACATGAGGCATTTATTTCAATAGTTTTTGGAGTTTTGGAATATTCGCTGTTCCCAAATTCAACACCTGCATATAATACCCAGTCGTTATTATGAATACTGTCTAAAACATTAATTTCTTGATTATAAAAAGCACTGGCGGTTCCGTATTGATTTGCAGGACATTCAGCCAGGATAGGGGAATAGGCATCACGATATATATAAAGGTCGAAATAAGCATTATTACTTCCCTTGACAAATAAACCCTGCCTGGTACCGGTAAAAGACACGAAATCAGCATAAGAATCAATTTCAGAAATATTAAAGCTTTCTCCAATCTTAATCCAATCAGTTCCATTGCTACTGTAAAATCCATTTATTATATGATTATTACGAATAATTTTTAACCATATAATGTCAGTTTCATTTATGGCTTCATATTTTTTATCATTAAAGCTAAAGCGAATTATGGGCTGACCTTTTTCATTTTTTGTGCAACCAAGCTTTACAAACATTTTTTCGTCCCCTCTGAGAATGATTAATCCTGCTTCATCATTTGTTGATGTTGCATTAAATTCCATACGTGTAATGAGTGAATAATTATGTTCACCGTCGTTTTTAGTAACCGTGTTAATGTTATTATTGCTTTTTGGGGAGAGTCGCAGCCAACCTGAGCGCTCGGTGAGAGAGTATTTATTATCCGGAGTGTAACCCATGAAAGACCATTCAGGATTCAGTTGTTTGTTGTTAAAAAAATCTGACTTGGGTACCATCCATGGGATGCCGTTGCTTTGCAATTTCGGAGCAGTAAAATAAGTGTTAACCGGATACATGCCGGAGGGCTTACCGTGTACATCGTAAAAAACCTGATTAAGAAGGCCCTGACGTCCCTGACCTTTCCATTCGCCCTTGGCATAAAGAGGGTGAATTACCCAATGAGTACTGTCATCAAGCATTACTACCGCTGAACTGTGATTGGGTTCGGTAAACCGTGAATCAGGTTTTAAAGGATCGTTGATGTTAAAAAAATCACCAAGCATTTCCCAGTCTGCTTTTGCAGCCGAAAGTTTTTTGCTTCTCATGACTTTCTGGCCGCCTGAAAGGTCACGGGCAAATGAATAATAATAATAGCCATTGTATTTCCACATTACCGGACCTTCAGCCCAGCTATAAATATGTGAGGGCGGAGGATTGAGCCAATTCAAATCAAATACGACCCCCGTAGGTTGTCCGTGTTCGTTTAGTTCAACGATACCATTGTTTGGCCGTCCGTTTTTTACAACCAGATACCATTTGCCATCATCGTCAATAAAAACAGAATTGTCGTAGCCAAGCTCATAGGTAAGCTGAACGGGATTCTTTATTTTTACAGGATCACTCCAGGCTCCTTCAGGGGTGTCAGCTGTAGTATAATACATGGTGTTGGCACGTGAAAAAAAATGCCAGTATTTGTTATGATGATATACTACTTGCCCTCCCCAGCATCCGCCTCCGGGTGTATCTCCGTATTCGGGCCATGATGCCTTCACCGGTTGAGCAATAGCCTCCCAGTGGACTAAATCGGTTGAACGATAGATTACAGGTGTAATATTAAAGGACGAGCCGGTTGTATAATAGTAATTCCCGATTCGTGTTAATGTAGCATCAGGATGGTCGCCGGGTATTACAGGATTTGTATATGTTTTGAAAGATGGCGATTGTGCTGTTAAATAATTGGCGATTATTACAAAGCCTATTATTTTAAATATTTTCTTTTTGTTAAGTTTCATTATGTGATTACTGATTATATGTGATGAAAATACCGTGAGAGAATTAAGCCAATTCTAAGTTAGTCTATCATTAAAAGAATGTCTTTAAATAATTAGTCAAATACTTGCATAATTGTTGCAAACTCAGTACAGGTTCATAACTGGCGGTTGCAGAGCGTATTAAAGAGATAAAATGATTTCTTGTTGCGTAAAGCGAACCACGGTTTTTTACCGTAGTTCGCAATATTGTATTAACTATTGTATAACTATCTTTTTTAATTAAGTCTTGGTTATAATTAAAACACTCCTGAACCTTTTGATTGTTCGGGCAACTAAAACTGTTACCATAAATGTCACTATTAATCAATGCCTTGATTTTAATAGTAATGCCATGTAAACTTACTTTACTGCTAAATGGATTTTTTAAATATTTTTCGCCAGTATATAATATAGGTATAGACAAACCCTGGCATGCAAACATTTTAGGAGTCATGAATCCCAAAAAGGAATTGATAAGCGTATAAATCTGGTTCATATCTTATGGGTTTAAGCAATCCGCAGTTGAATAGTATGATTATTGTTACTGCAACGAAAAATATTTTCTTATAGCTTTTTATGCTTATCTATGGGTAACAACCTCTTGTTTTTAGGTAACAATGAGAAGATCACATTTTAATTGAGTTAATAACACATTGAATAGCAAGTATTAGCTATAGATGGACAGAAAATAAATAAACCCAAAAAAGTCTTCAGACTTTTAGCGACTAAGATTTTGTAAGGATTTCGGAAATTATTGGTTTATCCATAAAACTCATCAGCGTTTTTTCCCGATATCCGGGCGATTAATATTTTGTAAGGTTTTCTTCTTTTCCATAAAAGTAAGAAAACCTGACGAAATCTAAATCGGGGTTAAGCCGGATATAGCCCGCATGCCAACACGCTTGTCAGTAGAATTCTTTTAAATCCTATTGATAAATCCGGGTTAAAATGATTTTTAACACAAATTGTAACATTTTTTCCAATTATTAAGTAATAATGAAATAATTCATTTTAAAATCTAAATCCGATGAATACAGATACCTGCCCTAAAGCCGAAAAATGCCCGATTTTTAGTGGTATTCTTAAAGGCACAGAATATGTTGATGTATATAAAAGGCTTTATTGTGAGGCTGGCGAAGCCGGACGGCTGCGCTGTAAAAGATATCAGGTAGCCCAGATTTTGGGGAAATGTCCTGAAAACCTTTTACCCAACTCAACAAAATCAGTTGAAGAAATTATTGAATGCATTAAAAAACAGGAGAATTGCAACTGAATTCAGAATAATAGTTCAGTGCATACTCTGTTTTTACGTTCTGCCGGTTTATTCGGTTATTACCGCAGTTCCGCTGGCAGTTACCATTAGCATGCTTCCGTTATTCCCAACAGTTTCATAATCAAGGTCTACGCCAATTACAGCAGTTGCACCGAGGCGCCTTGCATTTTCTTCCATTTCAGAAAGCGCATTGTTTTTTGCCTCACGTAGCACCTCCTCATAAGAGCCTGAGCGGCCGCCTACGATATCGCGTATTCCGGCAAATATATCCCTGAAAAGATTGGCGCCGATAATGGCCTCGCCGGTTACAATGCCCAGATATGTGGTAACCTTCTTGCCTTCCAATGTTGGTGTCGTTGATACTATCATAATTTTTGGTTTTATTGTTTTTTACTATTTATGCTATATCAGTATTTTTATACAAACGTATGTATTCAGCAAACGTTAGCACAACAGCAATTAAATAGGGCAATGCTGAAATAATAAGAAAAGACTCAAGCCACGGTTTCGCTGTTATATAACCGACAACCCCTGTAAGTCCTGATATTCCGTAAACAACATAGGCAGATTTTATATATCCCTGCAGCCCCTTAAGGTTAAAAATCATTGAAAAAAAAAGAAAGCCTATTGAAAGGAACGCATAACCCAGATTATCAAGCATGTATGCCGGAGATCCTGAAATAAACATTGAGCTAACCGATAGCAGGCCTTCCTGTTTTAATTGAACATTAAGCGGCACAATAGTTAACTGCATGAAATAATTAATGCCGCAACACAGTGAGTACCCCACACCAAATAATAACCCTGTTAATGCTATCGGTCTTTTCTGTTCGTCACTATAAAAATAGAGTGATACATAAAACGGAATATTAACTAGGGTAAGCAAAAAAGCAGGAATAGCCGGCATTAAAAGGGAGAGGCGGTATGCCGCAATAAAACCGGTAACGGTTTTATAATTTTCGCGTGGAAAAACCAAAACCATAACAAAAAAACATACAGTGAGCATGATAATGACTCCTGATGCTTTTATTCCGGTTTTAACTGCGTTTTTATTCATAATCCTGAAATTAACCCAAGAAAGTTAAGTATTTTTTACATCCGTTGCATCAATTCAAAATTATAATAATATTTTTACTATAGCAGAAAATAAATAAGACGTATTATGGAAATAAAAGAATTTGAAAGATCGAAGGTTTTCGGCCTGAATTCCTCAGTGGATTATTCTGAAGGCGCCGTTGTAAGTAAAACTGTATTGAAAAAAGAAACCGGTAACATAACACTCTTTGCTTTTGAAGAGGGACAGGCATTGAGTGAGCATACCGCGCCATTTGATGCTTTGGTACAGGTTATTGACGGCACAGGCGAAATTGTGATTGACAAAAAAGCCTATGTATTAAAAGCCGGAGAGTTTATCATAATGCCTGCTCATATTCCGCATGCCGTAAATGCCCGCAAACGGTTTAAAATGATGCTGGTGATGATAAGGGGTTAATAAAAGGAATGACTTTAACCCAACCGCTGCCTGATATTGGCTTGTTTTCGTACCCGGAGCCGGAATCGAACCGGCAAGGGAAAACTCCCACTGGTTTTTGAGACCAGCGCGTCTACCTATTCCGCCATCCGGGCGTTTCTCGAATAAAATGACTCATAATTGAAAATGCGAAGATAACTATTTGTTGCTTTTACTCAAAATGAATTGAATAAAAACACTTTTTTTAATGCCGGGTTCGCAAAATTCTATTAACTTACCTGATTATTTTTTAACCAAATAAATACTTTTATCATGAATTCATTGACCATATTTATCGGAATAGTTGTTTTTTTATTACTTCTTTCAGGGATCAGAATAATCAGGCCAACTCACAGAGGTTTAATTGAAAGGCTCGGGAAATACAACCGCTTTGCCACCGCAGGCTTTCACTGGATTATACCGATTATTGAAAAGCTTTACAGGGTTAATATTACAGAACAAATGGTAGATGCCGACCCGCAGGAAATCATTACCAATGATAATCTGAATGCAAGGGTAGATGCCCAGGTGTATTTCAAAGTGAAACCTGATGAAGAAAGCGTAAAAAATTCACAATACAACGTAAACAACTACAAGTTGCAGATTGTCAACCTGGCCCGTACAACCCTCAGGAATATCATCGGAACACTTACTTTAAAATCAGCCAACAGTGAGCGGGGTAAAATTAATTCAGAACTGCATAAGACGCTTAAAGAAGAAACCCAAAGCTGGGGAATAGAAATTGTGCGCACAGAACTTAAGGAAATAGACCCGCCAAAAGATGTGCAGGAAACAATGAACAAAGTTGTTAAGGCTGAGAATGAAAAAATTGCAGCCATTGATTTTGCCACAGCAAGGGAGACAGCAGCTGACGGTGAAAAAAGAGCAAAAATTAAGGAAGCTGAAGGAATTAAACAATATAAAATATTGCAGGCTGAAGGAGAAGCTGAGGCTATCAGGCTGGTTAACGAGGCTGCCGAGAAATATTTTATAGGAAATGCTCAGATTTTAAGGCGATTACAGGCGCTTGAAACTGCCCTTGCAAATAATGCAAAAATTGTGGTTCCAACGGGGTCCGACCTGGTTAATGTAGTGGGCGAAATGGCCGGTATTTTGCCAATTCAGCCTAAAACCAAAAAAGATTAGTAGATTATTTTAATCTGATTTTATAACTTTTTCATACAAGAAATATATTCCGGATTATAAAAAATTGGTCTGAAGGCTAATATTAACCTGTTCATGAAGTTCTATGCATTATTGGCATTAAATCTGCTGCTGATCGCTAACCCGGTGTTTTCAGGCAGTGAAACAGAAAAATTGCTGCAGGAACTTGATCAGTGTATCGTCAATAAGAATACTTTTCTGAATAAAAAGTATGAAAGAATAGATGGCCTGATAAAGGTATTACATAACAATAAAAGCCTATATCAGAAACTTGAAATCTATAACAGATTATTTTCTGAATATGAATCATTTATATATGATTCGGCTTTTAAATATGCACTGCTTATTAATAATCTGGCTGTGCAATCAGGTAACCAGAAGCTGATTAATCTTGCCAGGATAAAGATGGGCTTTACGCTTCTTTCATCAGGATTGTTTAAAGAATCACTCGATACGCTTACCTCTGTGAATTTAAGCAATGCCGATAGTTTTACGCGCCGGGAATATTACAAAGTCATTGCCCGCACATATTATGATCTGGCTGACTTCAATAATGACGAATATTTTGCACAGATATACCGAAGAACCGGCAATTTATATCTCGACTCAGCTTTAAGGCTCATGAAAGATGGCACGCCTGAATTCTGGTCGGCTCTTGGATTGAGAAAAATGAAATCAGACGATTATAAAGGATCGGCCGATGCATTTAATTATCTGATTTCAAAATATGAAATATCTGAGCACGAGTATGCTATTGCCACATCAAGCCTTGCTTATGTATATCTGTTAATGGGGAGGACAAACGAAGCTATTGATTTGCTCATAAAAGCATCAATTGCCGATATAAGGTCATCAACCAAAGAAACTGTGGCATTACGTAACCTTGCCGTTCAGCTTTTTAACAAAGGTGATATTGGCAGAGCTTATAATTATATAAGAATAGCTTTTGATGATGCAACGTTTTATAATGCCCGGCACCGTAAAATAGAAACCGGTGCTGTTCTGCCTATTATCGAAGGAGAAAGGCTATCAACCATTGAAAGACAAAAAAAGCAACTTATGCGTTATTCCTTATTTATAACCATACTGACCCTGCTGGTTGTCTTATTTATATTAATAATATACAGGCAGTTAAGAGAATTGCAACAAGTGAGGCGCAAATTGCAGGTGATTAATAATGATTTGCAGAAAGTGAATGAAAGCCTGCTCGAAGCCAACAAGATAAAAGAAAAGTACATAGGTTACTTTTTTAAGATTAATTCGTTATATATTGAAAAAATTGAAGAATTGCAGAAAACAATCCACAGGAAAATTATTGCACGGCAGTATGATGATATTAATGATATAATCAGAAACAGCTTTTTCAAACAGGAAAGGGAAAACCTGTTTATTAACTTTGATAAAATATTTCTGAAAATTTTTCCCCGTTTTGTTGAAGAGTTTAATGCATTGTTCAGAGAGGAAGACAAAATTGTTCTTCAGGAAGATGAACTGCTGAATACTGACTTACGCATATTTGCCTTAATAAGGCTGGGTATAAATGACAATGAACAGATAGCCAAATTTTTGAATTATTCTGTAAATACTATTTATACATATAAAACCAAGATAAAGAACAAGACAATTGTCCCCCGTCATGAGTTTGAAGAACGGATTATGGCAATAAAAGCGTTATAAAAGTGTCATTTAACCATTAACAGGAAATTTTACGAAATTATGTTTCATTGCCGGTAATCCATTTCGAAACCTCTTCCAATGTTGGATGCTGAAGGCTTAGTTTGTTCTTTTTAATAAAACCGCATATTTCCTGATGCAATTTACCCGGTTTCTCAATCTTTTTAACTTTTTCGAGTGTAGTATATCCCAATTGCTGCAAGGGAGCATACCATATTTCAGGAATACCAGCATCCGTAAATTTTTCTTTATCATCAGGGATTTCCTTTTTTTCAGGACGCATCTGAGGAAAAAATAATACATCCTGAATACTCGGTTGATTAGTCATTATCATGGTAAGGCGGTCGATACCCACTCCAAGTCCTCCGGTTGGCGGCATGCCATATTCAAGTGCCCTAAGAAAATCCTGGTCAATAAACATGGCTTCATCATCACCTTTCTCAAGAAGCTTAAGCTGTTCCTGAAACCGTTCACGCTGGTCAATAGGGTCATTAAGTTCAGAGTATGCATTGCATATTTCCTTACTGTTTACAATTAGTTCAAAACGCTCTGTAAGTTGAGGATTCAACCGGTGTTTTTTGCATAGCGGCGACATTTCAACCGGATAGTCCATAACAAAGGTAGGCTGAATTAGGTGTTGTTCAACTTTTTCACCGAATATCCTGTCAATTAGTTTGCCTTTTCCCATAGTAGCGTCAGTTTCAATGCCCATCTCCGCGCATGCTTTTCTGAGCTGGTCTTCATTCATTTCTGAAATATCAATGCCAGCATATTGTTTTAAGGCTTCGGTGATGGTAATTCTTTTAAAAGGCCTTTTGAAATCAATAACGTGGCCATCATATTGTATTTTCAGGGTGCCATGAAGATCAAGAGCAATTTTTCCCATCATCTCTTCAACAAAATCCATCATCCATAAATAGTCTTTATAGGCAACATAAATTTCAAGCACCGTAAATTCGGGATTATGAGTACGATCCATCCCTTCATTACGGAAATCACGGGAAAATTCATATACTCCTTCAAAACCTCCGACAATCAGACGTTTTAAATAAAGCTCATTAGCGATTCTCAGATATAATGGAATATCAAGCGCATTATGATGTGTTACAAAAGGCCGGGCGGCAGCACCGCCTGGGATTGCCTGAAGCACGGGTGTTTCAACTTCAAGATATCCTTTCGAATCAAACAGGCTACGCATTGAATTAATTAATTTCGTGCGCTGCCTGAATACTTTTTTCACTTCGGGATTTACAATGAGATCAACATAGCGTTGGCGATAGCGGAATTCAGGGTCAGTGACGGCATCATACAAAACACCGTCTTTTTCTTTAACAACAGGCAATGGCTTGAGCGACTTGCTTAATAATATCAGACTTCTGACATGGATGGTTATTTCACCCATCTGGGTAACGAATACAAAACCTTCAACACCCAAAAAATCACCTATATCCAGCAATTTCTTGAAAACAGTATTGTATAATGTTTTGTCTTCGCCCGGACAAAGGTCGTCCCTCTTTAAATAAAGTTGTATCCGGCCTTTTTCATCCTGTAACTCGGCAAAAGAAGCGCTCCCCATAATGCGTTTGGTCATGAGCCGGCCGGCTATCTTCACATCCTGAAAGTTCTTTAATTCAGGTGAAAATTTTTCTTTAATTTCAGCAGTACTGGCATTTACATCAAATGCTTCGGCTGGATAAGGATTAATGCCTAATTTCCTGAGTTCATCAAGCGCCTGCCGGCGAATGATTTCCTGTTCGCTTAATTCATAATAATTCATTGGCGTAGCATCAGTAAAATTTCTGCAAATATATTCTTTTTGTGTGATTCCGAACCACCTGAAACTTTACATGGTTTTATTTATATTTGCAAAAAAAATTT
>FWPV01010760.1_pt1 | contig 14840 bp, 15 predicted proteins | sample 2228371 | NCBI WGS metagenome assembly FWPV01 (sample SAMEA103939776, study PRJEB20133) | metagenome
GCCGCCGCCCCCGCCGCCGCCCCCGCCGCCGGTGCCGCCGTTCGGCACCTCCGGTCCGGTCACCGGGCGCCCGCCGGAGAGCCTCTCGGGCGTCTTCTACAACAAGGGCCTGAACATCCTGCTGGTGATCGTCACCTGCGGCGTGTGGGCCGCGGTGTGGTCGTGGCGCACGCACGAGGACCTGAAGACCTACAACAACGAGGGTCTCGGCGGCGTCCCTGCGCTGATCATCGCCCTGCTGGTCCTGCCGGTGATCTTCTTCATGACCCCCTACGAGATCCAGCGCATGTACGAGCGGGACGGGCGCCAGAGCCCGGTGACCACCATCTGGGGTCTGTGGTTCCTACTGCCGATCATCGGGAACCTCATCTGGTACCTGAAGGTGCAGGACGCCCTCAACGAGTTCTGGTTGTCGAAGGGGTCCCGGCCGGCCTGAGCACCGGGTCAGGCGTCCAGCGGCGGTGCGATGACCCGAGCCCGGACGATGTGACCACCGTTGCGTTCCAGCACCCAGGTGACGCCCTTGCGCCAGTCGGGCTCGCCGTCGAGCACCATGCCCCGGCGGGCCAGGGCGTGCATCGTGTCGGGGATGAGGTCGCCGTGGCTGCACAGCACGGCATGGTCGGGCAGTGCGGCCAGCAGGTCGAGCACCGGCTCGAACGGCTGGCCCTCGGCCAGCGCGTCGACCACCTCCACCTCGAGGCCCCGCTTGGCGGCGAGCGGCTCGACGGTCTGGATGCAGCGCAGATAGGGGCTCGACAGCACCCGGGTGACCGGCTCGTCGGCGAGCATTGCCGCGATCGCGTCGGCCTGGCGGCGGCCCTTCTTCGAGATGGGACGGGCTTCGTCGGGGCCGGTCCAGGCGGCGCGGTCACCGGCCTTGGCGTGACGGACGACGTACAGCGGCATGGCGCCGGTCAGGGTAGTGGGGGCGATGGGCTAGCGTCCGGCGGCGTGGCCAGGCTGCAACTGCGCGATCTGTGCGGGGTCCGCTCGGGCGACAAGGGCGACATCTCCGATCTCACGCTGTTCGCCGACTCGCCCGAGGCCTACCGGGCGCTGTGCGCCGCCGTGACCGCGGATGTGGTGAAGGCCCACCTCGGCGAGCTGGTGCAGGGCCGGGTCGAGCGCTTCGAGGCCCCCAACGTCTGGGCGGTCAAGTTCGTCTGCCACGAGGCGCTCGGCGGCGGCGGGCCGCGGAGCCTGCGCAGCGACAACCTCGGCAAGACCCTCGGTGCGGCCCTGCTCCGCCTCGAGGTCGAGGTGCCCGACGAGGTGGCTGCGGCCGCGCCCCGCAATGGCCGCCGGGCGCCGCTCCCCGACGGCCGATCCGGCGCTGGCCTCCCCACCTGAGCGCCGGACCCGGCAGACTGTCCGTCGTGGGCTTCTTCGACCGGAACCGGGAGCAGCTCCGGGCCCGCGGCCTCGACCCCGACCGGCTGCCGCCCGGCCAGTACCTCACCGATCGCTTCCCGGTGCTGCACGTCGGTGACGTGCCCACCTACGCCCCCGGTGAGTGGAACCTGACCGTGTTCGGTGAGGTGGAGCGGCCGTTCCGCATCGACCTCGACGAGTTGCGGGCCATGCCCAGCGTCACCGTCACCGTGGACATCCACTGCGTGACCAAGTGGAGCAAGTTCGACACCACCTGGACCGGGGTGCGGGTGCGCGACCTGCTGGAACGTGCCGGTGTGAAGCCGGGCGCCACCCACGTGATGGGTCACGCCGAGTACGGCTACACCGCCAACCTGCCGCTCGCCGACGTGGTGCGCGACGACTCGCTGGTGGCCTACGCCTACGAGGGCGCCGACATCGAACCGGTCCACGGTGGGCCGGTCCGGCTGTTCGTGCCGCACCTGTACTTCTGGAAGTCGCCCAAGTGGCTGCGGGGCATCGAGGTCATGGCCGGCGACAAGCCCGGATTCTGGGAACGCAACGGGTACCACATGTACGGCGACCCGTGGCGGGAGCAACGGTTCTGGGGCGACGGAGCCCCGGGGGACGAAGGGGGACCCATGACCACCACCGACACGCCACGCACGCCGTGGTTCCTCACCGGGAACTACGCGCCGGTTCACGAGGAGCTGACGGCCTTCGACCTCGAGGTCGAAGGTGCGCTGCCCCCCGAGCTCACCGGCCTGTACGTCCGCAACGGCTCGAACCCGAAGAGCGGGGTGGCCGGCCACTGGTTCTTCGGCGACGGCATGGTGCACGGGGTGCGCCTCGAGGGAGGCCGGGCGGCGTGGTACCGCAACCGGTTCGTCCGCACCACGAAGTACCTGCGTGACCTCGACGCCATGGACCCGGCGGCCATGCTCGACCCCACCGCCAGCGCCGCCAACACCCATGTGATCGGCCACGCCGGACGCATCCTGGCCCTCGAGGAGGGCCACCTGCCGTATGCGCTGACCCCCGAGCTCGACACCATCGGGCCCGACGACTATGACGGCCGGCTGACCACGGCCTTCACGGCGCACCCCAAGCTGTGCCCGGAGACCGGGGAACTGCACTTCTTCGGCTACGGCCCGTTCCCGCCGTATCTCACCTACCACGTGCTCGACGCCCAGGGTCGCCTGGTGCACTCGGCCCCGATCACCGTGGCCAAGCCCACGATGATGCACGACTTCATGATCACCCGCGAGCACGCCATCTTCATGGACCTGCCGGTGGTCCTCGACCTCGAGCGGGTGGCCCGGGGTGAGCCACCGATCGGGTGGGACGACACCTACGGAGCGCGGATCGGGATCCTCCCCCGCATGGGCACCGACGCCGACATCCGCTGGTTCGAGATCGATCCCTGCTACGTGTTCCACCCGCTGAACGCCTACGTGGACGGCACCACGGTCGTGTGCGACGTGGGCCGCCACGAGTCGATGTGGCGGCGGTCGATGGAGGACTTCCCACCCTCGTACCTGTGGCGGTGGACCTTCGACCTCGCCACCGGCAAGGTGACCGAGCAGCCGCTCGACGACGTGTCCCACGGCTTCCCGAGGGTCGACGACCGCGCCGTGGGCCTGCGTCACCGCTACGGCTGGGCGGTGGCGCCCCGCACCCCGGGGGCAGAGCGGGACATGACCGCCGCCGGCGTGCTGGTGAAGTACGACCTCGCCACGGGCGGGTCGACCCGCCACGACTTCGGACCCACCGCCCACCCCGGGGAGTTCGTGTTCGCCGAGGCCGACGGGTCGAGCGGCGAGGACGAGGGGTGGGTGATGGGCTTCGTCTACGACGACGCCACCGACTCGAGCGACCTCGTGGTGCTGGACGCGTCGGACATGGCCGCCCCGCCGGTCGCCCGGGTGAAGCTGCCCCAGCGGGTGCCGTTCGGTTTCCACGGGAGCTGGATCCGGGGCTGAGCCCGGCCGGGCGGCACCGCCCGGCGTGTGGGACGATGTCCGGCCGTGCCGACCCCCGAGACCCCCCGAGCGGTGCTGCTCATCGCCTGCCCGGACCGGCCCGGCATCGTCGCGTCGACCGCCGGGTTCGTCTTCGAGCACGGCGGCAACATCCTCGACGCCCAACAGCACACCGACCCCGACGACGGGGTGTTCTTCCAGCGCATCGACGTCGCCCTGGACCGCTTCGACATCCCCCGGGCGGAACTGCGCGACCGGCTGCAGGCCCACCTGTACGCGTTCGGGGCCTCACCGATCACCTGTGAGGTCCGGTTCAGTGACACCGTCCCCCGGGTGGCGCTGCTGGTGTCGAAGGAGCCCCACTGCCTCCACGACCTGCTGGCCCGGTGGGAGGTGGGCGAGTTGCGGGCCGAGCTGGCCTTCGTGGCCTCCAACCACGCCGACCATGCCGACCTGTGCGGCCACTTCGGGGTGCCGTACCACCACCTGCCGGTGAGCCGGGACTCCCGACCCGAGCAGGAGGCCAAGCTCCGGGCGCTGGTCGACGAGCACTCCGTGGACCTGGTGGTGCTGGCCCGGTACATGCAGATCCTGTCGCCGGAGCTGTGCGAGGCGTGGGCCGGGCGGTGCATCAACATCCACCACTCGTTCCTGCCCGCCTTCGTCGGGGCCAGGCCCTACCACCAGGCGCACCAACGGGGGGTGAAGCTGATCGGGGCAACCGCCCACTACGTGACCGCCGAGCTCGACCAGGGTCCGATCATCGACCAGGACGTCACCCGGGTCAGCCACCGTGACGGGGTCCAGGACCTGGTGCGCAAGGGTCGGGATCTCGAGCGGCTGGTGCTGGCCAGGGCGGTGCGCGCCCACCTCGAGCACCGGATCCTGGTGCACGGCCCGAGGACCGTGGTGTTCGACTGACGGGGTGTTCGACCGCGGGGTGTTCGGCTGCTCGGTGTTGGACCGGGGGCGGGCCCGGTCAGGCGAACGAGGTCACGCACACCTCGTCGCCCTGGGGGAGCGACGCCTCGTGGGCCGGGCTGGATTCGCCGTAGAGCGTCTCGAGCATCCCCTTGACCATCCCCCGGTCGACCGCACAGATGACCGGGTTGGCGATGGCCGTGTCGCCGAACGGGCAGTGGTTGGAGATGATCCGCAGCTGGTTGCCCCGCTTTTCGGTGTGGGCGGCGAACCCGTGGGCGGTGAGCGCGTCGGCGACGGCGTGGAGGGCGGCCCGGAAGCTCCGCTGCTGCTGGTCGCCGGCCAGGCTCCTGGCCATGGCCACGCCGTACTCGCGCCCGACCTCCTCGGCCATGGCCTCGGCCTGCGCCTTGGGGAGCAGCGCCAGGGCCCGGCCGAGCAGGGTGAGCACGAGGTCGTCGGTCTTCACCGGCACCTCGAGCTCGACGTGCTCGCGCACCCGCCGGTACCGCTTGGCCGGCCGGCCGGCCCCGCCGCCCGGTGACTTCGCCACCTCGAGGTACCCGCCGGCGGCGAGCTTGTCGAGGTGGTGGCGGGCCACGTTGGCGTGCAGGGCGAAGTGCTCGGCCACCTGGGCGGCGGTGACGCCGTCTTCGTGCTGGTGGACGAACAGGTAGATCTCGCGCCGGGTGCTGTCGCCGAAGGCGTTGGTGATGGCCGTCACGGCCGCCGAGAACTCACCTGGGCTGAGTGCCTCGCGCCGCACGTCGGTAGATTCTACCTATCCGCGTAGTGGAAACCCCCGTCGAGGAGCATCCCCATGGCCGTGCCCACCAGCGATCAGGTCATCGACGCGCTGCGACCCGTCCAGGACCCTGAGCTCGCCCGGTCGATCGTCGACCTCGGCATGGTCCGGCGGGCCAGTGTCGATGCCAGCGGCAGGGTCGACCTGCTGGTGGCCCTCACCGTGCCCGGCTGCCCGCTGAAGGCGGAGATCTCCAACCGGGTGAACGGTGCGGTGCGGGCCCTCGCCGGGGTCACCGAGGTCACCCTGGAGTTCACGTCGATGACCGACGAGGAGCGGGTCGCGCTCCGGGAGCGCCTCCACGGCAACCCCGCGGCCACCGCCGGCCAGGGCCCGGCCCACGGGCATGCCCAGGGCCGCCGGATCCCCTTCGCCGAACCCGGCTCGCGGACCCGGCCCCTGCTGATCTCCTCGGGCAAGGGTGGGGTGGGCAAGTCGAGCGTCACCACCAACCTGGCCGTTGCCCTCGCCCAGCGCGGCCACTCGGTCGGGGTGATCGACGCCGACGTCTACGGCTTCTCCATCCCCCGCATGCTCGGCGCCGACCGCGACCCGGTCGTGATCGACTCGATGCTGCTGCCACCCGAGGCGTGGGGGGTGCGGTGCATCTCCATGGGGTATTTCGTCCCCGACGGCCAGGCGGTGATCTGGCGGGGCCCCATGCTCCACAAGGCCCTCGAGCAGTTCCTCACCGACGTGTTCTGGGACGACCCCGAGTTCCTGATCGTCGACATGCCCCCCGGCACGGGCGACATCGCCATCTCGCTCAGCCAGTACCTGCCCCGGGGCGAGGTGTACGTGGTCACCACCCCCCAGCCCGCCGCCCAGAAGGTCGCCCGGTTGTCGGCGGCCATGGCGGCCAAGGTGCACCTCGAGGTCAAGGGGGTCATCGAGAACATGTCGTGGTTCACCGGCGACGACGGCACCCGGTACGAGATCTTCGGCTCGGGCGGTGGCCGCGAGCTGGCCGACGAGCTCGGGGTCCCCCTGCTCGGCCAGATCCCCCTGCTGCCTCCGCTGCGGGAAGGGGGCGACCACGGCCGCCCGATCACCGCGGTCGACCCCGACAGCGAGGCCGCCCAGGCGTTCCGGGCGATCGCCGAGCGGATCGCGGTCGAGCTCGCCCCCAAGCGTCGCTACAACCCGGCGCTGAAGATCGTCTGATCCACCGGCCCGGGCGGTAGGGTCGCCGTCGCGACGCAGCCCAGGAGGAGCCCGTGGACGTGAGGATCGGTGTCATCCAGAGCCCGCGCGAGATCGTGCTCGAGCTCGACGACTCGACCGACCGCGCCGCACTGAAGCAGCGCATCGCCGACCTCCTCGCCGAGGACGACGAGGTGCTGATCCTCGCCGACAAGAAGGGCAGGGAGGTGCTGGTCCCCACCGGGAAGATCGCCTACGTCGAGCTGAGCGGCCCCGAGGCGGTGCCCCGCATCGGCTTCGGCGCCTGACCGGAGGCGGCGCTGGGGCTGCTCGACCGGCGTCTGCTGGTCGTCACCGGGAAAGGCGGGGTCGGCAAGACCACCGTGACCGCTGCGCTCGCACTGCTCGCCAGCCGCACCGGCCGGCGGGTGCTGGCCTGCGAGGTCGACGCCAAGGGCGACCTCGCCGCCGCCCTCGGTGCGCCCCCCTCCGGGTTCGCGCCCACCGAGGTCCACCCCGGCCTGTCGGTGATGTCGATGGACACCGAGGCCTCGCTGCGGGAGTACCTCAGCCTGCAGCTCCGGGTGCCCCTGCTGGCCCGGCTCGGTCCCCTCGCCCGCACGCTGGACTTCGTCGCCTCGGCCGCACCCGGGGTGAAGGAGATCCTCACCATCGGCAAGCTGTGCTACGAGGTGCGGGAACGCCACTACGACCTCGTCGTGGTGGACGCCGCCTCCACCGGTCACGTCGTCGGGCAGCTGTCGGCGCCGCAGGCCATCAACGAGCTGGTCCAGGTGGGTGTGGTGCGCGACCAGACCCGGTGGATGCTCGACATCCTCGGCGACCCGACCGTCACGCTCGCGCTCATCGTGGCCAGCCCCGAGGAGATGCCGGTGGCCGAGACCATCGAGCTGGCCGGGAAGCTGGCGGCGGGCACGAACGTCACCGTCGGCGGCATCGTGGTGAACCGGGTGCTGCCCGAGCTGTTCGGCCGGGGTGAGGAGGAGGTGTTCGAACGGCTCCGCACCGCGGAGCTCACCGCCCGGCTGAGCGCTCTGGTCGGTCCGGGCGCCCCGCAGCTGCTCGAGGCGGCCCGGCTGGCGGTCACCCTCCGACGCACCCGGGCCGGGCACCTGGCCCGCCTGCGCAGCGCGCTCGGGTCGGGGCTGAGCTACCTGTACGTGCCCGAGCTGTTCGGCCGCATGACCGGGGTGCGGGCCACCACCCAGGTGGCCGACGCCCTCGGCGAGGAGCTGGGGGGCTGATGGCCGGCCCGGAACCGCGCGGCGACCCGGCCACCCTGGAGCGGCTGGTGGCGGCCAAGGAGATCGTGATCACCTGTGGCTCTGGCGGCGTGGGCAAGACCACCACGGCCGCGGCCATCGCCGCCATGGCGGCGAGCACCCTGGGCGGCAAGGTGCTGGTGCTTACCGTCGACCCCGCCCGCCGGCTGGCCAACGCGCTCGGGCTCGAGGCGTTCGGGAACATCGAGCACCGGGTCCCCGACGAGGCTTTCGCCGCCGCCGGGGTGACCCCGCAGGGCGAGCTGTGGGCGGCGATGCTCGACACCAAGCAGTCGTGGGACGACCTGGTGCGCCGGCACGCGCCCGACGCCGCCACCCGGGACGCGATCCTCGCCAACCCCCTGTACACGAACATCACCGGGCGGTTCGTGCAGAGCCACGACTACATCGCCATGGAACGGCTCTACGAGCTGCACACCTCGGGCCGCTACGACCTGGTGGTGGTGGACACCCCGCCCACGCGCAACGCCATGGACTTCCTCGATGCGCCGGCGCGCATGGCCGACTTCTTCGGCAGCCGGCTGCTGCGCTGGCTGACCATGCCCGCCCGGAACCGGCTGGTCAGCTTCGCGTCCCGACCCTTCTACCAGCTGGCCGACCGCATCCTGGGCACCCAGTTCCTCGAGGACATCGCCGAGTTCTTCCTGCTCTTCCAGTCGATGTACGACGGCTTCGTAGCCCGGGCCCGGTCGGTCAGCCAGGTGCTGGCCGACCGACGCACGTCGTTCGTGGTGGTGAGCACGCTCGAGGCCGCTCCCGCCCGGGAGGCCGAGTTCTTCCTCGAGGCCCTCGGGACCCGGCGCCTCCATGTGGGCGCCCTGGTGCTGAACAAGGTGCTCCCCGCCTACCTGCTCGACCCGGCGGCCGAACAGGCTGCGCTGGAGCTGCGCGCCCGGGGCCCCGAGGTGGCCGGCGAGCTCGCCCCGCTGCTCGCCGCCGACGCCGCCCAGGTCGGCAGGGTGCTCGCCGAGATCGCCGACAGCTTCCTGAACTTCCGGGTGGCGGCCAAGCGCGAGGCCGAGGAGCGGGCCGAGCTGTCGGCCGCCCCCGAGGTGACCGTCACCGTGCCCTACTTCGACACCGACATCACCGACCTTCCCGGGCTGCTGGCGCTCGGTCAGGCCATCTGGCACTGACGGCCCGTGCCGCCGGCGCCCGGACGTGCAAGGCTCACCGGTGTGTCGAGCCTGTCCGAGATCGCGCGCCAGTTCACCGATCTGACCAAGCCGCAGATCGCCCACCTGCAGCGTCTGGTCCGGGACTGGGGACTGCTCGCCGATCTGTGCTTCGCCGACCTGCTGCTGTACGCGCCCACCACCGACGACCGGTTCGTGGTCCTCGGCCAGGTGCGGCCGATGACCAGCCAGACGCTGTACACCGCGGACTGGGTGGGGTCGTTCACGACCGCCGCCGAGCGCCCGCTGCTGGACACCACCCTGCGGCAGGGCACCGTGGGCGAGGGCGAGGTCCGGGTGGAGACGCTGCCCGAGCGGGCCCGGATGACCGCCATCCCGGTGCGCCACGAGGGTCGGGTCGTCGCCGTCATGACCCGCGAGTGGGCGCCGGGCGTGGGCCGCCAGGCCGGTGAGCTCGAGCGCACCTACCTGGAGCTGTTCAGTCGCCTCACCAGGATGGTGACCACCGGCGAGTTCCCGTTCCCCGCCGAGCGCCGCCGCACCGAGCTCACCCCCCGCGTGGGTGACGGCGTGATCGTGCTCGATGCCAGTGCCCGGGTGGAGTACACGTCGCCGAACGCCGTGTCCGCCCTGCACCGGGCCGGGATCGGGGCCAACGCCGTCGGGTTGCGCCTGGCCGAGCTGGGCTTCCACGACGGGGCCGTGCGCGCCGCGTTCGAGCTGCTGGTGCCGGTGATCGAGGAGTTCGAGCCCAACCCCGACACGGCCCTCATCGAGCAGTGCATCCCCCTGCTGGCCAACGGGAAGCTCACCGGCGGGGTCATGCTCGTGCGTGACGTGAGCGAGGTGCGCCGGCGGGACCGGATGCTGTTGTCGAAGGACGCCACCATCCGGGAGATCCACCACCGGGTGAAGAACAACCTGCAGACGATCTCGTCGCTGCTGCGGCTGCAGGGCCGGCGGCTCAGCTCACCCGAGGCGAAGGCGGCGATCGACGAGTCGGTGCGGCGGATCCGCACGATCGCACTGGTGCACGAGACGCTGTCCCGGGAAGCCGGCGACGACGTGCCGTTCGTGGACATCGTCCGGCCGCTGGCCCGGATGGCCGAGGAGAGCCTGCAGTCGCCGGACCGCCCGGTGCGGTTCCGGGTGATCGGAGACGGCGGGCAGGTGCCGGCCACGGTCGCCACCCCGCTCGCCGTGGTGCTCACCGAGTTGCTGCAGAACGCCGTCGACCACGCCTTCCCGGTCGCCGGACCGGAACCGGGGGTGGTGGCCGTGCTGCTCGGCAACGACGGGGCCGAGCTGTCGGTCACCGTGGTCGACAACGGTGTCGGCCTGCCGGAAGGGTTCTCGCTCGAGCGCACCAGGAGCCTGGGGTTGTCGATCGTGCGCACCCTGGTGACCACCGAGCTGGCCGGCACGATCACCATGCGAGCGGCGACAGCCGAGGATCTCGCCGAGGCCGGCGTGCGGTCCGAGACGGCCGTGACCGGCACCGCAGTCGAGTTGCGCCTGCCGGCCGACCCTGAAGCCCGCTGACGCCGTCCGGTCTGCTCGCCGCGCTCGTGCGGGCGGCCCTCAGCCCGCAGCGCGCGAGCGTGCCGCCATGGCCCGGCGCAGCTTGCGGCGCTCCTCTTCCGAGGTGCCACCCCAGATGCCGGCGTCCTGGCTGGTGCGCAGGGCGAAATCGAGGCACTCGGCCTGGACCTCGCACTGGCGGCAGACCGCCTTCGCCCGCTCGATCTGCACCAGGGCCTGCCCGGTGGTCCCGACGGGGAAGAACAGCGACGGATCGGTGTTCCGGCAGGCCGAGCGGTCGTGCCAGTCGTAGCGAGCCTGCGCCAGCGCAGCGAGGGACATCCCGTCCTCCAGGTTCGTGAATGGAGTCACATGCCGCCGCCGGATCGCCCGATGCGTGCGGCTGCAAACGGGGCGACACACTACGGCTGCGACGATCATCTGACAAGAGTCCAACGGGCGGTTTCAGGGGGGCAGCGATGGCACGACCGCTGGTGATCGCACACCGGGGCGCGTCGAGGGCGGCGCCGGAGAACACGGTGGCGGCCTTCCGGCTGGCCCGTGAGCTGGGCGCGGACATGGTGGAACTCGACGTCCGGCGCACCGCCGACGGCACGCTCGCCGTCCACCACGACCCGGTGCTGCCCGACGGCCGGCCGCTGGTCGGGCTCGCCCGTGGTGAGCTGCCGGGCACCGTGCCTGACCTCGCCGGGGCGGTCGAGGCCTGTGAGGGCATGGGGGTGAACATCGAGATCAAGAACTGGCCGGACGATCCCGACTTCGACCCGGCCGAGCGCCTGGCCGAGGCGGTGGCCGAGTTCGTGAGCCGCCACCGGCTGCACGGCCGGGCGGTGGTGTCGTCGTTCCACCTCCCGACCATCGACCGGGTCCGGTCGCTCGACCCGGCCATCCCCACCGCCTGGCTGGTGGTCGGGTTCGGCGACGTCACCGACGGGCTGGCCACGCTCGTGGGGCACGGCCACCGCATCCTCCATCCTCACCACCGGGCGGTCACCGAGGAACTGCTCGAGCGGTGCCGGGACGAAGGTGTCCGGGTGAACACCTGGACCCTGGACGACCCCGACCGGATGCGCGAGCTCGCCCGGTGGGGGATCGACGGGATCTGCACGAACGTGCCCGACGTCGCCGTGGCCGTGCTCGGCTCACCCTGAGCCCGACGCCGCCGGCACGACCAGCGAGATGGCGAACGGTTCGTGGCGGAAGTGCAGCGCCGTGCTGTCGCCCAGCTCGTCGCCGTCCACCTGGTAGGGCACGGGACGGTGCATGGTGATCCGCACCTCGCGCACCCCGGTCCGCACGTCCACGGTCCGGGACGGCTGCAGCCCCGTCCCCCGCAGCGCGGCGCCGAGCTGGCGCAGCAGGGTGGCGGCCGACAGCGTCCGGAACGTGACCACGGCCAGGGGCGTGTCGAGGCCGGTGCCGGGGACGAGGTCGAGCGGCCGGTTCCCGAGGAAGGTGTAGGGGTTGGTGTTCATCACCAGCGCGAACCCGCCGTCGACCTCGGTGCCGTCGGTGTGGTGCACGGTGAACGCCGGCCAAGCACGGTCGTAGCCGCCCGCCCAGGTCTTCACCGCCGCGGCGATGAACAGCGGGTGGCCGGCCCAGCGCTTGAGCGAGGCCCGGCGCTCGACCTCCCGCACGACGGCGGCGTCGAAGCCCACCCCGGTGTGGAAGCAGAAGTACCGGCCGTCGACCCGGCCGAGGCCGGCCCGGCGCAGCGACCGCCGGGCCAGCGCATCCACCAGCACCGCCGTGGCCTCCACCGGGTCGTTCGGGTAGCCCAGGGTCCGGGCGAAGACGTTGGTGGAGCCGCCGGGCAGCGGCGCGAGCGCGGTGCCGGTGCCGGCGAGCCCGTTGGCGGCCTCGTTCACCGTGCCGTCGCCGCCGAGGACGACCACCACGTCGACCCCGCGGGTGGCCGCGGCCTGGGCGAAGCGGGTGGCGTGGCCGCGACGGCTGGTCTCGACCATGCTCACCTCGTGATCGGCCGACAGCGCCTTCTGGATCACCACCCGGCTGCGGGCCGTCACCGACGAGGCGAAGGAGTTGACGATCAGCAGCACCCGCACGAGGGCCGGCACGCTACCAGCGCGCCCCCGGCGGGCCGGCTGACCGGTCCGCATTGGCCTCGCACCCCCGGGCGGGAGCACACTGGTACCCATGAACGTCGTCGTCTGCGTCAAGCAGATCCCCGATCCGGCCGCGCCCGGTGCGCTGGATCCCTCCACGAACACGCTCAAGCGTGACGGGAAGCTGATCCTCGACGAGTCCGACTCCTACGGCGTCGAGATGGCACTCCAGCTCGTTGCGGCCGCCGGCGGTGGCGAGGTGAGCCTGGTGTCGATGGCCCCCAACGGCGAGACGGCGGGCCTCCGCACTGCGCTCGCCATGGGCGCAGCGAAGGCGGTGCTGGTCAGCGACCCGGCACTGCTCGGGTCCGATGCGCTGTCCACGGCCAAGGTCCTGGCCAAGGCCATCGGGCGGCTCGGCAGCCCCGACCTGGTGATCGCCGCCACCGAGTCGAGTGACGGCTACACGGGCACGGTCCCCGAGCAGGTCGCCGAACTGCTCGGCCTGCCGTCGATCACCTTCGCCAAGAAGGTCGAGATCGCCGACGGCAAGGTCAAGGTCCAGCGTCAGACCGAGTCCGGCTACGACGAGGTCGAGTGCCCGCTGCCCGCGGTGATCAGCGTCACGGCCGGGGTGGTCGAGCCGCGCTACCCGTCGTTCAAGGGGATCATGGCGGCCAAGTCCAAGCCGGTCGACCAGGTGACGGTCGCCGACCTGGGTCTCGACGGTCAGGTCGTGGGCTGGGCCGGTGCCCGGCAGCAGGTGGTGAGCGTGGCGGCCGCCGAGGCACGCCAGGCCGGTGAGATCGTCGAGGACGACGGCGAGGGCTTCGCCAAGGTCGTCGCCTTCCTCGAGAACCTGAAGGTCATCTGAGGGGGCTGGGACACATGCTGATCTGGGTGTACGCAGAAGCCGCGGGCGACAAGGTCGCACCGGGCACGCTCGAACTCCTCACCAAGGCCCGCTCGCTCGGCGCCGACGTGGAGGCGTTCCTGGCCGGCGACGGCGCCGCCGTGGCGGCGACGCTCGGGGCCTACGGCGCCACGAAGGTCCACGCCACCGGTGATCTCGGCGGCAAGCTGCCCGGCCCGGCGGCCTCGGCCGCCTTGGCGGCGCTCGTGGCCGGGGGTGCCAGCCCCGACCTGATCATGTTCTCCACCAGCTACGAGGCCCGTGACGTGATGGCCCGGCTGTCGGTCAAGCTCGACCGGACCGTGCTCACGAACAACGTCGATGTGATCGTCGACGGTGACCGGGTGCGGGTGAGCACGCCGATCTTCGGTGGCAACACCATCGTCACCACCGAGTTCGCCGGCCCGGGCCCGTGGCTGGCCTCGTTCCGGCCGAAGTCGTTCGCGGCCGAGCCCTCGGGCGGTGGTCCGGCCGAGGTGGTCGCCGCACCGGTGCCCGACCTCGGTGCCACCGGCGCCGCGGTCATCACCGCCCGCCACGTCGAGGAGGTCACCGGACCGAAGCTCGACGAGGCCGACGTCGTGGTGTCGGGCGGCCGCGGCCTCGGCGAGGCCGGCAAGTACGAGATGATCGAGGAGCTGGCCAGGCTGCTCAAGGGTGCGCCCGGCGCCAGCCGGGCCATCGTCGACGCCGGCTGGGTGCCCTACAGCTACCAGGTGGGCCAGACCGGCAAGGTGGTGAAGCCCACCGTCTACATCGCAGCGGGCATCTCGGGTGCCACCCAGCACATGGTCGGCATGAAGGGCTCGAAGAACATCATCGCCATCAACAAGGACAAAGAGGCCCCGATCTTCGCCATCGCCGACCTCGGGATCGTCGGCGACGTCCACAAGGTGTTGCCCAAGCTCATCGAGGCCTTGCAGGCCCGCTGAGCCGCGGCTCGGACCTCGTCGGTGGGCGCCCGAGGAGGGCGCCCACCGTCGCGTCCGGGGTGTGACGCGTCAGGCGGCGTCGCGGGCGCTGATCGCCACGGCGAGCCCCTCGGCCGGGTCCTCCACGGCCAGCTGCAACTCCCAACCGATCCGGGGTTCGTGGGCGTCCCACCACCACCAGCGCAGCTCATGGGCGAGCTCGCCGAGCTCGTCGGTCGGAACGGGCCAGTCGTCGGTGAGCCCGCCGAGGGCGGCCAGCGTCCACCAGGCCCCGAAGCGGCCGAGCGCCGCACCTCGTCGACGCCCGTGGGCGCCGCCGCTGGCCCCCGCCCAACCCAGCCAGGCGAGGGCACCGGCCGGCGTCAGCTGCACGACTCGGGCCGGGCCGGGCACGCCGAGTGCCCCGAGGGCGTCGGCGAGCTGGCCGTCCACCACGGCCAGCTCCGCGTGCCCGTTGGACGACGTGGTCCACGGTTCGAGCAGCTGGCGCAGCGCGTCCACGAGTTCGTCGTCGAGCACCGGATCGGCGCCAGGGCGCGGGAGCAGTTCCGTAAAACGGTTCGACGGGGGCAGTGGTGGGGCCGGGAAGTTGGCTCCGAGTTCGGTGTACTCCGCGAGCGGGTAGGCGGGCTCCCAGTCGGCCAGCGCGTAGGGCAGGTCGAGAGCGTTGGGCAGCTCGGCGACGTCGGGTCCGAGCTGCTCGCCCCGCAGCACCCGTT
>FWPV01010765.1_pt1 | contig 14834 bp, 8 predicted proteins | sample 2228371 | NCBI WGS metagenome assembly FWPV01 (sample SAMEA103939776, study PRJEB20133) | metagenome
GCCCCGCATGTCTCGCTGAAATTGGCTCTTGACAACCATTACCGTATCTGATGCGCTGCTGGTCCTCACCCCCCTGCCCCCCCTTCGACTCCGCTCAGGGCAGGCCTCTCCCTGAGCGGGAGAGGGGGATATGTGGTCGGCGTTACGATGCGCCGGCTCCACTGACGTACCGTAACGCCAGATTCTGCCCTCCTCCCCTGGCAGGGGTTTAAGGGCAGACAGAACATTCGAGCCAACGTGGCTTGTACCGCATTGGAACGCCCCCGCGCGCAGCTCTGGTCTCCCCGCTTCGACAGGCTCAGCGCAGGCTCTCCAGCGAAGCTGGAGCGGGGGAGGGGGTGAGGACCAACCAGCGCATCCCCACACCATACCGCCCGTCGGCGCTCATACGTTCTGTCCGCCCCTGAACCCTTGCGGGAGCGGAGGGAGAAGGCGTTGGGATGCCCCGGGTGGGCGCCCCGTTGATTGTTGTGCGGCCCCTCACCCAGGGGGACGAGTGTTCAGGTGGAGCGTGTGGTGCGCAAGCCTTTCCACGCCAGAATCAGCGTATTCAGCACCCCGAGTCCCAGCCTCCCGCCGAGAAATACCATGTCCTGCAACTCGTCGTAATGGTGTCGTGGCAACGGCTCGGTATGGGCAGCCTTGTTGCGCAGATAGGAGATGCGGCTCAGGGCTTTGCTGATGAAGTCGTCGAAACTGATGACACGCTCGGGGTCGTCGGGGATTGGACGGTCGTTCCAGTGCGCGGCGGCATAGGCGCTGATCCGCGCCCAGTTGCCCTCCAGGTCGTCGCTGCGTTGCAGGTACGGCAGTACGCCGAGCGTCTGGCGCCTGGGGTTGGCCAGCTCGCCGACCAGGCCGGGACAGGTGAAGATCCGCCGTTTGACTTCGATCTCGATCACGCTGGAGAGGTGGATCGCCGGCGCTGAGTAGTCGCTGGCGCGCACTTTGAAGAGCTGGTCGGTCAGGAAGATCGCCAGCGCCAGCGACTCTTGCTCCGCTGGCCCCAGCAGGTCGAAGGTCTGGCGCATGCCGAGCGCCCGCACCCGCTCGTGGTAGATTTCGAGATCGACCTGTTGTAGCTCGGCGAACCGGCGGGTCAGTCCTTGTACCCGTTCGGCAACGGCGCTCACGACTTCTTCATCGAGTTCGTCCGCGGGCCGGGTCGCCAGAATGTGATCGATCTCGCGCAGCAGGCTCTCGATGTCGCGCGGTGGACGCACCGGCTTCTGCGCGCCGGGCATGCCGCTGATGTGGCAGAGCCGCCCGTCCTGGCAGCAGTGCCTGGCGCGGCTGACAATATCAACCCGCCAGGGGCCGATGTGGGGTTTCGGGCAGATCAGCAGGTCGTCGCCCGGGCCGGTGATGGGGCGTCCCCAACGGTCGCTGATGGCGGACCGATCGCCGGCGCTGAGCGTATCGAGGAAGATGACGTGGCAGGCGGGGATAACCGGCTCGCGGAGGAGGTTGTGGGCCTGATCGAGTAGCCGGCGCAGGGCGCGCTGGATCGCCTCGCCAGGTTGCGCGGGGCTGAGCGCAGCCACTTCGATGCGGATCGCCGGGTCGAGGGCCTGGTTGCCCGCCCCCAGCGGGCCGAAACGTTGCACCAGGATCGCGTCGCTGGCCACGGTTGCGCCATCGTCCGTCTCCGCCGGGCCGGTCTCCGCGGGCCGCAGGAAGGCGAAGAGCAGTGTGCCGCGTCGCTCGCCGGTGAGCGCCAGGTCGGCCAGCATGCGCTTGACCGGTTCGCCGGGCGCGCGGTCCTTGCGCTCGCTCTCGCGGTAGTATTTGGCATCCCACACCACCCCCGGCTCGCGCCAGACCAGGGCGCCGTCGGCGACAACCTCAGCCGCTGGCGGGTCGATGCGCCGGAGGTAGTAGTCGGGCCGGACGCCGGGGACGGGGCTGTCTGCCGGCTCGCTCGCCCAGACTGCGGGCGGCTCGGGGACGCCCTGGTCGTGGCGTAGCTCGTAGCGCCGGCGCCCGGCGCCCTCGCCCCAGTCGAAGCAGAGAACTTCGGGCAATGCCGTTTCCTCCACGACGATCCGCTGCTCGCGCGCGAGCAGGTCGGCGAGTTCGAGCACGATCCAGAGCTGGTAGAGGCGGTTGTCGCGGCGCGGGTTCACGCCCAGCGTCTCGATGGGCGTCGCTCGTTCCAGGCGCTGAAGCAGCGTAAGCTCGCGGTAGCGTCGCCGCCACTCCAGCAGATCATCGTAGGCGCTGTTGCCGCCCGGAATCGCCTCGCGGGCCACGCGCTGCTCCAGCGCCCGTACTTCGTCCTCGCCGCTTTCCAGGATGCGCTGGGCCGTGTGCCGCAGGCCGGCCAGTTGGGGAAAGGCCAGCTCGCGCTCGCAGCGCTCGACGATGCTGGTGAGCGGGTGGCGTAGCGCCTCGACCTGCGTGCCGACCAGTGGGCTGAGCAGCACCCGGCGTACATCGGCCCGGTACTCGAGCAGGGTGACGACGGTGAGCAGGTTCTCGGCGGTGGCAAAGTCGCGCAGGTGCTGGCGGCTGTGCAGCACGAGCGGCGGTTCGCCGGGCCGCTCGGCCCAGCTCGCGTCCAGCGTGCGCTCCCAGTCGATCCTGCCGCGCCCCGGCGGTTCCTCGACGGCCAGCCGGCGCGGGGTGGCGAAGCTTAGCCGCCTGATGATCCGCGGCAGGATGTGCTCGAAGAGTTCGTCGCGCAGGAAGAAGAGGACGCCCAGATCGCGGTAGATCGGCAGCGCATCGTCAGCCACGCCGAAGCGCTGCTGCGCCTTGAAGAGCTTGCGGTACTCGCCCTCGTTGAAGCGCATCAGCAGGGCCAGCATGCGTTCCTGCATGCGGCTGTAGGCGCGCAGTTCGATTGGCGTGGGCGCAGTGGCCATAGTGAAGTCTCTCATTCACCACAGAGACACAGAGGCACAGAGGTGACCAGGAACGTAGCAGCAAAAACTCTGTGTCTCTGTGCCTCTGTGGTGCCGTCATTCACCACAGAGACACAGAGGCGCAGAGGTGACCAGGAACGTAGCAGCAAAAACTCTGTGTCTCTGTGCCTCTGTGGTGAGCCCCCTCCGCCGCGATCAGCCCGCGCTCTTCGGCGACCATGAGGAAGAGCAGCCGGTAGACGAGGCGCAGCAACTGGCGGTAGTAATCGAGCGCGCTCAGCCGACCCGTGACCAGCTTCTCGCGCAGCTCGCGATTGGCCGGGTGGGCCAGCAGGCCATTGCCGAGCCGCTTCAGCGCGCCCTCCACGCCATCGCGCAGCCCCTCGCGCACGCGGCCGCCGGACTCCAGGGCGAGCTGGTAGTAGCGCTCGAGCAGGCAATCCTCTGGCCTCACGATAGCAGCACTGAGACGCGCATCTTCTGTGCGCTCCTCTGTGCCTCTGTGCCGCTGTGGTGAACTATCCGGCAGGCGCGAGCGGTGGAGCAGGCGGTACAGAATGGCGAACTCGCTGAACTTCTCGCCCTCGAACATCGCGCGCAGGTCGAACTCAACATACGCCGGGCGGGTGAAGCGGGCCGAGTCGCGCAGCAGGCGCAGCCGCTCGCCATTGGTGACAATGCCCCAGAGCTGCTCGGTAGCATTGAGGTACTCTTGCACCAGAGCGTGGGGCGAGAGGCGCGGGCGGCCCGAGGGCGGGCGGGCATCGAGGCTATTGCGGATGCTCTCGATATGCAGCGGCGGGGCATCGTCGCCCTCGTCGGCGCGGTGCGAGATGGCATAGGTGCGGCCCTCGACCACATAGGCGGCGCGGTTACGGGTCGGCTGGTAGCCGAGCGCGCGCAGCAGCGGGATCACCCAGTGCTCACGGGTCTCCGTGGTCGCCGTCTCGCGGGGGCCGAGATCGGCGAGGTAGGACTGGAACAACGCCCACTGGCCGCGGGCCGCCTGCCAGGCCGCGCTGATCCGGTCGGAGAGATTGCGCGAGCGCTCAAGGCCGAAGTCCTCGGGGCGCTGGCCGATGATCTCCTCGCGGGCAATGGCGTCGAGGATGTCGGCGGGGATGAGACCGCCTTCGGTTGTGATGGTCGTGTAGGGCATGGTTGTTTACCACAGAGACACAGAGGCACAGAGTTTAGAGAACGCGACGGGTGATGCCATCCTTCAATACCGGTACATTGAAATTGATGATCAACCCGATCTTAATGCCGCTGAGGCGCAAGTAGGTAAGCAACTGCGCCTCGTGGATGGGTAAGGTTTGCTCGACCGCTTTAAGCTCAAGCAAGATAGTGTTAGCTACAATAAGGTCGATCCGATAGCCACAATCGAGTCGCACGCCCTTGTAGGTCAGTGGCAACGGCACCTGGCGCCGAAATGGCAGACTGCGTAGACTAAGCTCGTGACAAAGACATTCTTCATAAGCGGACTCAAGTAAACCGGGGCCAAGCTCACGATGAACTTCAATCGCGGCGCCGATAATGGAGTGAGAAAGCGCTTGATGTTCGTACATCTCTGTGCCTCTGTGTCTCTGTGGTAAGCTAATCCTGCGGCCAGAGCACGTAGACTCCCAACACATCCGGAGGCCCGGAAGGCCGAACCGACACACGCCCGCCGCCGGTCTGGGCGCGCACGCGCTGGTGCGCCTCGCGCAGGCGCGCAGCGCGACTCTCGGCAATGGCCGCCAGCTCGTCCGCCAGGCCGGCGAGCTGCCCCAGGGCCTCGGCGATGCCCTGGCTACGCTCCTCGGCGCTGACATTCTCGCGCGGCTCGGCGCGCTCGAGCAATGCCAGCGCAGCCGACTCATCAAGCCAGTGATAGACCCCGCCCTCGCGGGTAAAGCCAGTCACCACCAGCTCCTCGGCGAGCGCCGGAGCCGTCTGGCGCGGGCTTTCGATCAGCGCGCGAATGCGCAACAACAGCAACGCTGTCGCGCGCGCCACGGCATCGGTGACGATCAGGCCGCTCCGCGCGGCGAGCGGGCGATCAGCGTCGGGGGTCAGCGCCGACTCCAGCGCGTAGTCGGCGAGCGCAACCACGAAGGGGTGATTGCGGCCGACCCGCTCCACCCCGGCAGGCGCGGTGGCCTCGAAGGTCAGGGTCAACTCGCCGCGCTTATCGGCGAGGTGCGCGACCCGCTCGCGCACCGGCAGGGGCAACGGCGAGAGGTTCACCACAAAAACACGCAGGTCACCAGGATCGGAAGACCGGGCCTTTGTATCCTTTGTGCCTTTGAGGCGCACCAGCGGCGCGCCGAGCCGCTCGCAGGCCGACCGGACAAAGGCTTCCACCGCCGCCGGCTCACCGAGCACCGCGTCGCTCTCCTCGAGTTCCCGCGCGACCTCTTCGGGCTTGATGCGGCGCTGCGCAAAGCGGGTGCGACTCTCCTTTTCACGCGCCACGGCATCGTCCCAGCGACGCTCGAGCGCGGCCAGTTGCGCGTCGGCGGAGGCGAGTTCCGCCTCCTGCTGCGCGTCGAAGAGGGCCAACTGGCGCGTGCTGGTCTCGAACAGCGAAGCGATCAGGGCGTTGACCACCGTATCGCTGTCAACCGGCAGCGGCACACTGATGCCGAGGCTGCGGTGAATGCTGACCGCCTTGCGCAGCAGCACCTTCATCACCGCCTCGTCCATCGGATTATCCTTGCCGTAGAGCAACGCCGTGCGCACCTTTGGCGCGCGCTGGCCGTAGCGATCCACACGACCCTCGCGCTGTTCCAGGCGGTTCGGGTTCCACGGCAGGTCGTAGTGAACCACGGCATCAAAAGCGTGTTGCAGGTTGATCCCCTCGCTGAGACAATCGGTGGCGACAAGCAGGCGTCGCGGGCTATGGCTCAGCTCGGCAATCAGGGCCTCGCGCTCCTCTTCGGAGCGCTCGCCGGTGACGGCCAGCACGCGCACCTCATCGCCGTTGACTTTCAGGCGACCGGCGAGCTGCTGGGCCAGGTAGTTCGCGGTGGCGATGTAGCGGCAATAGACAATCGGGTTGAAGCCATCGCGCAGCAATTCTTCCAGCAGCGGAAGCAGCGCCTGGAGTTTCGGATCGTCTCTACCGTGGAGATCGGCGGCACGCGCAGCAAAGCGGAGCAGCCGTGCCCGCTCCCTGCCCTTTTCACCACCGAGCCACAGAGGCACAGAGACATCCTCATCATCTATACCACCGAGGTTTGGCTCGAAGTCGAGCGCCTGTTCATGTTCGGCGTCTTCGCGCACCGCCTCGCTGAGCGTTGCTTCGAGAGCGAGCAACACCTCTTCATCGTCGCCTTCTCTGTGCCTCTGTGCCTCTGTGGTGCTATCAATCGCCCGTACCCGCAGCGCTTTCTCAGCGGCTGCCGGGCTGCTCATCACACAGCGCAGCAGCGCCAGGGCGGCCCAGTAGCGGGCGCGTCGCTGCACCACACTCCTGAGGTGGCGCGGAGGATTCACCACAGAGGCACGGAGATCACGAAGATCGGAAGAATCAAGACTCTTTGTGTCCTCTGTGCCTTTGTGGTGGTCTTCCGCGTCGCTGTCGGGGCGGCGCGGAGGATTCACCACAGAGGCACGGAGATCACGAAGATCGGAAGAATCAAGACTCTTTGTGTCCTCTGTGCCTTTGTGGTTTTCCTCCCCCTCCCGCACCAGCTCGCGCGTGAACGCGAAGACATCGTCGAACAGCCGGCGATAGCCGGGCGAGCGGGCGAGGCTGTAAGTCACCTCGGTGGTCTCGCGGACCGGGAAGGGCGTATCCTCATTCAGCCAGTGGCGCACATCGGCCCGGCGGCGCTGCACAAAATGGCGGGCAAGCTCATCGCGTTCGTGGTCGGAGAGCCGTTCCGGACTGAGGGTGGCGAAGCGCGGATCGAGCAGACCGAGCAGGCTCTTGAACGCATCCTCGATGCCCGAGTGCGGGGTGGCCGTGAGCAGCAGCAGATGGCGGTCGGGCCGGGCCGCGATGCTGCGCACCAGGTCGTAGCGCTGTTGCTGGCCCGCGCCGCGCCCGGCCGCGTCGGTGGCGATATGGGCCTCGTCCACAATCACCAGCTCGGGGGCGGCGCGCAGGAAGTTGTCGCGGCGCCGCTCACTCTTCACATAATCAATACTGGCGACCGTCAGCGGGTAATGCTCCCAAAGGCTCACATCGCCGCGCGGCAGACCGCGCTCCAGGGCCGCGGCTGTGCTGGAGCGCACAACGACAGCTTCGAGGGCAAACTTCTCGGCAAGCTCGCGCTGCCACTGGTCGCAGAGGTGCGGCGGGCAGAGCACCGTCAGCCGGCGGATCTCACCCCGGTCATACAATTCGCGGGCGATCAGGCCGGCCTCGATGGTCTTGCCGATGCCGACATCATCGGCGATTAGCAGGCGAACCGTCGGCAGGCGCAGGGCCATGAGCAGCGGCACAAGCTGGTAGGAGCGCGGGCGCACATGAATGCGCCCCAGGGAGCGAAACGGCCCGGCGCCGCTGCGCAGGCTCAGCCGGGCGGCGTCGCGCAGCAGGCGACCAGAGACGAAATCGCCCGCCATTGCCGGATCGGGCGGCTGGAAGGTGGCCGGCGTGACCCCGTTGCCCTCGACCGGCAGATAGATGCCGCAGATTTCCGCCTCCGCACCGCCGAGGGGGCGCAGCAGGAGCAGATCGGGGTGTTCCGAAGGGAGCACCACCCATTCACGTTCGCGGCAACGCACCAGCGAGCCGACCTCGAAGCGGGGCATACACACCTCCTGTCATTCCCAGGATGTTTGCGCGGCGCGCGAACCCCAATCCCGCCAGCGCTGTCCGAACGCGCTCCGATCGGGAACCTGCGCCTGCGCAGGCGTCACAGGCGCGAAACAGTAATACCAATTTCACTTGAACACTCTGCAGGCGGGGTTCCGTCAAAGCGCATCAGAGCCCCCTGCGCGATAATCTGCAATCCAAAATCCAAAATCCAAAATCTAAAATCTAAAATGGTATAACCTGCTCACAGGCGCCTCCTGTTCGCCGACGTAGTTATCCAGGTTCTCCGGGCATACCGCGGTCACGCTACCTCGTGCTCGTTAGTATCCATCGGCCTCCGCTCGCGCGAACGCTGGCGTTGCACTGAAGGTGGTCATTGCGCTTGCCACTGAACAGTATGAGCGCGGAAGCAAGGCTTCCGCACTCCATAGAACGCTCACCGGCAATCAAGGGGGTCTCGCGAAGTTCGCTGCGTCAGGTATGAGCGCGGAAGCGGGGCTTCCGCACTCCATGGAACGCTCAGACGCAAGGCTTGCCCGCAGGATATTCATCGCCGCGTCAACGTCGCAGTTTAGCTCGCGATAAGTCAGAGAACGGGAACGGCACAACCACTACACTACCTGCTGCAGGTGTGACCACGCTTCGTCCTCCTCCGGTCTGTTCCAGTCTTCTGCAAGCGCTGGCTCGCTCAACAGCGCTGTTTCAGGAATGTTGATCGCTGGTTCATCTAAGATAATAAGAAACGCTCGCCGTGGGCCTGGCAACTGAACGAGTTCTAGCAAGCGAACATTGTTCTGCTCATCGATAACTGCCTCGACTGTTCTGGGCATGCGTTTACCCTCCGTTTATGCTGCTCAACATTGCTCAGCGTCCTGATGGAATTATAGACAGCAATCTTGACACCTGTACCCCAAGTATACTGACTACACAGTGATAAGGCAATCCACGAGCTGCCTCTTTATACGTATGGCTCTTGATAATGCAGCACGTGAAGCAGCCGTAGCAGCGCGGCCTGCTCGTCGGGGGCCGGGCTTGAGGCCGAGGAAGCAGGCCATTGTCGGTTGCGTGATCGATTGCGCCAGCAGGCTGCTCTTGCCCTGCTCGGCCACGCCGTTCACCAGCAGGTAGCCGCCGCCGCGCGCGCAGGTCGGCAATCCGGCGGTCGAGTTCGGTGAGTTCAGCCTGTCGCCCAACGACATCGTTGTTCAGCTCCGCGATCCGGGCTGCGCGCGATGCGCCACCCATTCACGTTCGCGGCAACGCACCAGCGAGCCAACCTCAAAACGGGGCATACCCACCTCCTGCCATTCCAACAAGATTGCTCATGCGTCATTCCCAGGATGTTTGTGCAGCGGGGCAGCGTCTCGCGGCGCGCGAACCCCGATCCCGCCATCGCTCTCCGAACGCACTCCGATCGGGAACCCGCGCCTGCGCAGGCGCAACAGGCGCGCAACAGGACTACCAATTTCACGTGAACACTCTGCAAGCGGGGTTCCGTCAAAGCGCATCAGAACCCCCTGCGCGATAATCTGCAATCCAAAATCTAAAATCCAAAATCTAAAATCTAAAATGGTATAAGCGGCGTAACCTTTGTGTCCTTCGCGCCTTTGTGGCGCAATCATCTCGCGATCGCTCGCCATCGCGCTACCCTTTCCAGAACGTGTACCCGGCCAGTTGCTCGCCGATGTCGCGATCCGGATCGATTGTATGCACAATCCGCCCGCGCTCGCCGAGTTCCGCGCGAAGCTGATCAAGGCTTTCGCCGGGCGCCGGGCAGAGCAGGCAGGTCCGGCCAAAGCGCAGGTACGTGGTTGCGCCGGCAGTCTCGATCAGCGGCTCACGGCCGCCATTGGCGCGCAGGAAGTCGAGCACGCGCTGCACCGGCGCGGGCAGGTCAGGCGCCGCTGCCGCCTGCGTTGCCTCCTTACTGAGCACCACCTCGGCCTCACCGAGCGCCAGCAGCAGGTCGCGCACCGCGTAGCGGTTGAGCCTGGCGTGGTGCGGCTGGTTGGCATAGGTGAGCAGACAGCGATAGCAGGCCCGCGAGCACTTCTCGCCCTCCTCACAGTCCTCTCCCGTCTGCGGGTCGAAGTGGCAGACCTCCAGCGCGGCGCGGGCAACCCGGGCCAGGGTGCGGGGTTCTTCGAGCAAGCGGCGCAGCACGCCAGCGCCGCCTTCGGAGGCCTCCCAGAGCATAATCCGGCGCAGCGATCCCTCACCGATCAGCTCCGATTGGAGTTCCTGCTCCTCGAGCTGGAAGTACTCCTTGACCCCGCGCTGCAACGCATACTGCAAACTGATAATCCGCTCATCATCGGCCGCCAATTGTGGATCGCACTGAAGCAGCAGAATGTTACGCGTGTCGTGAACGACGATCCGCACATCGTGGCGGATCTCGCGCGATGAGTCAGACTTCTGCTCCTCCGATTCATCGTCAGGGGCGGAGTTCCAGCGGCCGTCAGCGAGGTCGAGCTGGAAGCCCTCGCTGCGGGCGCGCTTCCAGCCGTGGTTGATCCGCCAGATCGTCGCCTGGCCGCCGTAGCACAGGGTCAGAGGGGGCAGCCGCTCACCACGCGCCTCGGCAAGCATGCGGCGCAGCTCGCCGCCGGCCGTCGCGAAGCGGTAGTGCGTGCTCACGCGGTAGCCCTCGCGGCGGCGCTCCTCCTCCTCGCAGGTAATCCGCTCGATCCGCTTCGTGCTCACCGTCGTCATCTCGAAGAGACTGTCGAAACGTCTTCCCTGATTGTCGCGAAGCGGGACGCCGCACTGCGCGCAGACATCATCGTCGAGGCCCTCGTGGAAGTAGCCGCACTGCATACAGACCTTGGCCGTCCGGAACTGCTGCGCAGCGTCGCCGGCGGGGATCAGCGAGCGCACCACCTGGTACTTGCGCCCCTCGTGATAAATGATGTTCTGCGGGCCGAACTCGGTCAGCGCCAGGAAGCGCGGGCGGGCCAGGTAGACCCCGTCATCGGCGCTGGTGCGCAGAAAGGCGCGCACCGGCAGACGCGGGAAGTTGTAGCCGGGCAGGAAGCCCTCGCTGGCCAGGTAGCGGTAGGGATAAAACTCCGCCTCGCTCTTGCGGTCAGTCTGCACATTGCAGAGGAGGTCCTTCTGGCGCAGCGCCTCGCGATGGCGTTGATCAGCCTCCTTGATCTCCGCCTGCGAGAGCGAGCCGCGCCGATGCGCGCGGCCGCGCTGCGCACTCGCCTCCTGCAACTGCGCGTCGGCCAGGCGGTAGAGGTCACGCCAGCGGTCAAAGGCCCGGTCGAAGGCCCGGGGCGCATCTGCCAGTTGCGCGTCCAACCAGTCGGGGGTGGCCTGGAACCAGGGGGCGGCGCGCAGGGCCGGCATCACCGTGGCCAGCACCTGCTCGCACATCGCCCGGCAGCGCTGCATACTCTCGGCATCCAGCGCGATCCGGCGCTGCACCTCCTGGTGCAGCGGGAGGGTGTCCACACTGGTGTCAATGATACTCAAGATCGACGACTCGAGATCGAGATGGGTGGCGGCAAGCCAGATCGCGTGGACATGGGCGCGCACCAGATCCTCGTTCGCCAGTTCAATCTGGGGTGGGGCCACGGCGCCGGCAACCATCTGCAAGGGGCGCTGGAAGAAGTACTGGTCGTGGCCACTACCGATCGAGCAGTAGGTCATCACCAGCGCCGGCTGGCCGCTCCGCCCGGCGCGACCCGAGCGCTGCGCATAGTTGGCCGGCGTTGGCGGGACATTGCGCAGATGCACGACATTCAGGTCGGAGATGTCAATACCCAGCTCCATCGTCGGCGAGCAGTAGAGCACCGGCAGCTCGCCGGCGCGGAACTGCTGCTCGCGCGTGATGCGATCCTCCTGGCGAACCTGACCAGTGTGTTCACGACCCGCCACGGCAGTCAGCCGCTCAGCGGCATGGAGATAGAAGTCGCGGAAGAAGGTATTCACGGGCCGCTCGACCGTTACGCTGCGGGCCAGACGCCGCGAGCGGATCGGGTCGGCGTCGGGGGCGCGGCCATCGCCCCGGCGCCAGAGCAGCGCATCGTGGCGGAGCTGCACGGACCAGAGTTCGTTGCCGCGATACCCGGCTGTGAGGATGTTCGCGCCAATCAGGACCTTCAACAGCGCCCTGAGCAGGTGCTCATAGTCCGCTTCGCTCAGGCGCTCGTCGAGCACCGGCCAGGCCCGGGGCGAGCGCAGAAAGCGGCCCACCGCCGTCTGCGCCGAGAGGCTGCGCCCACCAGGCGGGAGCTGCTCATCGCCGGGCAGCACAAAGCGCGTCGCGCGCCGCAAGGTGGAGACTTCCGCATCATCGAGCTGCCAATCCTCATTCACCCGCGCGTTGTAGCGGTTCACCCACTCGCTCTGGCGCTCCGGGTCGAGGCACGGGGCATCAATGGCAAGCTCACGCCGCATATGGTCGAGCACGATGCGAATGGTACGCTCGCGCTCAGCAGGTGAAGACTCCTTCAACACCGCGTGGCCTGCCCAGTAACGCTCCTCCCGGCAGATCTCGGCGAGATCGAGATAATCAATCCGCAGCAATCCGCACTGCTCCAGATTGGGCTGAGTCACCCGCCAGCTCCGGCGCAGATCTTCATAGATACGATACTCGATCAGGAGAGCCAGCGCCTCCTCGTTGCGGCGTCTGGCGCCCTCAGTCTCGGCAGGATCCTTCGCGTAGACGTGCTGCGGCAGCGCGAGCGTCTTACAGACCTCACGGGCGATGACGGCGTGGTCGAGCGGATCATCGTCGGAGCGAGCGGCGATCGTGCGCGCAATCGCCGAGCGCAGCGTAGCCACGGTCACGAAGTCATTGAAGTGACCGGCCTGGAGCGAGGCATCCTGCCGATTGTCGGTGAAGCTGAGCAACTTCTGGGCCTCGCGGTCCAGGTCGGAGCGGCGCAGCTCATCAATGGTCGCGACCGAGAGCAGGGTCGTGGCCGTACTCCGGCCCTCGCTGCTAAGCCGGGCCAGCTTGCGGAAATCATCCTCGCGCTTCGTGTAGACCACGCCGCAGCGCAGGCAGGTGAGGAACGGGGCGGGAATAAACCAGCACGGCTCGCCAGAGTCGCTGCTATCGGCCAGACTGCCATCGGGCCGCACGAAGAGCCGACGGGGAATGAACTCCTTGTACTCTTTCTGAATGCTGCGGCCATGCTTCGTGCTGCGGAACCAGGTATCAGGGAGCCGATCGATATCATCCTCGCTCCAGACATCATCGCCAACCAGCAGATAGCCGGGGATGGCGGGCGGTTCCACATCCTCGCCGCGTGACAGCGGGTTGCGGGGTTCGAGACGCTTCTGGGACGGATCGAGCGCGCAGAGCGCATAGTGCTGGCCGCACTCGCGACAGAAGACCTGGGGGTAGAGCAGGCGGGGGTTCTCGTGATTCCCAATGTAACGCTGCCCTTCGAGGGTCAATTCTCGGTGCGGCGGCGGCGCGGCAGTGGCATAGACGGCGCCGCCCTGCGAGATAAACTGGTGGAGCTTGAAGGCGAACGGGGCGCTGGTCGCGCCATCGCGACGGGCGCCGAGGCGAAAGAAGTGGCGGATGGCCTCCTCACAGCGCTCAACGCCGACCCCGGTCGCCTCCGCCAGACGCCGCGCGCCCTCGCGCAGGCTCAACGGCGTAGCGCGCGCCAGCGCGTTCGTGTGAGGGTCAACCACCAGGCCATAGGTATCCTCGATCCACGCCGCCAGGGGATGCTGGCGGAAGCTCTCCACATCGAGGGTTTCGGGCAGCGGCTGCTGGAGCATGCTGCGCAACTGGTCCGCCGACGGGCGCGGATCAACCAGCACGGCGCGGGTGAGCGTCTCGGTGATCACCTGATCGGGACCAACCTCGGCCCCGAAGATCGCGCTGGCCACATCGGCAACCACCTTGCGCGGATCAACCCCTGCCTCCCCACTGATCATGGTCGCGCTGGTACCGATGCAGGTCAGGTCGGGGTTACCGCAGCGCTCGCGCAGGCGACGGATCAGCATCGCCACATCGGCGCCCTGGCGACCGCGGTAGGTGTGCAGCTCATCAAGCACGACAAACTGCAGATCGGTCAAACCAGCCTCAACGAAGCGATACTCATCGGGTCGGGTGAGCATCAGCTCAAGCATCACATAATTGGTGAGCAGGATATGGGGCGGATTCTGCTGGATCTCCGTCTTGCGCGTCTCACTCTCCTGGCCGGTATACCGCGCAACCCGGACCAGCGCGCGCTGATCTGCCGGGAGATGATCGAGGAAGGCATTGATGCCAAGCTCCTGCGAATTGATCAGCGCATTCATCGGATAGACCAGGATCGCCCGGACCTGCCCGCGCTCAGGATGATTGCGCAGCACGTAGTCAACAATCGGCACCACATAAGTCAGGCTCTTACCGGAGCCAGTGCCGGTCGTCACCACAAAGTGCTTACGCTCGCGCGCCAGATTAATCGCGTCGCGCTGGTGGCGATAGAGCCGCAGCGACGTAAACGTCTCACCCTCACGGCGTCCGAAGATCTGCGCGCAGAGCGGGTGGAGCACATGATTCCGGGCCAGCTCGGCCACCGTCTGATCGTAGGCAAACGCAGGCGAGAGCTGGATGAGCGCATCGGGCCAGAGTTCACCGGCATGAAGGCGCTCCTGCACAAACGCGCGTATCTCCTCGTCGGCGATGTTGAGGAAACTCGTGGTGTAGGCGGAGTAGGTACCAACAACGTGATTACGAAGCTGAAAGACATCCACGCGCGACCTCTTCAATCAGTATGATGCGTCATCCGACCGAGACATCACGTGATAAGTGCACCACAAAGGCACGAAGTTCACGAAGGCTATGCTGATGGACGCAGATCAGGTTTTGTTCTCTCGTTCATTCATCATCTTCCAGCGATCCCGCCCCGCGCAACTACTGGTTCTGGTGGCCGAGAAAGCCACATCGTGAGTAACAGAATAGCACATCCTACTTACTTTCTCGGCGCCAGTGGAAACCCGCACTTCAGCGGCCGGGCGCGGGAGCCTGGCGGTGAGCGTGATCCGGGCGCCTGAGCCGGGGATTGCCGCGCCGCCGCCATCACCGCGAGCGCAGGAGGGAAGCAGGGGCGCAGCGCGCGGCGCCCTACAGGACGCTTCTGTTCCTCCCCTCTCCCTCTGGGATTCAGGGGCGGACAGAACATCCGAGCCAACGTGGCTTGCGCCGCATTGGAACGCCCCCGCGCACGGCTCTGGTCTCCCCTCTCCAGCGAAGCTGG
>FWPV01004698.1_pt1 | contig 14833 bp, 16 predicted proteins | sample 2228371 | NCBI WGS metagenome assembly FWPV01 (sample SAMEA103939776, study PRJEB20133) | metagenome
TGTGGATCGCCGACATCGCCGCCTATTTCACCGGGCGGGCGTTCGGCCGGCACAAGCTTGCGCCGGCGATCAGCCCGGGCAAGACCTGGGAAGGTGCGTTCGGCGCGGTGATCGCCGTGCAATGCTACGGTCTGGCGATAAAGCCGCTACTGTTCACCGAAGCCGACATGCCCGCCTGGCTGGTCTGGTCGGTGATACTGCTGCTGCTGACCGCGGTCAGCATCGTCGGCGACCTGTTCGAGTCGATGATGAAGCGCCAGGCCGGCATCAAGGACAGCAGTCAGCTACTGCCCGGTCATGGCGGCGTACTCGATCGTGTCGACAGCCTGACCGCAACGCTGCCGCTGATCGGATTTGCCCTGCTCAACCTACTTCCCGGAGCGCAGACGTGATGCGCAGACTGACCATACTCGGCGCCACCGGATCGATCGGCGTCAGCACGCTGGATGTCGTGGCGCGCCACCCCGATCGTTTCGAGGTGGTGGCGCTGTCCGGCCACCGCCAGATCGACAAGCTGGCCGAGCAATGCCTGGCCTTTGCACCGAAAGTCGCCGTGGTCGCGGACGCCGATGCCGCCGGTAGCTTGCGCGACATGCTTGCCGGGCGGGTGCCGACCGAGGTGATGCATGGCAGCGAAGCGCTCGAAATGATCGCCGCGCTGCCCGAGGTTGATACCGTCATGGCGGCTATCGTCGGTGCCGCCGGTCTGCGTCCGACGCTCGCCGCCGCACGCTCGGGCAAGCGCATCCTGCTGGCCAACAAGGAAAGCCTGGTCATGTGCGGTGCGGTGTTCATGCACGAGGTGGCCTCGAACGGCGCCACGCTGCTGCCGATCGACAGCGAGCACAACGCGGTTTTCCAGTGCATGCCGACGCAGGGCCGGGCCGGTGTGCGCCGCATCCTGCTCACCGCATCGGGCGGCCCGTTCCGCTGCACGCCACTCGATCAGCTCGACCACGTGACGCCGGATCAGGCCTGTGCGCATCCGAACTGGGAAATGGGGCGCAAGATTTCCGTCGATTCGGCGACCATGATGAACAAGGGCCTCGAGGTGATCGAGGCGCACTGGCTGTTCGATACGCCGGCCGAACGCATCGATGTGGTGATCCATCCGCAGAGCATCGTGCATTCGATGGTCGAGTACGTCGACGGCTCGGTGCTGGCGCAGATGGGCAATCCGGACATGCGTACGCCGATCGCGCATGCACTGGCCTGGCCGGAACGCATCGAGTCCGGGGTCGGCGCGCTCGATCTGGCCATGTCGGCCAATCTCGTGTTCGAACGCCCGGATCTGGACCGCTTTCCCTGCCTCCGGCTGGCGTTCGCCGCGCTGGCTGCCGGTCAGGGCACGCCGGCCGTGCTGAATGCGGCCAATGAAGTGGCGGTCGCGGCTTTCCTGGAACGTCGGCTCGGTTTCCGTGCCATAGCAGACGTGATTGCCGAAACACTGGATACGCTGCCCGACATGCCTGCCACCACACTCGACGACGTATTTGCCGCCGACGCCGCTGCCCGCCAGACGGCGCAGCGCGCCATCAGGGCGCGCACTTGAGCCCCTTCTTCTACGCCGGCGCCTTTGTTCTGGCGCTGGGCATCCTCATCACGGTGCACGAGCTGGGCCACTACAGCATCGCCCGGCTGTGCGGCGTCAAGGTGTTGCGCTTTTCGGTCGGCTTCGGTCGGCCGCTGTTGTCGCGTCGCTTCGGGCCGGACCGTACCGAATGGGTACTGGCGCTGTTTCCGCTCGGGGGTTACGTCAAGATGCTGGACGAACGCGAAGGCGAGGTCGCGGCATCGGAGCTTCCGCGTGCCTTCAACCGACAGAGCGTGGGACGCCGTTTCGCCATCGTGTCGGCCGGGCCGATCGCCAATTTCCTGCTCGCCATCCTGATCTACTGGGGGCTGTTCATCAACGGCATGGAAGAACTGCGCCCGCTGCTGGCTGCCCCGGCGGCCGGCACGCCGGCAGCGGTGGCCGGCGTGACCGAGGGCGAACTGGTGCGCTCGATCAACGGCAAGGATGTCGTGTCGGCCCAGGATCTGCGCTGGAGCGTCGCACAGGCGGCGCTGCACGGCGGCACGCTGGTGATGGAAACGATCAGCGAGCGCAACGAAATCAACAGCCGGCGCATCGACCTGTCGGGCATCGGTTCCGAGGTGGACGCCAGCCTGATGGATCGAGCCGGCCTCACGCTGTTCCGGCCGCGCATCGATCCGGTCGTCGCAACAGTGGCTGACGACAGCGCCGCCGGCAAGGCCGGCATGCGCGCGGGTGACCGCATCGTGGCGATCGACGGCAAGCCGGTCGATGACTGGGCGTCCATGGTCGGCATCGTCCGCGAACTGGGCGGCCGCCTGGTGGAGATCCAGGTGCTGCGCGAGGGCGTCGCAGTGGATCTGAAGGCCGACGTGGTCGCGGTGGAGGAGGGCGGCCAGCGTTTCGGCCGACTTGGCGTGACGCCCGAAACACCGGAAGGACTGCGCGAGCGGCTGTTCGTCACGGCGCAGCACGGCGTGATCGAATCGTTCGGCCTTGCGGTCACGCAGACCTGGGATACGGCGCTGTTCAGCCTCAAGGCGTTCGGCCGCATGATCACCGGCGATCTGTCGTGGAAAAACCTCAGCGGACCGGTGACGATTGCCGACTATGCAGGCCAGTCTGCCGCCATGGGCGCGCTGCATTACATCAAGTTCATCGCCCTTATCAGCATCAGTCTGGGCGTGCTGAACCTGCTGCCCGTGCCGCTGCTGGACGGTGGGCACTTGATGTACTATACGGTCGAATTTATCAAGGGCGGCCCGGTGTCTGAAAGAGTCATGGAAATCGGCCAGCAGATCGGTCTGGCCTTGCTGCTGATGCTCATGGCGTTCGCCTTCTACAACGATATCAATCGGCTTTTCGGTTGACTGCCCGCTGAAATTCCCCATGCGCAAGTTTTTGCTTCCCGCCCTGCTCGCGGGATTGTTGTCAGCCCATGCGTTCGCCTTCGAACCCTTCGTGGTGCGGGACATCCGGGTCGAAGGCATCCAGCGCACCGAAGCGGGTACGGTATTCAGCTACCTGCCGGTGAAGGTCGGCGAGACATTCACCGAAGACAAGGCGGCAGAGGCCATCAAGGCACTGTTCGCGACCGGCTTCTTCAAGGACGTGCGGGTCGAGGTCGAAGGTGATGTGCTGGTCGTGGTCGTGGACGAACGGCCGGCCATTGCGTCGCTCGAATTCGTCGGCATGAAGGAATTCGACAAGGACACGATCAAGAAGGCGATGCGGGACTTCGGTCTCGCCGAATCGCGCATTCTCGACCGCAGCGTGCTCGAGCGGTCCGAGCAGGAAATGAAGCGGCAGTACCTGACGCGCGGGCTGTACTCGGTCGACGTCAAGACGACGACGACGCCGCTGGAACGCAACCGCGTCGCGGTCACCTTCGAAATCAACGAGGGGGCTGCCGCCAAGATCAAGCAGATCAACATCGTCGGTGCGAAGTCCTTCAAGGAGAAGGATCTGCTGAAGCTGCTGAGCCAGAGCACCGGCGACTGGCTGAGCTGGTACAACAAGAACAACCAGTATTCACGGCAGAAGTTGAGCGCCGACGTCGAAACGCTGCGCAGCCACTACCTCGACCGTGGCTATCTCGAGTTCAACGTCGACTCGACGCAGGTGTCGATCACGCCGGACAAGCAGGACATCTACATCACGATTTCGATCACCGAAGGCGAAAAGTACACCGTCGGCGGTGTCAAGCTTTCGGGCGAGTTGCTGATTCCGGAAGAGGAATTGCGGGGCCTGGTCAAGCTGATTGCCGGCGAGGATTTCTCGCGCAAGAAGCTGACCGAAACGACCAAGGCGATCAGCGATCGCCTGGGCAATGACGGCTACGCCTTCGCCAACGTCAATGCGGTACCGGAACCGGATCGCGAAAAGCGCACCGTGTCTTTCAACGTATTTGTCGATCCGGGCCGCCGGGTCTATGTGCGACGGATCAACGTTGCCGGCAACACCAAGACGCGCGACGAGGCGGTGCGGCGGGAATTCCGCCAGATGGAAGGCGCGTGGTACGACGGCGAGCGGATCAACCGGTCGAAATCGCGGGTTGACCGTCTGGGCTACTTCGACGGTGTCACCGTCGAAACGCCTGCGGTTCCGGGAACCACCGATCAGGTCGACGTCAATCTGACGGTGAAGGAAAAGCCGACCGGCAATCTGGCGTTCGGCGCCGGCTTCTCCAGTTCGGAAAACCTGATCCTGTCCACTTCGGTGTCGCAGCAGAACCTGTTCGGCAGCGGCAAATCGCTGTCGCTGGGCCTGAACAGCGGCAGCATCAACAAGACCTATTCGCTGTCCTTCACGGATCCGTATTACACGCCGGACGGCATATCGCGCGGCTTCGACGTGTATCTGCGCAACGTCGATCCGTCGCGTCTGCGCATCGGCAACTACCGCACGTCATCGGTCGGCGCCGGCCTGCGCTGGGGGTTTCCGATCCGCGAAGACGACCGGATCAATTTCGGCCTCGCAGTCGATCAGACCAGTATCGACACCTTCAGCAACAGCCCGCAGCGCTACCTGAACTTCGTCAACGAGTTCGGCGATTCGAACACCTCGCTGGTGGGCACGATAGGCTGGGCGCGCGATACGCGCGACAGCGTGATCTACCCGACCAAGGGGTCGACGCAGCGGGTAAACGTCGAAGTGTCGCTGCCGCCCGGATCGCTGCGCTACTACAAGGCGTCCTACCAGCATCAGCGCTACTTTCCGCTGTTCTGGGATTTCGTCCTGATGCTCAACGGTGATGTGGGCTACGGCGATGGATACAGCGACAAGCCGCTGCCTTTCTACAAGAACTACTTCGCGGGCGGCATCGGCTCGGTGCGCGGTTTCCAGACCTCGTCACTCGGCGAACGGGATCGCGACGCTGCCGGCAACATCCTGTTCAATACGGTGGGCGGCAATCGACGCATCGTCGGCAACGCCGAACTTCTGTTCCCGTTGCCCGGCTCGCAGGACAAGACGCTGCGGCTGGGTACATTCATCGATGCAGGGCAGGTCTGGGCGTCCGGCGACTCGCTGAGCCTGGGCGATTTGCGCTATAGTGCGGGCCTTTCCGTGGCATGGAGTTCGCCCATGGGGCCGTTGAAGTTCAGCATTGCGCAACCTCTCAACAAGGAACCCACGGATCGCCTTCAGCGCTTCCAGTTCCAGCTCGGCAGTACTTTCTGAACCTCGACTACCACGAATGAACAGGTCAAGCACTTTCTCACGTTTCGCCTTTATCGCATTGATTTCACTGGCGATGATGGGTTTGACGCGGACCGCGCATTCCGAAACGGATGTGAAGATCGGCTTCGTGGATACGGAACGCATCCTGCGCGAAGCAGCGCCGGCCGTCCGTTCGCAGAAGAAGCTGGAAAAGGAATTCGAGAAGCGCAGCCAGGAACTTGAAAAGCTGGCGAAGCAGCTGCAGTCGATGCAGCAGACCATGGAAAAGAATGCGGTCACCTTGTCCGAGAGCGACAAGCGCGCGAAGGAACGCGAATTCAACGATCTCACCCGCGACATGCAGCGGCGCGAGCGCGAATACCGTGAAGACCTGAATCAGCGGCGCAACGAAGAACTGGCCAGCGTTCTGGATCGCGCAAACAAGGCCATCAAGGTCATTGCAGAAGCCGAAAAGTACGACATCATCTTTCAGGAAGTGGTGTATCGCAGTCAGCGTATCGACATCACCGAAAAGGTGTTGAAGGCGCTTGCAGATCCCCCTCCGGGCAAGTAACGGCCCATGCCAGCCCGACTTGGCGCCCTGGTCGAGCAACTTGGCGGCACGCTGCACGGTGACCCCGAGCTGTTGATCGAACAGGTCGCATCACTCGACACCGCGGGACCGCGGCAGATTGCCTTCATGGCCGGTGCGAAGTATCGCAGCGCGCTGGATTCGAGCCGCGGCGGTGCCTTCATCGTATCGCCGACCGATGGCGAAAGCCTCGATCGACCCCACATCCGTGTTCGCAATCCGGCGCTGTATTTTGCTCGCGTCGCGCAACTGCTGAACCCGGAACCCACCGTGTGCGCAGGCATCCACCCCGATGCATCGGTCGACGTCACCGCGCACGTCGATGACAGCGCCGAGGTCGCCGCCGGGGCGGTGATCGGAGCAGGCGCATTCATCGGTCCGGGCGTGTCCATCGGCGCAGGATCGGTGGTCGGCGAGTCCTGTTCGATCGGCGCCGGTACCCGGCTGCACGCGCGCGTCACGCTTTATCCGCGTTCGGTCATCGGCGAGCGCTGCATCCTGCATTCCGGTGCGGTCATCGGCGCCGACGGTTTCGGGTTCGCGCGCGAGACCGACGCGAGCTGGGTCAAGATTCCGCAGATCGGGCGGGTGCTCATCGGCAATGATGTGGAAGTCGGCGCCAATACGACCATTGATCGCGGTGCGCTGGACGACACGGTGATCGGCGACGTCGTGAAGCTCGACAATCTGATCCAGATTGCACACAACGTACACATCGGCGAGCACACGGCGATGGCGGCCTGTTCCGGCGTGGCCGGCAGCACGCACATCGGCAAGCGCTGCATGATAGGCGGCTCGTCGAACATCATGGGTCACATCGACATCGTCGACGACGTGGTGGTGTCGGCGGTCAGCTTCGCCAGCAAGTCCATCGGCAAGCCGGGCGTCTACACCGGTTCGTTGCCGTCGATGGAACATGCCGAGTGGTCGCGCAACTTCGTCCGCATCCGCCAGCTCGACGCCATGGCCGACCGGCTGCGTGCGCTCGAGCGCCAGATCGAATCACTGCAAAGCAGCAAGGAAGACTGACTTGAAATCCATGGACATCCACGCGGTGCTGAAGTCGCTGCCGCACCGTTTCCCGTTCCTGCTGGTGGATCGGGTGCTCGCCGTCGAAGCGAACAAGTACATCCACGCGCTGAAGAACGTCACCATCAACGAGCCGTTCTTCCCGGGGCACTTTCCGAACCATCCGGTCATGCCGGGTGTGCTGATCATCGAGGCGCTGGCCCAGGCTGCTGCCATCCTGTCCTTCGAAACGCTGGGCACGACGCCGGACGCCGACTCGGTCTATTACCTGTGCGGTGTCGACAACACGCGTTTCAAGAAGCCGGTCATGGCGGGCGACCAGCGCATCCTCGAAGTCGACCTGATCCGTCACTCGCGCGGCATCTGGAAGTACAACGCCCGCGCCAAGGTGGACGGCCAGGTCGTGACCGAATGCGAACTGCTCTGTGCGGTGCGGCCCAGCTGATGGCTGTCACCGTACACCCGACCGCCATCGTCGATCCCGCAGCGCAGCTCGCTGACGGCGTCGACATCGGCGCCTACAGTGTGATCGGCCCGCATGTCGAAATCGGCGCGGGCACGCGGGTGCATCCGCATGTCGTGATTGCCGGCCATACCAGGATCGGACGCGACAACCAGATTCATCCGTTCTGCTCGATCGGTGGCGATCCGCAGGACAAGAAGTACGCCGGCGAGCCGACGCGCCTCGAGATCGGCGACCGCAACACCCTGCGCGAGTACGTGACGATGAATTGCGGCACGACGCAGGATGTCGGCGTCACCCGGGTCGGCAACGACAACTGGATCATGGCCTATGTGCATGTGGCGCACGACTGTCAGGTCGGCAGCCACACCATCATGGCCAATAACACGGCGCTCGCCGGTCACGTGCATGTGGGCGACTGGGTCATTCTCGGCGGCTTCACCGGCGTGCACCAGTTCGTGCGCGTGGGTGCACACAGCTTCTGCGGTGTGCATTCCAGCGTGCTGCAGGACGTGCCGCCCTTCGTGCTGGCCAACGGTGTGCCGGCGACGCCGCATGGCATCAACAGCGAAGGCCTGCGCCGCCGCGGCTACAGCAGTGACGCCATCTCGGCAATCAAGCGCGCCTACAAGACGCTTTACCGCGAGGGACTGAGCCTGGACGACGCCAAGGCGGCCATTGCCGAGGCGGCGAAAGTGACTCCCGAAGTCGCCTTGCTGTCCGACTTCCTCGCTTCGGGCGGTCGCGGCATCATCCGATAATGTCCGGCCGCATCACGGTGGCCATGGTCGCTGGAGAGGCATCCGGTGACCAGTTGGCTGCGCACCTGATCAAGGCGCTGCGCGACGTCCGGCCGGATATCGATTTCGTCGGCATCGGCGGCCCGCGCATGGGATCCGCCGGCTTCGACGCCTGGTGGCCTGCCGAAAAGCTGTCGGTGCGCGGCTATTTCGAGGTGCTGCGGCACTATCGCGAACTGTCGGGCATCCGCCGCGCGCTGCTCGCCCGCCTCCTCCAGACGCGGCCGGCCGCCTTCATCGGTGTCGATGCACCGGATTTCAACCTGTGGCTGGAGCGCCGCCTGCGCGATGCCGGGGTGCCGGCGATCCATTACGTCAGCCCGTCGATCTGGGCCTGGCGAGGCGGACGCATCAAGGGCATCGCGCGCAGCGTGTCGCGCATGCTGTGCCTGTTTCCGTTCGAGCCGGCGCTTTACGAAAAGGAGGGCGTGCCGGTAACTTATGTCGGCCACCCCTTCGCCGACGAAATATCTCCGCTGCCACAGCGTTTCGACGCCCGCGAACGGCTTGCGCTGCCGCAGGATGCCCGCATCGTCGCGTTGCTGCCGGGCAGCCGGCAGTCGGAGTTGCGCTATCACGCGACGGTCTGGATCGAGACTGCACGGCTGCTGCATGAGCGCCATCCGGAGCTGCGCTTCCTTGTGCCGCTGGCCACACGCGAGACGCGTGCCCTGTTCGAACAGGCGCTGTGGACCTGCAAGGCCAGGGAGCTGCCGATCACCATCCTGTTCGGTCACGCGCGCGACGCGCTGATGGCCTGCGACGCCGCACTGGTGGCCAGCGGCACCGCGACGCTCGAGGCGGCTCTGTGTCGCGCGCCGCACGTGATGGCCTACCGCATGCACGCACTCAGCTGGCAGATCATGAAGCGCATGGCCTACCAGCCCTGGGGCAGCCTGCCCAACATCATGGCCGGGCGCTTCGTCGTGCCGGAACGTTTGCAGGACGCCGCCACGCCACGCGAACTGGCGGATGCGCTCGACAGCCTGCTGGACGACGAGGCGGCGCGCGACGCGCAGATTGCAGAGTTCGAACGCATCCATGCGGTGCTGAGGCAGGGTACGGCGGCGCGCGCAGCGGCGGCCATCCTGCCGCATCTGCCAGCGGCCGCGCCGTGACGGGCATCGACGGGTGGAAGGCTGCCGGCGTCGATGAAGCGGGTCGGGGACCGCTGTGCGGGCCGGTCTATGCTGCGGCGGTCATCCTCGACCCGACGCGGCCGATCGATGGACTGAACGACTCCAAGAAACTGTCCGAAAAGAAGCGCGAGGCGCTTGCACCACTGATCCGCGAGCGCGCGCTGGCCTGGGCAGTGGGCGTGGCGACGGTCGAGGAAATCGACCGCCTGAACATTCTGCACGCCTCGATGCTGGCCATGCGGCGAGCCGTCGAAGGGCTGGGCGTGCCGCCGGACGAAGTGCTGATCGACGGCAATCGTGTGCCATCCGGACTGGTCGTGCCGGCGCGCGCCATCGTCGGGGGTGACGCCAGCGAGCCGGCGATTTCCGCCGCATCCATCCTCGCCAAGACCGGCCGCGATCACGAAATGAAGGCGCTCGCGCTGCTCTACCCGCAATACGGCATCGCGCGCCACAAGGGCTATCCCACGCCCGAACATCTGGCCGCGCTGCGCGAGCACGGGCCGTCGCCCATCCACCGTCGCAGCTTCGCGCCGGTGGCGCAAAGCGCGCTGGACTTCGGTTTGCCGGGCTGACCGAACGTTCGGTCTGAATGCCTCGTTGCGGATCGCGCACGACAGGCGCGCGCTGCCGGGACACGCTTGCCGGTGATGCCCTGCTGTGCGCGGGCCAAGTGACCCTCGTCGGCGCGCTCATCGCCCGGCGTCGGCGGATGCCGCTCGTCCGGGCAGGGAAACGCCGCTGACTTCGTTCTGCGATCAGCGTGCTGCCAGGCCGCTCAGTCCGGCGGGGTCAGGTGCACGGCCAGCCAGACCGAGGCGACGTCTGCATCGGTCTGGTCCACACGGTGGCGGCGGTGCGCCGGGATGAAGATCCAGTCGCCCGGCCGCAGTATCCGCGGCGTGTCGTCGTCGGCAAAACGCAGTGTCGCCACACCACTCAGCAAGGCCACCCACTCATCGTCCGGCTGGTCGTACCAGAATCCGGGCGGGCTGCTCTGGCCGGTCGATATGATGCGCTCGATGCGCACGCCGGGCCGGGCACACAGCGTGTCGATGCGCTCCGCTTGCTGCGTGCCTGCAGGCAGGCGGTCGAACAGATTGCCGTTCATGGCAGGCTGCCTTCCAGCAGTTCGGTGTCGGCATGCGCGTACGCCGGACTGCAGCAGCACAGGATGACCAGCGCTCCGGCGCCGGTGGCTTCGATGCAATGCGGCGTGCCGGGCGCAATGAGTACGGTGTCGCCTGCCGCCACGTCGAAACGCGCGTCGCCCAGCGTCATGCAGCCCTGGCCAGCGGTCACGTGATACAGCTCTTCAGTCACGCCGTGTCGATGCAGCAGGGTGCGCGCACCGGCGGGGATGGTCGCTTCCGCGAGGCTTTGTGCGCGCCCGCCGTGCAGCGAAGGGTGCATCAGTTCGCGGATCTGCGAGCCGTCCTTGGTGATGTAGGCGTGAATGTCGGAGCGGGCGGTTTTCATCGGATCGTCATCGGTGTCGGGTGCGGTCACGCATCAGCGTGCAGTGTGCCTGCAGGCGGAGCAGGTGGGTACGACCGCGGCGGCACGACCGGCTTCGACCCGACGCAGCGTCTGCCTGACGCCGGCTTCTTGCTCGATTTGATAATTCAAGTATTATTGAATTATGGAAGAACAGGATGTCATCCGCTCGCTGTCGGCGCTTGCGCAGGAAATCCGCCTGCGCGTCTTTCGCGCCCTCGTCGTCGCCGGTCCCGACGGCATGACGCCCGGTGCGCTGGGCGACGCACTGGGTGTCGCGCCGACCACGCTGTCCTTCCACCTGAAGGAATTGAGCCGCGCGGGTCTGATCGTGCCGACGCGCGATGGCCGGCATCTGATCTACCGCGCCGACTATGCGCAGATGAACGCGCTGCTTGGCTATCTGACCGAAAACTGCTGCCGTGGCGCGTCCTGTGCCGAACCGGCAGCGCCTGTCTGCAAAACCTGTTGAACGGAGTCCGCCATGAAGCGCTTTCACGTCCATCTGCACGTCGACAATCTCGATCGCAGCATCGCTTTCTACAACCAGCTCTTTTCCGCGCAACCCGCTCGCCACGAAGCGGACTACGCGAAATGGATGCTGGAAGATCCGCCGGTCAACTTCGCGATTTCCACCCGCGGCAGCCAACCCGGGATCGACCATCTCGGCATCCAGACCGACGACCCGACCGAACTCGCAGCGATGAAGGCGAGCGCCGAGGCAGCCGACATGTCGCTGCTGGACGAAGGGGCCACCAGCTGCTGCTACGCGCGCAGCGAAAAACACTGGATCACCGATCCGCAGGGCATTGCGTGGGAACACTTCCATACGCTGGGTGACATTCCGGTGTTCAACGAAGCACCGGCTGTGGTGGCCGCTGAAGCGGCGGCGGCCTGCTGTGCGCCCAAGGCGCCCGTCACGCGCGGCAAGCCGCTGACCATCGGCGTCAAATCATCCGGTTCGGGCTGTTGCTGACATGGGCGCGCCATTGAACGTGCTGTTTCTATGCACCCACAATTCGGCGCGCAGCATACTGGCCGAATGCCTGCTGAATCATCTGGGTAAGGGACGTTTCCGCGCGTTTTCGGCCGGCAGCCAGCCGTCAGGACGGGTGAATCCGTTTGCGCTCCAGGCGCTGACCGAAGCGGGCGTGGATACGACCGGTGTGCGCAGCAAGAGTTGGGACAGCTTCGCCGAATCCGGTGCGCCGCAGATGGACCTCATCATCACGGTGTGCGACAGCGCAGCCGGCGAGCTGTGCCCGGTCTGGCCGGGCCATCCGGCAACTGCCCACTGGGGCTATGCCGACCCGTCCTCCGCGACCGGTCCGGACGCAGCAAGACTGATGGCCTTCCGCGACACGATGGCACTGATCCGTCGTCGGCTCGAAATACTGGTCGCGCTCCCGGCCGAACGCCTGGATGCGCTTCGCCTTGAACACACCGCGCGCAGTCTGGCCGATCGCTGAGGCCATCCAATGGGACTGTTCGAACGTTGGCTGAGCGTCTGGGTGGCGGCGTGCATCGCGGCGGGCGTGGGCCTCGGTCTGCTGGCGCCCCGTGCATTCGAGGCGGTTGCGGCGCTGGAATTCGCCCACGTGAATCTGGTGGTCGCGGTGCTCATCTGGGTGATGATCTACCCGATGATGATCCAGATCGACTTCGCGGCGGTGCGCGACGTCGGGCGCCGGCCGCAGGGTCTGGTGCTCACGCTGGTCATCAACTGGCTGGTCAAGCCGTTCACGATGGCGGCGCTCGGCGTGCTGTTCTTCCGCTATCTGTATGCGCCCTGGGTCGATCCGCAATCGGCCACCGAATACATCGCCGGCATGATCCTGCTCGGCGTCGCGCCCTGTACGGCGATGGTGTTCGTATGGAGTCAGCTGACGAAAGGCGACCCCGCCTACACGCTGGTGCAGGTATCGGTGAATGATATGGTCATGGTGGTCGCGTTCGCGCCCATTGCGGCCTTCCTGCTCGGTGTGACCGATGTGGCCGTGCCGTGGGAAACGCTGCTGCTGTCGACGCTGCTGTATGTGGTGCTGCCGCTGGTCGCCGGCGTACTGACGCGGCGCGTGCTGCGCGACGGCGCTGCGCTGGCGCGTTTCGTGGCGCGACTGAAACCGGCGTCAATCGTCGGTCTGCTGGCCACGGTCGTGCTTCTTTTCGGTTTCCAGGCGGAGACGATCCGGGCACAACCGCTGGTGATCGGTCTGATCGCGATTCCGCTGATCATCCAGACCTACGGCATCTTCGCCATTGCCTTCATTGCAGCGCGTCGCATGAATTTGTCGTATGGCGTGGCGGCGCCTGCCTGCCTGATCGGCACCTCGAATTTCTTCGAACTGGCGGTTGCAGTGGCGATTTCGCTGTTCGGCCTGCACTCCGGCGCTGCACTGGCCACGGTGGTGGGCGTGCTGGTCGAAGTTCCGGTCATGCTGTCGCTGGTGGCGTTCACCAACCGGAACAGACACTGCTTCCCGAGTTGAATCGTCACCTTGAACGGAACCCGATTTTCGCGGGGAGGTCTTGATTCGTGTCGGGCGTGCCCCCACGTGCGACGGTGGCGATGTGCGGATGAAGCTTTACTGCACGCGTTGATATATTGGGTACAATCGAATCGTGGACGCGATCCGCAGTTCGGCCGGCATGTCATCCGTGGTGTCTGCAGGTGCTGATCCTGCCGGTGTGTGACGAGTGGAAAATTTTTTAGATTGAGTCTAAAATCCAGCCCGCTCGGTTAGAAAATAAGATGTTTTCCTCCACCCACGAAGAAAGAAAGGAATACAGATGTCCCTCGTCGGAACAACCGTTAAACCCTTCAAGGCAACCACTTACCACAACGGCAAGTTTGTAGACATCACCGAAGCTGACCTGAAGGGCAAGTGGTCGGCATTCGTGTTCTACCCGGCCGACTTCACATTCGTGTGCCCGACCGAACTGGGCGACCTGGCCGACATGTACGGCGAGTTCCAGAAGATCGGCTGCGAAATCTATTCGATTTCCACCGATACGCACTTTGTGCACAAGGGCTGGGCCGATGCGTCCGACACCATCCGCAAGATCAAGTACCCGATGATCGGTGACCCGACCGGTGCGATCACCCGCAACTTCGACGTGATGATCGAAGAAGCCGGTCTGGCGCTGCGCGGCACGTTCGTGATCGACCCGGAAGGCAAGATCCGCATGGCCGAAATCGTCGAACTCGGCATCGGTCGTGACGCCAAGGAACTGCTGCGCAAGGTGCAGGCTGCCCAGTACGTGACGTCGCATCCGGGCGAAGTCTGCCCCGCCAAGTGGACGCCGGGCGCGCAGTCGATGGTCCCGTCGCTTGACCTGGTCGGCAAGATCTAAAGCTTCACCGTTGTACGCGCCCGGGCCCAGGAGTTTCATTCGCCTGGCCCGGGCGTTTCATTTTGTCAGTCCGAAAACAGGAAGCTGAACAGACCATGCTCGATGCCACCCTCAAGGGCCAGTTGCAGGCCTACCTCACGAAGCTTGTCCACCCGATAGAGCTGGTGGCGTCGCTGGACGACAGCGATGCTTCGCGCGAACTGCAATCACTGCTGGCGGAAATCGCCGAACTGTCGAACCTGATCACGCTGGTCGAGAAGCGCGACGACGACGAGCGCAAGCCCTCGTTCTCGATCAACCGCAAGGGTGGCGACATGAAGCTGCGCTTCGCCGCCATTCCGCTCGGCCATGAATTCACCTCGCTGGTGCTGGCGCTGCTGCAGGCGGGCGGGCATCCGCCGAAGGTTGAACAGGAAGTGATCGACCAGATCAAGGCGCTCGACGCCGACTTCCACTTCGAAGTCTTCATGAGCCTGTCCTGCCACAACTGCCCGGATGTCGTTCAGGCGCTCAACCTGATGGCAGTGCTGAACCCGCGCGTCAGCGCGGTCACGATCGACGGCGCGCTGTTCCAGAAGGAAGTCGAAGAGCGCCAGATCATGGCGGTGCCGATGATCTTCCTGAACGGTCAGCACTTCGGTCAGGGCCGCATGACGATCGAGGAAATCCTTCCGAAGCTGGATACCAAGGTCGCCGAGCGCGAAGCCGAAAAGGTGTCGGCGCGCGCACCGTTCGACGTGCTGGTCGTCGGTGGTGGCGCGG
>FWPV01010771.1_pt1 | contig 14824 bp, 15 predicted proteins | sample 2228371 | NCBI WGS metagenome assembly FWPV01 (sample SAMEA103939776, study PRJEB20133) | metagenome
GGCACAGATGACAACATGAATTCCATGAGCCGAAGCCATCTGATCACATCGCCCTGCTCGGTCGGCAGGGGAGGTCCCCTCCCCCAGCACCCCCTCCCCTCGCTGCGCTCGGTAGACCTGCGATAAGTGTGTATCATGGACTGCTCCAGCACGGTTAATCAATGTCATCACTCCGGCGATACGGCCTGAGCGGTCTAGACCGACGGGGTATAGGGGGCGGCGGGGCATCCGGATCCCGAATCTCATACGTGTAATGCTCAACCTTCCGATAGAGCGGACGATCGGCATGGACCGCCGTGATCTCCATGTTCTCATCTACTGAGCAATAGCACATGTTTGCCCCGCATTCGGGGCAAAGAACCTCAAGCCGCTCCGTTACCTTCTTTATACACGCCAGCCTCCGGCTACTCATACATCCTACGTACGTTACAGACACCTTCCCCGCAACAACAGGCGCGTGACCCAGCAAATAGTAAAACAAGCCCGCAGTATTGAACTTTCCATCCGGGCCGGGCTCAATCTCCGGCCTCAGTTTCAACAGCCACCCTTTACTCTTTTTGTAAAAGCCCGGAATGTTCGTACCATATCCCACTAAATGAACATGGGGGTAGAAATACAAGTATTTCTGCCAATCCGGCTGAGCCCTAACGTAATCCCAACTCCCTCCCTGCAGGTTAAGGCGATTCATCGCCTTCCGGATCTCCCGCTGCTTATCCTTTTTTATACGGTATAGATGGATAACGACGGCCGCTCCATCGATATCCGAGAGTTCTATGGCCTTATATACCTCATACCGGAACTTTTCAATGAAGATCCGCCCCCAATCCTCATCAGTACCGCCCGTTTTTTCCAGTTTCAACGCTGTACGCTCCAAGCATGCCTCTACCACAGATCGCGGGGGCGATAGGATCCAGTGGCGCGGACTCCTCACCGTTACCGATACCCAGCCCGTTATGCCGCCCTTTAAACTCGAATCCCGCAACGCTTGCATATACCCCTCTACCCTCGATGCAGCTCCCGTAGCGGTTTTCATCAACGGTTTTTCGTAGCAGATGGGGCACGTTAGGTGCCCGCAGTTGTGTATCAACTTGATCTTATGGTGCGACATATTCGCACTGCACACAGCCAAGCTGATCCATTCACCACATTGATCATTCGTGATCTCACCAGCTCCCGGAATGAGTACAATCGACGGGTGATCTTGCCCCGGAATATGCGATCCCTTCCCGGTGCGAATAGCGGGTTTCCCTTTGGCGGAGGGGGGGGAGCTACCAAGGGAGACTCAACAGAAGATCTGGAAGTTTCGGCAGTGGTGGCATGAAGCACACAGGGATTAGAAGAGCCACCACTTTCGCCGTACAAAATATGAGATGCTTCCCATATATGAGACTTATCCCCACTGTGTGCTTCCATACCGTAATGTTATTAGCAATTACTATATAAAAATTATCCAATTATAGAGACCATTTTTGAAATCAGACGGCAAAATGTATGTATTTAGCATGTTAGCATTTAGTATAAATGTATGTATTTAGTATGTTACTAGTAGTAGTAGTGGGTTAGTATTCCTACTCCTCATACTCATGTTTCTAAAAGAATCGTCTTTATGGCGAATTGCCAAAAATTGAGAAAAAATCTCAAATCATCAAATAAAACATGTATCAGTCGTCTGTTCTATAAAGGGTTTTATACCCACGACCGCAGCCGGCATCGCACCGGCTCCGCAGGCAGGATCGGGAAGGGCCCCATGCCGCTGCCAGCGCGATCGTGCGCGGGAGCATCTCCAGCACGGCACCGTCAGGCTTTCTCTTCGACCGCCTTCAGGCGGAGGAGCGGTTCCAGGGAGCGGGCATCGCCGATGCGCCCCAGGAGGTCTTCGGCCTCCAGACCTCCTGGGGCGTCCGGGGCCGTCTGGCGGGCCCCTTCGATCGCCCAGACCGTGAAACCCATGCATCGGAACTTCTCGCCGCCTCCTCCGCCCCACGGGCTTCCCGATCCCCGATCTTCCTGCCATCGGCGAACGCCCGCATCAGCCCGCGGATGTCCCTGCGCTCCCGAATCCGCTCCCGCAGCGTCCGGTATAATCCTCCTCTCTCCATTCCGCCCCTCACCGCGCAGCTACTCATGAGTATTCCGGAACACTCTATATATGCTTCGCTTTTTGTCTCACGCACGTATCTGCGGCGCAGATTCCCGTGACGATTCCCGCCTGCCCCTGCCCTTCGGTAAGCTTGATGGGGAAGTGCGGGATATTAATATGCACTCTGCGGGGCGGCTCGATCAGGGCGGCCCCGCGATACGTCATCATGAAGATCAATCTCACGCGATACATGCTCTACCTGGTGCGGTGGCAGGCCAGCACACCGCTCCTCGCCGGCGTGCTGATCCTGCTCGCCGCCCTGGATACGCTGACGGCAACGATCGTCGCCAACCTGATCGGCGGCCTCATCTTCTTCTGGGTCGACCGCTTCATCTTCACATCGCGCCGATTTTCAGCCCAGTGGGAGGTGAAGGAGAACATCCGGTGCGTCGACTGCGGGAGGACGGCGCGGGGCTACCGTCTCGTGAAGACGGCAAACTACGACCGCACAGATGACAGGGCGCCTCAGTTCCGTTGCGAATCCTGCTCGCAGATCAAGACTGCGGAGTTGAAGAAGCGGGGGGTGCAGCTGTAGCCGTCCCTGCCAAATCGTGCCTTGGATGAACGAGGTTCCGCTATCGCCCCCGGATCCCTCCCGGAAGGGAGGATCCTGACGGATGCACCGCCCAATCCCCTCCGCAACCTATATATGTGAAAATGGCGACAGAACGCACAACCGGGAAGCGATATCCCCGGCGGCGGGTGCCCCCGGTGCGAAAGGCGCGGGCTGAACGCCGGCCGGGCACACCTGCTGCGCCACGATCGTCCGTTGCTGCCCCGGCACCAGGAGAAAGCCGCATGAGGAGAGAGTACATCAACTCCCCGATCGAGGAGGCAATCTGCGAATTCCGGATGTCACCGGAGACAGACTGGGATCTGGCGGTTCCCGGCCTGTACTACGACCGCATACGAGAGGAGCTCCCCACACGCGAGCAGCGGAGAGTGCGGAGCGTGGAACTCGTCATGGGAACCGAAGGGCTGATGGAGGAGCTGCTGGTCCAGGACAGGATATTCTTCTTCACCCCCGACAGGAGCATCGGCATCCAGATCGGACCGAAGTTCCTGGGCGTCAACGTCCTGAAACCCTATCCGTCCTGGCAGCGTTTCCGCCCCCGGATCGAGCATGCCCTCCGTATACTGACCGAGACCGTTAATGTCAAGGGCATCTATGGCATGAGCCTGCGCTACATCAATCTCGTCCAGGCGCCGGGCCTCGACGTCGACCCGGAGGAGTACTTCGAGTTTCTCCCGCGGTTCGGCACGGGATTTCCCGTCCATGCCGACAGTTTCATGGTCGGCGCGGAGCTGCCCTTCTTCGACGGCCAGGACGCCTGCCGCATCGAGGTGAGTGATGGCATCCCCAGCATGCCGGATTCGACCGCTTTCCTCCTGAACATCGAGTACTTCCTCGCCGAACCGGAGTCGGTCCCCATCGATTCGGCGATGGACTGGCTCGACCGGGCTCACGCAAAGACGATCGAACTATTCGAGGCCAGCATCACGGACAAAGCACGGGAGCTCTTCGGGATCGCCGCGGAGCCGGAGACTGCAGCGGGCGAGGCCGCCTGAGTGCGGTGAGCGGGAAACCTGACACTTTCCCGATCTCCTGCCGTCTGGTCAGCATCGCCCGGGATGATTGCCGCGGGGGAGGGCGTCATCCTCTCTCACGCCGCAGCTGTTTCAGGAGATTCTCCACGGCAGCTGGATCGGCCATATCGCTAAAGCGGGCAGAGGCTCTCGGGTCCCCCTCCCGGGCGAGGGCCTGCAGCTCCGACCGGGGGTCCAGCAGCTCGCTCATCGCGAGCGCTGAACGGTCGGTAGCGGTGCCCTTCGGAAAGGCGGATCCCCGAACCATCGTCTCGAGCAGCTCAAGGTTGTCCGGCGCCTCCTTCCCGACCCTGAAAAATTTCAGCAGCCCCAAGAGATTCGCTCCGTTCGGATCTCATCTAATATTTTAATATTCTAATATATTAGAATATCTATTTTCTATTAATTAAATTTTTTATAAATTATTATATTTCATCAATTTTTATTGCTTATTAATCCGATCAAAGCCTCTGACAGCGTTATGCTCTTCTCGACAGTCACCATCAGGGTATCCAGCCTCGCCGCCCCCTCGATGGATACGGGATCGCGGACGTCCTGGACGAAGAGGTCAACGAACTCTTCGTACAGCCTGTACGTTCCCAGAGAACTGGCCTCGCATCCCCAGGCCCGCATCAGCTCGGCGGCCGGTCCGCTCACCGGGCGGTCACCGATGAACGGGCTGACCGCCACCACGAACGCATTGAGCAGCGCCGGGATCACGCCCTCGCACTCGAGGATGGGGGATATGGAAGTCACCGGGTTGCTGGGGCCGATTACCACGGCATCGCTCTCCTCGATGGCGGCGAGCACCGCATCCGTCGCGGCATGACGGTCCTTGCTCCTCCGCAGGACATCCTGCACCGCGAGCTGCCCCCGGTGCTGCACCCAGTACTCCTGGAAGTGGAGCAGACCCTGCTCCGTCTGGATGCAGGTGGTCACCGTATCGTCGGTCATGGGCAGGATCCGCGCCGCCACGCCCAGCTTCTGCGCGAGCATGGCGGTGCACTCCGTGAGGGTCTTCCCCTCCCGGAGCAGATTGCCCCGCAGTATCTGCACGGCGCGGTCCCGGTCTCCGATGCGGATGAACTCGTCCCCGCCCAGTTCCCGCAGGACTTCGTGCGTGCGGAAGGTGTCGTCGCGGATGCCCCACCAGGTCTCCGTGTTCAGGATACCGCCGAAGAGGTAGAGAACGGTATCCACATCCGGGGAGATGTGGTTGCCCGAGATCCAAATGTCCTCGGCAGTGTTGACGATGACGCTGATCGCAGCGTCTCCCAGCACCTCCCGCATGCCGCGGAGGAGCTTGGGCGTACCGGTTCCCCCCGACAGGAATGTTATCATCAGCAGTACATGCGTCATTCCATTAAAGAATCTGCATCATTTCGTTTCCGCCGGCAGCGGCATCTGTTCTGCCGCAGCCGGCACTGCGGCATGACGTGCTGCCACGACCCCCTCTGTCCCTTCAATGGGTTCCAATCGCTCCGCATACCCCCGGTAACATTTATTATCCTCCATTGTCTGAATAATCCATGCCCATCTCAGGGTGAGCGGAATGGAGAGGTTGATCGGCGAAGTGACACACTACTTTCCCCGGATCGGGGTCGCTGCCGTGCGGCTCGACGACGATCTCAGCGCCGGGGATGCGGTGATCGTGCGGGGGGCCAGGACAAACTTCAGCCAGACGGTGAGTTCGCTGCAGCTGGAGCACCGGACCGTCTCCCGAGGCCTCAAAGGGCAGGAGATCGGCATGAAGGTGGATCAGCGGGTCCATACCGGCGACAGGATCTACCGGCTGCTCTGAAGCTCCCCCGTCGGGTGCATGCACCTTCCGGGCAGAGCAGCGGATGCACTCCCGCTTGATGATGCCCTGCCAAATAATGCGAGCGGTGTACGGGACGGCAGCGGAGACCGCGGGGGGAGCGCGGAGATACGGAAGCACAGCCTGCGGGGCCGTAGCGGCGCCCTCTCTTCGTGCCATCCCGAAGTCTTCGGGATGAAGGCTGGACTGCAGCGAGTGACCGGAGAGGCGCTTCCAGGATTCCGCCGTATCCCGAAGCACGATCACGCTCACCAGGAGGGGTAGATAGCCCCCCGCCCGATCGGTCTCCCCGGGCAGGGATGTGATACGCGGGGGGGGGGGTGAGTCCTGATGATCCCGCATTCGGAGAAGGGTGCTGCACCCTCCAGAATCACGTCTATTCTCCCCCCTTTTACTGCTACGATCGATGTTCTGCTGTCTTCCGCCGGTCCCCTCGCGGCCATCGGAATTGCTGTGCGGAGGAGGGAGTGCATCAGCGGCAGCGATGGGTCGGGAGGTGCGAGGCGATGATCGAGCCGGTTTCGCGGTAGAACCCCTCCATCTCCCCCGAAACCCATGCCCCATGACTCCCTCCTGCGAGGATACGGATCTCATCGCATGCGGGCATGCGAGATCCCTTCCCCGATGCGATACGTCCGCATCATTCATCCCTGTACGATACACCCACGGGATCTGTCTTCTCCCGATCCGAGGCGCTTCCATCCCGCGCGGGAGTGAGGCAGCAACCCGGGGACGCCGGGAGAAGCATGCCGTACCAGCATCCACGGCGCCGCACTGCCTCCGGGCAGCGGAACACCCGCACGCACGCGAAAGGAAAGAGTTAATAATCCGGGAACCGTGTGGTTCTCGTATGCCGATGACGGAGCCCTACGACATCACGCAGGAGATATCGAGGAAGATCAAGATCGCCGTGGAGGGGCGGTGCGAGGTATGCCAGGAGACCTGCAGCCTGCCAGACCTCCGGATCCACCCGATTCCCGGCGGGGACCATCCCGACCTTCAGCGGAACATCCTGATTCTCTGCCGCCTCTGCCACACCCACGTGCACGCTCTGCCGGTCCCTCCAGAGCAGCAGAGGGCATGGGTGGATCGCCGCCCCATCGTGACGCGGAAGGCGATCCGGCGGATCATGGGATACCGCCTGAAGCCCTACATCCCCCCGGATTCCGGGGATCCGGCAGAGCTGTTCGCCGAGGCTGCGCGGAGCTGGGGGCTCAACGGCTCCGGCTGATGTTGCGGGTATTCGCGGGCATTTTAAGGGGTGCGGTGACCCCTCGCTGAAACCGTTTTTATACTCCCGTGCCGATATACCTGTGCAGAACGGGGTGCCACCGACCCGGAGGAGTCGCCAGGGCGTCCCGCCCCAAGGATTGCCATGAAGATCATCAAGGATCCGGTGCACGGATTTGTCGAGGTGGACGACACCGCTCTTCGGCTGCTCGACTCTCCTCCCCTCCAGAGGCTCCGCTACGTCAAACAGCTCGGGTTCACCTACCTGGTATACCCGGGAGCGATCCACACGCGGTTCGAGCATTCGCTCGGGACCATGCACCTCGCGGTCCTGATGTGCCGCAAGCTCTCCCTGTCCCCGGCTGAGACGCTCCTCGTTGCATCCAGCGCCCTGCTCCACGACATCGGGCACGGCCCCTTCTCCCACGCCCTCGAACCGTTCATGCAGGAGTTCCTGGGCTGGGGGCACCTGGATGCCGGCGCCCGCCTCATACGGGAAGGGATCGTCGCCGACCTGCTCGAGCGCGCGGGGATCGAGCCGGCGGAGGCGGCGGAGATGGTGATCGGCCGTCACCCTCTCTCCGGCATCATCCACGGCGACCTGGACGTGGACCGGATGGACTACCTGCTGCGGGACGCCCACTACACCGGCGTCCCCTACGGGACGGTGGACGCCCACCGCCTGATTCAGGGGACCATCCGCACCGATGCCGGTCTGATGCTGGACGAGAGCGGGATCCACGCCGCCGAGTCCCTGCTGATCGCACGGACGCTGATGCGCCCATCCGTCTATTTCCACCATGTCAGTCGCATCGCGGAGAGTATGCTGGCGTATGCGCTCCACGAGCATCTGCGGGAGGGGGGTGATCTCCCCGCCCTGATGGCGATGGACGATGCCGAGTTCATACTCGAACTGCGCCGTTCCCGCAGCGAGCCGGCGCGCCGGCTGGCCGGGGCCGTGTACCGGCGACAGCTCTTCAAGCGGGCCCTCTACGTGGGGAGTGACCGGGTGAATGCCGCGGCGCTCCAGAGCGAGAGCGGTTATGCGTCTTCACGGCGGTTCGCGCAGGATATCGCCGAGCGGGCTTCCCTGGACGAGGGCGAGGTGCTCGTCGACATCCCGCCGATGCCCCGGGACATGGCGGTTCAGGTGCGGGTCCAGAACCGGCACACTGCGACGGTCCTGGAGGAGCTCTCCCCCCTGATCACCACCCTGAACGAGACGCGGAGGCAGCAGTGGCGCATGGGCGTCTATGTGCCCGCACATCACCGTGATAAGGTCGAAGCGGCGGCGACCGAGGTCTTCCACGTGAAGAAGCCCACGCGGCAGGATAAACTACCGGTAGAGTGAAGAGTACTGGAGAAGGCATGGAGAGAGAGTTCGTCATCGGGGTGACGGGAGCGAGCGGAAGCATCTATGCCCGGCGTCTGCTGGAGGTCCTCTGCCGCTCCCACCGAGTCCACATCATCGTATCGGACACCGCACGCGAGCTCGCGTCCCACGAAGGGGTGAACCTGGACGGGTTCGATGCGGCATACTACGACAACCGCGACCTGGCTGCACCCATCGCCAGCGGATCGTACCGCTTCGAGCGGATGGCCATCGTCCCCTGCAGCGCCAAGACGCTCGCCGCCGTCAGCCACGGCATGGCGAACACCCTGATCGGGAGGGCGGCGGACGTCGCCCTGAAGGAGCGGAGGGGACTGGTCCTGCTGATGCGCGAGATGCCGCTCTCCCGTGTCCACCTGCGGAATATGCTGCTTGCCGACGAGAGCGGGGCGACGGTGATGGTGGCGAGTCCGGGTTTCTACCACCATCCCAGGACCATCGACGATCTGGTGGACATGGTGGTGGGGCGCGTCCTCGATCACCTCGGCGTGGAGCACGCACTGATGGCGCGGTGGAGAGGATACGATGCGTGAGTTTATCGAGAAGATGCGGCGGAAGGGGTGCGTCACGGAGATCGACGGCCCGTGCTCCTCCGCGTACGAGGCCCCGAAGATCGCCAGCCGGACGGACAGGATCGTGTTCTTCCACGACATCGACGGATCCCGGGCCGTCATGAACCTGACCGCGAACCGGCACTCGCTCGCAGAGGCGCTCGGTATCGCGGAGTCGGAGCTCGTTCCCCGCCTCGCCGGGGCCGATTACGCGGGGATGGTCGTGGAAGAGGGGCGGATCGCGATGGAAGAGCCCGATCTCTCCCGCTTTCCCGTAATGCGCCACTACCCCGGGGATGCCGGACGGTACATCACGGGAGGGATCGTCTTCGCACGCTGGAACGGCGTGCAGAATGCATCCATTCACCGCATGCTGGTGCTGGACGGGCGGCACGCGGCGGCGCGGCTGGTGGAAGGGCGGCACACCCACCTGATGCACCAGGCGGCGCTCGCCTCCGGGGAGCCCCTGCCGATCGCGGTCGCCATCGGGGCACATCCGGCGGTCACATTTGCGAGCTGCACGCGGGTGCCGGAGGGGAAGGAGCTGCAGTTCGCCGCCGAACTCCTCGGCGGCGAGATCGGGGTGCGGAGATGCGCCAACGGCGTCCTCGTCCCGGACGCGGAGATCGTGCTCGAGGGGTATATCGGGCGGATGACCGCCCCGGAGGGTCCGTTCGTCGACATCACCGGTACGTACGATTCCCAGCGGATCCAGCCGGTCATCGAGTTCACGGGCATGCACGCCAAGCCGGATCCCATCTACCATGGAATCCTGCCAGGAGGCGACGAGCACAGGATCCTGATGGGCGTGCCCTACGAGCCCCGAATCTACCGCGCGGTTGCGGGCGTGACCCGGGTGCGGAACGTCGCCCTAACCAAAGGGGGGTGTGGCTACTTCCACGCGGTGATCCAGATCGAGAAGAGCACGGAAGGGGATGCGAAGAACGCGATCATGGCGGCGTTCGCCGCCCACACTTCCCTCAAGCATGTCGTGGTGGTGGACACGGATATCGATCCCCTCGATCCCCACGAGGTGGAGTACGCCATCGCCACGCGGGTCAGGGGTGACGCGGATATCATGGTCATCACGGGCGTTCGGGGGTCCTCCCTGGATCCGCGGCGGGCAGCGGACGGCACCAACGTGAAGGTCGGCGTGGACGCCACCATGGTGCTGGGCGAAGAGGCGGAATTCCGGCGCGCGGGGTGGTGAAAGGTGTTCCTGGATGCGGAGGAGGAGAAGATCCTGGAGGGCGAGTACGGGGAGACCCGCCGCCAGATGATGGAGATTCTGGTCGCGCTCGGCACGGTCTACGGTGCAGAGAGACTGATCCCCATCAGGAGCGCGCAGGTGAGCGGCGCCTCCTACAAGACCATCGGAGAGTGGGGCCTGAAGTGGCTGCAGAGCCTCGACGCCCGGGTGGTGGTGCCGACCGTGCTCAACCCGATCGGCATGCCGCGTGAGCAGTGGCAGGAGCTCGGGATCAGCGAGGCGTTCGCCTCCCGGCAGAACGACGTCCTGGAAGCCTATCGGAATCTTGGCGTGAAGCTCGCGTGCACCTGCACCCCCTACTACCTCCAGGAGGTGCGGTACGGCGACCACCTCGCGTGGGCGGAGTCTTCGGCCGTCGCCTATGCAAACTCCGTCATCGGAGCCCGCACGAACCGCGAGGGCGGTCCGGGCGCCCTGGCCGCGGCAATCGTGGGAAAGACGCCCTTCTACGGGCTTCATATCGTGGAGAACCGGAGGCCGCAGGTGGTCGTCGATCTCACGCGCCTGGAGATCCGGCCGGAGCAGTACGGGGCCCTCGGCTACGTCGTCGGCAGGAAGGTCGGAAACAGGATCCCCCTCTTTCTCGGCATCCGCCCCACCCGGGACCAGCTGAAGGCGCTCGGGGCCGCGATGGCGGCAACGGGTGCGGTCGCCCTCTTCCACGTGGACCGGATCACGCCCGAGGCCCGGGTGTTCCGCTACGCGCCGGATGGGCTCGATGCCCTCACCGTCGATTCCGACGAGCTTGCCGCGCTCTATGCGGAGATCGAGGTGGATGCGGTGGCCGTCGGTTGCCCCCACTGCTCGGCGGATGAGCTGCAGGCGGTCGCCCGCCTTCTCAGCGGCAGGCAGGTTAAAAAGCCCTTCTTCGTCTTCTCCTCCCGGGGCGTCATCCAGGCCAACCCGGAGGCGGTAATGGCGATCGAGCGGACGGGGGCGCGGGTGTACGCCGACACCTGCATGGTGGTCTCGCCGGGGATGGAGAGGTATGCCGCCATCATGGTGAACAGCGGCAAGGCCCTCGCCTACGTGCCCGACATGTGCGGTGCGGTCGCGCGCCTCGGCACCCTGGAGGAGTGCGTGGAGGCGGCAACCACCTGATCCCCGCGGGTATACGCGGGCGGGTATACGGGCTGACTCTCTTTGTCCGTTGCCGGGTATCCTCGTCCTGCTCGGGAGCGAGACGGCCGCGGATCTTGCGGGTGGCCCCGGGGCTCCACCCATCTTCCTCACCGTTCCGATCGGCCCGCCCCGGAGCCGAATCATCGGGCGGAACCGGGAGGCGGTTCTCTTCCCGAACAGACCCTTCGTCCCGGGAGACCCCGGGGTTCGGCGGGACCCCGGCGTGGAGGCGGAATGGAGCTGGGCGATCGCTCCCGAAGTCTTGGTCGACCTGCTGCGGATCGCTGACATCTAGGCGTATCGAGCGGGATCGTCACGATAAGTATCTAGAATCGTCCCGTCGAGGGGATAGGGGCCCGGCGGCGGGAGGGTCAGGTGACAGCCGATATGCCGCCTGCTTCTCGACCGGGCGCGGGGGCGGTGCCGATCTCACCGACGACCCGTCCACCATCGTGGCCTTCAATCTCCCGGAGACCTGCGTGCTCCGCCTCATTCTCCTGCCCCCGTAGTGTCGCTCGGGAAGGAGGTGCACGCCGATACATCGCCCAGATCCCCTCCGCCGCGATCCCCCGGGCCAACACGGTCTCCCCCCATTCCGGACAGCGCCACCCTTGGCGGTGGCGGAGATGGGGGGAGCCCGCGGCCTGCGATGACGGTGGCGCAGAATCGGGGTGCCTTCAGGGGACTCCCGGTCGCCGGCGGCAAACGCCGATCGAGGGCAACATCCCCACCACGTCGCCGCCGGAGAATCGCGGATCGCCCGCCGGGAGCGGGTTGGGGGGGGTGGAGCTGATGGCGATTCCGGTCCGGCTGGGCGCGATCTTTCTTCCGGCCTGACCCGGGCGGCAGGCAGGAGCGGGAGCCTCCGATGTTCCGGGATGGAATCCCGGACCAAGCTCTCGTGCAACGGCAGGAATGGCGGTTTGCACCTCCCCGCAGCCCGAGAGGCCGCACCCTGCCCGTAACTGTGGTTTGCGGGAAACCCTGGCACCGAAGGGCGACGCGAAGAATCCCCGTGATGGGCAGGCCTTTCAGACCTGTCGCACTGAGAGAGAATGGCACCGTATTCGCTATCAACAGAGCCTTTGCCGCGATCCCTCCCAAGGAGCCGTTCAAGGCACACTCCGCCATCGGATTCCGAGCAGGATGCGCCCCAATCACGCAACGGACCTCCGCCCATCCTGCAGGTGCTTGCTGGGAGAATTCCCCCGCCCGAGGCGGGCGGTTCAATCCTGGTGGACAACCAGGATCGGCCTTTTTGTGCGTTTTGCCACCAGGTAGGTCGTGCTGCCCAGCACCAGCTCCCGCAGCCAGCCCTGACCATGCCGGCTCATCACGATGAGCGATACATCCTCCTCCTCGGCAAGGCGGATGATCTCGTCCGAGGGGCTGCCCAGCCGAACCCGGATGTCCGTTCCGATGCCCGCTGCATCGAAGGATTTTCGGGCCTCATCCAGCTTCTGCTCTGCAGCATGGACATACTCCTGAATCTCCTCCTGCGTCTCCCCCTGTGTGACGACATGCGCAAGCACCACCTTCTCTACCCCCTGCATACCCTTGAGCAGGGATGCCGTCTTCTGCGCAGGCTCCGAAAAGTCCGTTGGGTAGAGGAGCTTACTGAGTATGGACTGGCAGAACTTCTCGTACCGAGAATCGCCCATCTCCTCCGCCACGCTATGGCGCATAATCAGCACGTGCTGTCTGGCATACCGCAGCACAGACCGCGAGACGCTTCCCAGAAGAATCCCCTGGACGATGCCCCGCCCCCGGGCACCCATGAAGATCAGGGTGACATGCTCTTCTTCGGCCGTCTTCAGGATCGCTCCAGCGACATCACCAGCAGTGATGACCTCCACTTTTGCCCTGGTCCGGATCCCATGGCCTTCGAGCCGCTGCTTCTGCTCTTCGAGCTCGATCCGGGCACTGGCAATCGCCGGCCCATGGGTCCAGCCACGCTTGGAGGGGTATGTGGCATCGACGACGTGCAGGAGGATTACCTCACGCACCCCGGGAATATCGCTCAGACAGTCCAGGGTTTTGCGGGCGTACTCGGAAAAGTCCGTGGCAAACAGTACCTTCTCAAACATGAGACCCTTCCATGTATTTTCTCGTTGATCCTAATTCAAAGTATGCGATAGAGGGCAGGCAGTTTCCAATTCACGGCGCTTTATCCTCAGGCACCCGATGCACGGGATCTCCCCCGCGTGCCCGGCCAGGCCTCGATTCTGTTATCCCTGCAGAAACCTGGCTTGAGAATTCCACTCGTTCCCTCGCCACCAGGGTAAACGCGAGTGCAGAACGGGACAGCATCCCTGTGCAGGCCGTTGAACGAAGGAGGAAGTGCAGCGGCGGCAGGCGGGATCGCATGGAACGATGGCAGCAGAGGCATGGTGTGGGCATCACATCCGATCGGGGTTGGCCCCTATCCTGCCGCGGTTGCACGGCTGCCCCGGTAGTACCGGATCGTCTTGTATGCCTCCCCGACGATCAGCAGGGGGAGCCCGAGGAGGAACAGCACCAGCCAGTCGGAGAGCGCCAGGGCAGTGGTGCCGAGGGCGGTCTGCAGCAGCGGGTTGTAGACCGCCAGCGCCTGGAGGATCAGGGTGGCGATCAGCGCAAGCACCAGCCAGCGGTTGGTCAGGATACCGGTCTGAAGGAGGGGCGTGCGGAACGAACGGAAGTTCAGGATATTCACCATCTCGAAGACGACGATGCCGCTGAATGCCAGTGTGCGGGCCTGCTCCAGATCCATCGGCAGCCTCTGGCTGAAGAGGTAGATCATCACCCCGCCCATCCAGAGCCCGATCAGCAGGATGAGCAGGAGGGCCCGCCGGGAGAGGATGGGTTCGTTCGGGTCCCTCGGCGGCTGGGCCATGATGTCCCGCTCCGCCGGCTCCAAGCCGAGCGCCAGCGCCGTAACCCCATCGGTCACCAGATTCACCCAGAGGATCTGCACGGGCAGGAGGATCAGGGGGAGGTTCAGCAGGAGCGCCCCGCTGATGGCGACGATCTCGCCGATGTTGGACGAGAGCAGGTAGCGGGTGAACTTGGAGATATTGTCGTACTCCCGGCGCCCCTCCTCCACGCCGGAGACGATGCTGGCAAAGTTGTCGTCCACGAGCACCGTGTCGCTGCTCTCTTTGGCGACATCGGTGCCCTTGATACCCATGGCGATGCCCACGTGCGCCCGTTTCAGCGCGGGGGCATCGTTCACGCCATCCCCGGTCATGGCGACGACCGCGCCCTGCCGGGAGAGCGCCTCCATCACGCGGAGTTTGTGCTCCGCGGAGACCCGGGCCAGGATCTTCACGCTCTTCAGCGTCTCCGCCAGCTCCCGGTCGTCCATCCGGTCGATCTCCGAACCTCGAACCGCGCCCCGGCTCTCCAGGCCGATGGCGTCTGCCACCGCTTTGGCCGTCGCGGGGGAGTCCCCGGTGATCATGATCACGTCGATGCCGGCCCTTCGCGCCGTATCGAGCGCCTCCCGCACCTCCGGACGGGCGGGATCGAGGATGCCAAAGAGCCCCATAAATACCATCTCGCGCTCGACAGCCCCCTCCTCCATCTCGATCCCGGCAGGAAGCGTCCGGCAGCCGACGGCCAGCACGCGGAGCCCGAGAGCGGCGAACCGCTCATAGGCGCTGCGGAACCTCTCGCGGGCGGCGCCGTCCAGGAAGGACTCTTCCGGATGAATGCCCCCGGAGGGAGCGCGGTA
>FWPV01010772.1_pt1 | contig 14823 bp, 12 predicted proteins | sample 2228371 | NCBI WGS metagenome assembly FWPV01 (sample SAMEA103939776, study PRJEB20133) | metagenome
CGCCCGCCCAACCGCCCTGCCCAGCCCCACGCCGCGCCCCCGCCTGGGTGTGGATGCCGCCGCCCTGCGCGGACAGCAGGTCACGCTCTGGCACGCCTGGACGGGCCAGCCCGCCGACGTGCTGGCGCGCCAGGCCGAGGAATTCAACCGCACCAACCGCTGGGGCATTACGCTTACCCTGGCCGCCCAGCCCGATTACAACACCCTCTACCACGCCGTCAGCGCCGCGCTCGAGTCCAAATCTGCGCCAGACGTGGTGGTGGCCCTGCCCGAACACGCCCTGGCATGGCATGCCGCCGCCGGGGTGGTGGACTTGAATCCATTTATCGGCGACCCCGATTACGGGTGGGATGCAGCGCGCGCGGCCGATTTCTTCGACGCCGTTTGGGCGCAGGACGAAACCAACGGGGCGCGCCTGGGCCTTCCGGCGGCGCGTTCCGCGCGCTTCCTCTTTTACAACCAGACCTGGGCCCGCCAACTGGGGTTCGATTCCGCGCCCCGCACCGCCGCGGACTTCCGCAAGCAGGCCTGCGCGGCCAATGCCACCTTCCGCGCCGATGCCGATTTGCAAAACGACGGACTGGGCGGCTTTTTGCTGGATTGGCACTGGCAAACCGCCCTGGCCTGGATGCACGCCTTTGGCGGCGGCGCGCTGGATGAGACCGGCGCGTATGCCTTCGACACCCCGCCCAACCTGGCTGCATTGACCTTTTTGACCAACCTGCGCGCTCAGGGCTGTGCCTGGTATTCGACCGAAGCCGATGCCTTTGCCGCCCTGCGCGACCGCAAGGCGCTTTTTATTGCGGCCAGCCTGGAGCAGGTGAGCGATCAACTGCGCGCCATGCGCCAGACCAACAGCAACGACGAATGGACGCTTATCCCATTCCCCGGCGAGGATGATGCGCAGGCGGTGGTGGTGTATGGGCCATCGTACACGCTGCTGAATTCGGGCGATGTAGCGCGTCAGACGGCCGCCTGGCTGGCCGTAAGCGCCCTGCTGACACCAGAAAACCAGGCCGAATGGGTGCAGGCAACCGGCATGTTGCCGCTAAGCCGCCAGGCACTGGATGCGTTGGGGGTGTATCGGGGTGGGCGTCCGCAGTGGGGCGCGGCCGCCGATGCGCTGGATGCGGCGGTGGGCGTGCCGCACAAGGCCTCGTGGCGGCTGGTCAAACTGGTGCTGAGCGACGGTTTCGAAGATATGCTGCGCACCAACCTGCCACCAGAGCAGATTAGCCCGCTCACCCTGCAAGGCATGGATGCGCTGGCGCAGGAACTGGAAGACGGCGAGTAGGTTTTGTGCCATAATAAAATCGGGCGCCTGAGGGCATCCGGTTTTTTTTTTGTTGTTTTTGGCGGGCTTACCCCGTCAAAAGCCAGCGCAGCATGTGCATTCAATGTCAGTTCTGGGTAAGCGCCCCAAAGGCTGGTTTCGACCCTTGAAGTTGCCCGAACAAAGCCTTCGGGACGGTTCAAAAGGCTCATCCCGAATTCAGGTTATTCACCTTTTGCAACAGGAGGTTTGCTATGGAATATACCCAACTCGGACGCACCGGGCTGAAAGTATCGCGCCTGTGCCTGGGGACGATGAACTTTGGCCCGCACACCAGCGAAGCCGATTCGTTTGCCATCATGGATCGCGCGCTGGAACTGGGCATCAACTTCTTCGATACGGCCAACGTCTATGGCTGGAAATTAGGCGAAGGCGTTACCGAACAGATCATCGGGCGCTGGTTTGCCCAGGGCGGCGGGCGGCGCGAGAAGGTGGTGCTGGCCACCAAGGTCTATGGCCGCATGGGCGATTGGCCCAACCAGAGCCGCCTTTCGGCCAAACACATCCGCGAGGCGGTGGAAGGCTCACTGCGCCGCATGCAAACCGATTACATTGACCTGTACCAGTTCCATCACATTGACCGGCTGACCCCCTGGGAAGAAATCTGGCAGGCGTGCGAGGTGCTGGTGCAGCAGGGCAAGGTGCTTTATATTGGCTCGTCTAACTTTGCGGGCTGGCACATTGCCAAAGCCAACGAAGCCGCCAAACAGCGCAACTTTATGGGGCTGGTGAGCGAGCAAAGCCTGTATAACCTGAATGCGCGCATGATTGAACTGGAGGTCATTCCGGCCTGCAAGGATTACGGGCTGGGGCTTATTCCGTGGAGTCCGCTGGCGGGTGGGCTGCTGGGCGGCGTGCTGGAGAAAATTGAGAAAGGGCGGCGCGCTTCGGAAAACCTGCAAAAAGAAATTGAAAAGCACCGCCCCAAACTGGAACAGTGGGAAGCCTTCTGCAAGGAGATGGGCGAACAGCCTGCCGATGTGGCCCTGGCCTGGCTGCTGGCCAACCCGGTGGTGACGGCGCCCATCATTGGCCCGCGCACGCTGGAGCAGCTGGACGGCGCGCTGCGCGCCCTGACACTGCGCCTGGACGAAGCAGCCCTCAAACGCCTGGATGAAATCTTCCCTGGCCCGGGCGGCGAAGCGCCAGAGGCGTATGCCTGGTAGTCCGAAACAACTCCGGCTCCCCTCTCCCACCAGGAGAGGGGTTGGGGGTGAGGCTTGGGGCGAAGGCACATAGGCGCTAACGCTTTTTTAGGCGCGTTCCGTGCACAAAAAGGCACACCAATGTACCCCGCTTACCGCTATCCCCTCCGCCTGCTTTTGGCGCTTGCCCGCGATGCACTGCTGGAACGGCAGCGCGTATTCCGCGACGATGCCCGCGTGCTGGTCGAATGGCTGGGTGGGCGGTTGGTGGTGACGGGGCTGGAGCACCTGCCCCAGTCCGTGCCGTGCGTGGTGACGTTCAATCACTATGCGCGGCCGGGCTTTGGGGTGTGGTGGCTGGCGGCGGCCATTGCCGCGCAGTTGCCCGCCCATGCGCACGCCGTCATGACAGCCGAACTGACGCATCTCTTCCCGCCTGTGGGGGCGGCGCTTTCGCGCTGGGCGCTGCGACGGGCGGCCCGCATGTATGGCTTTACCCTCATGCCGCCTATGCCGCCGCGCCCACAAGATGTCCCCGCCCGGGCTGCGGCGGTGCGCCAGGTGCTGCGCCATGTGGATGAGTCCGCCTGCCCGGTGGTACTGCTGGCCCCAGAGGGCGGCGATTCGTCCGATGGGCGGCTGGCCTGGCCGCCGCAGGGAGCAGGTCGCTTTTTGCTTTTGCTGTCTGCTAAGGGGTTGCAGGTTATCCCGGCCGGGGGCTGGGAGGCGGCCGGGGCGTTGCACGTTCGCTTTGGGGCAGGCTACCGCCTGGGCGTTCCCGCCCATCTCACTCCCGATGAAAAAGACCGCGCCGCCGCCCGGCTGGTGATGGCGCACATTGCGGCCTTGCTGCCTGAATCTTTACGTGGAGAATTTGGATGAAGAAAATAACCACTTTGCCCGGCCTGCTGGCGCTGAATGCTTATTGGGTGGGGCTGTCGTTCAAGTGGAACGCCCTGCACCCGCTGGTGCTGCCCGCCGTGCTGTTGAATTACGTGCCGGATGCGCAGAAAAACACCATGTTGGGCGTGCTGACCTTTGTGGGGCTGATGGTGGCGATGGTGGTGCAGCCGCTGGCGGGCGCGTTGAGCGATGGCTGGCGCTCGCGCTGGGGGCGCCGCCGCCCGCTGATGGTGCTGGGCACTCTGGCCGAGTATGCCTTTTTGGTGATGATTGGCTGGAGCGGCAGCCTGGCCTGGCTGGTGGTGGGCTATGTGGGCTTGCAGTTTGCTTCCAACATTGCGCACGGACCCGCCCAGGGGTTGATGCCCGACCGGGCCGCGCCAGAGAAGTTTGGGCTGGCCAGCGGGTTGAAGTCGTTTATGGACATGGCCGCGCTGATTGTGGCCGCGCTGGCCGCCGGGCGCCTGATGAACCCCGAAACGCGCGACCCCGCGCTGGTGATGGGTGTGGTGATGGCCCTGCTGGCGCTGACCACGCTTATTACAGTCTGCTTGACTCCCGAAGAACCGACCCACACCCGCGCGCCGCAGGGCAACGCCTGGCAAAATTTGCGCGCCCAATTCCGCGTGGATGTGGGTCAGCACCGCGCTTATTGGTGGGCGGTGGCGCAGCGCTTTTTCTTTTTGATTGGCGTGTACGGCGTGCAGTCGTTTGTGCAGTATTATTTGCAAGACGTGCTGCGCGTGCCCAACCCGGTGCAGCAAACTGGCGACCTGTTGGCCGCGCTGACGGTGGCGCTGGTCATTTTCTCGCTGGCGGGCGGCTGGCTGGCAGACCGTTATGGACCCAAGCCTGTGCTGGCTGCGGCCGGGGCGTTGGCGGCCATCGGCTTTTTGGTGCTGCGGCTGGCCCAAACGCCAGAGATGCTGCTGGCCCTGGGCGCAGTGCTGGGCGTGGGCATTGGCTTGTTCCTGACGGCCAACTGGGCGCTGCTCAGTAAACTGGCCCCGGCGCATGAATCGGGCAAGTATTTGGGGCTGACCAACATCGCTACGGCCGGTTCGGCGGCGCTGGCACGGCTGGAAGGCCCGCTGCTGGATTGGGCTAATGCGGCCGCGCCCGGCTTGTGGCTGGGTTATACCGGGCTGTTTGTGCTGGGCGCGGTGGGCGCGGTGTTGAGCGTGGTGGTGTTGGGAAGAGTGAAGAGTGAGGAGTGAAAAGTGAGGAGTGAGGTATAGATGGTGAAAAATGAGATTTTGCGACATGGATTGACCGCGCTGGCAGCCCTGGCGTTGGGGGCGCTGATTCTTTTTGGGCTGCTGCCTGCGTTGTGGGGCCAGCCAGAAATGCCCGCCATGACCGGCGGTTTTGGCAGCCAAACGGCCCGCGCGCGTGTGGTGCAGATTATTGAGCAGGGCGAAATTGACCTGGGTGGCATCCTTCAGCAGTATGAGGTAATGCGTGTTGAGGTGCTGGACGGCGAGTTTGCTGGTATTCTGATGGAAATTGATTACGGGCGGCGGCAGGTGCGCGCCGAGGGCGTCTCGTTTGCCCCTGGCGACGAGATTCTGGTCACGGTGGGTGTCCGGCCAGATGGGCTGGTGACGGCCTATTATGCCGGGCTGGTGCGGGTTCGTCCGCTTTTAACGCTGCTGGGGGTGTTTGTGGCGGCGATTTTGCTCATTAGCCGTTGGAAGGGGCTGCGCTCGCTGCTGGCCATGGGATTCAGCCTGACGGTGATTATCAACTTTATCATCCCCTACATCCTCGCCGGGCGCGACCCGGTACAGGTCAGCATTTTGGGGGCGGCGGTGCTGCTGGCAGTAACGCTGTATGTCACCTACGGCTGGACGCTCAAAACGCATGCCAGCGTATTGGGTATGCTGCTTGTGCTGGTCATCACCGGCACGCTGGCCTGGGCTTTTGTGATCTTTACCCGCCTAAGCGGACAGGGCAGCGAAGATGCGCTCTTTTTGATGCAGATGACCGATGCGCAAATCAACCTGCGCGGGCTGCTGTTGGGCGGCATGATTATTGGCGCGCTGGGCGTGCTGGACGACCTGGTGACCACGCAATCGGCAGCGGTTTTCGAGTTGCACGCCGCCGACCCCACGCTGGGGCTGCGTGCTTTGTTTACGCGCGCCATGCGCATTGGGCAAGATCACGTTGCAGCGACGGTCAATACGCTGGTGCTGGCTTATGCGGGCGCATCGCTGCCCATGTTGCTGCTGTTCACCCTGGGGCGTGGCGACTACGCCCGCCTGGTCAACTTTGAATTTGTGGCCGAAGAAATTGTGCGCACCCTGGTTGGCTCGCTGGGGCTGATTGCAGCCGTGCCGCTCACCACGCTGATCGCCGCTGCCCTGGCGCTCTACGCACACCGCCTGGGCCGCCTGCGCGCTTTCCTCGGTCCCGAAACCAGCGGCGAAGGTCACAGCCACGCGCATTGATTGAGCAAGGCGATAGGGATTGTCTTTTTGCCGTTGCGATCAGACGAGATACCTGCAACCTTTTTGCTGTCTCTGCGTAAGCATGCATAGACTCAGCGCACGACCGAAGGAGCAAGCGTGAACGACGAACAGACCTGGATTTTCCAGGCGCAGCGCGGCAACGACGACGCCTTTACCCGCCTGGTAGAAACGTACCAGACGCCGGTCTTCAACCTGTGCTACCGCATGCTCGGCGAACCGGAACTAGCCGAAGACGCCGCCCAGGAAACCTTTCTGCGCGCTTATCAGAACATCCGGCGCTACGACCCCCAACGTCCCTTTGCTACCTGGCTGCTCTCGATTGCGGCCCATCACTGCATAGACCGGCTGCGGCGCAGGCGGTTCTTTTCCGTTTCGCTGGATGCCGAAGGCGACGACGAAGACGACCGCCCCCTGGAACTGCCCGATACTGCCGCCATAGACCCGGCCGCCGAAGCCGAACGCCGCGAAGAACAGCGCCTGCTGCACGGCTTGCTCGCCGCTCTCAACCCCACCGACCGGGCTGCGCTGGTGTTGCGTTACTGGTACGACTTTTCAGAAGTGGAGATTGCCGACGCCCTCTCCCTGACGGTCAGCGCGGTGAAGAGCCGCCTGTTTCGCGCGCGCAAGGTGATTGCTCGGGGCTGGCTGGAATCGGCAGAAGAACCTGATGGAGAAAGGATGCCCTATGGATCACCGGCATTTTGAAGCCTGGCTGCATAACGACACCCCCCTGACGCCGGAGCAGCGCCGCGCGCTGGAGGCGCATCTGCGCACCTGCAGAGACTGTGCCGCCGCCGCCGAGGTGAACCTGGCCTTGCGGCGCGTTGGCATGGCGCGCCCGGCGGCTGGGTTTGGCAAGCGCTTTCAGGCGCGGCTGGCCGCCCGCAAAGCAGAAAACCGCCGAAGGGACATCCTGGGGGTGTTGGCGCTCGTCTTGGGGGCGGTAGGGTTGCTCCTCTGGCTGGTGTATCCGCTGTTTTTGGCATTCGGGTCCAACCCGGCGACCCTGTTCGCTTTTTTGATTAACTACCTCATCTTTCTCACCACCTCGGCGCAGGCGCTCAGCCAGGCTGGACCGGTGGTGTTGCGGGTGTTGGGGGGCGTGTTGCCCGCCTTTGCGTGGATGATTCTGCTCTCTGCGCTGGCGGGTTCGGCAACGCTCTGGTCGTTTACGTTGTGGAAGACAACCCAGGTCACGCGCCATGTGTGACCAGACAAGGAGTGTGATATGAAACACACGGTCAAAATCTTTTCGCTTGTTGTCGCGCTTGTTCTCTTACTGCTTCCGGCCAGCCCGGCTTATGCCAAAGGTGTGCTGGATGGCAAAGTGGTGTTTGGCGACACCTACACGCTAGCCAGCGGACAAACCCAAAACGGCGATGTGGCCATCTTTGGCGGTACAGGCATCATCGAAGAAGGCGCAACTGTCAATGGCGCTCTTGTGCTGTTTGGCGGCAGTTTGTCGGTCAACGGCACGGTCAACGGCGATGTGGTTGTGGTGGGCGGCGCAGCCGCGCTGGGAAAATCGGCCCGCATTTCTGGCGATGTGGTCACCATTGGGGCGTCTTTGCAGCGTGACGAAGGCGCCGTGGTGAGCGGACAGGTCATCACCAATGCGGGCGGCGCGGATTTCGACTTTGAGCAACTGCCCCCGGCCGTTGTCTCGCCCAATGCGCCGCAGACCCCCGCCGTCCCCGATGTATCGGGCCCGCTGCGCGAGGCGCTTAACCCGCTGGGGCGTGCGTTGGGCATTTTCTTCCGCGCCCTGGTGCTTGGCTTTCTGGCGCTGCTGGTCATGCTCTTTTTGCCGCGCCAGACTGACTACATTTCCAACGCGGTAGCGCGTCAGCCGGTGCTGGCTGGTGGATTGGGGTTGTTGACGGTGGTGCTCTTTCCGCTGGCGCTGTTGCTGCTCATCATCACCATCATTCTCATTCCGGTGGCGTTGTTGGCGGTGCTGGTGCTAGCAACGGCCATCGTGTGGGGCTGGCTGGCCCTGGGCATGGAAGTGGGTCAACGCCTGATGGCCATGCTCAAAGTGGAATGGCCGTTGCCGGTAGGGGCCGCGCTGGGCACATTCCTGCTTACCCTGGTAACCGATACGGTCGGTGTGATTCCCTGCATTGGTTGGATTGCCCCGCTGATGATTGCCATTTTGGGGCTGGGCGGCGTGCTGATGACCAGTTTTGGCACGCGCGTTGTGCTGCCGCCCGAGGGCTTTGCCCCAGTACCTGGGCCCATCTGGGAGCGCCGCTCCGCGCCCGAAGCGGCGCCTGAAGGGCCATCCCAGCCTGCGCCCGCCCCAAAGCCGCGTACGCCGCCTGCCGGGCGCAAGATGGCCGCCGGAGACGACGAGCCACTACCGCCCACCAGTTAGTTTGCCTTTCGTTCGTTCAATCCCTCTCTCGTCTGAATGGGAGAGGGATTTTTATTTTTCGGCTATCCAGGATTTATCGGTACTCCCCGTACACGGGGTACATGGAATAAATAGCAAGGTGCGGAAAGATTTTTTCACCCGCATTATTACAAAACATGACTTAAGCAAAAGGACTTTTTTTCAACAGGATACGCAGGATAAACAGGATATTTTCGGCGCTTTTGAAAAGGCTTATCCTGAAAATCCTATCCATCCTGTTTGTTTTGCGTAAGTCCTAACAAAAATGACTAACCACCCATTACAGGTATATTTGTGCATTGAGTTTAGTGTAAATTTGAAAATTTTTTAGCAATCTTGTTAATTTCAAATCATGAATTGTTTCTTAATATAAAATTACACGATACTTACAATACCTTCGCCAAAATTTATGAGCGTCCAAAAGTCTCCTATATGCAGGGTGAAGAGGTTTTGAAAACCATCATATTGCGCTTTAACAAATAAATCTAGCAATAGAAACAACTGCCAAGTATGGCTGCATAGTTGCCGTACCATAGGCTTTAGCCTGTATTTACCGCCTGAAGGCGGTGGTACAAGGCACTTACTGCTGAATTATTTTTTTTCAATCTATAGTATGGCGGTCGTAAAACGCATTTTCAAAATTGGCGAAGGTATTAACATAAGCACTATTTCAACAGCACAATCAATCCAAGGAGAACGTCTATGTCAAAAGCAGTCAGTGAAAAGTGGTGGGTTCCTATTGTTGTTGCGATTATTGCCCTGGTAGGAACGATTGTTGCGGCAATTATTGGTAATCTTCCTGAATCAAAGCCAACCGACTCAACGCAAGTCTATTATCGCGTCAGGGTGGTGGATAGCGTTAGTCGGGCTTATGTGGCGAATGCCAGGGTGACCATCGAACTTTCTGGAAATTTTATCGTTCCAATTGAGGCAATCACAGACTCAAATGGCTTTGCCATTCTCGCCTTGCCCCCAGAGCATGTCAACAAGCCTGGAAAGTTAATTGTCGAGGCGCGGGAGTATCAGGCGTTCAATAAATTTATCAATCTTTCTTTGGAAACTTTGCCTGAGGTTGTAGAACTCGAAAAAAAGTGACGGGGGAACAATGAAAACAAAAAGTACAAGCACCATTTTTCTTGCCGTGGTTTTGGTGCTGTTTGGATTGGTCTGTCTTGTTTCGTGTGGACCAGATAACTCAGAAGACACATTCAAGCTTGTAGTTGTTATTATAGATGAGAAAGGCTCCCCAGTTAAATTAGCAAAAGTGCAGTTGATATTGCCAGATAATGAAATTCCTCCCCTCGAAATGACGGATGATTTGGGAACATGTTATTTCTTCATCAGAAAAAGTCTTCTAGACCAACCAGCAACAATAAGAGTTCTTTGGGATAATGATTCACAATCACATACGCAAGCGATAACGCTTTCTGACAAGGTCAAAACCATTCAAGTAAAATCCAACTCTTCAAATCCATCGAATACCCCAACAAATAGCCTGGTGACTCAAGCGCAAGAAGCAACATCAACAGCAACGTTAACGACGGCGACGCCAACTGAAACTTCTACGCCAACAAATACGCCAACGCATACGCCAACCATAACCATCACGCCGTCTTATACGCCTACGCGTACGCCTATCTCGCCAACTTTTACGCCAATCAACGCCGCGTTTACGCCTTATCCCCCTTCAAGAGACATCATCAGCCCAAATACCAGGAATGCTTTGCAGCAACTGGCAATCTGGCGGGCAGAGAGCGCGGTTTATTCGCTATCTATATCTCCTGATGGGAAGTTTGCGGCCTCTGGCGAGCAAAATGGCAAGGTCGTCGTTCGTGACATCTCCACCGGTACGCCGCTTTACACGCTCAACTATGGCAGCGCTGTCCTGGCTGTTGCCTTTTCTCCCGATGGGCAGTGGCTAGTAGCAGGTGGCAGTGGCAGGAACATCTTGGTATGGAGTGCCAAAAATTGGTCTGGCCCAATTGAAATTGGTCAGCACAATGGTAAAGTGACCAGTCTTTCCTTCTCGCCAGATGGCAAATTACTGGCTTCTGGCGGCTACGAAGATAAAACGGTTAAGTTATGGCAAGTGGGGGAAAGTTGGGCGTTAAGTACGATTATCAACGTGCCTCAAAACGTCAATGAAGTTGTATTCTCTCCTGATAATAACTTTATCGCAGTTGCTGCAAATGACATATATCCCAGGGTTTGGGACAGGCAAGGAGTTTTCCGGTATCAATTAACCAGTAATTTCGGGCCGCAGAGATATATTACTTCCCTGGCCTTTTCACCTGATTCGTCTGTACTTGTAACTGGCTCGCGTGACTTAGAACGCTGTTTGTTGGCTTGGGATGTTCAGACGCAAAAAATAAAAAATTCAACCTGTGATAATTTGCAAATTGAATCTATTGCTTTTTCGCCTGGTGGGGAACTGGTAGCCACGGTTGATGATAAACACCAGCTCACTATATGGCGTGTGTCGAATTTGTCTAAGTTACGCACGATGCAAAATTATCATCAGGACTTGATTTATTCGATTGTTTTTTCGCCTGATGGCAAGCTGCTCTTAACCGCTTCGCGCGACAGAACCATTCGCGTTTGGGGAATTGAATAGCAATAATCTAATGAGTATGTGACGCGCGCAAACAAAAATTGAGCCAGGCGCGTTCAGCCGTAAAAAGCCCCTCTCCCTTTTTGGGGTGAGGGAGCGTGCCCACTGCGCGCACGCCGTGACGCCCGACCGACCTGTGGCTGGCGGTACACTCTGCGCCGATTTTGTGCCATAATCAGGACATCACCCTTTCGTCATGTTACACGAGGACACGTCATGACTCCAGAGCAATGGATTATCTTTGGCACGCTGGCGCTCACGTTGTTTTTATTCATTAGCGGATGGGTACGTTACGACGTAGCCGCCCTGATTGCCCTGCTGATTGGGGTGCTGAGCGGGGTAGTGCCAGCCGGGCAGGCGTTTAGCGGGTTTAGCAACCCGGCTGTGGTCACGGTAGCGCTGGTGCTGGTGCTTTCTCAGGCGCTGCAAAATGCTGGCGTGGCCGATGTCGTCTCTGGTTGGTTGCTGCGCCTGCGCGGCGGCATGACCGTTCAACTGGCGGCCCTGACCGGTCTGGTGGCGCTGCTTTCTGCCTTCATGAACAACATTGGCGCGTTGGCCCTGCTTTTGCCGGTGGCCATTCAGGTCAGCCGTACCCGCCATATTCCCATTTCGGCCCTGCTCATGCCTATGGCGTTTGCCTCGCTGTTGGGCGGCATGACTACTCTGATTGGCACGCCGCCCAATATCCTTGCAGCAACTTTTCGGGCGCAAACTGGCGCGCCGCCTTTTGGCATGTTCGACTTTACGCCGGTCGGGTTGGGGGTGGCGGTTGCCGGGCTGGCGTTTATCGTCTTGGGCGGTTGGCGGCTGATTCCGGTGCGTCCGAGCGCCGCGTCCGACAAAAACCTCTTTGAAATTGAAAATTACGTTACCGAAGTGCGCATTCTCCCCACATCGAAATTGAACGGCAGACGCCTGAGCCAGATAAACGATTTCTCGCGCGCGCAAACCGTTCTGATTGGACTGGTGCGCGATGGCGAGCGGCGCATGGAACCCCCAGCGCAAACCATTTTACGTTCTGGCGATATTCTCATCCTTAGCGCTGATTCCGAAAATATCAAAACGCTGGTCGAATCGGCCGGGCTGGAACTGGTAGGCAGCCAAAAAATTGGCAACCTCAACCTGGAATCGGACGAGGTGATTCTGGTCGAAGCGGTGGTGATGCCCGATTCGATGATGATAGGCGGCACAGCCCGCAGCCTGAACCTGCGCGCCAATTACGGCGTCAACCTGCTGGCCATCTCGCGCCAAAATGAACGCTTGCGCGACCGGCTGGACCGCATCCGTTTTCGCGGCGGCGATGTATTGCTGCTGCAAAGCCATGTGCAAACCATCAAAGAAGTGATGGATGTTTTGGGCTGCCTGCCGCTGGCTGGGCGGGGGCTGAAGATTGGCCAAGGGCGCAATATCCTTTTGGGGGTGGGCATCTTTGGCGCGGCGCTGCTTGTTTCGGCGTTTGGGATTCTCTCGGTGCAGGTCGCTTTTCTGGCAGCGGTGCTGGCCGTGCTGCTCACGCGCCTGGTCTCGCTGCGCGAAGCCTACGCCAGCATAGATTGGCCCATCATCATCCTGCTTGGCGCAATGATTCCAATCGGCGAGGCGCTGGAAACCACCGGCGGCGCGCAGTTGATTGCCGGGCTGCTCCTTAACATCGCCGGGCACACCTCGCCGGTGATCGCGCTCATTTTGATTCTGGTCGTGACCATGTTCCTTTCGGACGTGGTCAACAATGCCGCTGCCCTGGTGCTTATGGCCCCCATTGGCATCCGCCTGGCGCAAGGGATGGGCGCTTCGGCAGACCCGTTCCTGATGGCGCTGACCATTGGCGCGTCGTGCGCTTTCCTTACGCCCATTGGGCATCAGTCTAATACGCTGGTGATGGGCCCTGGCGGCTACAAGTTTGGCGATTATTGGCGCATTGGACTGCCCCTCGAAGCCGTTGTTTTAACGGTTGCCATTCCGCTTATTTTTCTCTTTTGGCCGTTGTTTTAGGCTGTTTCAATAAAATCGGAGTGAACCATGACCGAAATTCATCCCAAACCCGTCCCTGTTCTGGACGTGCAGGGCAGTCACCGCGAGATAGGCCGTCAAATTGGCGCGGCCTTTCCGCAGCAGGTGCGGCACGGCATCGAAAACGCGCGCCGCTTTTTCGCCGACGCCTTCCCCCAACTGCAACTCACCTGGGAGGGCGTGCAAATCCAATCGCGCAAATACCTGCCATTTGTGCAGGAGCGCTTTCCGCAATATTTCGACGAATTGCTGGGCATTGCCGAAGGCGCCGATGTGCCCCTGGATGAAGTGGTGGTCCTCAACGCTATGGAAGCCGTCACCAGCGATGCCCTGCACCTTACCCGCTGTACCAGTATGGCCGTGGCGCAAGAGCGCACCGCCGATGGCTGCGTGCTGCTGGCCCATAACGAAGACTGGGTGCCAGAGGATGAAGACGACGTGTACCTGGTGCGCGCCCGCCCGAATGACGAACCCGCCTTTTTAGCCATGAGTTACGGCGGGTTGCTGCCTAACATTGGCTTTAACGCAGCCGGAATTGCCCAACTGATTGATACGGTTTACCCCACCGATGCGCGCGTGGGCGTGCCGCGCATCATTGTCGGGCGGGCGGTGCTTGGCTCACGCACCCCTGGCGAGGCCATCCGCAATGCTCTGGCGGCGCACCGCGCGGCAGGCTACAATCACCTCATTGCGCACGAAAGCGGCGAACTTTACAGCGTCGAGGTTTCGGCCCGACGTTTCGACGTGCTCGGCAGCACCGATGGCAGTCTGGTGCATACCAATCACTACCTGTCCAGCCACATGCGCGAAATCGAAAAAGACCCCTACGACCTGATTGGCACGCGCGTGCGTTACTTTCGCGCCCGGCGGCTGCTGCGCGCGCAAACGCATCACACCATCGAGTCGCTGCAAGCCATTTTGTGCGACCATGTCAACTATCCCGATTCCATCTGTAATCACGCCACCCAAGGCGACCCGCTCGACCGCGAGAAGACCATCAATTCCCTCATCATAGACCTGACCGCCCGCGAACTGCACCTGGCCTGGGGCAACCCGTGCGCCAACCCTTACCACACTTTCTCATTGGAGACATAACCACACGCGTATGGATTTTTACATCACCCTGGTCATCGTTGCGCTTACCTACATCGGCATTGCCATTGGCGGCTTCCCGCGCCTGCGCGTCAACCGCACTACCCTCACGCTCATTGGCGTAGGGCTGCTTCTGCTCACCGAGCAAATCCGCTTTTCAGAAATTGGCGGCTTTCTCGACCTGGATACGCTCGTTCTGCTCTTCAGCATGATGATCATCAACGCCAACCTGCAGTTAGCCGGGTTCTTTCGGCTGGCTGCGTCCGATATTTTGCGTTTTACTCGTTCGCCGCGCACCCTGCTGGCGCTGGAGATTGTGATTGTTGGCGTGCTAAGCGCCCTCTTTTTGAACGATACCATCTGCCTGATGCTCACCCCCCTGATGCTGGATATTACCCTGGCCGCCAAACGCAACCCCATCCCCTACCTCATCGCTCTGGCCACGGCGGCCAACATCGGCTCTACCGCCACCCTTACTGGCAACCCGCAAAACATGATCATTGGCATTGCCTCAGGCATTCCCTACCTGCAGTTTGCGGCTGCGCTTACCCCGGTAGCCTTGCTGGGCATGGGCGGCATTTGGGTGGTGCTGGTGCTGGCCTACCGTCAGGAATTCAAACCCCAGCACTTCGACCTGCCCGCCCTGCCCGAACCGCGCATCTACCGTCCTTTGTTGCAAAAAAGTCTGGTTGTATCTGCCGGGCTGCTGGTTGCTTTTATGGCGGGCGTGCCCATTGCGCTGGCCGCTTTCATCGCTGCGTGCGTGCTGCTCTTTACGCGGCGTATCAACCCAGACAAGGTGATGCGCGAAATTGATACCGACCTGCTGGTTTTTTTCGCGGCCCTGTTCGTTGTCAGTG
>FWPV01010773.1_pt1 | contig 14821 bp, 13 predicted proteins | sample 2228371 | NCBI WGS metagenome assembly FWPV01 (sample SAMEA103939776, study PRJEB20133) | metagenome
CTATGGGCACCTGCGCCAATCTGAACAAATGTTCCAGGAAGAGTTCCCGAAGCTTTTCCGCGGCAACCTCCGGCGAATCGCCTGCAGCCAGATGCAAACCCAGGTTGACATAAGCGGCGGCTTTATCCACCGCGGCGTGCAGCGCTGCAGGATTGTCCGGAGCCAGCTGGTCCGCCACGACCACCTTATTGGCCAGGGACGCAAGTTCCAGCTGCAAGGAACCGATCATGGAAGGCTCGGTGATCAAGCGGAGAGCTCGACCAAACAAGGTGGTCTCCGACGCCAGAGCCAGAGCAAAAGCGGGGGAAGGGCCGGAGGGGCCGATCGAGTCCGGAATGTTCTTGGAACTGGTGATTTCCTGCGAACTTAACGGTTGGTAGATATTGAGGGCATCATAAAAATCAGGAATTGCCAGGTCTTCCAAACGGCCTAAATGAAACCGATATGCTTCTTCCTCCATTTCCGAATCATTTGAGAAAATGATGTGGTTCATGAGCTCTCGGTAAAAGCCGTAATTGACCTCAAAAATCACGCCCAGCAGCTGCTTGAAGAAGTCCTCGTACTGGGGATAGAGGGGCTCCCAGAAGTACTGGTCATCCAGTGTGTTTCGCGGCATTTGATCAATGAACTCCACCATTTCCACGTCTTCCGGGGCGACACTGACGCGCAGCCATTTCTTGAACAGGGTCACCAGCAACTCAAAATCTGCATGGTACAGCCACTCCAGCAGCTTGTCTTCATTGGCCCGGGCCAGTCTGTCCAGCCAGTCAACCGCCTTGGTTGCATGTACTTGATCCTTATGCCACCATTCCAGATCAAACATATGATTGAGCTGCTGCAAGCGCGCCATGCCCAGAAGCGCAAGGGCATCCTCGGGTCCGATTTCTTTTACCGAAAAATAGAAATCCTGCTCTGCCAGGGCCGCCACAACCTGCTCCGCATCTTCGCGCTGCAGGATCATCTCCAGTCTTCTCCTGGCAGGCAGACGCATGAGATCGAGGCTCAGTTCACCAGGAGCCAGTTTTTCCAACCGTTTTTCTGTAAAATCAATTACTGCTGTGGGCATAGACCGTCACCTGTGTGTTCTTCCATTGATTGTTGTCGCCTGTTATATTCCCCTTAAACGGAGCAATGTCAAGACGGGGTGATGCTGCTGTTCGCCAACTCGCTAACGTTACCCGGGGAGCAGGCGCAGGGGGTGGATTTGCGCTTGCGTTAGCACATTGTAAACATTATATGTAAATTCTAAGTTCAGGACCACACAGAAGATTGAAGAGCGTTGCGCATCCCCTGCGGGGTGCGATAAACCCTTTACAGGAGAAGCAAAAATGCTGCTCATCGAGGATTTGCAGGTTGAACTTGCGGGCAAGACCATACTCAAACACATTGATTTGGAAATCAAGCCCGGGGAGACCCATGTACTATTCGGCCCCAATGGTTCGGGTAAGACATCCCTTTTGATGACCATCATGGGCTACCCCCAATACAAAGTCACTGGGGGCAAGATCGAGTTCAAGGGGGTCGACATCACCCATAGCCCCATCGACGAGCGAGCCAGACTCGGCATCGGGATGTCCTACCAGAGACCGCCTACCATCCATGGATTGAAAACGCGGCAGATGGTTCAGATATGCGCGGACACACGCGGCAAGCAGGACGTTGACGTCGAACAATTGGCTCGAAAGGTGTATTTCGCTGATTTTTTGGAGAGAGACGTCAATGCAGGTTTTTCAGGCGGAGAAATCAAACGTTCGGAACTGCTTCAGCTGATGGCTCAAGATCCTGACTTTATGCTTTTCGATGAGCCCGAATCCGGCGTGGATCTGGAAAATATCGCTTTGGTCGGCAATACGATCGCCGCGCTGCTGCAAAAGGAGTGCATGCCCTCCAAGAACAAGAGCATGCTGCAGATGAAGCGCGAACGAACCAAAATGGGCTTGATCATCACGCACACCGGCTACATTCTGGATTACGTGACGGTGGATAAGGGGCAAGTGTTGTACGACGGCGTGCTGAGCTGCAGCAGCAACCCGCGTGAAATTTTGCGATGCATCAGTGAAATGGGATATGAGGAATGTGTGCGATGTACGATAGAGAACAATTAAGAGAACAAGCAAAAAAGGCTTTGGGCAAAGCCGCCGCCATTGGCCCGGACGTCAATCTTGATGAATTCGAGAAGGCTCCGGTTGACCACAAATATCTTGACGACAATGAACTGCGCTCTCTGCCGGAGGATGAGCAAAAGCGCCTGATCATGGCGGGCCTGGACTTGACCGAAAAAGAACGAGGCGGAACATATTTTCAGAAGGACACGGCAGTCATACACTGCAAGAGCAAGCAGGCAGGCGTTGAGGTGATTCCCATCAAGAAGGCGCTGCAGGAGCTGGACTGGATTCGCGACTATTACTGGAAGCTCGTCTCGGTCGATACCGACAAGTATACGGCCGCCGCAGAATTGGATCTGCATGACGGTTACGTGATCCGCTCCCTGCCCGGCGCCAAGACGGTCTACCCCATCCAGGCGTGCCTTTATCTGGATAAAGAGGGGCTCCAGCAAAATGTGCACAACATCATCATCGCCGAGGAAGACTCCGAGCTGCACATCATAACCGGCTGCTCCACGTCGCCCCACCTCAAAAAAGCGGCACATGTCGGCATATCGGAGTTCTATGTCAAAAAGAACGCCAAACTCAGCTTCACCATGATTCACAACTGGGCTGAAGACATGCAGGTCAGACCTCGCTCTGTGGCCCAGGTTGAAGAGGGCGGCCTGTTTTTGAACAACTACATTTGTATGAAGCCGGTTAAATCCCTGCAAATGTACCCGACCACCCATCTGATCGGCAACGATGCGGTTGCACGGTTTTACAGCATTATCGTGGGAAGTCCCGGTTCCGAATATGATGTGGGAGGACGCATTTTCCTCAAAAAACCCGGCAACCGTGCAGAAATCGTGGCACGCACCATCAGCAACGGCGGCAAGATCATTGCCCGCGGCGATTTGATAGGGGAAGTCGCCGAAATCAAGGCTCACCTGGAATGCAAGGGACTGATTCTAAACGGTGGCGTCATTCACGCCATCCCCGAGCTCAGGGGGTATGTCGATGGCGTCGAAATGTCGCACGAAGCGGCCGTCGGCAAGATCGCGCAGGAAGAAATCACCTATCTGATGTCGCGCGGATTGACCGAAGATGAAGCCACTTCTACCATCGTGCGCGGTTTTCTGAGCGTTGATATCCCTGGGCTTCCCGCTCAGTTGAAGAGCGAAATCGACCGCGCCGTCGCCGCCAGTGATGAAACGGTGATGTAATTGGTGCAGGGGATATTCTTGGTTAAGGGAGGGACATAACCCATGAGACGATTTGCAGTTTGTGCCATCACCGTGTTGTTCCCGGCGCTGCTCGCGGGGCTTTCCGCCCACGCGCAGCAGGCTGGTTCGGATTACACCGCCAGCTACTCCTCCTATTACGTTTCGCCCTATGCTACCCACTACTCTCTGGAGGACGAATGGGACAGCGATCCGCCCGGCGAGCTGATTTTGGCGGATGTTCTCATCTTGCGCCCCCTGGGGATCGCCTCGCAAATCGTGGGTCTTGCAGGCAGCATCGTCTCGATACCCTGGGCTGCCTCCTCATGCAGCGGCTGCCTTGTGCAAAGGGAGCTCATTCAAGAGCCTTTTGAATACACGTGGTGTCGCCGCCTGGGGGATTTGGACGACTATTAATAATACCCGGCCGTCTTCGACTGCAGAGGCCGGCCGCGGCTTTGCTGCCGGGCGCGGCGGCCGGAGCCTTGGTAGAAGTCTAGAAAGGGAGTCTAGAGCTCCTGAATCATTTCGATGTCCGCCTGGCTGCTCTGCTGATCGAGCCACGCCTGCCACAGCTGATTCTCCTTTTCCGTTTGCAGCCGCTGCTGGATCTGCGTGCGATTCTTGGCCAAATCTTCCTTGGCCGGCTCCTTTTTCCCAATCAACTGATAAACCATAAAAAATTGTCCATTGACATCCAGAGGTTCTTCGGGGAAAGGAGCTGCTTCGTTCAGCCGGAACATCTTGTTGAGAACATCGCCTCCTATCCTCAGGTTCCGGTCCGGTTCCGTGCGTGAAAACCATGCGCTTTTCTTGACATCCAGCTTCTTTTCTGCGGCCGCCCGTTCCAGGCTGTTCACCTTCCTTGCCTGAGCCAACAGCTCTGCCGCAGCTTTTTGCGCGAGCTTGGCGGATTCCTGAGCCTTATAGTCCTGTTCGACCTTCCCCTTGACTTCATCATATTTCGGCACTTCCGGCGCTTTTACAGCGTCAACCTGAGCAATCAAAAAGCCTTGAGGTACTTCCAATGAACTGCTGATCCCGTTTTGCGGCAGATCAAACAACTCTTTCATGGCCTGTGGAGAAGCCGGGGCCTCGGGGAGTGATTCCGTCTGGGCAACCCAATCTTTGGTTTCCGTAACGGAGAATTTGTGCGCTTGCGCTGCCTTTTTGAGATCACCCTCGGCGTATGCCAGGTCGGCAAAATCGCGCGCCTTGTCGAAAGCAATATCCCTCGCCTGGTCACGCTTTAAAGTCAGCTCGATCTCGGAGCGCACCTCTTCCAAAGGAATCGTCCTCTCCGGGCGGGAATCTTCCACCTTGATGATATGAAAACCAAAAGGCGTGCGCACCAGTTCGCTTATTTCGCCCGGCTTGAGTGCAAAAGCGGCTTCGGTAAAGGGCGGCACCATTTGACCACGGGTAAAGTAGCCCAGATCTCCTCCCTTTGAAGCAATCGGTCCCTGCGAGTACTTTTCTGCCAGCTGAGCAAAATCCGCATCCTTCTGCCTGACTTCCTCCAGGACTTTCCCCGCTTCCGCTTTAGCTTTGGCCACTTCATCCTCGGGGGCGTTTTCATCGACGCGAAAAAGAATATGACGGGCCCTGACTTCCGCCTCTTTGTGATACTTGTCTTTATTGTCCGTGTAGTATTGCTCTATTTCGTCCGGCCCGACCGGCACATCCTGCAGGAACGCATCGGTTTTGATCAACACCAGGGAAAATTTTCTCTTCTCAGGTTCCTTGTAAGCCTCCTTGTGCTTCGTGAAATACTCCTGCAACGCCTCGTCCGTCGGCACGACCTGACCGACAAATGCTTTGGGCTCTATTTCCGCGTAACTGATCTGGATGGGGCTGTAGCCGAAACGAAACTCGGCAACCACCTCTTCTTCGGTCACGACCGTCTGACGCTTGATAAAATTTTCCACATTTCTGATGCTCAAATCCTCACGCAGCTGCTGTTCAAACATCTCCGGAGACATGCGATTTTGCTGCAAAATGCGCACATAGCGCTCCTGATCAAATACCCCTTCTTTTTGGAATACTGGATACTCCAGGATTTGCTGCTGAACGTCCTGAGCGGTGGCGGTCAAACCAAGCTGGTGTGCCGCTTCGCTGACAAGATATTTCTGAATCAGCATGTTGAGCGCCTGCTGCCTGAGGTTGAGCTGCCGCAGCATATCCTCGGAAAGAGTGCTGCCAAACTGGCGCTTGTACATCTCAACCAGGTTGTTGTAGGTTTGGTCATATTCAGCAATGGTGATGAACTTGTCATTCACCCTCGCCATGCGAGTTGCGTCTCTGGAGGTAAACGAATAGCCGCCCCAAAAAATAAAAACAATCACGATCAGGAAAAGAGCGACTTTGATCAACCAGGAGGTCGCGTGTTTTCTGAAAACGTTAAGCATAATCGGCAAAGGCCTCCTTGCTAATGAATTAGGTTCTCTCGAGCGGTTCTGTGTGCCGCCGCATGAACAAAATATAAATCATGCCACCCACGAAGGGTAAAGTCGCGACCAGGAAAAACCACATCATCTTCTTTCCGGGAGTGGCAAAGCGCCGCTTGGGGATGTCCAAGATGGACCAGAACGTGGGGATGAGCGGGGTCCCGAAAAGGACAATCAATATCAAAATCTGCAACGGCATAGGTCAGTCTTCCGATTTTCTTTCATGAAGGACACCGATGGCTGCCATGCGCGCCTCCAATTCTCGATCATAATCCTGCATTTGTTCAATAATGGAATCCAGCTCCGCTTCCCACACCCTGATCAGCTCTGATTTGAGTGACTCTATAAACTTTTGAGCATGCCGCTGCAAGAGTTTCTTGTACCGGGCATAAAAACGAAACGCAAAAAACACATTGAGCAGAATGTAGCTCCCCAACGCGGCCAGCCCCACAGGACTGAATAGATGCTGCACCAACGCGGAGAGCACAATAACCAAACCGGACCAGCCCGGGTTTTCCAGGAAGCTGCGCCATGCCGATTCCCCTGCCAGTGCCAGCAGCATCAGCAGCAGGACGAATCCGTATGTCAGATACTGAATCGAGCGAAATCCCACGGCAGCGGGGGCCCGGGTCCTTGCCAGCCACATTTCAGCGGCACGATCCAGTCTCTCCTTTAACTCATCCCACTGGCTTGCGGGGTCAAGAATCGACTCGACTTGTTGCTGGAACATGGGCGGCAGTCCGCGACTCAACAGCCCATGTGCCACGCGATCCTGCAATCGCTCCAACCGGCGCTGCAGCATTTCCGCCGTCCGGCCCTCGATGAGCAGCTGCGTCACGGAGCGCTGCGGCTCCTTCTCGATCCACCGGCGCCAATCCCGAAGCAGGGAGAGCAGTACGCGCCCCGGACCTACCAGAATGCCGGAAAAATCGGTCCAGAAGTAGATGTCTTTACGAAGGTGGCCCGCCAGCCAGACATCCAGGGCCTGACCTCCTATGGCCGCCCAATCGGCGCGCCCATGCTGCACATCTTGGATGAATTTTTCCAGCACCTGCCGCGCGGCTGCAATGTTCATGGCTTCTTTGTCCAAAACCGACAACAGTTGCTGAACCTCAACATCTATGTTGGCGGCTTTGATCGCCATGATCTCTTTGACGTCTCGATGCTGGAAAATTTGCCGGCGAAAGCTCCCGAATTGGTTCCATGGAGCTACCGGGTGATTGCCCAAAATCTGGCCGGCGGAAAGGGCGTAAATCAAAGGATGGGAGACCTCATTTTCAATGAGATATCGCTGAAAATTCTCCGTGACCCTGGATAACCTGTCATAACCCTCCTCCTTGGGCTGCCCCTCAAAGAGGAGGTCTGCTTTGTTCAAGACAAAGTAAAAATTTTGCTTGGCTTTGGGAACATGCCGCAGGAATTGATAAAAGCGTTCATCGGCGTACTTTTCCGGCGAGGTGATCCACACCAGTACATCCAGATGTTCCAGGAATGTGTTGACATGCTCCCGGTGCAAGGTGGACAGGCTGTCGAAATCAGGCAGGTCACACAGCAGGATTTGCCGAATGGAATCCGCCTGGTGCTTGATACTGCGCCAGGGAACCGCGGCCTGCTGCAGATTCGCAGGGAGAAAGCTTGCCTCGTGGTGGTAGATGAGAACCTGATTCGTATGGGGACGGCGATGGCTGGTAGAACTGATCTCCGACCCCGCCAGGGCGTTCATGATGCTCGACTTTCCGACTCCGGTCCCACCCAGGAGGCCAATGGTCAAGAAACCTTCGGCAAGACCGTCAAGCTTGTGCAGGTATTTTTCCGACTGTGCCAGGAGGTCGTCCCTTTCTTTCGCGGAGAAAGTAAAGAAGGACCCGTCACCCAGCAGCGCCTGGAATTGAGTGAGGTCATTGCGCAGTTCCAGTACAGAATGTTTCACAGAACCTCTCCTGGTGCAATTCGATCACCGAATCGCGTGACAGCACCCGCATCCTCAAGCAGCCGCCAGTGAATGCCGCAGCGCCTCCAGTTCATCCATGGTTCCCTTTGGAGTTGTGAGGGACTGGATCCCTTCCACATAACGATCCCGCTGCTCGTGCAGAACGGAAAGCACTCCTTCCTGGTATCTCTTGGCCAATTGGCGGGCGATTTTGTGCAGTTCCTGGTAAGCAAACAGTTCGACGGCTCCCTTGGTCACAAAGGGAGCCAAAACCGAATCCAGTGCCGCCTCCAAAAAAGTAATTCCACCTCCGATAGCGGTTTCAAACGAAAGGATCAAGGCTCCCCACAGAACTGAGGTGGAATAAATACCCCACTCCTTGCTCTTGGGAATGCCCTGGGCCAGTTGATTGAAGGTATCTTCCAGCCACACGGCGAGTTTTTCCTGTTCGTCCCAAACTCGCGCCCTGATCTCCTCATCACTCAGTTTGATCCCGCTCTGGCGCAAAGTACGGTACAGAGGGGCGTTCGGGTCCGAGGGGGACAAATTTTCCAGAACCGACCTGTTCAATTTTTCCACCGCCGCCATGATCGGTTCAAGATTAAGCTTTTTGCGAATTCTCAGCAGGACGTCCCGGCGGGATTCCTGCCGTCCTTGGGTCTGCAATCCAAGCAATTTCAGGGGGCTCAGGAGGATCTTGAAGACAAAACGCCGCGGTTTTCTGAGCACGTCGTATTTGCTGAACAGTGCCCGCACCTCCGCCTGCAGGTAATCGCGGCTTTCCTGATCAAAATGTTTGCGCTGCTGATCGAGCAACTTGTCGCAAACCGACTTGTGAAGCGCCTCGAGTCTGCCGAGCCAGGCTCTTGCTTCGCCGTGTTCGTGTTCCAGGAGCTCAATGAGCTCACCAAGCTGCTCCCGTAACGCTCGTGTTCGCCTCTGCCGCTCGAGTGCGAGCACTTGCGGCATGGTTTCCCTGGCAAGTTGTGCCAGAAAAACCGCGAGAAAACCCTTGAACTCCTCCTGCCGGCGCAACTGTTCGGAAGGATTGGCGGGGATATACGGCAGCACCCAAAGGAAATCCCTTGCCATGCTGACCCCTTGCTCTACCAGGGAGGCGTTCAGGTCTTCCCATCGCAACACCTTTTCCGCTTTGTTGAGCAGCACAAAACAGATCTTGCCGTCCAGGCGTATGCGCTGCAAAAACTGGAAGGGAACCTCGTCAGCATATTTTTCCTGGCTGGTCACAAAGACGACGGCATCCGCCAGCAAATAGAGGTCTTCCACTATCGCCCGGTTCCTCACTTCCAGGCTGTCCAGGTCGGGTGTGTCAACGATGGCCAGATGCGCGAGATCCTCCCGCGAATGCTCAATGATCAACAGATCCCCCGGGGCCCCCGGGCGAGGGCTCGAGATTTCACCCTCTGCAGAGTGCGAGCGGACGGCGACCGATTCAAACGGAAAATCGTCTTGGACGGGCGCTTGGCGATGAGCACAAACGATGGGGCCGAGGGTTTTCGGCCTTTCTACACCGGTCGCACTCAACCCCTGACCGCATATGGCGTTGAAGATGGTGGACTTTCCCGTTCCAGTACCGCCCACCAACACAACCCAGAGCAGCTCTCTTCCGTGCTTGTAGGCATAGACGGCCCACCTCCTGGGCAGCTCCTGCACAATCCGCTGGATGTGTTTTGCAGCGGGCGTCAGTCCAGGGCATCTGATGTTCGCCCATGCAAGGGGACTGTGATTATCGGGCATGAGATGGCTGGGGCGCCTCCAATCAAAAGAGCTTTTCATCGGGCTTATCTTTGGGAGTCAAATCCGCCGGCAGAGTGGTCGCAAGCGGTTGATAAAGCTGCAACAGCCAGTCGCCGCTGGCGGTCCGCAGCAGCCACTTGGCCAGTAACGAACCCGGATAGCTCTTGTGTTGCGTAAGCTCATCCAGAGGCAGGACCTTATCCTGCAGGCGAAACCGGCGACGGTGAAGCAGGTGAATGGCTTGGGAACTGATGACCACCCGCAGCGGACTGAACTTTGCCATACCAGGCACTTTCAGCGAGTGCGCACGGCCCGTCCAGCAGACCTTTTCACCGGGCTGCTTGTGCTGCTCATAAAATCTGTCATACTGGAAGGGCAACGAGCGCGATTCCATCCAGGCCGCTTCCTTGCGGAGAAAACATTTTATTCTGAAAAGGATTGCTCCCAAAAGCATGCGCACCGTTCGAAAAATGAGGGGGAACACCATGACAAAAATCGCTAAGCACAGCAACGTCAGAAAAAAGGTGACTTTCGGGTAAGCCAGGCTCAGATACGTATATCCCACTGCCAGCACGTCTTCACCGGTGCTCACGACAAAGTTGGAAACGGGCTCGGGGCTGGCATTGACGATGACCCGCGTTCCTGCTTTGGTGATATGCGCCACCGAGGCGAGGCTGGCGCCGAGCATGAAGACCATAACTTCCATCGCGGGAGAAGCTTCCCCCACCTGCATCAGGGCCAGCATTGCTCCCCCAAGAGGGCGAATGATGGTGTGAAGGGAATCCCATAGCGTGTCCAGCCCCGGCACCTTATCCATCAAGAATTCAATGACATAAAGGAAAACTGCCAGAAAAATCACCGCGTCGTTGGCCAACACATGAAGCTCCGGCGGAAGCCCCTGTACCAGCTGGTACTTGACGCAAATACCTGTCACCGCCACCGTGGCGTAGAGGTTGATACCCGCAATAAAGGACAATCCCAATAATGAACCAAGCTTGGCAATCACTTCCATAACGTGTCATCCTGAAATTCAGTTTTTTCAGTCATTCTAGGAAATTTTGCCGTTCATGGCAAGGAAGAGTAACGACGGGCCGGCACCTGAGGGTTCAGACCTTGAGTGACATGGTTCATGAGATATGCTACATACAGCGGCATAATGATCGGTCAATGCCCAAGTGGAACTTGTGCCGAAGCGACTTCGGCAGAAAAAATATTGACCTGCCATAGACAGTCGTGGTATTCATTTCGCTTTATGATTATTTTGGCTCCTTGCTCCGAACCGTCAAGCGGAAGGGGCTGCTAACCCGAAAGGAGGAACTAACAATGCGGAAGTATGAAACGTTTTTCATCGTCGATCCCGACCTGCCCGATGAGGTAACCGCGAGTGTCGACGAAAAATTCCAAACCATCATCACTTCCCAGGGGGGTGTCGTTTTGAACTACAGCCCCTGGGGCAAGAAAAAGCTGGCTTATCCCGTCAAAAAGCGCTCCCGGGGTCTGTATGTGTTGGCGGAATATTCGGGCGGTCCTGAATTGGTCGCTGAACTCGAGCGCAACATGCGGCTGGACGAACGTGTTCTCAAATTCATAACCGTCAAGCTCGAAGATCGTTTTGACCCCGAAAAAGAGCTCCCGCGCGATTCCGGCGCACGTCCCGTGTTTGACGAAGAAGATGAAGCTCTGGTTAAGGCATCTGAAGCATCAGATGAGGAAGAAGGCGAAGAGTACGAGGAAGGCGATTACGAAGAAGAGGAAAACGAGTAAATTCATAGAGCACTTAGATCGGAGCAGATTATGGCTTTCAGACGCAGACGACGAACTTTTCATAGACGTAAGGTATGCCGCTTTTGTGTGGATAACGAATTGAAGATCGATTACAAGGATCCCAAAACGTTGCGATATTTCGTCACAGAACGAGGCAAGATCGTTCCCAGACGCATTTCCGGAAATTGTGCAAAACACCAGCGCGAACTCACTCTGGCCATCAAACGAGCTCGCCAGGTGGCTCTGTTGCCGTTTACCACAATCCACACTATTTAGACGAGGTCCATCCGCGAGCCTGGCAGAGCGGTAATTGATTGAGATAAAGCCGTGCCATGCCGGGCGGCTCGGCAAAACGGACTCGCCGGATTGAAATCATGCAGTTGCTGGTGGAGCAAGGCTCGGTATGACGACCGATGTTGCCCAATAACAAAAAGATGGTGCCACTGCACAACAACAGCGTTGCCCGCGAGTTTGCTGTGGGAATCGCAGCAACGCTCATATTCTTTACCTCCGTACTGCTGATCCCGATGATGGGAATATTTGTGGGGGTCTTTACTCCGCTGCCCACCCTTCTCAGCTTCTACCGATATGGTCCGCCCCTGGGACTTCTCGTCCCGGGCGGCGCGCTCCTGGGAGGGTGGGCGCTGTTTTCCTATCTCAACATTACCCAAAGCATGCCCTATCTCATGGAAATGCTGCTGTTGGGACTCATGCTTGCCGCCGGCATGCGGCGCAAATGGCCGCTGGAAAAGACCATCGGTGTGGCCGGCCTGCTTGTGTTTGTGACGGGATCGATGATTTTCCTGCAAGCCCACAGTGCCGCTGACGGGGGGATATTTGCGAGTCTGGAAGAAGGACTGCGGAGAACCATCGAGGTCACTCTGCAACAATACGCGGGCATAACTCCTGAAGCACGCTTGCTGGAAGAATCCCTGGCCGGAGTGGTACCGGTAATCGTCAGGATTCTCCCCGGTGCTTCACTGGCTTCCGCTTTTGTTATGGCGTGGCTCAACCTGCTGATGGCAAAGCGCTTTTGTGAGGTCCGCCGCATTCCATTGCCCCCGTGGGGCAAATGGATCAGGTGGAAGGCCTCCGAACTTCTGGTTTGGGTGGTGATCGTAACCGGTTTTGCGCTCCTCCTTCCATCCCCATCAGTGAAGATGGTCGCCTTGAATCTGCTGATCATATTGGGAACTATTTATCTCTTTCAGGGATTGGCGATTATTTCCTTTTATTTTGAACGATGGAAGCTGCCCAAGATGCTTCGAGCCGTCTTCTACGGTTTCCTGCTGCTCCAGCAGTTTGCTTCTCTTGGTGCAGTGTTATTGGGGCTTTTCGATGTCTGGTTCGACTTCCGACGCCTGTCAAAAGAATCGCCCTCGAACGCCTGACCCCGGTTATCACGACCAACGCATTAACGTATAGTTGTTTTTAGGGAGATGAGCATGAAGATAATCCTTACCGAGAACATAGCTTCGCTCGGCGAAATCGGCCAAATTGTGAATGTTGCGCCCGGCTATGCGCGCAACTACCTCCTTCCGCAGGGACTGGCGCTCAAGGCCACTGGCGAAAACGTCCGTGAGCTCGAGCATCGCAAGAGAATTCTGGCCGCCAAACGAGAAAAAGTCCGCCGGGAGATGCTTTCGGCTGCAGAAAAACTCAATCAGGTCAGCATCCAGCTGCATCGCAAGGTGGCAGAGGACGATAAACTGTATGGTTCCGTGAGTGTTGTGGACATTGCCAATGCGCTCGAGGGGCAGGGATTTGAAGTCGACCGGAAAAACATCATCCTCGACCAGCCCATAAAGCAGCTGGGAACCTACTCAGTGCCAATTCGCATGGGCTCGGATGTCAACGCCAACATTCAACTGGTGATCGAAAAAGAAGAATAAGGCTCATGGAGAGTTCCACCGACGAGCTCAAGCGAATTCCCCCCCATCAGATTGAAGCAGAACAGTCTCTGCTGGGAGGCATTCTGATCGACAACGAGGGCCTGCCTTCGGCCCTCGAGGTCCTCAGAGGCGATGAGTTCTACCGTGACTCTCACCGCACCATATTTCGAACATTCCAGGAACTGTTTGAACGCAACGAGCCCATCGACCTGGTCACCGTAGCCGATCACCTGGCGGAGAAAAATCAGTTGGAAGCCATTGGAGGCGCCACCTACCTCGCGTCCCTGGCGGAGATGGTTCCTTCCGCGACCAATGTCCAGATCTACGCCAAGATTATCAACGAAAAGGCTCTGCTCAGGCGCCTCATTCAAGCCGCCCACGAAATTATGGCATGGTGTTACGGGGGGGGTAAGACGGTGGAGGAGATTCTGGACGTCACCGAAGCGGCGGTATTCAACATTACGGAAAACCGTCTTCGATCCAGCTACTTCGCCCTCAAGGATGTGGTGAAAAAGAGCATCGAGGTGATCGAGAGCTTCCAGGAAAACCGCGAAATGGTGACCGGAGTGCCGTCCCATTTTGTCGACCTGGACAAACTCACGGCCGGATTTCAGGCATCCGATCTGATCATTATCGCCGGTCGCCCGAGCATGGGCAAGACCGCCCTGGCGCTGAACATTGCCCGCAACGCGGCTCTGGAAAGCGGAGTGCCGGTCGGTTTTTTTTCCCTGGAAATGAGCAAGGAACAGCTTGCCATGCGGCTGTTGTGCTCGGAAGCGCGGGTCGATTCACACAAGATTCGAACGGGATTTCTGAGCAGGCAAGAGTGCGCCAAGATGCTGACAGCAGCCGGCTATTTCATGGATGCCGCCCTCTACATCGACGACACTCCGGCAATATCCTCCCTGGAGCTGCGCGCCAAGGCACGACGCATGAAAGCAGACCGCGGACTGGGACTGATTGTGGTGGACTATTTGCAGCTCATGCGCAGTCGTGATGGAGCCGAGAGAAGAGAGCAGGAGATTTCTGAAATTTCCCGCTCGTTAAAAGCCCTGGCCAAGGAACTGAACGTTCCGGTCATCGCCCTGTCACAGCTCAACCGAAAGGTCGAAGAGCGGCATGACAAAAGGCCGCAGTTGAGTGATTTGCGGGAATCCGGAGCGATCGAACAGGATGCCGATGTCATAGCTTTTGTGTATCGGGACGAAGCCTACAATCCCATGACCACGGAAAAGGGCATCGCAGAGATCATCGTCAGCAAGCAGAGAAACGGGCCCACAGGAAGGATCAAGCTGGCCTACATCAATTCCTATACCCGCTTCGAAAATCTCGCGGCGGGCACCTAGGAAACAGCCCGAGGATGCGAGACTTTAATGCACTGGGTCGCCTCCCCCCTTGAGGGGAGAGGGTGAGGGGTGATCGGACGGCCCGGTTACTTACCCAATCCCCCGCCACGGCGTCCTGCATCCAGAGGATCATATGATTGCTGGATTCAGGTGCCTGTCCCGGAGCCTGATCAGGGATTTACCGGAATGACTGAAGAACGCACAAGCTTAATTTTCGAACAGTCTCGTAGATTGTGAATCACCGAGAAAAATTGCCATGGAAAAATTGTACTGGGACGAATCCGTCGAGTCATTATCGCGCTCGGAGCTCGATGCGCTGCAATTGCACCGGCTGCGACACATGGTTGAGCGAGTTTCCAACTATTCCTTTTACCATA